>Ga0116187_1006034_pt1 | contig 9906 bp, 8 predicted proteins | sample AD_JPNNA6_MetaG_FD_89755 | JGI IMG/M metagenome (GOLD analysis project Ga0116187, IMG submission 89755) | Active sludge microbial communities of municipal wastewater-treating anaerobic digesters from Japan - AD_JPNNA6_MetaG | ecosystem: Engineered > Bioreactor > Anaerobic > Digestate | place... | reverse complement strand
TATCATAACTCAATTGGACTGCTTTCTCTTTAAAAGCTTTGTCATAAATTTTGCGGACTTGTTTCATAAGGTAAAATTAAGATTATTTCTTAACTTTCTGTGATGGCTAAGTTAGCATATCCATTATTGATAATTAATGATTTTCTATCCTTAAACAAAGGGCAAAAAAGCCAAATCAATTATCTAAAATTTGCGTTTAAGTATTGAATCCGCCATTGATAAAGTATATCTTTGCAAAAAATAAATACTATTTCATAAATTTTAATTCAAGAGTATGTTGTTTTCTTTAATCATACCGGTTTACAATCGCCCAGACGAAGTGGATGAACTTTTAGAGAGTTTGTCACAACAGGATTATACAGATAATTTTGAAGTGGTAATAGTAGAAGATGGATCTGAGTTGCGATGCGATGATGTGGTGCGTAAATATGCTGGAAAATTGCATTTGTCCTATTCTTTTAAAGGAAATTCAGGTCCTGGTGATTCTCGAAATTATGGAATGAAAAAGGCAAATGGCGATTATTTTATCATTTTTGATTCAGATTGTATTATTCCAAAAAGCTATTTGACTGAAGTTGCCAAGGCGTTAAAAGAAAATTATGTCGATTGTTTTGGTGGACCTGATGCGGCTTTAGATAGTTTTTCGGATATTCAAAAAGCAATCAATTTTGCGATGACTTCTTTTCTTACTACTGGCGGAATTCGTGGTGGTTCGGAGAAGATTGATAAGTTTCAACCCCGAAGTTTCAATATGGGATTGTCTCGAAAAGCTTTTGAAGCATCTAATGGTTATGGAAATATACACCCAGGCGAAGACCCAGATTTATCTATAAGATTGTGGAATTTAGGTTTTGAAACCCAGCTTTTTCCTAAAGCATTCGTGTATCACAAACGAAGAATCGATTGGGAAAAATTTACTATTCAAGTCAATAAATTTGGCAAAGCCAGGCCAATTCTCAATAGTTGGTATCCTCAATACAACAAACTTACTTTTTTCTTTCCCTCATTTTTTATAATTGGACTACTTTTTGCTGTGGTTTTGTTGATTTTTACTTATGATGTATTGCTTCAATTGTATTTTGTTTACTTTTTAATGATTTTTTTGGTTTCTACTTATAAAAATAAAAGTTTCAAAGTGGGTTTGTTATCTATCAAAGCGGTTTGGAAACAATTTTTTGGCTATGGAACAGGGTTCATCGAATCCTTCATTAAAGTTATTATATTGAATCAAAAACCGCAAGAGGCTTTTCCTGAGTTGTTTTTTAAAAAATAAAATGACAAAAATAATTGGATTAACTGGAGGTATTGGAAGTGGGAAAACCACTATCGCTAATCTTTTTAGGGAGGCTAATATTCCAGTTTATATTGCTGATGACGAGGCAAGAAAAATTATGCAATCGCCTGAAATTATTGAAGAAATCAAAAATACTTTTGGTTCTGAAATTTTTGATGATACTATTCTAAACAGAGAAAAACTATCACAAATTGTATTTAATGAGCCCGAAAAATTAAAACTTCTGAACGCAATTATACACCCAGCGGTTAGAAAACATTTCCAGAATTGGGTTTTAAATCACGAGAAATATCCGTTTGTTATTTATGAAGCCGCCATTTTGTTTGAGAGTGGCAGTTATAAAAATTGTGATTTAATAATAACAGTGACTGCACCAATCGAAACCAGAATTGAGCGTGTCATTCAGCGCGACAAAACTACTCGGGAGCAAGTTTTAAAGCGGATTAATGCACAATGGGATGATACTCAACGTATTTCTAAAAGTGATTTTGTTATAGTAAACATTGATCCAAAGACCACAAAATTAGAAATAGGTAAAATTCTTAAAATTTTGAATATTTGACAATCAGAATCTTTGTTGTTAATCTTTGGTTAATTTATTATTAGTTATACTGTTAAAATACTAAATTTGTATCGATGAATAAATTATTTTTTAGAATACTGGTTTTATTGATGAGTTTATCCTTGATCGGGATAATTTTAGTTCAAGTATATTGGTTTAATACCTCGTTAGAAAATAATGACGAGCAATTTAAATTTCATGTAAAATCAGTAATAGGAAATGTTGCCGAAAAGCTTCAAAAACAAGAAGAATATACCTATTACGAGAAATTTAATCGGTATAAAGACAGCACGGGAAAAATTCCTCAAAAGGATGATTTATTAGAGTTTTATTACGTTCAAAAAAATCATAAAAATAATACCACTATTGTTTTTACAAACAGTATTTCATCTGAAGATTATACAATTTCTTCATCGTTCTTTGATAAAAAATCAGATAGTTTAAAGTTGAAAAGCTTTAATTCTAAGAGGGTTACGGAAATATATAACAATAATAAATTTGATAATTCAAAATTGCAAAATACGGTAATACCAGATGTAAAGAATGAAAAATCGGGGAGTTTGGACGTATTGGATGATATAGCTTATGAAATTAATTACAAAGAAATTGCTTCTGCAATGCCGCTTCAAGAAAGGGTTTCAAAAGAAACAATTCAGAAGTTATTGAAAAAAGAATTAGAGGAATATGGTGTAAATACAAAATTTGAATTTGGTGTTTTTAGCAGTAGTTTAGCGACTAAAGTAAAATCGGATGGATTTATTTATGATTCAAAAAACACCTATTCTATACCTATTTTTTCAGATAATGAGGGAAGTAACAAATATGAATTAATGGTATCTTTTCCCAATAAAAAGAAATTTTTGCTTACTGATTTGATTGGAATCACATTATTATCAATCATTTTTACGCTCATAATTATTATTGCTTATACAAGTGCACTGAACCAATTGATTCGTCAGCGTCAAATATCGGAGATAAAATCAGATTTCATCAACAATATGACACACGAATTCAAAACACCAATTGCAACTATAAATTTGGCTTTAGATGCAATTAAAAATCCAAAAATAATTGGTAATGAGCAGATGGTTTTGAAGTACCTTCAAATGATTAAAGACGAAAACAAGAGAATGCATGCTCAAGTTGAAAATGTGTTGAGAATTTCAAAATTAGAAAAGAAAGAGTTGGATATTAGTAAGGAATCTGTTAATATTCAAGAGGTTATTGAAGATGCTATGGAGCATGTCAATTTGATTTTAGAAGACAGACAAGGTACAATTGATACACATTTTAACGCTGAGAGAACTTCAGTTTTATTGAATGAAGTTCATTTTATAAACGTAATTGTGAATATTTTGGAAAACGCTATCAAGTATTCTCCGGATATTCCTAAAATTGACATTTATACCGAAAATGTAAAAGATTATTTGATTATTAAAGTCAAAGACAATGGCATAGGAATGAGTAAAATGGCTCAGAAAAGAGTTTTTGAGAAATTTTATCGAGAACATACTGGAGATTTGCACGATGTTAAAGGTCATGGTTTAGGATTGGCTTATGTTAAAAAGATTATAGACGACCACAACGGTCATATTTATGTAGAAAGTGAAAAGGGAAAAGGAAGTACCTTCATAATAAAAATACCATTAATAAATTAAGATATGGAAAATGTAAATAAAAGAATTCTTTTGGTTGAGGACGACCTTAATTTTGGAGCTGTGTTGAAAGATTATTTAATGCTAAATGATTTTGATGTTACTCTGGCCAAAAACGGAATGGAAGGCTTTGAGAAATTCAAAAAAGATAATTACGATTTATGTATTTTGGATGTAATGATGCCTTACAAGGACGGCTATACTTTAGCAAAAGAAATTAGAGAAAAAAACCAAGAAGTGCCAATAATATTCTTAACCGCAAAATCTATGAAAGAAGATGTGCTAAAAGGATACAAAGCTGGAGCCGATGATTATTTGAACAAACCCTTTGATTCAGAGGTTTTGTTGATGAAAATCAGAGCTATCATTCAAAGAAAATCATCTACAGTTCAAGCTGAACCTGTTCAATTTGAATTTAATGTAGGTAAATTTCATTTGAATTCCAAACTTCGATTTTTGTCTATTGGCGATGAAGAACCAGTGAAATTGTCTCCAAAAGAAAACGAATTATTGAAAATGTTGATTCTGCATGAGAACGATTTGATGCCAAGAGAATTAGCATTGACTAAAATTTGGAGAGATGATAACTATTTCACTTCCAGAAGTATGGATGTTTATATCGCTAAATTAAGAAAGTATCTTAAATTAGATTCAAATGTAGAAATCTTGAACATTCACGGAGAAGGTTTTAGATTAGTAGTTAAGAAATAAAACATTTTGTTTGAAATATAAAAAGGCTTCGAGAAATTCGAAGCCTTTTTGGTTGTTGATAGTTTAGAAAATTTTATGGTTTCCATTCTATTTGTAAATCTTTTATCAAAGTGGCTCCGCTTCCAATGGTTCCTGTGTGTTGAAAACTAATTCCTCCAAAAGTATTTGGAATGATTTCGGCTTCGAGATTTACAGTTTTCATAACTTCAGCTGGATAATTTTCAGCAAAATAATCGAGAGTATTTTTAGCCTGAATACTAATTTTTTTGTTTTTTACTTCAATGGTAATGACACAATTAGGACGATAACAAGATGTGGTCACAGATTTGCTAATAGGAATTGCAACCCCGTTTTCGTATTTCATTAGAATAAAATCGACAGCATCGCTGAATTTTGTGGTGCGGATGATTCGGAGCGCATAGCCGTTTATTTTTTTAGTATCCATCTTGATTCCAATGTCCATATATTGACTTCTGGCACTGCTAAATCCTTGTCCAGCCGTTTTGGCAGGTACAGCCGTGAAGCTAATTTTCATATCTCCAAAAGAATTTCCAACCGGAGTATAACGCATTCTAGCCCCTTTGGAAGCCTGAATAAATCCCACATCATTAGCGGCTCCATTTTCCCCTTTGCCATAAAACCAAGGCGAAATACTGTTGTCTGCAACCCAATTTTGGTCATTTGTGTCGGCTGGAGCGAAACTGTCAAGAGTCCAAAATCCGGGTAGAATTTCGGGTTGGAATTTAGCCGACATATTTTCAAAATTTGGAACAAGAATAGTAGATTCTTTGATGTCTTTTTTTGAAATCCTATCTTTGAACACTACTGTTTTTGGCGTTCCTGCTTGGCATCGCAAATGTTTTGGAGAAATGCTTGCCATAATATAATAACCAATATCTCCAGATGAAAGATCGTAGGTTTTCAAGGGTTTATTATTTCTAGAAACGGCAATTTCTATGGGATGACTACCTTTTACATCACGACATCGGTACCAATTAACCAACGATTCATCTTCAAAAGTCATATCTAAGGCGTAGTTCAGCAATAATTTTCCGTCGGTGGTTTTATTAATTCTTGGAAGTGTTGTGAATGTTGGTGGAGCCATAAAAGCAGGCGCAATTTGGAATACGCTGGCTGCTTCCAATCCTGATTCGGTTGAAGCTGTGATAATCACTTCCTTTGTTTCATTGCCCTTGTTTATAGGAATGACGACACATTTCCCGTCTTCATTCACTTCTAATTTGACCAAGGATTGGTATTCAGGAGCTATTTTCCAAACTACTTTTTGGTCTTTTAATTCATAATTTCCAAAACGATTCACTGTGGCTTCCAATGTTACGCTGTCCTTTCCAGTTTCCAAAGTTTCCCTGGAAGGCTTTATTTTCAGTAGTGTTGGAATAGAGGAGTAGTTCTTACCAGATTCTTTTTCAGCTTTTTCTACAATACTTTTAATTCCCATTGGATCCCAATTGTCGTTGCCTCGCAATAAATTGTAGGTATTATAGACAGTGGCATTGTTGAATTCAAAGCGGTAAGCATTGAGTAATTCTTTTCCTGTCAAGTCAACGGTTATATTGGGGAAATCTTTGCCAAGGCCAATCGGTTTGGCATTTAAGGAAATGTTGTACTGATAGTAACGCGCTTCGGTATCGGGAATTTCTCGCCAGCCAATATAATCTAGATTTTGGGCTGTAAATCGGGTGTCGATGGCAGCCACTGGACCACTTCCTTTTACGAAATACTGTCTTTCACGAGTAAAGGATTGAATGTCGCAATTCAGAAAAACGGCACCTGTTCCCGAAGTGTGACCAAAAGGTTTCGAGGAATAAAAATCAAAGCTGCAATTAAGGTAAACCGCCGTTCCGTTCAAGGCGTCGTCGGTCGATTCGAAATGGCAACGATCAAAAAGGGTTCTTTTACTTCCCCAAAACGGTCCCAAATTAAGTCTGCTCACAAAACAAGTATTTCGTGCAAATACTTTATCTCCATTCGAAAAAATGAGTTGCCCTTGCACGATGGCCGAGCTTCTTTTTTCTCGGTTCAGTTTTGGATTCAAAGGATAAATCAGGTCAATGTTGCAATAATTTCCAAAAGTAATATTTTCGGAACTTATACCTTCTCCTTTGATGTTTAGCATTGTGAAATTACCTTTGGATCCGATGGTTTGTCCACGATTACAAGCTAAAACTACATCTTGCGCATTATCGGACAACCCTTGAAAACGCAACCATTCACAATTAATTTCGAGTCCAAATGGCGTTCCACCAATAGTTTTTGGAACACGGATTTCGGGATCGTTCGGATTGTCAATCCAATATACCCAAGGCGCAATGTACAAAACCATTGGCGAGGCTTCGGTTCCGTTAGTCAAATGTTTGGAGGCTTCGTTTATTGAGTTGTAAACATAGGGGTGTTTAGCCGCTTCTTCATTCGAAAGTTGTCCGTCAATATAAAAAGATTTTGGATCAAGCTCAATTTTATTGCCTTTATAAATAATATGTTTACCATTGAAAATCAAGTCTTTATTGTTGGAAACTTGATGTTTTTGAGCAAGTAGCATTGTAGTATTAAAAAACAAAAATAAGACAGTAAAAACAATTATTCGAAGCTTGATTTTCATAAAGATATAAATTTAAAAGGTCATTTATTTCAAATTCAATTGCAAGGCAAAGCAGGTTGTATTATCTTTGGTAATACTAAAAACCATTGCTTCCGAAGTTAGGTTTTCGTGAATAGCGACTTGGTCTTTTAATGACAATTCTTTTAGAAAATTCATTTCAAAACTTTCAATTTTTTGGTTTAGAATCAATTCTGTATCCACCAAATCCAAACACCATTCCAAATATTTTACATTATTTACGTGATTGACAATGTCTAAATCCGAAAGTGCCACGGTTTTTTCGAAGACCATTTCGGTTTCGCTACTGAAGTTGATTTTGGAAAAAGGTTTTTCGGTTGCTTTTTGTTCCGGATACAATTCAAAATGTTCGAAAGGCAAAGCCAAAGCTTCTGGTCGTCTAATTTTGGTATTGAAAACCGCCCAAAAAGTTTCGCAACCCACCATTTTTTTTCCGTTGACATACAATTCCAAAGCACGAACTGAACGGGAATTTTCGAGCGTGTTAATCCAGGTTTTTAACGTCACGACGTCTTTCCATTGGGGTAATTCCGTTATTTCAACCCGCATTCTGCTCAAAACCCAAGCCTGATTGAATTCCTGCATATCCGAAAAACTGATGCCGCCCACTTCAGAATGTGCCGCAGCGGTCAACTGCAAAATATTGCACAAATCGGTGTATTTTAAAGAACCATTGGGAAGACATTGGGAGAAATTAATTTCCCAATCTTTGCTAAAAATGGACGTGAAGTAGGGTGAAATGGGCATTTTTATATTATGAATTAATGTTTTTGTTGAAATAAGGTTTGAACATTTTAATATTTAAATAAATAAAAAACAAAAGGATTATACCCAAAAAAAGGTACTTGAATTATCCAAATTTTTAAAATTTGGCTTTTCTATTTTCGTTTCTATTACTATCAAAAATGGGACTAATAAATATATAATAGTAAAAAGTAAAAAAAATATTTTACCTATTAATTTTAAGGTATCCATATTAATAGCTTTTAATATAATTTACTATTTCTTTTCTATCTATCAAATAATCAAACCATTTGGTGTTTTCATTTCTTTTGAACCAAGTGAGCTGTCGTTTGGCAAATCGTCTCGTATTTTTCTTAATTTCTTCGATGGCAAATTCTAAACTGATTTCGCCTTCAAAATAGCTGAACAATTCTCGGTAACCTACGGTTTGCAAGGCGTTCAAGTCTTTGTGTGGGAGTAATGCTTTGGCTTCGACCAATAAACCTTCGTTTATCATAATATCTACACGCTGGTTGATTCGATCATAAATCACGCTTCTTTCAGCTTCCAAACCAATGAGGATGGGAGTGAAGTTGCGGGTGTTTTTCTTCAGGTTTAAAAACGAAGAATAGGGCTTTCCTGAACCTATGCAAACTTCCAAGGCACGCATCATTCGTTGAGGATTTTCTTTGGCCACGACTTCAAAATAATTGGGGTCGCGTTTTTCCAATTCGGTTTGCAGGTATTCAATTCCTAATTTTTCATAATTGGAAGTCACTTCCTCCCGAACCGAAACATCAATTTCGGGAAAATCGTCAAAGCCTTTCAAAACCGCATCGACATACAAGCCCGAACCACCAACCATTACTACATAGTCATTGGTTTGGAACAATTCGTCTAATTTAGAAACAGCTTCTTTTTCAAAATCGCCAACGGTGTAATTCTCTAAAATCGATTTGTTTTGGATGAAATGATGTTGCGCTCCAGCCAATTCTTCCATTGATGGAACAGCAGTGCCAATTTGCATTTCCTTGAAAAACTGTCGGCTGTCGCAGGAAATAATATCGCAATTAAAAGCTTGTGCCAAATCGATACTCAAGGAAGTTTTTCCTATGGCTGTTGGTCCTACGATGGTAATTAGGTATTTCACTACTGTTAGAAATTGATAATCTTGATTGTTTTTGCTTTTCGCATATAACTTTGAATACTGTTTCGAGTATCACGATTGCTTTGCATCGGTGTGATGATGTTTCTCAAAATGTCGAGATTGTTGATTTGGTAATTCAAATCGTAGAAAGCATATCCTTTATACATGCCGCTTTCGACCAAAATCACGCTGCGTTCCGAAACGGTTCGGCCACGATCCAAAAGGGCGAAAGTTTTGTTGTCAAACAAGTTTTTGTCGATAAAGGCTTGAACCCTTTCGTTGTATTCGGATAGTGGTATTTCCCTGACGCAGGTTCCGTCACATTCGTTGGTCGTATGTTGAAAACAAGGCGTTTTGATTTCGTGCAAACCAGCCAATTTTGGACACAATTGGTAGTGGGAACTGATGCGAAACAAGGCATCTTTTCCTTCCTGCTGCGAAGTGTATGATTTGAGTTCTTTCTTTCTCCTGTCGGCCTTTTGTAATTTCAAATTCAGGTAACCATCAGCATCTTTTTCGACGTAAATCGCCCAAGAAAAGTTGGTTTTTGGCGACATTCGGTTGTAAATGGGTTTGTGAATTTTGATTTCTTCGGCTTCCTTCAAAAGAGCAATCAATTCGCTTCCCGTTTCTTCATACGTTACGGTAAACACTTCGTTTTGGATTTTTTTGGCACTTTTGGTAATTCCCGTAAAATGTTGGTTGACCCTTTTTCGAATGTTTCGGCTTTTACCAATAAATATGATTTTTCCGTCTTCTTTATGGATGTAATAAAGGCCTGTTTTGGATGGCAAACTTTCTACAATGTCCCTCAATTTGGGCGCAATGCCTTTTTGAATTTCAAATTTGATAAGGTCTTTTACAATTTCTTTGTCCAAATCTTTGTCCAAAAGCATTTTGAATAATTTCACAGTTGCCATTGCATCGCCACTCGCACGATGTCTGTCGGCCATCGGAATTCCCAAGGCACGAACCAATTTTCCTAAGCTGTGCGAAGGTTGTTCGGGTAATAATCTTTTGGATAATTCGACCGTGCAAAGGGTTTTGATGTTGAAATCATAACCCAAACGACGAAATTCCGTGCGGAGAATTCGGTAATCGAAATCGGCATTGTGGGCCACGAGAACACAGTCGGTGGTCATTTCGATGATGCGTTTGGCAATTTCAAAAAACTTG
>Ga0116187_1006026_pt1 | contig 9916 bp, 10 predicted proteins | sample AD_JPNNA6_MetaG_FD_89755 | JGI IMG/M metagenome (GOLD analysis project Ga0116187, IMG submission 89755) | Active sludge microbial communities of municipal wastewater-treating anaerobic digesters from Japan - AD_JPNNA6_MetaG | ecosystem: Engineered > Bioreactor > Anaerobic > Digestate | place... | reverse complement strand
CGCTGCACGCTCTCCGGGGCGGTCTTGATTTCCTCGATGAGGGTCTGTGTCGTGACGCTCATGGGTTTACGATAGCTGGGTGGATGTAATTTCCAATCCCGAAAGCAGTTCACGGTAGCGGGCTAGCGGGCGAACTTGAGGGTTTCAATCCGCGCCCCGGTGCGGACACCGGGGCGACCGGGAAGCAGATCACCGATTACATCGCGAATTTCCGGTTTCAATCCGCGCCCCGGTGCGGACACCGGGGCGACTCGAAATGCTGGTCGCCAAAATGGCCGGCACCGTGGTTTCAATCCGCGCCCCGGTGCGGACACCGGGGCGACCTACTCCGATGCAGATCGACTTCGTTATCATCGACCAGGTTTCAATCCGCGCCCCGGTGCGGACACCGGGGCGACCGAGCCATTAGGCCCTGCAATGTGCCGAAGGATTGTTTCAATCCGCGCCCCGGTGCGGACACCGGGGCGACGCGCGAAGGGCCTGATGGGATTCGATCCACATAGGTTTCAATCCGCGCCCCGGTGCGGACACCGGGGCGACCCAGCATTCCGACGGTCCGTCGTATGGTTGGAATGTTTCAATCCGCGCCCCGGTGCGGACACCGGGGCGACCGACTTTGGTTGCGAGGGTCGCGGGCATTTGGGAAGTTTCAATCCGCGCCCCGGTGCGGACACCGGGGCGACGCTAACATGCTGGAACCTGCAAGAGGTAGTTGCGTTTCAATCCGCGCCCCGGTGCGGACACCGGGGCGACCCGCGACACGCGCGGCCGTCCCGATTACTCAGTAGTTTCAATCCGCGCCCCGGTGCGGACACCGGGGCGACCCGCCGACGGGCACGCCAAAGACTATATCGTGACGTTTCAATCCGCGCCCCGGTGCGGACACCGGGCGACTCCCGACGAGGGAGTGGACTTGGAGAGCGTTGCGCGTTTCAATCCGCGCCCCGGTGCGGACACCGGGGCGACGGCGCGCCAGCAGGCGCGCGACTGCGCGGGTGGGTTTCAATCCGCGCCCCGGTGCGGACACCGGGGCGACCGCGAAACGTCATTCCAGCTCCTCGGGCCTCGTTGTTTCAATCCGCGCCCCGGTGCGGACACCGGGGCGACCCTGACCCGTCCACAGGTCGGCAAACGTAAACACGTTTCAATCCGCGCCCCGGTGCGGACACCGGGGCGACTCCGGCTCGGTGATCTCCTGTCTCGGTTCGCCGAGTTTCAATCCGCGCCCCGGTGCGGACACCGGGGCGACCCACCTTCCGGATAACCCGGCACTCTGTGCAGGTGTTTCAATCCGCGCCCCGGTGCGGACACCGGGGCGACTTGTACACCGCCAATCCGCATTCGCCGCTACGGTGTTTCAATCCGCGCCCCGGTGCGGACACCGGGGCGACCGGCGTGCCGGTCGCTTGTGTCTGGGTCTTCACACGTTTCAATCCGCGCCCCGGTGCGGACACCGGGGCGACGCCGCTGCGTATCGCCCCGTACCCCGAGGCAACCGGTTTCAATCCGCGCCCCGGTGCGGACACCGGGGCGACTCGAGGCTGCGTTAACAGGCCTTGGACTTCCGCTGTTTCAATCCGCGCCCCGGTGCGGACACCGGGGCGACCTCTACGCAACGCTAAAGGCCACCGTATTCAAGACGTTTCAATCCGCGCCCCGGTGCGGACACCGGGGCGACGCGCGCAATCCTACGCGCGCGCGCGCGTGACCGACCATCCGTTTCAATCCGCGCCCCGGTGCGGACACCGGGGCGACGCGTTCAAAGCGCCGATGCCTGCAACGCAGGTATGTTTCAATCCGCGCCCCGGTGCGGACACCGGGGCGACACCAGTCGCTCCGTCACCAGCGCCGACCCAAAATCGGTTTCAATCCGCGCCCCGGTGCGGACACCGGGGCGACGGGTTCGGTACGACTGCACCGGGAACTACTGGAAAGTTTCAATCCGCGCCCCGGTGCGGACACCGGGGCGACTTCGGCGTGGTGCTGCGCACGTCACGCCCTCGACCGTTTCAATCCGCGCCCCGGTGCGGACACCGGGGCGACCGAAAGACGCTACGTGGGCTCAAATGGCCTGGATGTTTCAATCCGCGCCCCGGTGCGGACACCGGGGCGACCACCCCGGATGTTCGGTGTGCCCGGGACGGCAACATGTTTCAATCCGCGCCCCGGTGCGGACACCGGGGCGACATTTCGTGCGTTGGGCAAAGTCGCTGATCGTGCGGTTTCAATCCGCGCCCCGGTGCGGACACCGGGGCGACGCTGCGAGGGTGTTGTCGTTTCTCGGATCAAATTGGTTTCAATCCGCGCCCCGGTGCGGACACCGGGGCGACTCCATTCTTCGCTCTCGGATGCAGGCTGCAGGAGCAGTTTCAATCCGCGCCCCGGTGCGGACACCGGGGCGACTAAGGGTTTTCCAAGTCAGTACCGTGACATCTGTCGTTTCAATCCGCGCCCCGGTGCGGACACCGGGGCGACCACTCACCCAGACCGAGTGTACTCCGCGCACTGCCAGTTTCAATCCGCGCCCCGGTGCGGACACCGGGGCGACTCCTGGCTCTGGTCAGATCGGGAGTGAATCACTCTGTTTCAATCCGCGCCCCGGTGCGGACACCGGGGCGACCTGCGCCCGTCGGCGGTCGAAGTTTATACCGTGACGTTTCAATCCGCGCCCCGGTGCGGACACCGGGGCGACCAATCGCATCGACCTGTATGTCATGGACCATCAGCAGTTTCAATCCGCGCCCCGGTGCGGACACCGGGGCGACCGATCCCATTGCCACCGTAGCGGTGAATCTGGATTGTTTCAATCCGCGCCCCGGTGCGGACACCGGGGCGACTAGATGGCCTCGGATGGATCAGCAGGCATCCAGAGGTTTCAATCCGCGCCCCGGTGCGGACACCGGGGCGACGCCTCGAGAATCGTCTGGACTGCGGTCCGCTTCTGTTTCAATCCGCGCCCCGGTGCGGACACCGGGGCGACGTTTACGCAACATCGACCAATACCTGTTCCATCGAGTTTCAATCCGCGCCCCGGTGCGGACACCGGGGCGACGCGCGCACGCGCCCCATGATCAACGTGGATGAGTGGTTTCAATCCGCGCCCCGGTGCGGACACCGGGGCGACTGCTCGCGAATCGAATTCGGAGACAACATCCAAGTGTTTCAATCCGCGCCCCGGTGCGGACACCGGGGCGACGACTGCGGCTCCGAACATGATGTCGTAGCTGGCCCAGTTTCAATCCGCGCCCCGGTGCGGACACCGGGGCGACGCGGATGAAACACGCGAGATGATCAGACACATCGAGTTTCAATCCGCGCCCCGGTGCGGACACCGGGGCGACTCATCCTGGTCCGAGGCTAATCTGGTCCTGCCACCGGTTTCAATCCGCGCCCCGGTGCGGACACCGGGGCGACGCTTGCATCAGTGGTGAATTCTACCTTGTTACCAGAAGTTTCAATCCGCGCCCCGGTGCGGACACCGGGGCGACCCGCAGCTGGGCTCCATCCTGGAGTCGCTCGTGTGTTTCAATCCGCGCCCCGGTGCGGACACCGGGGCGACGTCGGGCGGGCGGGCTTCGAGCAGCGAGGAGACGTTTCAATCCGCGCCCCGGTGCGGACACCGGGGCGACGCAAGTTGATCGAGGAAATGCTGGCCGGGCTGGGGTTTCAATCCGCGCCCCGGTGCGGACACCGGGGCGACTTCCCCAAGTCCCAATGTGGTTCGTGCGGCGCCAGTTTCAATCCGCGCCCCGGTGCGGACACCGGGGCGACTCATCGGCGTCTGGGATAGCCTACCGGACGACGTGTTTCAATCCGCGCCCCGGTGCGGACACCGGGGCGACCCTGCTCTACGGCATGATCGGACGCGACTGGGATGTTTCAATCCGCGCCCCGGTGCGGACACCGGGGCGACATTTCCAGTTTCGTGTTCATGCTAGGTCCTCGGGGTTTCAATCCGCGCCCCGGTGCGGACACCGGGGCGACGCACCTTGCGGACTCCACCAGCGCCAGCGAATTTTGTTTCAATCCGCGCCCCGGTGCGGACACCGGGGCGACGGTTGAGCACTCGAGGATATGATCAGCATGATGCTGTTTCAATCCGCGCCCCGGTGCGGACACCGGGGCGACCTCACCATTCCCACGACCCGGCACATCCATAACAGTTTCAATCCGCGCCCCGGTGCGGACACCGGGGCGACCGCGGTCGGCCCTTCCGGTTCGGCCGCAGGACGTTACTAGCCCACTTCCGCGAACTTGCCAATCCACATCCGATCGACCGAGGTTGATATGTCAAAGAACTGGCGAGACGGATTTGTTTTGCTCGGCTTTTCGCACGGCGCGAAACATGGGCGGTCAAGCCGGCACTGGGGGTTCGCGGAAAGGTGTTCACAAGATCAACGGTTCGGTCAGGTCCACCGGCTTGGCCACCCCGTGATGTTCGGTGCGGGCGGCGGCGGAGGCATCCAGGAAGTAGAAGCGCAGGGAGTCTTCCTCCTCCTTGTACTCGAGCAGCAGGCGTGCGCGCAGGCTCACCCATTCTTTCTGGCCCACCTGGCACTCGAAGACGGACTTCTGGACGCGCGTGCCATAGTCCTCGCATGCTCGTGCAACGCGCCGCAATCGGCGGCGTCCGGCCGCTTCCACAGTCGAGACGTCGTAGGTGACGAGGATCAGCATGGCGGGTGGATTGGGTTGGGTCCGGGTGTTGCCTGCTGTTTCGCCGGTTTGCGGCTATTTTGGCACAAGCGGAATGTAGTCGGGCAGGTCGCCTCGCAGGTGGCGGGCCAGGATGCGGGCCTGGACAAAGGGCATTTGGGCCACCCGGAGGTTCTGTCCGAGCAAGGGGTGTTTGAGGCTTTCCTGCTTCCGCTCCTGGTAGGCCTTGATCACGCGCTTACGCCCGGCCTCCGTGAACTCGACCGCGCCGCCTTCACGGACCACGAAGTCCCCGGGGCCGACTTGCTGTCGGTTGATGAGGGTGACTGCCAGGCGGTCGGCCAGCCAGGGACGGAACTCCTCCATGAGGTCGAGCGCCAGCGAGGGGCGGTTGGGGCGGTCCGCATGCAGGAAGCCCACGAACGGGTCCAGGCCGACCGCTGTCAATGCGGCCACGCAATCGTGTCGGACCAGGGCGTAGAGGAACGACAGCAGGCAGTTCACGCGGTCACGGGGCGGGCGACGGCTGCGCGTGGTGAAGGCGAACGCGTCCCGTTGTTGTTTGAGCAGGAGGGTGAACACCGAGAAGTACTGCTGCGATCCCATCCCCTCCGCGCCCCGGATGGTATCGAGCGAGCTTGTTGCCGGCGAGAGGTCTCCCAGGCACTGGAGTTGGCGGGCGAGCCCATCGACCACCTCCTGCAAGCGCGTCTGCTCGACCTCGATGTCCGTTTCGCGCCCCGCGCGCAGGAGGCTGTTGCGGGAGTTCTGGAGCTTGCCACCCACGATTTGCCGGGCGATCGCCGCGCTCTTCGCCGGGCTGTCCGCCGCCCGAAACTGCGTCCGGCGCAGGGTGACGCTGGTATCGGCCACGCCGGTCAGCCGGGCTTGAAAATGGCCGTGATCCGTCAGGAAGTTCACCCCCACGCCGTGGTCCCAGCACAAATTCAGCGCCGGCGGGCTGACGGCGCTGGCGCCGAACACGCACACCGACTCGAGGTGATGGATTGGGATCGACAGCTTGCGCCAATCGGTCGCCTTATCACGCGACCGCTCCTCCTCGGGCAGGTCCGCCGGGTAGACCGGGACTTCGGCGATCAGCGTCAGATGATCGCGGCTCAGGTAACTGCCGCGCGTGATGAGGTAGAGGGTGTTCTGTTGAATGTCGGCCATGAGATTCAGGTCTGAAACAAAGCCCGACTGGCCTGCGCCAGCGCGGCGGGTTGCGACGTGACTTGCGGGAGGCAGACTTTGTAGAGGGAGCACTCCTCACAGGCGTTCTTCAAGACAGCGGGCGGCAATGACGGTTCGGGTCCCGCGGTGAGCAGGGCGTGGAGTTCGCTGATCGCTTCCTCGGTGAGTCTCCGAAGTTCCGGCGTGAACTCGACCTCGCGTCGGCGTTTGCTGTCCGCATGGAAGACGGCACCGCGCGGCACCGGGATTCCGAACATCTCCTCGAGGCAGAGCGCCTGGGCGCAGAGTTGGGCGTCGTCGTTCTCCCACCGGCGCCGCCGGCCCAGTTTGAACTCGACCGGGAACAGGGATGTGGGCTGGAGCTGCACGCGCGAAGGGTGTCCCGCGGGTTCCATCTCGACAATGTCGCACTTGCCGTTGAGGCCCAGCCGTTCGGAGAAGACCGGCAGGGCGCGCAACAACGTCACGCCCTGCCTCACCTCGTAGCCGCGCTGGTCCGTGTGCTCGTGCACGATGTCGCCGCGCAGCGTGTGCTCGTTGGATTCGCGCCAGCCCTCGATCAGCTTCAACGCCGCCCGCCGCGGACAGTAGAGGTGGTCGTTCAGGAGGGAGAGAGGGATCGGCTCCGTCATAGGACTGGCCCTCTGGGGATGTGCGGGAAACCGCGCGCGCCGTGCCAGAAGCGGGGAATCAAGGCCTCTTCGGAGAGGAGTACTTTGAAATCCATTGGGGGATGCGCTGACGGGCTTCCTCAAGCGGGATGCGCTTGCCGGCATCGAGCGAAGCGATCCCCTCCTCGACGGCCTGCCGGAATTCGAGCTCGTAGATGGCATCAGCGAGCGAGGCGTCCGGCGACAACTTTTCCGCTACGTCCATGAGAATCTGTTTCGTGCTCATGCTTTTGGTTTATACTGCACACTCGACCGGTCCGCCAAAAGGTTCAAGACCCAAGTCAGTCGGGTCGAAATGACGACTTGCGAGTCTGGGTTTCCGATAGAGGTCACAAAACGTCGAAACCGGTCGTGCTTGGCGCAGTCTTTGAAGATGTCTGCCAGGACCCCGCGCGCGACCTTGGCCTGCGTATGCAGCGAAAGACCACCGGACTCGTCATGGCTGAAGTCCGACACCTCGGTGTCTGGATACTCGCCGGAACGATTGGCGCGACCGGCGATTTGGAGCAGGTTCACCAGGCCCCAACTTCCTGCCTGTGCGGGCCACGTAGACATGCCGCGGAATGCCGAGCGGAACGAGAAGTCCACGCCGGGCTCGACGCCATGGGTGACGACATGCAAGTCTGTGCTCTCGATTGAATTCAGAGGATGCTCGCCTTTCCATCAAGGAAGCCACGAAGCGTCAGGATACCTTTCATCACGCCCAGGAACTTGTCGTAGCCGAGGTTCCAACGATAGACGCCGGGCAAATGTACGAATTCTTCCAATTCGAAGGCTCGTTCCTTACCAAGCCAAAGCTGCACGCTACCGCGTTGCAGGTCGCGGAACCGGACGGACTCATAATTCTGCAATCGTTCGATCAAATCAGGATTCACGACAGCGGTGACGGTGTTTGCCGAAATGACGCGGAAGAGTTCTTCCACTTCAGGAAAGTTGCGACCGTTCTCTTGAATGCGGATTTGCTCGAGGAATGGCTTGAGATCGTATCGGTTGAGCTCGCGCTTCATCGCTTCCAAGCATTCCGATGCGGTAACGCGCCCTTCAGCGAACAGTTCACCGAGGACCAAGGCCGAGTGCTCGAATGCAGGGTGTTTGTTGAGCAGCGCGTGCGGCGCGAGGCTGAAGTCAATGACAGGGCCTCGGTTCCGCCTGCCATGCCGGTTCACGCGACCACTAAGTTGCAGAAGGCTCATCAAGCCTGCCCGCTCGCGCAGACCGCACGCGAAGTCCAGGTCCACCCCAGCTTCCACGCACGAGGTGGCGACCAGCGTCCACTCGTCGTCCTTCAGATTGGCCAGTCGCCGTTTGACGTGGTCATACGTTGTCTCGCGGTCTTCGGGAGTGATGGCTGTGGAGACGTGCTCGACAGAATCGCGATTCCAGGCAATCGAAAGGTGTTGTGCGATAACAGCAGCGTTCTGGACTGTGTTGACAACCAGAAGGCGCGGTCCCGGCAACTTCTGGAGGGCCATTGTGAGCGCGTCAAGCGACAGCGGTTCGGCCTCAGCGCAAATCTGAACCCGGGTCGTCTCAGCGTTGGCTGCCTCAGAGCGACAGCCAGCGGGCAGCAGATTCGGCAAGGAAACCGGCGTTTTGGTTTCGACGAACTGCGGCAAACGCCAGAACTCGGGGAGCGAGCCGGACGCCAGCACACAATGGCATCCCCAATCCTCCGTGAGTTGCAGCAGCCAACGGAACGCTTGCGGCCAGAGTTTCGCCGGCAGCGCGGCATGAGCTTCGTCAATGAAGATGGCCGAACCAGGGAGTTGGTGAAGTTTGCGCAACGACACCGTGTCAGCAGCCGCCAGCGTCTCGAAGAATTGCACCGCCGTCACCACGACGATTGGCGCGTGCCACAACTCAGCGTATTGGCGGGCGGGTGCGTTTCGATCGTTTTGACCTTCGGGGAATTCCGCGCGGTGATGGTGCTCCCCTACGACCTTCGATGCCTTCTCTCCGCGCAGAGTCAGGGCGCAGCGGTAAACGCGCGCCGATTGCGTGATGATGTTCGTGAACGGCAAGACAACGAAAATCCTCCGCAGGGTCTTCGCCTCTGCAGCGCGCAGCAAGTGAGCCATAATTGCCGTGGTCTTCCCCGACCCTACCGGACTGTCGCAGAAAAGGAGATTGGGCGAGGTTGAGGCCTGCAGGCATTCCTCGAAAACCCGCTGACGAAGCGCCGTTCGCGTGTCGTGGGCGTAGCGAGTGCCAAGGCGACCAACGTAGCGTTCAAGTGCTGCAAGGCGTTTGCCGGGGAGCAGTGGCAAACCGGGCGGTGGCTCGACTCCCGTCCGATGGAAAGCTGTATCGGTGTGGTCTGCGTCCACAAGGCAGGACAGCGCCAGACGGTGAAACAACGGCGGCACGCCGTTGCTCCCACAGGGGGGCGGAACCGGCGGAAACACTTCTGACGCCAGCGCCTGCCAATGTCGTTCGAGGAACTTGGTTAGGCGAGCATCGTTGAAGGCGCACGTCGGCTCGGGGCGCCCCGGCACAATTTCATCTTCGCGAAACGCGAGTGTTTGACGATTCTGCTCCGCAGCGAAGTTCGGCAGGCCTTTGTGATGCGCGTAAACGAGGGCGGCAGCGAAGGAATCGCGGATTTCTCCGTCTCGCAACAACGCCGCGACGCCGGCATCCCAATGCTTCACGGGCAGGGATTCACGCGAATCGGGCTTCCCGAGAATCTTCTGGTTGGCTGGATCAAGCTTGCCCAAGTCGTGGAACTCCGCCCCAAGCCGCACCGCTCGGACGAGCGTTGCACGGAACTTGGCCCGCTCGCCGTGCGCAGCGTCGGCATTGGCGCACGCGCGTCGAAGAACGCCGGTGACATGAGCCGCGTAGGTCTGCGGCGGACGCCCGTCCTGCGCGCTGTGGGCCAGTGGGGCGGACTCAACCTCGTTGGATGATGGCGCAGACACGCTCCCGGACGTGAGTGAGTTTCTCTGGTTTCAGCCGCCCGACGGCCCGACGGACGCAACCCTCATTGGCAGTCACCACCCGATGGGGCAACGCGAAGCTGGCGCGCCGCAAGCCGCCGCCCGCCTCGAAATCGGTCAGCAGAATTGGCACGGCTTCAGAATGACCGGCAGCCTGACTGGTTAATCAGGTCACCCCGCGTAACGGCGGCGAGTACGAGAGCCGGCCGAACCTTGGCGCTGGCGAGGTCGGCGAACGAGAACGGCACGACCACCACGTCGCCGCTTACAAATCGCGCCATGCCTCATCCTCCTCCGGGGTGTTCCAGTCGGCGGCCCAGGCACTTTGCGCCAGGGCAGAAGGTTTTCCGCTCCTTCGCCTTGCGCGTTGAGGCGCGCTTTGAGGAAGACCAGGAAGTCAAACACCTCCCGCTGCACGCTCTCCGGGGCGGTCTTGATTTCCTCGATGAGGGTCTG
>Ga0116187_1006022_pt1 | contig 9920 bp, 10 predicted proteins | sample AD_JPNNA6_MetaG_FD_89755 | JGI IMG/M metagenome (GOLD analysis project Ga0116187, IMG submission 89755) | Active sludge microbial communities of municipal wastewater-treating anaerobic digesters from Japan - AD_JPNNA6_MetaG | ecosystem: Engineered > Bioreactor > Anaerobic > Digestate | place... | reverse complement strand
TTGATTCTGGAAGGTTGATTCTGGAAGGTTGATTCTGGAAGGTTGATTCTGGAAGGTTGATCTGCAAAAGCTGATTGAAAAGAAGCATTTCCTTGGTCGATTTCCGAAACCTTGATTGCATTACTGCCAAGACTGATCCAACAGGCTGTTTTTTTTTGTGGACGCCGCGCGCGATAAAACGCGCGGCAGTGCTCTGGCCCCCTCAACGCCGGGGTGGCTTGGATACCCAGATTCCGACGGTTAGGCGAGATTGGCGTGATTTGCTTTTTAGGTCAAATATGCAGATTGGTTAAGGTTAATAATCATAAAGGACAGATGACTGACAAAGCAATATTAGAGGTAATCATTTGCAGCTCGTGATCAATAGCTATGGAGCATATCTGCGCAAGAACGGCAATTGCTTTCTGGTGAAGAGGGAGGACAGGAGCTTTGAGATTGCTGTCGGCAAGGTAAATAGCATACTGATCACTACGGCGGCGTACATCACCACCGATGCCATAAAGCTGGCAGTGGACAACAACATCGATATCGTTTTTCTCGATTCCCATGGAGATCCCTATGGAAGGGTATGGCATCCGAAGCTGGGAAGCACAACCCTGATTCGGAGAAGGCAGCTTGAGGTATACGATACCCTAGACGGCCTGAATCTGGCAAAAGAGTGGGGATTGAGGAAGCTGGAGAATCAGATAGACCTTCTGGGACGGATGAGGAAGACCAGAGAGGAAAAGAGGGATCTTCTGGACGGATACATACTGGAGATAGAAAACTCACGAGAGCGGATGAAGAGGCTGCGGGGCACAATTGAATCCCGAAGGCAGGATATGCTCGGCCTGGAGGGCAAGGCTGCCAGGGCCTATTTTGAGGCCATCTCTTCAATTATGCCGGAGAGGTATCGGTTTGCAGGACGGAGCAGAAATCCGGCCAAGGACGAGTTCAATGCTCTTCTCAACTACGGATATGGCGTCCTTTATTCGCTGGTGGAGAAGGGCTGCATCATAGCGGGGCTTGATCCGTACCTCGGCTTTCTGCACAGCGACTCATACAATAAGAAGTCGCTGGTATTCGATATCATAGAGATGTTCCGGATATATGTTGATGAGACGGTGGTTTTTCTCTTTTCCAGGCGGATGGTGAAGGATGGGTTCTTTGAGCCTCTGGAGCAGGGGATGGGCCTGAGCAAAGAGGGGAAAGCAGCGCTGATCGAGTCGCTCAACAAAGCCCTCGAGGAGCCAATCCCCTACCGAGGGCGCAATGTGAAGAGGAGGAACACCATTCAGATGGAGTGCCACAGGATTGCCAATGGGCTCATCCGGCCTGGTCAGGAGATGTCGGATGACTTCGATCTGGATATCCTGGAGCAGGAAGTATGCCGGAAATCGGATGGCAAAGGCAGGGAAGACAGAGGTGAGCGAGAAGAGGAGCAGGCGCAGATGGGCGAGAGCGAGAACGCACAGGAGTGCAATCGAGGCTGATTATGCTGGTCTGGGTGATCTACGATATATCCGAGAACAGATACCGCAGCCGGGTGGCGAAGATCTGCAAGAACTACGGCCTGTTTCGGGTGCAGAAGAGCGCATTTCTGGGAGACCTGAACCGGAATGAGTCCGACTCCCTGACCCTGGAGTGCGAGGCGACCATTGAAGAATCGGACTCGGTCTACGTCTTTCCCATGTGCGAGGACTGCTTTGATAAGATCAAGCTGATCGGAGCAGGGTTCGATCGAGATCTGGTGAGCGGGATGACCATAACCAAGGTGTTCTGAGATGCAGGCGGAAGGCGAAGCGGCAGCGATACCTGAGCCCGAGCAGAAGATCGAGCAGGATGTGTTCGTCACAGTCTCCGATGCTTTGGAGTACCTGTTCTGCCCGAGGTTCATATTCTTCGAGAGATGCCTGGGCATCGCTCAGCGAGAGGAACGGCGCTACAAGGTCCAAAAGGGCAGAGAGCTGCATGAGAGCCGTGAGAAGGTGAATCGGGATTACATAAGAAAGAGGCTCAACTGCGTCCGAAAAGAGATCTCCGTTTACCTTACTTCGCAGAAGTACCACTTCAAGGGAGAAGTTGATGAGGTCCTCTTTCTGGAGGATGGAACAGCAGCGCCTCTGGATTACAAGTATGCGGAGTTCAAGAACACTGTTTACAGGACGCACAAGTTTCAGGCTGCTCTTTACGGGCTGCTCATTATGGAGCACTTCGGCGTGGATGTAAAACGAGGTTTTGTCTGCTACACCAGGAGCAATAATTACGTGGCGGAAATCGACTTCAAGCAGAAAGATTATGAGAAAGTTAAGGAGATTGTCCGCGAGATATTGATGATAATTCAGAGGGAATACTATCCCGATGGGACGAAGCAGAAGGCCAGGTGCGTGGATTGCACGTACAGGAATATATGCGTCTAAATATTATAAAGATAATGCCTTAGCCAAAAAAAAATGTGCGTAATTGTTCAGTAATATAACAAAAGCTTTGAATACGTTGCAAGAAATAAAGTAATTTAGAGTAAAGGTGGTTAAGTGATTGATGCTGTAAGCAGAATCGGTAACTACATTCAAATGACTTATGGTGGAGATAACTTGCTCTCTACTTTTATAGAGAATCCGAATAGCAATGGCAAGTATAAATTCGTACTAATAGTAATTTTGAAAGAAACTGAAGGAAATTACTTATTTAGCCACATAGCCTTTGATGAATTTAGCGATTATCCAAGATATCTGTATAAAAAAGGGCCGTCAAATGGCACTGATGCTACACCAACTAGCAAAGTAGCAGGGGATATTGGGAAAACCTTTCAAAACAGATTTTTAAAATGGTTCCAGAACTATGAAACCTACGATATCTCAAAAGAAGAAAAAGAATCTCTCAAAAAGATGAACATGGCACTGAGGGATCAAAAAGAAACAATCTTAGCTGAACTAAATGAAAAATTTTCTCAGAAGAGATCCGATGAATATGCCATCATTACCTTGGGAATCGAGAGAGGTGGAAATATTCGTTATTTGGGGGATCTGCAAGCATTTAAGAACATTTTACTCCGGAAAGGCAAAGATAAATACTATCTCAAAAAGTCTCAGGGAGAATCTCTTGGAAAAGATTCTGCCTGCTCAGTTTGCCGGGGGACAAAAGACGAGGTCTACGGCTTCGCAATTCCCTGGACTTTTCACACTTTCGACAAGCCAGGATTTATAGCAGGCGGTTTTAAAGTGAACGAATCCTGGAAGAATACGCCGGTATGCTTCGATTGTGCCACGCATCTCGAAGTTGGGAAAAAATACATCGAGGAAAACCTCGACTTTGGCTTCTATGGTTTCAGATATCTTCTCGTGCCGAAATTAGCCTTTGGAAGGGATGACAATGAGACACTAAAAGAAGTCTTGGGCATTTTGGGCAACAAGGATCAAAAGAGGAATCTAAAAATAAATCGAGAAGTTAAGAATAGAATAACTTCTGATGAAGAGGAGGTTCTTGAATTTGTCAAGGATCAGAAGGATTTCTTCAGCAACAGCCTGATATTTTATAAAAAGGAGCAATCGTCTTACAGAATCTTGCTTTTGATAGACGGAATTCTTCCCTCAAGATTGAAAGCTCTTTTCGATGCAAAAGAGGAAGTCGATGAGAGGTTCAAAATTTATAACGATTCAATTTTAAGTGAAGATCAGAGAGAGAAAAACTACCTGGAGTTCAATTTCGGAGTCCTAAGACGATTCTTCCCGTCCGAATCCAAAAATAGAACTTTCGACAAGATATTCTTGGAAGTAGTAGACAAGATATTTGTTGGAGATCAAATCAGTTACTATTTGTTGATGGGTTTTATAATGAGTAAGGTGAGAGAGGCGTTCATCAAGGGTTATCCTACCAATATCACTATCCTGAATGGCTTCTTGCTCTTGTACTATATAGAAGAGCTCAATCTTTTCAAAGCAAATAAAGTGGAGATGAAAGACATGAATGAACAGGGAAATGGGGTTCTTCGCATCGAAGAGCTTGAGAGTCTCCCATTAGAGCAACGTGTTGAAAGGTTCTTCGAAGCGAACAAGTCATTCTTCAATACCGACGCTAAGAAGGCAACATTCTTGGAAGGAGCATTGACTCAAATGCTGCTGAACATACAGTGGAATGACAAGAAGGCAACTCCCTTTCGCAGCAAGTTGCACGGCCTGAAGATGAACGAAGCATTGATCAAAAGGCTCCTTCCGGAAATTCAGAATAAGCTAGAGGAGTATGGGAAGAACTACTACAAAGATCTAGAATCACTCATTGCAGATCATTTTGTTTTGGCAGGAGTTAATTGGAAAGAGGTAGACGACGAATTGAGCTTCTATTTCGTCTTAGGAATGGATATGCATAAACTGTTCAGGAATGCAAAAGAGGAAGAGCAAAAGATTGAAAAGGAGGCATGAATATGAGTGAGACAATCAAGAACAGATCTGAGATTCTTTTCCTTTATGACATAAGAGATGGAAATCCCAATGGCGATCCCATGGACGAGAACAAGCCTAGGATCGATGAGGAGACAGGGGCAAATCTCGTTACAGATGTGAGACTGAAACGAACCATCAGAGATTATCTCTACAATTTTAAAGCTCAAGAGATATTCGTAAGGGAGATCATTTATGATACCCAAAATGGTTACATCCAGGATGGGAAAAAACGAGCCAAGGACTTCGAGGATAAAGCAGAGAGGATTTTAAACGAATGCATTGATGTGCGCCTCTTCGGCGGAGTTATTCCACTCAAAGACGACTCGATAACCTATACTGGTCCAGTGCAATTCAAGATGGGGCGGTCGCTCCATCGTGTTAGCATGATGCATATTAAAGGAACAGGAGCATTTGCCTCAAAGGAAGGTTCAAAGCAGGCAACCTTTAGGGAAGAGGACTTCCTGGCATATTCGCTTATCTCCTTTTACGGCATCATTAACGAGAACGCTGCCAAACATACTCATCTAACCGAGGAAGATTTGAAGCTCTTGCTTGAGGGCATTTGGAATGGTACAAAGAGCTTGATTTCAAGATCTAAAGCAGGACAAGTCCCCAGGTTGCTCCTCAAAGTGAATTACAGCAAAGAGAATTATCATATCGGGGACCTCGATAAGATGCTGAAGCTGGAGACCGAGATTCCTCATGAGAACATTCGTGACACTACAGATTACCAACTTGACGTCTCCGAGCTGGTCAAGAAACTTGCTGCTGAAAAGGGCTCAATCAAAGACATTGAGATTTCCGTGGACGACAGAATTCGGTTCAGCAAAGATGGGGCAGCCTTTCCAATTGAAGGATTGGCAGCAGCTACAGGCATCGCCATAAAGCCGATAACGTTCTGAGGTCCAGATGCCGGAGAGAGTAATAGTATTCGATGTGTGGGGGGACTACGCCCACTTCAGGAAGAATTACTCTACCAGCTCTCCACTCACCTATTCTTTCCCACCCCGAACGGCTCTCTCAGGGCTGATCGGGGCCGTCGTTGGTCTGGACAAAGCGGAGTATTTCAGGCACTTCTTTAAGGTTGATGCCAATATCGGATGCAAGATCCTGGCGCCTGTAAAAAAAGTGAGGATCGGAGAGAATCTGATTGACACCAAGAGCGCAGTTAAGATGCATCTGATCAAGAATCGAACCCAGATCAGATTCGAGTTCGTCAAAGATCCGAAGTACAGGATCTATTTCTCTCACTCCGATGAGCAATTGTATAAAAAGCTCAAAGACCTGCTCACCAGCCATCAGTCTGTATATACTCCATGTCTCGGACTGAGTCAGCTCATTTGCAGCTATCAGTTCATAGGAGAGTTTGGGTTAAAGAGTTCTGGGGAAGAAGTCCAGGAAATCGATAGTGTCGTGCCAGGAAAATGCCTGCTGACCCCAGAATTCGAGGAGGGAAAGGAGTACTTCTCTGAGGTGATGCCGGGCGAGATGGGAGAAGCAAGAGAGGTGACTGACTACAGCGAGATTCTTTTTGAGAGAAATGGAAGGAGCATCAGGGCGAAGGCCAAAGAGCTTTGGGAGGTCGAGAATGGCGAGCATGGCGAGCGAATCGTATTCCTTTAAACTGATGTCGCACCCAGATAAGCGCCTGGTGGATCACTTGAGAAGAGTGGGGCAATTGAGCAGAAAAACTGTTAGAGACAAGTCTCTAAACATAGATGACAAGGATCTCTTGACAGATGCTGCTTACCTGATAGGAGTGACGCACGACCTGGGGAAAGCCACGAAATTCTTCCAGGAGTACATTATTGAAGCAGATGAGAGGAAAAAAAGGTCCCTCAAAGCGAAGGATACCACCCATCATGGTCCGCTCTCGGCCTTCTTTGCTTACGCTGTAATCAAAGAATACCTACATCAATCGGAGATAAAAGGAGGATTAGCAGATTATCTGCCCATCATATCTTTCCTTACAGTAAAAAGGCATCACGGAAACCTCATGAATGCCATGGACGAGATAAGCGAAGTGGATGCAGAGAAGGATAAGATTTTGAAGGTAGCAAGAGAGCAGATTGAATCCATGGATAAGGATAAAACCGAGATTAAAGAAATACTTGAATTGCTTCTTTCCGAAGAGAATATAAATTTAAAAATAGATATCGATAAAATTCTTGATTACATTTTGCAGGATGCCCCCCGGGAAATCGGTAGAAAGGAAAAACGTCTGGTAAGGCATCTCAATGAAAAGAGCGATCTTTACCCGTATTTCATAACTCAATTTCTTTACTCCGCCCTTCTGGATGCAGATAAGACCGACGCGGGGTTAAATGGCAAAGATCTAGATCGTTTAGACCTTCCAGCAGACCTGGTGGATCAGTACAGAGACCGAAAAGGATTCACTTCCGACAGAAATAATATCAATAGTCTCAGGAATCAAATCTACGAAGATGCAATGGTAGGAATTAGTGATTGGAACCTAGATAATAGAATTCTATCGTTAAATGTTCCAACGGGCACAGGCAAGACTCTTACCTCTCTTTCCTTTGCTTTGAAGCTGAGAGATCGATTGAAGAAAGAGAAGAATTTCACTCCAAGGATAATCTACGCTCTGCCCTTCCTGAGCATAATAGATCAGAATTACGCGGTATTTGACGATGTGGTGACCCAAGGAGGAAGACTTAAAGATTCCAGGCTTCTTCTCAAGCACCATCATCTGGCAGATGTGAGCTACAAGACAGAGGACAACGACGAATATAAGGCCGATGAAAGCCTGTTGCTCCTGGAGGGTTGGAACGCAGAGATAATAGTAACCACATTTTGGCAGTACTTCTACACGCTTTTCTCTAACAAAAATAAATTGCTGCGAAAGTTCAACAAGCTGGCCAACTCCATAATTATTCTGGACGAAGTGCAGGCTGTCCCTCACCAGTACTGGCAGTTGATTCACGACGCAACAAAGATGCTTTGCGAGAAATTCAATAGTTATGTCGTATTCGTTACTGCAACTGAGCCGCTCATATTTGATGAGGCGATAGGAGAGATAAAGGAGATAGTGCAGAAGAAAGAAGAATACTTCCGGGGCCTAGACAGGATTGAGTTGATTCCTAGAATTGAGACCGCTTTGACCCTGGAGGAATTCAAGGTCCTGCTAGAAAAAGATATAACTGGCAATCCAGAGAAAGATTTCCTCATTGTTCTAAATACCATAAGCGCAGCCAACGATGTTTACAATTTCGTGAAAGGCCTCGAGTTAGTTAACACGGAGAATTTTTACCTATCTACAAACGTGATTCCGAAAGAGAGGCTGGAGCGGATAAGAAAGATCAAAGGACCTTCGGAAAAAAGAGAGGCCAATGAGTCGTTAAGGAAAAGAAAGGTCATTGTGAGCACCCAGCTTATTGAAGCAGGAGTGGACATCGATGCAGACATGGTCTACCGTGATTTCGCTCCAATGGATTCCATAAACCAGGTAGCGGGCAGATGCAACAGAAACTCGGCCAAAGCAGATAAAGGCACTGTATCGATCTTTATTTTAAAAGATGACCGAAAAGAATTTTATAAATACATCTACGATCCCTTTTTGATGAGCAAAACCCTGGATACATTAAAAAATATAAATGATCCAATTAAAGAATCAGATTTTTTGGAGTTGAACAACAAATACTTCAAAGCCGTGAAGATGGGCATGGGCGACGAGAAATCAAAAGAGAACCTGGCCTGTTTGGCTCAGTTGTCCTTCCGGGATCTGAGCAAAAAATTCAAGCTGATTGAGGAGGACTATCCAAAGGTAAATGTATTTGTAGAACTAGATGAGACGGCTATAGAAATCTGGAAGAAATATCAGGATATGCGAATGGAAAAGGATCTCAAAGAAAGAATACGAAAAAAACTGGAGATAAGAAAAGAGTTCAGCGAATATGTGATATCGGCACCAGAGAAGTTCGCTCATTCCTTGATAATTGAAGACTCCGAGTTTGGATATATATCAAACGCGGAACTGCCAAACTACTATGATATGGAAACGGGCTTCATGCGGGCTGGAGCCGGAGTGGGCTCCATGATCATCTAGAGGCAATAAATGAACCTCAAAATCCTACGCCTCACTCTGCACTCGGCCGCGCCCATGCGCGGGGACGCGGCCAAGCTGCGGGGCTTCTTTGCCACCAGCTTCAATGAGCATGCTCTGCTGCACCAGCATGTGACAGACAAGCTGATCTACAGGTATCCTCTCATCCAGTACAAGATGCTGGACGGCAGCCCTCTGGTCATGGGCATCAATGAGGGGGCTGAGGTCCTGAAAGACATTTATGATAAATTCGATGAGATAAAATTGGGCGAGAGCAACTACACCATCATGGAGCGCGGCGTGACAGTGAAGAGCGAGGAGTTTGGCTGCACAGAGGAGATCTTAAGCTACAGTTTTGCGATGCCATGGCTGGCCCTGAGCCAGGAGAACTATGCCAAGTATGTAGCCGCATCTGAGGAGGAGAGAAGGGATTTGTTGAGAAGGATTCTGGTGGGCAACATCCTCTCCGCCTCCAAAGGCCTGGGGTATGTGGCGAAAGTGCATATCAGGCTGGATCTGGGGAGGATGAAAGATGAGATCTGCATGCTCAAGGGCACAAAGGTTACAGGCTTTCGAGGGGAGTTCACCACCTGCTTTGCCATCCCAGATCACATGGGACTGGGAAAGTCGGTCTCCAGAGGATTCGGCGCTGTTATGAGGCTAAAATAGATCGCTTAATCACTCTTTTTAAAGCTAGGGGCGCATTTTGAGGCTGCCCGGCCGGAACGAATTTATAAGGCATCTGATAAATTCCATTCATGCCAGCGGAGGGCTGAGAATGGGTGGTTTAACGGTGTCAAACGGGAAAAAGAACGAAAAAAAGCCGCTCATCAAGAGCAAGTTCCACGAAAACAAGGATTGAAACTCTCAACAGCAGCTTATACACCCATTAGTACCGAGAACATCAAGAGCAAGTTCCACGAAAACAAGGATTGAAACGTGTCAAGTTCTGACCCAAGTACCCCAACGTGTTTCATCAAGAGCAAGTTCCACGAAAACAAGGATTGAAACTACTTCTTGAGCACCGCCGCCTTCCTCAGCGCGTACATCAAGAGCAAGTTCCACGAAAACAAGGATTGAAACAGTTTGAGTGGGCCTGGCCCGGACGACTTGAACCGACTCATCAAGAGCAAGTTCCACGAAAACAAGGATTGAAACATCGTGATCCGGCTGGTTGGATCTGCGCTGAGGGCCATCAAGAGCAAGTTCCACGAAAACAAGGATTGAAACGATGGTGTGGGATAGATCCCAGATGAGCAGCCGATGAGCATCAAGAGCAAGTTCCACGAAAACAAGGATTGAAACGCCCATGAGCTCAGGCAGGGGCTCACACGTGACGGATGGAAAACCAGATATTTTAATCCGTCCATGTTAAGTCTGATATGGGCAGTGAAGGCTGACAAGTTTATGGGACGCTTGATCCCGCGATTGAAACCAGC
>Ga0116187_1006020_pt1 | contig 9923 bp, 10 predicted proteins | sample AD_JPNNA6_MetaG_FD_89755 | JGI IMG/M metagenome (GOLD analysis project Ga0116187, IMG submission 89755) | Active sludge microbial communities of municipal wastewater-treating anaerobic digesters from Japan - AD_JPNNA6_MetaG | ecosystem: Engineered > Bioreactor > Anaerobic > Digestate | place... | reverse complement strand
GTTTGTGCGATTACCGACTTAACGCATCGCTCGATAAACCTTTCAGCATTCAGAACGACCGTAATTATGCTCACTAAGGGGCGATTATCCGAATGTTTCGTGCTCATAGTGTTCTTTGATTTTATTATTGTCCGATCAGTTTTGCATACTCATCGGCCACTTTATCGACGTTATCTAGCATTAAGAGCTTGCCGTGGTCCAGCAGCGCACCTGTCTGGCAAAGTTGCCGAACTGCTCCAATATTGTGACTCACAAACAATACGGTTCTCCCCTGCTTTTCACTCACCTCCTTCATCTTCCCGAGGCATTTTTCCTGAAACTTGACATCCCCCACGGCCAGCACTTCGTCGGCGATCAGGATTTCGGAGTTGAGGTGTGCCGCCACGGCGAAGGCGAGCCGCACGTACATGCCGCTGGAATAGCGCTTGACGGGGGTATCGATGAATTCCGGCTCGATTTCGGAAAACGCGACGATATCGTCGAAGTTTCGGTCGATGTCGGCCTTGGACATGCCGAGGATCGCGCCGTTGAGGTAGATGTTTTCCCGCCCCGTGAATTCGGGATGAAAGCCTGTCCCCACTTCGAGCAGGCTCGCCACGTGGCCACGCATTTTCACAACTCCTTCTGTGGGAGCCGTTATCTGGGAAAGAATTCTGAGCAGCGTGGATTTGCCTGCGCCGTTGCGGCCTATGATGCCGAGGCGCTCGCCCTGTTGGACTTCGAAGTTGATATCCTTGAGCGCCCAGAAGTGGTCTCTTCTGCCGATGCGCGATTCCTCGTTTATTTTGGTCCATGGGTCGGGCTTGCCTTGGAGTTTGGCGGTCCAGCTCTGGATGTCCTTCCAGAGGCTTCCGTTCCCTATGACGCCGAGGCGGTATTCTTTGGAAAGGTGCTCTACTTTGACTGCGGTGCCCATTGCTTTCCTCACACGACATCGACGAAGGTTTGTTCGTTATGATTGAAGGTCATGAGGCCCAAGAGGAACACGACCACCGAAACGATGAGGCTGTACGCCCACATCTTCAGGTTGCAACTCCCTTTTCCAAAAAGAGAATATCGGAACATTTCTATGACGGGTGCGACGGGATTGAACTGAAAAAGCGCCTTCCATCGCATGGGTATGCTCGATATGGGGTAGACGACCGGCGTCGCGTACATGAGGATGGAAAGACCGAAGCTGACCAGGTTGCGCAGGTCGTGGTACTTAGTCGTCAGCGCGGAGATCATGATGCCGAACCCTGTTCCTAGGAGCGCCAACTGAAGAATGTAAATCGGCGCCGTAAGTATCCACCACGAGAGCGAAAACTGAACGCCGTTCGCGAGGTAATACACGTAGAAGACGAGCATGACGGCGAATTGGATGAGGAGCGTAAAGAACGCGTTGGTCACATAGGCGATCGGCATGGTCAGTCTGGGAAAGTAGACCTTGCCGAACAGGCCCGCATTGTTGATGAAGGTGTCCGAGCACTTCTGGAGCGTCGTCGCAAAAAAGGTCCACAGCATCGTCCCCGAAAAGTAGAACAGTGCCTGGGGAATTTCGTCGGTGCCCATCTGCGCGATGTTGCCGAACACGAACATGTACAGGAACGTCGACATGAGCGGCTGGAACACGAACCACAGTGGTCCGAAGATCGTCTGTTTGTAGACCGAGACGAACTCGCGCCTGATCATCAGCGCAATAAGATCTTTGTACTGTCGCAGCTCTTTGAGGTTCAGCCCCAGCCACATTCTTTTCGGCGTTATGACGACGTCCCATGTTTCCTTATCCGATGTCATTATCGTCGATTCCCCGCATTCAGTGATAAGAATTCTCGGTACGAGCGTTCGATGCCTTCCCTGAGGCCTATTTTCGGTCTCCAGCCGAGCGCGAAGAGGCGGGAGCTGTCAAGGAGTTTTCGCGGCGTACCGTTGGGCTTCGTGGTATCCCACAGGATTTCGCCCCGGAACCCTTCCACATCGGCGATCAGTTCGGCGAGCTCTCTGATGCTCAGTTCTTGCCCTGAGCCTACGTTTATGAATTCCCCGATATCCTTGTAGTTGTACCGCTCCATGAGCATAACCGCGGCGTCTGCCAGGTCGTCGGCGTGCAGAAACTCCCTCAGGGGGGTTCCGTCGCCCCACAGGACGACCGGCTGGCCTTGTTCCTTTGCCTCGTGGATCTTCCGAATCATAGCGGGGAGCACATGGGAGGTAAAGGGGTCATAGTTGTCGCCTGTTCCGTAGAGATTGGTCGGCATGAGGGAGATGTAGTTGGTGCCGAATTCGTTGTTGTAGTAGGTGCACATCTTGATCGCCGCGATCTTCGCTATGGCGTAGCCTTCGTTGGTCGGTTCCAGTGGCCCGGTGAGCAGGTACTCTTCTTTGAGCGGCTGAGGGGCCAGCTTGGGATAGATGCAGGAGGAGCCGAGGTTGAGCAGTTTTTTGACGCCGTTCTTCCAGGCTGCATTGATGACGTTGAGGGCGATGGCCATGTTCTCGTAGAAGAACTCGGCGGGATAATAGGAATTTGCCCCTATGCCGCCCACGCGGGCTGCGGCGAGGAACACATAGTCCGGCTCTTCCTGCTCGAAAAAGGCTTCCACTTCGGACTGGCGCGTCAGATCGAGCTCGGCGTGGCCGAGGACGACGATGTTGTCGTATCCTTTCGCCTTGAGGCATCGCACGATTGCCGATCCCACAAGGCCACGGTGGCCAGCCACGTAGATTTTGTCATGCGGATTCATGATTCCTCCCCCCACCTGCATGGATGCCAGGCGGCAAATACTTTGTTGTTATGTATTTCTTTGTGTATTTCATAGGAGGTCGGGCCTCCTTTCGGCGACGACTTTGAGCACGTCGCGCACGTTCTGACTCTGGCCGCGACGCATGATGAGGGTGGTGTCGTCGGTCTGCACCACGATGAGGTCTTCTACTCCTTCGAGAATAATAGGCTTTTCTCCTCCCACGACGAGGCAACGCCGGGAATTGAGGAATGTGGCATCGTCTGCGAGCGCTGCGTTCTCTGCGTCTCCCCTCGTCTCGTCGTACAGGGCGTCAAAGCTGCCCAGGTCGCTCCAGCCAGGATCGCAGGCCACGACTTTGACTCTCTTACTTTTCTCCATGACGGCATAGTCGATCGATATGCTGGGAATGGTTGCCATATCTTCCGGTCGAGGACGCAGCAGGTTCCCTTTCTCGGCCCTCGCGTACGTGCGCTGTGCCGCATCGAAGACCTCTGGGGCACAGCGCGACAGCTCATCCAACAAGGTGCCGGCGCTGAATACGAACATGCCGCTGTTCCAGTAATACCGGCCGGACGCCAGGTAGGCCTCGGCCGTGGTCCTGTCCGGTTTTTCTCGGAATGAAAGGACATTCTCTCCATCCGCCTCGATGTAGCCGTAGCCGGTTTCGGCGTACTGTGGCGTTATTCCAAAGGTGACGAGGAAGCCCTGTTCCGCGAGCCTGGCCGCGCGCCGTACCGCCTCGGCGTACCGATCGTGCTTGGTGATGCGGTGATCGGAAGGGGAGACGAGCACAAGTTCCTCCCGTGGAAGGCCCAGCAGGATGAGGGCTATCGCCGGCGCCGTATTGCGGCCCATGGGTTCCAAAAGCCCTTCGACGCGCTCGATCCCCATCCGCACCATCTGGCTTTCTACAAGCGACAAGTGTTCGACGTTCGTCGCCACCACAAATCTGTTGCAGAGAGGCCGATTCCGTACCAGCACTTCCTCAAAGAGCGATCTGTCTCTAAAAATACGTGCAAACTGCTTGGGCGTCTTTTTGCGGCTCAGGGGCCACAAACGAGTGCCTGAGCCGCCACACAGGATCAGATTGACCATCGAATTCTCCTGACCAGGTATTTCGACAGCGACCACCACCGCAGGGTGGCCTCGCGTCGGGCTGAAATCCAACCCTCTGTGCGCATTATAGCATACGTCTCCAGTTCGCCCTTTTCCATGGGCCAGAGCTTGGCAGAGATGCCTCTGCCTTTTGTGTACTGTATGAGGGGCCTGTTCAGCACCACGATGGTGCCGCGATGCGCGATCCGAAGCCAGAGTTCGAAATCTTCGGAGTATCTCCGCGCTTCATTGAAGCCCCCTGCAGCCTTCAAGGCGCTTTTCCTCACCACGACGCTCGATGTGTATACAATATTATTCGGCAGCAAGGCTCTGAACCTGAGGGTGAATTGCTCCGGCCGGAATAAGAACCGTGTGCCGTTCATGGCGGTGCAGACGAGATCGACGTTGGGATCTGCTTCCAGAATTGTAAGCTGCATTCTAAGTTTTCCGGGGAGCCAGGTGTCGTCCGCGTCGAGGAAGGCGATATAATCACCTTTTGCGGCGCGGAGCCCTGCATTGCGCGCGGCTGCAGGGCCTGCATTCCTCTGATGGATGATGCGGATGTGAGCCGGGCTGCGCTTCGCCAGCGACTCGGCGACGCGGGGGGTGGCGTCGGTGGAGCCGTCGTCCACGACGATGATCTCAAGCCCTTCGTCTTTTTTCTGGTCGAGCACCGACTGAACGGCCCTTGCGAGGGTCTGCTCGGCATTGTATGCGGGGATCACGACGCTCACGAGGCTCATTTGGCATCTCCCAGCGCGCGCAGCAGGCTGGACCAGCGCTCGATGATAGGCCCTATTTCGTAGCGATGGATGTTCTGACGGGCCGCGGCCCCCATTCGCCTCCGAAGTGGAGCATCGTCGGCAAGCCTGCCCATCCTTTCGGCGAGCGCCGCAACATCGTAGAGCGGGACGATAAAGCCATCCTGACCATCTTCGATTATTTCGGAAGGGCCCTCGGGGCAGTCGAAGCTCACGCAAGGGACGCCTGCCGCCATCGCCTCGACGAGCGTCATGGAAAAACCCTCGTATTCCGAACTTATGACATACATCGACGCGCCGGCGTATTCTTCCGCGACATTGTGCGTGGGAGGAAGGATCTGTACGCTGTCCTCAAGCCCGAGCGCGGCCAGTTTATTCCTGAGCTCGGCCTCTTTCGACCCTGATCCACGGATCCGTAGACTCCAGTCTGGATGCGTCCTGGCAAATACGGCAAACGCGTCGATGAGCAGGTCGAAGCGCTTTTGCGTCTCAAGCCTCCCCAAGGCGAGTATGCGCTTTGTGTCGAGGCCGGCTGGGTGATCTGGGAAGCCCGGTACAGGATTGGGAATGCACACGACGTGCCGAGGCGCAAGCACACGGCGCCAGGTTTCGGCGTCCTTGTGGGTCAGCGTGACGATGAAGTCGCAGCATCGGGCGGCGATTCTGCGGCTCGGATGGTTTGCAGCATACGTCGCATTGAAGTGTTCCCACGCGATCAATGCCGGTCTGTGTCGTCTTGGAAGGGGCGCCACCAGCAAGAAATGTCTGATTTCTCCCACCCCCGACAGGATGACGACATCGGGGGCTTTTTGTTGAACAAAGCGCAGCATGTGTACGTTGGAGGCAAGGAGATGTCGAATGCCGCCCGCGAGCGGCAGGTAGGAGAGTTTCACGTCGGGGCTGTAGGGATAGCCGCAGGCGTGGTGAGGGGGCGGGCACAGCGACAGCACCTCGACCTCGAAGCGGGCGGAAAGTCCGTTCGCGATGAGGTTGGTGACTCGCTCCGTTCCGGCCCACCCGTGCGCATCGTGTATCACAAAGAGGACTTTCATTCTCGTGGTTCAAATATTTTGTAGCCGCCGTCTTTTAAATATCGCTCTTTGCGGGCCTCGACCAAGTCGTGTTCCATCATTTCGCGCACAAGCTCTTCCAGGCTGTGCCGTGGCGTCCAGCCGAGTTTTTCCCTGGCCTTCGTCGCATCGCCGAGCAAGAGGTCCACCTCTGTCGGGCGGAAATACGCGGGGTCGACTTCCACGAGGACCTTGCCTGAGGCGGCATCGATGCCTTTTTCTTCGAGGCCGTGCCCGCGCCAGGCAATCTCGAATCCTGCGTGCCGGAAGGCCATGGTCACGAAATCGCGTATCGAGGTGGTCTTCCCTGTTGCGAGCACGTAGTCGTCGGGCTCGGGCTGTTGGAGGATGAGCCACATGCCCTCCACATAATCCTTCGCGTGTCCCCAGTCGCGCTTTGCGTCGAGGTTGCCGAGATAGAGCTTCTGCTCGAGCCCGTATTTGATCCGCGCCGCTGCCCTGGTGATCTTCCTCGTCACGAAGGTTTCTCCACGGACGGGCGATTCGTGGTTGAAAAGAATGCCGTTGCTGGCATGCATCCCGTAGGCCTCGCGGTAGTTGACCGTAATCCAGTAGGCGTATAACTTGGCCACCGCGTAGGGACTGCGCGGGTAGAAGGGCGTCGTCTCTTTCTGAGGAATCTCCCTGACCTTGCCGAAGAGCTCTGAGGTGGACGCCTGATAAAACCGCGTCTTTTTTTCTAGGCCAAGTAAGCGTATTGCCTCCAGCAGCCGCAAGGTCCCAAGGCCGTCGGTGTTCGCCGTATATTCCGGCGTGTCGAAAGAAACTTTGACGTGACTCTGCGCCGCCAGGTTGTATATCTCGTCAGGTTCGATCTCTTCGACGAGCCGGATAAGGTTCGTGCTGTCGGTGAGGTCTCCGTAGTGGAGCCTGAAGCGGTTGTCAGGATCGTGGGGGTCCTTGTAGAGGTGGTCGATGCGCTGCGTATTGAAGCTCGAACTTCTGCGCTTTATCCCATGGACTGTATAACCTTTTTCGAGCAGAAACTGTACGAGGTAGGAACCATCCTGCCCTGTTGCGCCCGTAATGAGTGCCGTCTTTGTTCTCTCCGTCATTTTTTCCCCTCCGATGGTGTGATTTTCTTTGTGACATAGCTAAAAAAAGCCTCGACTCGGCCCATGAGAGAGGGTTCCAGCCGGTCCCGGAAGAGCCCAAACAGGTCGAAGGCCTTCACCGCCCCCACGCCGTAGACGCACAGCCCGTCGTTCTGGCGGAAGACATACAGCTCCCACACCATGTCACCGGGGGCCACGGCCCGAAAATGCTGGTAGCTGTAGACGATGGGGTCCAGATTGACCGCGGAGAACCGTAGGATTCCTGTCTCCAGCCTGTAGTCGTATTGGGCTCGGAATGCGTCGAAGGGCTCCATGTGCTGACGAACCTCGATCGTCTCGCCCTTGCCGGCTTGCCGGGCTTTTCTGCTCAGCACATCCATCGTATCGAACAGCGCGTAGGTCGTCTTTTGCTGTTTTGACCAATAGGGAATGCCTACGTAACTTTTGACGTCGGAGAGGGCGGCGGCGATACGGCTCAGCATGCCGTCGGCCTGTGCCCCATCCTGTATGGGGACGAAGGCCATGAATTCCGCCGTATAGTTAGGACGAGTGGTCTGGATTCGTCGTACTATTTCTTTGGTCTCGTTGTCGTCGCGCGTCAGGCTGAGTTTTCCGGGGCCCTCGAGAGGACGGACGACCATGTCCCCGCGCTCGAGCGCAGATGCCTCGGTGTCGGAGAGCCCCTGAAATATTCCTGCATACGGGGCGCTTCCTCCTGCCGGCATGGCAGAGACAATCGCGGTCGCAGCGACGATTGTCGTTGAGAGCACAACCGTCAAAAGTACAGTTCGGGCAGATTGCACGTTCGCTCCTCAGAAGAAAAGTCCCAAGCCAAAGAATATCTCATACGGAGAGTATCCGTCGCGGGGGCTCGGCGCCGTCAGAGACTTGTTCCGTATTACCGCATCCAGGTCGAAGGCGGCGCTTGCCCTCACGATGAAAGTGCGCATCCGCAAGGGGTAAACGCAGAATTCGAGCCCCGCCGTGTACCATGCGCTGTCCTGAAATGCATCGCCGAGGTGCTTGCGGCAATAGCCAAGATCGACAAAGGGCGTCATCTGAAGCTCGAAATCGAACCAGTTTTTGCCGATAATGACGTGCGTGGGGAAATCGAATAGTTTGATTGGCACCTGCAGATTTAAGAACGCCGCAGCCCCGCCCCAGAGGCGTTCATCGATTATGCCCCTCATGTAGGCGCCCAAATCGGTCCGCGTGGTGTCGGTGAAGCTGTAAAAGCCCACAAAGCGCGCCTCGAAGCCGATGGTGCCGCCTTTGGTGGCATGATACACGTACGCGCCGTCGAAATCCAGGGTCGGGGCTCCCGTCAGGAAATTATAGGCGTCGGTGTTCGTCAGATGGCCTTCCATGCCCCTGCGCATGTTGTTGACCCAGTCGACGCGCCCAAAATGCAGGCCGTGAGAGAAGGTGAGCTTAAAGCCCTTTCTGTCGTCCCGGACCATTTCCCCTGGCCGCCAGTTCAAGGACGCGGTGAGGGAGGGAGCATAGGAGACTTGGCCGTATCTGCCCGCCGAAAATCCGGCCGGTATCCACGAAGAGGCCGCCAGCGACGAGACCAGAAAGTACGGATCGGTATCGTTGTCCACTTCATCGGGGTTGGACTGGTATCCCTGGTTTGCGCTCAGGGTGATCGGATAGGCGCGGGTGGGAAACACAATCGAAAACCCAAGGTTGGAAATCGAGGATGTGGGCCTACCATCGGCGTGGACCGCAAGGTCTTCGTAGATGCTGACGCTCGCGTCGTAGCCTGCGAGCTGGAAGGGCAGGTTCATGCTGGCAAGCCCACCGTAGGAATGTCGTTCACGTTGGTCGATCGCGTAATCGACATTCAAAACCAACGTCTGCATCGAGCCGAGGAAGTTGTAGTCCCTGCCTCTCGCGCTGAGCGTTAAGCCGTCGTTCGAATCGTATTTGAAGTACGGCAGCGCGATGATGTTCCAGGAGTCTTGGGTGATGAACGTGATGTCGATGAAGACGCGCCCTTCGTCGCCCTTTTCGAGCGCATACTCGGCCTTGACATCTGCGAGCACGCGCTCGTTCAACAGTGTCTGTCTCCGCTGTTCGAGATAGCCTTCGAAGTCTTCCAGCGTGGCGAATTCAGTTCCGATTGCGATGTTGGCTTTTTGGCGCAAGACGCGCTCTCTCGTGAAACCATTAATCTTGAAGGACACGCTGCGTATCGTGTAGACCACACGCGCTTCCGGGAATGCGGCGAACGGGGCGCAGACGATCAACAGCATTCCAAGGAAGAGCCCTAATGTGCGCACGAGAAATCCACCTCGTGCTCCTCGGTGTTTTATTTTTTGTCCTCCTGAAGATGATCGTGTAGGCGTATAGGTTCGTTATTATTGCATCTTGTCGTGAATTTGGCAATTCTCTTGTTAGTGCTCTCAAGCTTGTGCAAAGGGCAGGAGCGCGGAGAACGGGGTGGTTTTCAATGGTTTCAAGCCAGGACGAAGCGGGGGACATACTCAGGGCTGGTTTTGCCTGGGGTTTTCCAGGCTTTTGTCCAGGTACGGTGCATGCTTGGGGAAAGGGAGAGATGGGAGAGGAAGATGCGCATGCCGGCGGTGAGGTGCTGGAGGAAAGTGTTGACAAGGGTGGAAGGGATGCCTGCGGCATGGGCATGGGAGGGGGAGGGGGAAGGGTGAGCGATGCGGAAGGGTTTGAGGTAGTTGTGGGAGAAGAGGTAGAGGGAGAGGCGGAGCATGGCGGCGGGGACATTGCGAGGGAAGCAGGTAGTTTGGCGGTGGTAGTGGGCGAGGTCTTTGCGGATTTCGCGATCGATGTAGTTGGAGGCGAAGAGTGGGTTGGTGGTGGTGCGGGGGAGTTTAGACCAGATGGACCAATGGACGATGCGGGAGGAGGGGGTTTGGGCGTGCCAGAGAGGGAGGGAGGAGAGGACTTTGGGGTAGAGGGGGTTTTCATCGGTGATGAGGACGAAGGGGTGGTGCAGGCGCGGGGGAGCGACGCGGAGGGAGGAGAGTAAGGGTTCGCGGAAGGCGCGGGCGAGGGCGCCGTGCTCGAGGGGGGTGTGCTGGTAGAGGGCGCGGGCTTTACTTCAACGAAGCCTAAGCATCCGTTGTCGTCCTCGATACTGGCGATATGGTTCAACACCGTTTTCCCACTTTTTTCTTCCAAACCGCAAGCAAATGATCGTTTGTTGGCCTATGTATAGGT
>Ga0116187_1005997_pt1 | contig 9956 bp, 8 predicted proteins | sample AD_JPNNA6_MetaG_FD_89755 | JGI IMG/M metagenome (GOLD analysis project Ga0116187, IMG submission 89755) | Active sludge microbial communities of municipal wastewater-treating anaerobic digesters from Japan - AD_JPNNA6_MetaG | ecosystem: Engineered > Bioreactor > Anaerobic > Digestate | place... | reverse complement strand
CCATCAGGCGGTACAATAGTACGGCTTAGTTTTGGAGGATTTGGCATGACAAAGCTTTTGGTTAGGATTTTGTTGGTGTTGTCATTGTTGCTGCCTTGTACGGCGCTTGAAGCAGGCTCGCCTGGTCGTAGGGTGCCTCCACCTGGGCGCAACGTTTTGCCGCCCGCTCCCTTGCACTATATTGACTATCTGGAAGACGCGATTTCTGAGCTGGATAATGCCTTGGCTCAGTTGGATCGGATGCCTCCTTCACGTCATCGAGAACGAGTTTATCAAGCAGTTACAGCCGCCAGAACCAAACTTCTGTCAGGGCTACGTGGTGCAAAGGCTGAAGTCGAGACAGAGGTGGTTGTGGAGCTTCCTCCAGCACCGATGGACCACAGGTTTTTTGGAGAACTGCTAAACCGTCTGAAAGAGCTGTCCTTTGGTAAGGATCAACTGGCGTATCTTAAGGATGCTTCTCGAACCAGTTATTTCGTGACTGAGCAGGTGCGTCAGGTTATGCGTGTGCTTTCCTTTGGTGCTGACAAGGTGGAAGCTGCCGCCATCATGTATCCAAGTGTTTTGGACAAGGAAAACTTCTATCGTGTTCAAGATGAACTGACCTTTGAATCAGATCGTGACAAGCTTAGGGAGCGCATCGGAAGCTTTTGACAAATCAAGCAACCACAAAAGATCCCTCGCCAGGTCTGATTCCAGCCGAGTTTGACCTGGCTTCCTATCGTTTTGAGCTGCCGCCACAGCAGATTGCGCAGGTCCCGGTGAAGCTTAGGGGTGAATCCAGGCTGATGTTCCTGCCGCGTGAAAATGGCAGCCCCCAAGATCTGTCCTTTTCGCAACTCCCAGATATGCTAAGGTCTGGGGATCTTTTGGTTTTAAACGACACCAAGGTCATTCCAGCTAGGCTGTTTGCAAGAAAGTTGACTGGTGGAGCAGTCGAGTTGCTGGTAATCGAAAGACACGGCCTGGAATTTAGGGCCATGTTTGGCACCAATCGAGGCTTGAAACCAGATGCAGTCTTGGAGCTATTGCAGCCAGATCGCAGCCCTTCAGGTGTTTTTGTTACGGTCAAATCTTTGGTTGGTGATGGTACGGCCGTTTTGAGGCTACAGGAAGGCGACATCGACTCGAAGCTTGCCCAGATGGGCCACATGCCCTTGCCGCCATATATAAAGCGGGAAGATGACCGTTATCGTGACCTCGACCGCCGTCGCTATCAAACGGTTTTTGCAGCCAATCCTGGTGCAGTGGCCGCACCTACAGCTGGTCTGCATTTCACGCCAGAGTTGCTTATCAAGCTGGCTGACCATGGTGTCCAAACTGCTAAGCTAACCTTACACGTTGGCCCTGGAACCTTTAAGCCTATTTTGGCCAAGGATGTTCGTGAGCACGACGTTGGATGCGAGCATTTCCACCTTTCGCGAAAGGCTGCTGACGCGATAAATCAGGCCCTAGAGGATGGCCGACGTGTGATTGCAGTAGGTACAACCGTCACTAGGACCCTAGAGTCGGTGGGCCAGGGAGGTAAAGTTGAGGCAGGGCAGGGCAGCACAAGGTTGTTAATCACTCCGGGACATCAATTCAAGGTGATTTCAGGGCTTGTAACGAACTTTCACCTGCCAGAATCCTCCCTTTTAGTTTTGGTATCCGCATTTGCAGGCCGCAAGCGCGTTTTAAGCGCCTACAACCATGCTGTGGGCGCCGGTTATCGCTTCTTTTCATATGGCGATGCCATGCTTCTTTTGTGACCATGCAACCTATGGAGGCTTAATGCCCTTTTCCTTTCAAGTCCAGCATTCTGACCCAAATTCATCTGCCCGTACAGGATTATTGACGACCTGGCATGGAACCATCCAAACACCTGCATTTATGCCGGTTGGCACCTTGGGAACCGTCAAGGGGCTGTTGCCATCTATGGTTTCTGACATGGGCTATGGCTTAATACTTGGCAACACCTATCACTTGGCTTTGCGACCAGGGCCTGAAATCATCGCTGCTCACGGTGGCCTGCACCGTTTCATGGACTGGGATGGGGCTATTCTTACTGATTCTGGGGGGTTCCAGGTATATAGCCTAGCTTCTTTGCGCAAAATTAAGCCTGAGGGGGCCATCTTTAGGTCTCACATTGATGGTTCTTTACACGAATTTACACCTCAAAAAGTAGTGGCGATCCAAGAGGCTCTTGGGTCAGATATTGCAATGGTTTTAGATGTTTGCCCGCCTTCAACAGCGGCGCGGGCTGAGATTGATCAGGCCTTGGAATTGACCACTTCGTGGGCACACATGGCGATTGAGGCCAGAAAACGCCCAGATCAAGCTATGTTTGGGATTATTCAGGGTGGTCTTGATGAAAATCTGCGTCGCCAGCATGCCGCAGCCATAACGGCCCTAGATTTCGAGGGTTTTGCCATAGGTGGACTGTCTGTTGGGGAGGCGCCCAAGGATATGTATCGCGTAACTGCGGCCACCACCCAGGCGATGCCCAAGGATAAACCGCGCTATCTGATGGGCGTTGGAATGCCGGCTGATTTTGCGCGGTGTGTTTTGCACGGAATCGACATGTTTGACTGCGTTTTTCCCACAAGGGCTGGGCGTACCGGCCTTCTTTTGACCAGTCAAGGGCGGATTATCATTAAAAATGCCGCCTACAGAGATGACATGGGGCCTTTGGACCCCAAATGTGATTGCATCGCTTGTACTAGGTACACTAGGGCTTACTTGCGACATCTGTTTGTTTCCAAGGAAATCCTGGGATCGGTACTTAATACCTTGCATAACCTTCATTTTTACAAGAGATTAATGGAAAGAATCCGGTTGGCTGTGGTGGATGGTTCCTTGCCACAACTGGCCGATGAAATGGATGCATTGTTTGCCACCGACTTGGAAGGAGAGGCTGGAAATGGAGTCGAAGAAAGGTAGTAAAGCTGTTGTTGCAGGAGCCATTGGGCTTGCCCTTTTAGTTGGGATTGGGATTGGGTTTGTGATGCGGGGCGAGCAGGAGCAGGGGCAGGAGCAGGGACAGGGGCAGGGTCAGGGACAGGGTCAGGGGCAGGGTCAGGGACAGGGACAGGAGCAGGAACAGGGTCAGGGACAGGGTCAGGGGCAGGGTCAGGGACAGGGACAGGAGCAGGAACAGGGGCAGGAACAGGGACAGGGGTGGTTTGATGCTTCTGAGGTTATTTATCATGGGATTCCCACTAGGGTGCGTTTTCGCGTGGCTGATGGTGGCGATGAACTGATGGCTCAGGTTTGGAAAAGGTTTGATGAAATTGGTAAAGAGTTTAACTCCTTTGCACCTGATTCTGAGGTGAGCCTTTTTAACAATGGCACCGTTGATATGAGGGCTGTTTCAAGTCGATTTATGGATTTGTTGGAGATGTCCAAAGTCCTTGCGGTCCAAACTAATGGAGCCTTTGATCCAACCATCTGGCCTCTTAAGATGTTGTGGCGCAATGCTCAAAAGCTTGGGGCTGCTCCTACTGACGACCAGATTATCTCCAAGAAGAATTTGGTTGGATTCGACAAACTTGTGATAGCTAGAAGAAACGCCATCGCGCAGAGGCGCGACCCGACCACATCATTTGATCCAACCTCTGGTCCAGGCCTTGTTAAGCGCCTAGTTGATGGAATGGCCTTGGATTTTGGTGGAATTGTAAAGGGCTACGCAGTTGACTTGGTGGCTGAGCTTTTGGCTCAAAATGGGGCTACAGATTGGCTGATTCAGTGTGGAGGCGAAATTTCCACCCATGGAAAATCGCCCTCTGGCGAGCCTTGGCAGATTGGCATTCAGCATCCCCAAAAGGGCGATTCTGTGTGGGGTAAACTGGCCGCCAGCGACGACCTGCACGTTTCCACCAGCGGCAATTATGAACAGCCAGTGAAAATAGGCGACAAGGTTTACCACCATATAATTGATCCCAGAACGGGGCGTCCTGTTGAATCACCGGTCCTTGGCGTTACCGTAGTTCTCGAAAAGGCTAAGTATCCAAACGCCAAGGCAGATGCATATGCGACGGCTCTTACTGTTTTGCCCCTGGAAGAGGCGAAGGCCTTGGTACGAAACATTGCAGGGTTGTCGGCACTGTTCATCATTCAGGAAAAGGATGGTTCAGTGTCTGAAGCGCTAGCCGGCAGGATGAAGGACTTTTATAGTAGGTAGGTCAGGGGCGGGGACAGGGACAGGGGCGGGGACAGGGACAGGGACGGGGGCAGGGTCAGGGGCAGGGGCGGGGACAGAAATTGAAATTGGTTCCAGGAAGGGTGAGGTAAAAGTGGGACGTGATGCGTTGAAGGCTTTTATTGGAGCCTTAGTTATTGTTTCTGCTACCCTTGTTGCCGGTGAGGTTTTAATTCGGATAATTAAACCCATGCCAAAAACTCAGGTCATTCGGCAAGAAAAAACTCCCTTCTTTGTTCATCAGAACATCCCAATCTGGATGGATCGAGACCGAATGAATTTCCAATGCCCAAAGCAATATCCTGAAGCCAAATTAATTGCATTCGTTGGTGACTCTATCTTTTATGGCTCCCAGCTAGAGGACTCAGATGTTTTTACCAATTTAATGCAACAAAGACTTGATGCAGAGCACGGTAAAGGGGCGTGGTGTATTCTCAACCTTTCACAGTCGGGATACTCGTTTGAACAAAAACAGTATTGGTACAAGCAATTAATTGCTGAGCACCGTCCGGACATTGTTTTTTGGATATTGTGGCCTACAGAAGCCTTTCATTACAGGTTGATTGGAGACCACATATACAATGTCAAACATATCGAGGTGGACGCAGACAATATGCCGGTGGCATTACCTGGACCAAATTGGCTTAAAGTCTTGTTACTTAATAAATCACGTTTATTTGAATACGGATTTTTAGCCATGTCTTTGTACCATCCCCCAGCTTTAACCAACGATGAATATACCAAGGAATACATATCGAAATTAAAGCAGATTGAGGGTGAACTGGCTGCCTTGGGTGGAGAATTTCAGCTGGTAGGCGCTACCAAGTTGAACATGCCCTTTGACCAAATGACTGATAAAGGATGGGAGGTGGGCTATCTCACGGATAGTTCGGTTTTGTTTGAAAATTTTGACGTTTTGTTCCTGCGTGATTTGCTAATGGAAGAAAACGCTAAATGTGAAGAGGTGCGTTTAGATACTTGCTGTCATTTCAATGAAAAGGGACACCAGGTTTTGGCGGATATCTTCTTGAAGATTTTGAAGGCAAAATTTGGGGGCCGGGGATAGGGGCAGGGGCAGGGATAGGGGCGGGGACAGGGGCGGGGCCAGGGGCAGGGACAGGGGCAGGGACAGGGGCGGGGACAGGGACAGGGCCAGGGGCGGGGACAGGGCCTGGGTCAGGGGCGGGGACAGGGGCGGGGACAGGGACAGGGGCGGGGACAGGGCCTGGGTCAGGGCTAGGGCCATTCCTACCGCTACTTAGGAGCGGGGCGTTGGTTTAAATTGGTTTACTTTTTGCCTGGTTTTGCGTTCCAGATTTTCAGCAGCAGTAAGAATCCAATTATTGCGAAGGGTAGCAAGAAGAACGGCCAGTAATGCCAGTTCTTAGTCGTCAAATATCCAAGCGAAATACTTTGAACTGCTGTTCCCAAATATACAAAACCGTCGATCATTCCAACTGCTGTTGCAGCACCCTTTCGACCACCAAAGTCCATCGTTGCCGTTCCAGACAACAAGCCGTGGGTTCCGATTACTCCAAGTGAAATAAAGAACATCAAGGCTCCCAGGAAAAATGGCGTCAGTGTAAGTACAGGTCCTGCAGACAAGCGTCTGGAATCACCAGCTCGCCCAACCTTTAAGGGGTCATTCATTGAAAGCTCGACTTTTTCACCGTTTCGCTCAACTAGCAGCTTGATTGTGCCGTCGGACACCACCAGATTTTCCGCGGTTCGCTTCGGGCTTGAGGTACAAAGGCAATTCTCCACGTCCCAAACTACGCCCTCACCCTCGCAAGTAGCTGGAATGCATGCAAAAGCCTTGGAAACAGCAGGCCAATCAGCCAAATCGCCAGTACCAGCGACCTCCAAAATGATATCGTCCTTTTTCAGGACTTGTTCATTCTTGCCAACCCAGCCAACCTGATTCGTAGTTCCACCAAGGGTAAAAATCATCAGCACAATGCCAACAGTCAGCAGGGCATAAAGCCCACCAGCCGCAGGTGCACGCCGACTTTGGAAAAACAGGTCGCTAATCCAACCGGCGACATTTCCACCTATGACTCCAGCCACGAACAGTATTCCACCCCAGCCTGCCCACATGAATGGACTTAAGGCTATCAGCGCCCCAGACACTATTAGCGTGGCCTTTCGCTTCCCAGACTTAACCTTGCTGGCCAAGAAGAAGAACACAAAGCCAAGGACTAGCATCCCAACGACGATTCCCCAGTGGCTCCAGTCGCCATCCCTGAGAGCATGATTGGAAGGCAGTGCCCACACTTCCTTTGCATAGATTGGGAACCAGTGCATTACGCCGTTTCTGATTACTCCAGTGCAGAATTCGATAAACGCAACGGTCAGGATAATTGGATTGGTCAAAACGCGTTTAACAATCTCAAGGATCCGTACCTCGTCACCTTCTCCTGAAGAGGCGTCACCGGTATCAAAATCCTCAAAACCAGCCTGGGATGGGCGATCCTTCAGTAAGAACAGTTCAAGCGTAAAAAAGGTGTACAGCAGCGCAGAGGGCACGAAAAACACCCACCACGGGGCACCCTTTCCATCAGACAGCGTATTTGCCAGGCCAAGAATCCAACCGTTTACAGTGAAAGCCAAAAAGATTCCAGAGGAAATCATGGTCCCAAAGATCCCTGAAAAACCGCCACGTTCCCGCACGTGAAACCATGAGGCGTTAACCTTTACAATCGCCACCGCTGCGGCACTTTGGAAATACATGTTAAAGGCATAGAGCACTGAAAATGCTGTTGTCAGCTTGATTTCAATGGCCCCAGGGTTAGTTAGAATCGACTTTACGAAAAGCCCCATCAGCAGATTCATGGTGCCTGAACCAAAGGAGGACACCAAAATCGCCTTTTTACCGCCCAACTTGTCCGTCAGAGGGCCATTAATCAGAAAGGACAGGGCATAAACAAAGGTCCCAATCCCAAAAATCAGGCCAAAATCCTCCTTGGTCATCAAATCTCCAAGGGCATTTTTGGCCACCGTAAGGTTGTACCTGCCCATATACAAAAAGGCATAGGTCAACCCCATCGGGAACCAGTTCAAAAATCTTCGGGCCTTGTACGAAGAGCTATGGCCTGCAAATTCCGCTGCCACGAAAGCCTCCTTTGCAAAAACAGTCTCAGCGATTATGAACCTCAAACGTTTTGATGGCAATGATGGGGGCGGGGTCAGGGTGCGGGGTGTGGAGTGCAGGGGGCGGGGACAGGGGCAGGGTCAGGGGCAGGGTCAGGGGCTATTCTTTAGTTTGAATCATGAAGGGATTTGTGGCTATGTTCACAATTGGGTCATGGGGACCTGGGACGTGTGGTGGCCTACGAAGCAAGGTGGGTTTGTTGAAGCGCAGGGACGGATCAATCATTCTAACTTCGAATTTCCTGCGGTTGAAGGCTGCAGGATTCCCGGAATCTTCATCCCCGAATTTTTTTCCAGACTGTGAATCCAAAAACAGCTGCCTGCTTTGCAAAGTAAGCTTTGGCGGCTCCTGTCGAATCTGTATCTGCCTCTTTTGCTGCTCTTCGTATGTTGGAGCAGCCGTCGGCTGACCATATTCCATCACGTCTGGGTCGCGATAAGCACGTTCTGGCTGCCTTTGATCATCGTCATTTGATCTGGTCCAGCTTTCAGTCGATGGGGCTCTTCTTTCCACCGGGGCTGCTTGACTTTTGGCTGGTCGTTCCTGGGAAACAGCCTCAACCTGATGCGCCTTTTCATCAGGAACAGAGGCCACATCCGAGGAAACGTTAACCCGCCAAACGATTACTGCAACAACAGCAGTAACTACAAGTAAAATGGGGAATATCTTAGTTTTTAACACGTTTTTCCAACCTTTCGTCTTACAGCCAATAACAGACCCAAAAACAAGGGTATAATCCAGCCAGATGTCCTACCGCCATCAGCAGAACAGCCACCCGATCCATTTACATCAAAATTGGTTACATCGCCAAGACCGTTACTAACATCTTGGGATTCATCCGTGTCTTGGGAAGCAACGTCATCCTCAAGCCGGTCATCCTCAAGTCCATCATTTTCAACCGCCTCTTCGTCAATCGTCTCAGCACCTAAGTCCTGCTCGACTTCAGCCTCAACAATCTCCTCAGGCTCTATAACATCCTCATCCGGATTTAATTCCTCAGCCAGGGCGTCATCAAGCACTTCTTCCGACGCCTCATCTGGGACGGGCTCAGGCTCAGGTTCCGGGTCAGGCTCGGGATCTGGGTCCGGGTCTGGTTCTTCAATTACTACGCCATCTTCGCGGTTGCTGCCCGGGGACTCACACCCTGGATCTTCAGGCCAGTCGGTCAAACCATCGAAATCATCATCGATTCCATTGGAACAGGCAGTAGGACCAACCCTAAAGGAAATTTTGTGAGCCGAGCGGTCCCAAGGCAGTGCCCTAACCGTCAAGTTGTGACGTCCCGCCGCAAGCCCAGTTGTATCCATATAGCCCTGCCAAACGCTGGGCGAAACTTCAGTCATTTCAATCCATTGGCCACTGTTTAACTGGAATTCCACCTTATCTGGAGCCCTGTCGGCAAAAACAACCGCTCTAACCGGAGCCTCGGTCCAATCTGGCGGAACAGAATAAGCCCTTGGATTGCCCCCTGCAAAGCCGGCATCAGCCGGTGCAGTCACCACAACATAGGGCCAAATCCCAGCTGAAAAAGCCCTCATAGCCAAATAATCTTGGTCAATTACACCAATTGTTACATTGTCCCTATCACCTTTACCTAACGTATCAATGTTAAAGTGCAAAACACTGTCTTGAAAGCTGGCTTCGTACTTGTGGGTGTGTCCATAGATATACATGTCCGCTTCATAATGCTTCAAAGCATTCAGAAATTCATCCTTGCCATACTTAAGCCTAGAGGTTGGGTGATGCCCAAACACAATATGCAAACTTGCATCAGTGTTTTCATCGAACGCCTGCTGGATATAGGCAAGCTCACCCTGATCAAGACCAGTGTTGTCTGCTGGCCACTTTGCTCCATCATTACCGGGTGTTGCAACTCCCAAAAAGTGGTAAATCCCAAAGTCGGTCTCAAGCCTGACTGAGTGCTGTGTACGGTCATAGTGGCTTCCCCAATGAGACCACTGTCGATAGTACGACAAGCTGCCATCACCGTATTGATCATGATTACCAGGAATGTCGATGTACTCGCTAAGCGCCCGATCCGAATCTGAAATAATACTGTTGTATGTTCGCCATTCGTCTTCTTGCTGTGCCCAAGGGATACCCAAGGCGGCGTTTGCATCGACCAGATCTCCACAATTCAGAATGAACTGCGGTTGGACAATGTGAAAGGCATCGTTAACCGCCCAAGTCAGATTTTCTACGGGTCTACTTCTCATAGCCCCTATATGTGTGTCAGAAATAACCATGAACCACAGCATTTTTTCGTGGGAGGGCGAATACTCAGGCATCGCTCTAGCTTGGGAATCGGGCGCAATCAGTAGGATAGCCAACATCAAAGAAACAATCGAAAACAACCGCATCAGTCAACCTCCGCGAAAAACGGCCCAAAAGTCAATAATACAACTACGCGGCTTGATTTCAATAATCTGGGGCTAAAAAAGATTACACTGCAAGACATAATCTGGTCTAAATAACTGGATTTACCCCTCCCCAAAAAGACTCAGCCGGGAGTACTGGGGATTGGACAATCACCCTCCTTTTGGTACATCATGCACCTGGGACTTTTGATTAGAAGGCCGATTGAATGGCCGCAGTTTTGGGAGGAACGTCGTGAAAATGAAACACCTG
>Ga0116187_1005989_pt1 | contig 9961 bp, 7 predicted proteins | sample AD_JPNNA6_MetaG_FD_89755 | JGI IMG/M metagenome (GOLD analysis project Ga0116187, IMG submission 89755) | Active sludge microbial communities of municipal wastewater-treating anaerobic digesters from Japan - AD_JPNNA6_MetaG | ecosystem: Engineered > Bioreactor > Anaerobic > Digestate | place... | reverse complement strand
GGGGCCGCCGCCGGGCGATGCCGAGGACGAATGTCGGAATGCCCACGGCGTAGCGTACGAAGAGGCGTCTCGGTTCCTGAATGAGCCGATAGAACCATTCGAGACCGGCGCGCTGCATCCACGACGGCGCCTGCGACACGTTGCCGGCGTGGAAGTCGAACGCGGCGCCGACGCCGATTGCGGTGGCCTGCAGGCGCCCGGCGTGCGCGGCCATCCATCGTTCCTGCTTGGGGGTGGACAAGCCGACCCACACGATGTCGGCGCCGCTGGCGTGGATCTCGTCGAGGATCGCCTCGTCCTCCTCGGGCGTGAGGGGGCGGAACGGCGGCGAGTGGAGCCCGACGACCTGGAGGCCGGGGAACTGTTCGACGAGGCGGTCGCGGAGGCGTTCGGGCGTGCCCTCGGCCCCGCCGTAGAAGTAGAAGCGGTGGCCCGTGGCGGCGGCGCGCCGACACATCTCGAGCATCAGGTCGGGGCCGTAGCAGCGCTCGGCCCAGGGAATTCCGACGCGGTGGCTGGCCCAGACCATCGGCATCCCGTCGGGCACGACCATGCCGGCGGCGTTGTGCACGTCGCGCAGTGCCGGATCGGATTGCGCCTCGACGACGCCGTGCATACCCGTGACACACACGTAGTCGGGGGTGCCTTCGGCGATCCAGCGTTCGATCTCGTCCGCAGCGAGGGCGATGGTGGCCGGCGTGATCCCGATGCCGAGCACATCGACCTTGAGCTCGCGGAGCGCGGCTGCGGGAGCAAGGGTGGTGGGAGTGGCAGGCACCAGGGAATTCTACCGGCGATCCTGAGAAATCTGGCACGACGGATCCGACGCTCGGCGGCCGCGCTCGACGGTTCGCCGTGCCTGGTACCGTGCGCCGATGGCAGCGGAGGGCGGTCGCGGCGGGCCACAACAGATCCCGAGACCGACGACGGTCCGTGCCGGTGGCCCGCCACCGTGGAGCGACTGGATCGACACCGACCCGGCGCTCGGCCTCGACGACGTTCGGCGACGTCTGTCCGCCGTGACGGTCGAGGGCGCGATGGCGGCCGTGGCACCCGACCTGCGCCGGAGCGCGGTTGCTGTGCTCATCTCGTCCCTCACTCGGGACGGTGGCGTTGCCGCCGCGGGAGGGTCCGGTGTGGAGGTGCTGCTCACCCGTCGGGCATGGACGATGCGGACCCATCGCGGCGAGGTGTCGTTCGCCGGTGGGGCCGAGGAGGACGGCGACGACTTCCCTGTCGGCACGGCCCTCCGTGAGGCGAGCGAGGAGATCGCCCTCGACCTCGGGCTCGTCGAGGTCGTCGGAGCGCTTCGACCCCTCACGACCTTCACGAGCGATCGGGTGGTGCTCCCGGTCGTGGCGGTCACGCCCGAGCGACCGGTCGTCGTGGCGGAGCCGGCGGAGGTCGACGCGATCCTGCATGTTCCGCTGGCAGAGCTGCTGCACCCCGAGTGCTACCACGAGGAACGGTGGACGTGGGGCGACGAGATGCGCGGCGCCGGCATCAGCGCCGTCACCGACCATCCGATGCACTTCTTCGAGTTGGTCGGTGACACGATCTGGGGTGCCACGGCGGCGATGCTGCACCAGCTGTTGACGCTCCTCCTGCCGGCCGCTGAGGCCTGACCGTCCCGGGGAATCGGGGCCGAGGGCCGCTAACCTCGGAGCAGCCCGCCGTACGAGGAGCCTGCGATGCCCACCCTGTCGTTCGAAGGCGAGACCCACGCAGAGATCGTCATCAAGGTCCGACGATGGTTGGCGTCCCTCGATGGTGAGGACGAGGGCAACATCAGCGCGGTCGAGGCGATCGAGCAGGGCGCAGAGCTGACGAAGGACGCGTTGCGCATCATCGCGTCCGCTGCTCCGGCGCCCATCGCCCAGAGCGACCTGCTGAAGGGTCTCACCAACATGGGATACAAGGCGACCGATGCCACCAAGGAGGCACTCGTGGGTGGCCTCGACTCGCTCGAGGAGGCGACCGGTGGGTCGGTCGTGCGTCAGGTGCAGAAGGCCGGCCGGCGTGCCGCCTACGAGATGAACGCAACGATCGCCCGGCAGCTGCTGAAGTCGCTCCGGGGCGGCTGAGCCACGACGTGAGCGGCGCGCCGCTCCGACCTCGGGCCGAAGGAAGAGCCCTTCTTTCCAGCGGCTAAGATCCGCCTCTTTCTGACGGAGCCCCCGGTGGCCCGCTCGGAGTGAGAGGAACGGTGCGATGGCACAGATCGAGATCGGACGGGGCAAAGCCGCCCGACGGGGCTACGGCCTGGACGAGGTGTCGATCGTGCCGAGTCGTCGCACCCGCGACGCCGACGACGTCGACACGGCCTGGCGGCTCGATGCCTTCGAGTTCGACGTTCCACTGGTCACCATCGGTACCACCCCGATCGATGGTGGTCTCGACGTCATCGATGCCGAAGCCCACTACGCCGACGGAGCGTTCGATGCCGCCGCCCTCACCGCCGCGGTCACGGCCCGCAACGATTCCGGCGAGGTGTCTGCGGTCGCCGTTCGCCCCCAGCGCGCCGAGGAGCTACTTGCTGCGCTGGGCCGGACCGAGCCCGACCTGCTGGTCATCCGCGGCCGGGTCGTGTCGGCGGAACACGTGTCGCGGACCCGCGAGCCCCTCAACCTGAAGCGCACCGTCCGACACCTCGAGGTACCGGTGGTCGTCGGAGCCTGCTCCAGTTTCCAGGCGGCGTTGCACCTCATGCGTACGGGTGCGGCAGGCGTCATCGTGGCCAGCGACCCGCACAGCGAGGGTGTCGGCGTGCCATTGGCGACCGCGATCGCCGACGCCCGTGCCGCAAGGATGCAGCACCTCGACGAGACCGGTGTGTACGTGCAGCTCATCGCGTCGGTCCCGGTGCACACCGGCGGCGACGTGGCGAAGGCGATCGTCTGTGGCGCCGACGCGGTACTGGTGGAAGCTCCCGACGCGAGCGGTGTCCCCGGCGACGGCCTCCGGAAGACGGTGATCGGCGACCTGAGGCGGACGATGGCCACCTGTGGCTTCGAGTCCGTCAAGGAACTGCAGTCGGCAGAGCTGGTGGTGATCTCGTGAGCGACGCTCCGGCCACCGACCCCGTCCTTCCCGAGGGCCTGCATCCCGAGACCGTGCTGGTCGTCGACTTCGGCGCCCAGTACGCCCAGCTCATCGCTCGACGCGTCCGCGAGGCGCGGGTGTACTCCGAGATCGTGCCCCACGACGTGACTGCGGCCGAGATCGCTCGTCGCGCCCCGTCGGCGCTGATCTTCTCCGGTGGCCCGAAGTCGGTCAACGTCGAGGGGGCGCCCGGCATCGACCCCGGTGTGTACGACCTCGGCATCCCGATCCTCGGCATCTGTTACGGCGCCCAGCTGATCGCCCGCGACCTCGGGGGCACCGTCAACAACAGCGGCCGTGGCGAGTACGGCCGGTGCGACCTGACGATCGTCGGCCGTGAGGTGCTGTTCGACCCCGAGGAAGCCCACCAGTCGGTGTGGATGAGCCACTTCGACGCCATCACCGAGGCACCGGAGGGGTTCGTCGTGACGGCGTCGTCCGCCGATGCCCCCGTGGCGGCGCTCGAGAACGAGGCGCGTCGCATCTACGGCGTGCAGTACCACCCCGAGGTGGCGCACACGCCACGCGGCCAAGCGCTCCTCGAGCGGTTCCTCTACGTCGCCGCCGGCTGCAGTCCGACGTGGACGATGGACAACTTCATCGACGTCGCGGTGCAACAGATCCGCGATCAGGTCGGTGACGGCCGCACGATCTGCGCCCTGTCCGGTGGCGTCGACTCCGCGGTCGCCGCCGCCTTGGTGCACAAGGCGATCGGCGACCAGCTCACGTGTGTCTTCGTCGACACCGGCCTGATGCGCAAGAACGAAGGCGACCAGGTGGTCGAGACATTCGAGCGCCACCAGGGGATCGAGCTGATCCACGTGAAGGCGGCCGACCGGTTCTTCGACGGGCTGGCCGGCGTCACGGAGCCCGAGGCCAAGCGCAAGGTGATCGGCGAGCTGTTCATCCGGATCTTCGAGGACGCGAAGGCCCAGGTCGACGACGCCAAGTTCCTCGTGCAGGGCACGCTGTACCCCGATGTGATCGAGTCGGGCACCAAGCACGCCGCGAAGATCAAGAGCCACCACAACGTCGGCGGCCTTCCCGAGGACGTCGACTTCGACCTCGTCGAGCCGTTGCGAGCGCTGTTCAAGGACGAGGTGCGGCAGGTGGGCACCCAGCTCGGTCTGCCCGACGAGATCGTGCAACGCCAGCCGTTCCCGGGCCCCGGTCTCGGCGTCCGCATCATCGGCGAGGTCACCCCCGACAAGGTGGCGATACTCCAGGAGGCCGACGCCATCGTGCGCGAGGAACTCCACGCCGCCGGCCTCGAACGCTCGATCTGGCAGTCGTTCGCTGTGCTGCCCGACATCCGATCGGTCGGGGTGATGGGAGATGAGCGCACCTACGGGTACCCGGCCATCATCCGAGCCGTCACGAGCGACGACGCCATGACCGCCGACTGGGCGCGCATCCCGTACGAGGTGCTGGAGTCGATGGCGTCGCGGATCATCAACGAGGTGCCGGGCATCAACCGTGTCGCCTACGACATCACCTCCAAGCCGCCGGGCACCATCGAGTGGGAGTGAGGGCGATGATTGAGTGCGTAAATGACATCCGTGTAACGGAACGTCACAATTTCGTCACCGAGTTGTCATAATTGCCCGCTCCTGGCACCATTGATCCCCTCATGTCCTCGTTCTCCCCCCAGAAGGCCCTTTCGGTTCGACGACCAGCCGGTCTCGCCGTCCGTGGCGCCGCCATCACCCTCTTCGTGACCCTGCTCCCCGGCGTCGCCGGCGCCCAGCCGTTCGATCGTCAGCAGTCCATCGGCACGCTGCAGGAACAGGCCCGCAAGCTCGCCGCCGAGCTCGACCAGCTCGACCAGAAGACCAACGACCTCGACGAGCAGTACAACGATGCGCGGCTCCAGCTCGACGGCCTGAGGCAGAAGCTCGCCGACAACCAGGCACAGGTCGATGCGGCTCGGGCGCAGCTCGACACCAACCGCGCCGATGCCCAGCGGTACGCGATCGAAGCATTCGTCGGCAACAGTGACGACTCTGGCCTGGTCGGCATCGCGGACGACGCCATCGAGGAGTCGCAGCGTCGCACCTACCTCGCCTCGCGCTATGGCGACAGCGAACAGGTCGTCGAGGGTCTCGTAGCGGCGCAGAAGGACCTGGCCGACCAGGAGGCCGACCTCTCCGCAGCGAACGACAAGGTCGAGGCCAAGCAGGCCGAGATCGAGAACGCGAAGACGCAGCTCGAAGCGACGATCAAGAACCGTCGGGATCTCGCTGCCGGTGTGCAAGGGCAGCTCGAGGAGGCCCTGAAGGCCGAGCAGGCCCGCCTGGCTGCCGAGGCCGAGGCGAAGGCGAAGGCCGAGGCGGAAGCCGCTGCCAAGCGTGCTGCCGCCGCTCGTCGTGTTCCGGCCGTCGCTGTGCAGGCTGCTGCGCCGGGCTCCAGCGGCTCGGCCGCTCGAGCGATGACGGTCGTTGCGTCGTCGCCGCCCGCTGCTGCATCGACGACTCCCGTTCCGGCCGGCGCCCCCACGGCCGTCGAGGTTGCGCTGGCGCAGCAGGGTGATCCTTACCGCTGGGCCGCGTCGGGGCCGGACTCGTTCGACTGCTCCGGTCTGATCATGTTCGCCTACAAGGCCGCCGGCGTGAGCCTTCCGCATTCCTCGCGGGCGCTCCGGGGCATGACCGAACGGATCTCCGTCGACGAGCTCCAGCCCGGTGACCTCGTGTTCGGTGGGTCGCCGGTGCACCACGTCGGCATGTACATCGGTAACGGCCAGATGGTGCACGCGCCGCACTCGGGCGACGTCGTGCGGGTCGCCAGCGTCTACTCCACCTCCAAGCCCGTCTCGTTCGGCCGTCTGTAGCCGTCGGGCGGCCGAGGCCGTCAGGGGCACCCGCTAGCGTTGCGTCGTGGCCGCCGGGGAGTTGCTCGAGGGATTGAACCCGTCTCAGTACGAGGCGGTGACGCACGTCGGCGGACCGCTCTTGGTCGTCGCCGGTGCCGGCTCGGGCAAGACGCGGGTGCTCACGCACCGCATCGCCCACCTGATCGATGCGCACGGCGTCTCGCCGTTCGAGGTCCTGGCGATCACGTTCACCAACAAGGCCGCCGACGAGATGAAGCACCGCGTCGGATCGCTCATCGGTTCGGTCGCCCAGAAGATGTGGGTGTCGACATTCCACTCGGCATGCGTGCGGATCCTCCGCCGGGATGGGTACCACCTCGGCTACCCGCAGCAGTTCACGATCTACGACCAGTCCGACGCGGTCCGCCTCGTCACCTATGTGCTGCGCGACCTCCAGATCGATCCCAAGAAGCTCCCGCCCCGTTCGGTCCATGCGGCGATCTCGACGGCGAAGAACCGGGGGCTCGGCGTCGAGGAGTACGCCGAGGCCGCGCAGGTGATCATCGAGCGGCGCATCGCCGACGTGTACCGCGAGTACCAGGCCCGGCTGTTGCGGGCCGGTGCGATGGACTTCGACGACCTCCTCGGGCAGGCCGTCGAGGTGCTGCGCCGTCGCCCTGACGTGCTGGCGTCGTACCAGCAGCGGTTCCGGCACATCCTGGTCGATGAGTACCAGGACACGAACCCGGTGCAGAACGAGCTGATCATGCTCCTGGGCCACGAGCACCGCAACGTGTGCGTCGTCGGCGACGGTGATCAGTCGATCTACGCGTTCCGCGGCGCCGACCTCACCAACATCTTGGAGTTCGAGCGGGCGTTCCCCGACACGACCGTCGTGGTCCTCGCCCAGAACTACCGGTCCACCCAGACCATCCTCGATGCTGCGAACGCCGTCATCTCGCACAACGAGTCGCGCAAGCCGAAGGAGCTGTGGTCCGAAGGCGCGACCGGCGACAAGCTCGTCCGCTTCAACGCGCAGGACGAGAGCGAGGAGTCCCAGTGGGTCGCCCGTGAGATCACCCGCATGCACGACGCCGCCGAGTACCGGTGGGGTGACATCGCGATCTTCTACCGAACCAACGCGCAGTCGCGAGTGCTCGAAGAGCAGTTCATGCGCTCCGGCATCCCCTACAAGGTCATCGGGGGCACCCGGTTCTACGACCGTCGCGAGGTCAAGGACGCGATCGCCTATCTCCGCGCCGTGGTCAACCCGATCGACGAGGTGAGCATCAAGCGCGTGCTCAACGTCCCCAAGCGCGGTGTGGGCGACTCGAGCATCGCGAAGCTCGACGCCTACGCCCGGCGCGAGTCGATCAGCTTCCTCGACGCGCTCCGCGGCCACGTCGCCGCGGGCGTGTCGGGCCGCGCAGCCAAGGGTGTCGACGCGTTCTGCCGCCTCCTCGACGGCCTCGCGCCGCTCGCCGAGCAGGGTCCCGGCGAGCTCCTCGAGCAGGCGCTCGAACGCAGCGGCTACCTCGAGGAGCTGCAGAACGAGAACACGATCGAGTCCGAGGGTCGGCTCGAGAACCTGTCGGAGCTGGTCGGGGTGGCGCGCGACTTCGAGTCGATCGACGAGTTCCTCGAGCAGGTGAGCCTCGTGGCCGATACCGACCAGATCGATGACGACGAGAGCACGGTCATGCTGATGACGTTGCACGCGGCGAAGGGGCTCGAGTACCCCGTCGTGTTCATGCTCGGCATGGAAGACGGCATCTTCCCGAGTCAGCGCACCATGTCGGAGCCCGACCAGATGGAAGAAGAGCGCCGTCTCGCCTACGTGGGCATCACGCGGGCGCGCGAGAAGCTGTTCCTGTCAGCGGCCCAGAGCCGCATGTTGCACGGCACGACGCAGTACAACCCGCCGTCGCGGTTCCTCCAGGAGATCCCCGAGATCCTGGTCGACGAGATCGGCACCCGGCGGCGCACCGGGCGGCGGTCGTTCTCGTCGGGCGACGACTGGTCGTCGCGCGACTCGTGGTCGCACGACGACACGGGCGGTCGTGTGTTCGGCGGGCGCTCGCCATCGTCGTCGGTCGGCGAACCGAAACCGCAGCCGGCCACCCCGACGGGGGCCAACGAGATCGACTTCCGGGTGGGCGACAGCCTCCGGCATACGCAGTGGGGTGAGGGCATGATCCTCGATCTGCGCGGCCAAGGTCCCGACACCCAGGCAACGGTCAGGTTCGCCGACGGGGGCGCCGAAAAGGTGCTGCTGCTCAAGTGGGCGCCAGTCGAGAAGATCTGACACCGCCATGACGTTCAACCAACTCCAACGCATCGATCTGGCGGTGCGCCGCCGACTGACCCTCGCCGACTTCGCGGCGCGGCTCGCCGACCTGTGGGGTGATCGGGTGCTCGTCGACGAGTTCGGCGGTGAGCGACTGACCTTCCTGGAGGCGGCTCGGTGCGTCGAACGCTGGTCCAACGGCATCGCGGCCTCGATCGCGCCGGGCGACCGGGTGGTGTTGGCCACCCCGAACTCCTACGAGCAGTTCCTCCTCTGCCTGGCGGTCTCGCGCGCCGGCGGGCTGCCGGTGCCGGTCAACCCGCAGATGCGACCGGCCGAGATCGACCACGTGATCGCCGACAGCGGCGCCTCGTTCGTCGTGAAGGACGCCGGCGATCTCGATCTCGATCCCGGGGCCCCGGCGTGCGATCCGGCAACACCGGCCACGTCCGACGTCGCGGCGCTGTTCTACACGTCCGGCACGACCGGCAAGCCCAAGGGGGTCGCGCTCACCCACCGGGCACTCGTGGGTCAGTCGGCGGCAGCGGCGCTCTGGCCGGTCCAGCTGCGTCACGACGAGGTCGTCGTGGCGTTGCCGGTCGCCCACATCATGGGGTTCGCCACGCTGGTGGGTCTCGCCACCGCCGCCCTTCCCGTGTACTTCATGCGACGGTTCCGCCCCAACGACGTGCTCAACGCGATCGAATCCCGCCGCTGCAGCGGGTTCGTCGGGGTGCCGGCGATGTACCGGATGATGCTCGAGGCCGGCGCCGACCGCCACGATCTGAAGAGCGTGCGGGTGTGGATGTCGGGCGCCGACGTCATGCCGTCGGAACTCGCACGTTCGTTCAAGAAGTTCGGAGCGTCGCTCCACGTTCCCCTCGTCGGCGACCTGGGGGAGGCGCTGTTCGTGGAGGGCTACGGCATGGTCGAGGTGGGCGGCGGTGTCGCTGCGAAGGTGTCGCCGCCGTACCTGCCGCTCGGCGTCGGCGAAACGGTCGGGTTCCGGCTGCCCGGCTACAAGTTCCGGGTGGTCGACGAGTCCGACGCCGAGGTCTCGATGGGCGGTCTGGGCGAGTTGTGGGTGCGTGGTCCCGGCGTCCTCACCGGCTACTGGAACGCCCCGGCCGCGACGGAGGCAGCCGTCACCGAGGACGGTTGGCTCCGCACCGGCGACCTGGTTCGCGTCGGTCCGCTCGGCACCGTGATGTTCTGCGGTCGGCGCAAGCACACGGTGAAGTCGGGCGGCTATTCGGTGTACCCGCTGGAGGTCGAGACACTGCTCGAGGAGCATCCCGACGTCGTGGAGGCTTCGGTGGTGGGCATTCCCGACGCGAAGCTGGGTGAGGTCCCCGCAGCGGCGGTGCGCGTGCGACGCCGGGCCAAGGTCGACGGCGACGAGATCGCGGCGTGGGCCGCGGAGCGCCTCGCGGCGTACAAGGCGCCGCGGCGGGTGATCGTGGTCGACGAGCTTCCGCGCACCGGCACCGAGAAAGTGCAGAAGGAACGGCTCGTTGAGCTCTTCACCTGACCCCTTCGTCTCCGTCGTCATCCCGGCGTACAACGCGGAGCCCTACCTTGCGACGACGCTCCGCTCGATCCTCGACCAGACGTTCGGCGACTTCGAGGTCATCGTTGCGGAGAACGGCTCCACCGATGCCACCCAGGACGTCCTGCTCGAGTTCGCCGAACGCGACGAGCGGGTCCGGCCGCTGCTCCTCGGCGCCAACGTCGGACGGTCGGCGGCGCGCAACGCCGGC
>Ga0116187_1005971_pt1 | contig 9996 bp, 18 predicted proteins | sample AD_JPNNA6_MetaG_FD_89755 | JGI IMG/M metagenome (GOLD analysis project Ga0116187, IMG submission 89755) | Active sludge microbial communities of municipal wastewater-treating anaerobic digesters from Japan - AD_JPNNA6_MetaG | ecosystem: Engineered > Bioreactor > Anaerobic > Digestate | place... | reverse complement strand
CATAATTCTCATCACACTCCTGATCTGTGTTCTCCTCTTCATTATTATCTGATTTACCATTATCCTGGGAAGGTTTCTTTTCTCCAAGGTATTTACCTATCCAGTACTCTTCATCTACAAGACAATACCAACTAGTCCGGTCGAAACCCTTCTCATTGAAGTTCCCTTTAACAATAAAGCCATTATCCTTCAATTTATTAAGATAATTCTCTATTTGCTTTTTTGAAAAGTAAGGAAACTGCTTCATAAAAGCCTGTATACTGTTAAAAGTAAAATATCGCTCGACTTCTTTCCCGTTAATATCTATTCTCTTTTTGTTCCGGTCATTAGTCCGGTTATGAATAATCCAGTAGCAAATATTCTGAAAGAGAACGGCAATGTTTGTGTCTTTGAATTGTTCTGCTACCTCTGTATCGAATGTATGGAACATATTTGCCTTTCCCCCCATTTTCTATTTTCTTATCAATAAAAGGGGCCGGGGAAAGACTCTCTCCCCGGCCGAGCTGAACTCAAACACCGGTAACGACCGGCACGTGATTTTCACCCATACGGGCTATGCGCTCTGGCAGAATCGAACTACCATAAGGTCACACCAATGAGCGCTTAAACTCCTTGTTCTCGAGGGAGAGCAATACTGAACCTATTCCGAAAATTGAAATAATCGCGATAATCATCGCTTTTCCAAGCAACTCAATAACAAACATTTTTCTTGCCTCCTTACGTTTATTGTTCATGATAGAACCTGAGACAAACTGGACACTTTTGAACGTCACTATTCCAGTCAACGATATTTTCAAGTGCCCAGTCAGTACTCTGTCCGCATGCAAAAAAAGTGCGAGTACAGTTCCCGTTGGCGGTCTTCTCCTCGCGTATAACCAAATGCTTGTATCGCTGCCCGTATCCTCTTTTCCATTCATTTTTCATACCTATTCACCTCCCAGCCCCCAAAGGCCTCTTTGATTTGCTCGGGCATCTTGTTCGGCATTCTTGAACTCATACATTCGTTCAGGATCAAATGCAAACTCACCATAGAAGAATCCATATCCTTCGGAAATGAGTTGTTTGTTGATTGGTATTTGGTTTATATCGTTGTATACATAGGCGAGAAGCCGTCCATACTGATCACGGGTACTTGAAACTGAATCAAACTCAATAAGCACATTCTTCTGGTAATATCGATTAGTATAAGTCCTGGCTTCACGTGCGTAGTATTCAGCCGGAACCGTATAGAGTTCCGGTGTATCTACACCAATAAATCTCACTCTTTCATTCCATGAGCAATCAGGAGGCGGATCATCCACGAACTGGATTTGTATCGTATCCCCGTCAACAACAGCGGTTACCACCGCTTCATACCATGATGGTGCGTCTTCAAGTTGACCGATTGCACAGGAAATAGTTACAAAAAGGAACAGAGAAACAACAAAAGCTCTACGCCAGATATTCTTCATACCAATCCTCCGGATAGTCATCGTTATCACCATAAACTTCCTCGTCCGTCAAAGGTCCGAGCGTTTCTATATAAGCATCAAAGTCTTCAGGCATTTTTCACATCCTTATATGAGTTAAAAAATATCCAGCTTAGGATCATCCCCTTCTGGATAATCACTGCCCATATCTTCCTCTTGGGGTTCAGTGGTATCATGTTCTGGTTCTTGGGTATTCTTTGGAGAAGAGAGTAAGTTGATATCCCGAACATGTATTTCAATGCTGGATCGTTTCTTTCCGTCTCTTTCCCACCTGTTTTGTCTTAACTCTGCTTCAACTCCGACAAGAACGCCCTGTTTCAGAAATGGGTAAAGGCCCATAGCCTTCTTGTCGAATATCGCAAGATCGAAATAATTCGCATCCTTCGACCAAACATCCCCGGTTCTTTTTGTGAAGTTGTTTGCGATTGAGAACTCACAAATAGTTACGTTTCGAGCTGTTTTCTTTAATTCTGCATCGCGCACCAATCGACCGGTCAGCGTTACATTGTTCACATCAGCCATTTCGTTTCTCCTTTTTATGACAAAATGAAAACGATACTCCGTGTACGGAATATCTCAGTCCTCTACAAACTCTTGATACCTGTATGGGAGATACACCCAAGTTTCGTGCTGCAGAAGAAATACTTTCGAATCGCTCTCCAGTTTCCGTACACATAACTGGCTTAGCACATCGAGCAATGACAGCAGAAGAAACGTTGTCTTTCCATGTTTCAGGCATTTTTCTTTTCTTGCATGATTCGCTTATTTTCATTCTTGTTGTCTTCGAAAGCTTTTTAGTCTTCACGCTTTGCACCTTCGGTTTTTACAGCGTCGAATACATCATCTGACTTTTGCTTCACTGCATACACGTAAAAACACTCTTCAGTGGAAACCAATTCTTTATCGTTGTGCCGCTTTATTGCCATGGGAATTGCTTTCTTGTTTTTTAGGAATACCTTTGTATCCCCAATAAGGTCGTCTTCAAAGGTTGCTACAATTCCGACCCCGGTAAATAGCTGGTACTTCTCAAGACGCTGCAACGTTTCTTGTGGAATAGCTTTTTCTGGATGAAGGTACACATCATCAGTCATGGAATAAACGATATTTGTTCTCTGCATGTTCTTTAATCCTCCGGTATTTCAGGCTAATACCAAGAATCCATCAGGGATCCTATTCTTGACGCGCACTATTCCCGACAGTGGAGACAGGGTGGTAAAAGCCTGAGAAAACATCGTCTACCGCTTCCGGCCAGACAGCGTCGAGATTCGGCCACTCTCCCCTGAAAGAAGCCAACTTTTTGGTGAACTCCTTAATCTTTTTCCGCTGAGTTGAACTACGCGGGAGAGAGTCATAAATCTCTTTCAGTTCCTGAAATACGTCGCCAAAGTGATCAAAATAATCTTTCATTATTCACCTGCCTTTTCCAATTCGTTATTTATCAGAGAACGCAATTCTTCGATTTTGTTCTCCTCGAGGTGCTTCTGGAGAGCACGGAGGAACTGAACTAATTCCTTGGAAGGCTTTTTTTCTTTCTTTACCGCAGGTGCATCTTTCAAGTTTTCACGTACAAGTTGGTATGCCTTGTTAAGAGTTAATTCGCCGGACTCTATTTTCGCTTTTATTTCATCTGAAGCATATTTTTCAACGGTTCGGGTTTTCTCCACCCGTGACGTTGATATCCCAAGTATCTGAGCAGAACGCGTAGCGGACTTACCCTTCTCGCCTTCCGCGCCAAGACCTCGTGTTTTGAGTGTATCCACAATTTTCAGGGCTTTGAGTAGTTCAGCATCACTCAGGTTTCGTCGTTCCGTCTGTAAGCTGATTGCATACTCAAGTGCTTCATCAATTGATGAGAACTCATGCAAATAACACGGGATTTCATACAACCCAGCTTCGATGGCCCCTACCCGCCGATGATGTCCGTCGATAAGGATGTGGGATCCGCTCGTTTTCCAGATATGGACCGGCTGTGAATTGTCATATCCGTTCTCTTTTATCCGCATGGTGATTTTTTCCACATTGGCCGGAATAAGCGGAAAAAGTTCCTGGAATTCCTTTTTCAGTTTGATATCTTTAAGTGGAATCAGGCGAGCAAGAAGTACGGTCCCGGAATTGTTGAGATCCAATTTCTTTTCATCAGACAAAATTGACAGTGGTTTCATGTGTTGTCCTCCCATTAGAAGCTTTCCACTTCATCAGCAGTATCTTGGATGATGAGTTCTACAAGAGCCTTTATTCCCTCATAGAGCTTTTCATTGCTCTTCCGGGTAATCCTCATATCCCGATCGATGGCATTGGTCACGGCAGAAGTCTTCGGAAGGAAAATGTTGAGACATTGGCCAAAGGTCTTCTTGTAGAGGGAAATATACTGGTAGTGGCTGGAATTCTTGTTTTGCGCGTAGTGGTTTACCCCGTTGAAGAAAAGCCCCCATGAAGAGATCTTTTCTGCCTCAACAATCTTGCTCTGCAGGGAGAGACAAGAGATCATGTCAAACTGACAAAGCATGACCGGTGTAAGGATTATCTCTCCTGCGTGAATTGCATTCAACACGACTGAGTTATACCCTTGGGAAGTATCAATAAGAATGTAATCATACGTCTTGAGTGAATCCGCTTCGTTATCAAAAAGCGTTTTGAGTAGATACGGATCTTTGATATCAAGACGTTCGATATCAGAATTTGACGGGATTATGTCGATTCTTTCATTTCGGGTTGATACGATATTATCAACAAGATTGCCACTTTTTATTGCAGCTGAAAATCCTTTTCCCAATAAGCTTGCCTTGCTTTCGAGGTAGTACAGGGTTGTACTGTTGCTGTAGTCTGTGTCGATTACCAGAACATTCTTTTCCATTGCTGCAAGGTAGTTTGCAGTAAGGATTGTACTGGAGGACTTCCCTACCCCTCCTTTTGTCGATACATACGCAATTGTTTTCATAACGAGCTCTCCTTTTCGTTTCCGTCTATTTCTATTTGACCCATCCTGTGATAAGTCAATTCCTATTGCATTTGCGGCAGGAAGGGGATTCGAACCCCTTCAAGAAAAGGTAGGAGTGGAGAGCTCCCGTAACTCACCGTTTCCCCGGATTATCCTTCCGCTGCCAAGCTATTTACCGTTTTGGGCATGGCTTCGCCATCACAAATTGCTCTCCCAATTTGCGCTAACAAAGGCCCCGAGACCTCACCTTCTTTCATCCCGGCCGAAACACGGTGATAAAAGGCCGGTTGCGTTTCCGGCACCGTGCCTTGCTTCACGCAAAGCAGGTCGCTTACAAAAAACATTTATTCAAATAGCTTCAGTTGAAACTAAACTTCACGTCCGATTCACTTGAGCTGTTTTTGAAATCTTCTATATTAAGGGTGTCTTCCGTTTCCTGGCTTTCGAGCAGGTGTATCTGGAAAGAGCAAACCGCGATCTTTCCTTCCTCATATCCTGATAGCCAGGCATCACGCTGACAGGATCCGGCCGGATCGGTCGGCTTGATGAAGAGCTTTGAATGTTTGGTATCAAGAAGACTGTTGAAGGCTGCGGCTCGAAAACCGCTTTTGTATTCATTACTCCGAAGATTGTGCGGGGAGGTAAATGCATCCGCGAAAAGGTCGTCCGCTATTGCTTTCGCCATTTCAGGGGAAAAGCGCTTGTCGGAAACGAATTCATCACTCATGATTCCCTCCCTTCTCTTCTTTACGGGTGACTTTCATTGCCTCTGCTGTCTGGATTTCTGTTTTGCTGATGCGGCCAGAATGGAAGGTAAAAACTATGGAACAGGTACCAAACTCTATGTCAGTGCTTTTTTTGTTTAAGAGGGAAAGACAGTTCTTGATGATTTCAGTATTTTCCCGGATGTACGCTTCGTTCAGCATATTGCCCGCTCCCCTACCAGTTCCATGGAAACCTCTTTCGGTTTTCCGGGAATCCGGTACTTCTCGATTTCTTTATCAAGGACCGCCTTTTCAAACATGACCTGATTTCCAAAGAGCTTGACCCTGGGAAGCTCAGGATGACGGTCCAGGGTAGCGATGCTTATGTTCAGGTACTTGGCAGCCTGCTTGCGGGTAAGTAAGGGGGATTCAATTTCTTGTGACATTGCCTTTCTCCTTAGTAAACAAAAAAGCCCCTCTTGATCCGAGCCGATCTAGAGGGGCCTAACCGTTTCCGGTTTATCCGCAAAGCGGATAAGTCACGGCTCGGTTCAGACTTATCAACTCTGCTAATACTTAATTTTAAGTATCTTATACCACTATAGCGTCTTTTTAAGTTTTGTCAATAGTAAAATACGTTTTTTTAAGTACACTGTGTTTAATGGGATTTAAAGAAAACCTTAGATCGGAGCTTGACTATCAAGACATGATAGTTAAGGAACTTTCTGAGAAAACCGGCATTAATAAACGTACTCTTGATAATTATCTAACAGGCCACAAATCTATACCCTCAGCAGATATTGCCGTGAAGATTGCGAAAGCGCTTAGGGTTACAGTCGAATATTTAGTTACTGGTAAGGATAGTCATAAAGAAGCAATGGTCCCACCTCAGACACGGAAGCTTCTTGAGCTCTTTTCTATTCTTGATGAACGAGATAAGCAGACCGTAATGAATCTGGTTGAATCTTTGTCAGATAGGTACGTAAACGCTGGAGAGACGGAAAAATCGTCTTTTCCCGCAGGTTAATACTATATCTTATAGGAATAGGATTATCTAAAATGCTTAAGGCCTGTAAATGGAAAACGCTATTACTTCATTGCATGGATTGATATTTTTGAAATAACCGCTTGACAGGCTAGGGTTACTCTACTATCCTTGCCTTAACAACACCCGCCAAGCTTAATCATGGTTATGCCGTGATGCTCAAACCGGCGGGTTAATTTTTTTATGAAATATACAAAACCGGCTACTGATCCAAACCTGCCACATTACTAATTTTATTTTGTATCATACATGTGACAGTCATCGACAGGAATCGGCGGCAGGTTTCACCGAAATACGCAATCAGCGGATGATAAATCATAAGTTTTGGGGATTTTTTTCTTCTTGACAAAGCCAGTACATACTATTAAGCTTTATTTGACTGGGTCAGCTGTAACCGGCTGGTGAAGAATATATTCTTCCCCAGTTGTTTTTATTTATGCATATACTTTATGTCGACGAATCCGGGGATGACGGATTTTCACCAAGTAATGTTTACTCAAATCCAAATGGTCAATCTCGGGTTTTCATAAGGACAGGACTCGCTATACATGATTGGCGATGGCGCAAAATAAACCAGGATATTCAATCTCTAAGGTATAAATACAAAATTCCAAATTCTGTCGAAATTCATGCAACAGAAATCAGACGTGGTAAGTCCAGAATATATAATAAAAAAACAGGAATGAAAACGGAAGTTCCTAATTGGTTCGGCTCGACATATCCCGAATTTACCGACCGCATGAAAATAATATTCGATTTGTGTACATTAATACACGAATCTCCAGAAATATCGTTAATATGTGTCGTTATCGATAAAAGAAAAATCAACCCTTGTACTCTACCAACGTCAAAAGGACCTAAAAACGCAAGCTGGGAAATGCTCATTGAGAGGTACAATTTATACTTGGAACAAGCAAGAGATAAAATCGGAATTATAATTTCAGATGCTATTCAAGATAAAATAGAGAAAGTCCATAGAGATTTTGCACGTGCAATTTATGAAAAATCTCTTCATGTGAACCAATTTCATTTTGTTGAGTCAATAATGTTTGAACCATCTGATTCATCGAATTTGTTACAACTGGTTGATGTTGCGTCGTACGCGTTTTATAGGAAATTCAACCTAGATGATAATCAGTACTTTGATATTATTGAAAATCGCTTAATGTGTAATTCTACCGGCTGTATTGCTGGCGCTGGATTAAAAATCTGGCCAAACTAAAGAACAATCGCCTAATATGCAGAGATTATCTCTTGAGATAGTAAACAACTTTTATATTGATATATTTATCATTCTTTTTGTTGTTATTTTGTCGATAATCAACTATAGTATGGTTAAGGAGGCATAGAGACTATGACCACCACAAACATACTCAATTCGATTATCCCCGTATCTCGTTTCAACAAAGGAGAAGCGGGACGTATTTTTGATCAATTGCATCATGACAAGACACAAATTGTTGTCAAAAACAATTCTCCTGTAGCTGTTTTGATGAGTCCCGACGAGTATGCCCGCCTCATCGAGGAAAATGAAGATTGCATTCTGCAGGCTGAAGCTGCTCTGCGTATTAGCCAGTCAGGAAAGAATGATTATATCTCGGAATCTGACTTCATCGCTTCTGTTGGTCTGAGCGAAGCAGACCTTTCCAATTATGAAGATGTTGAAATAGAATAATGGCATGGCGGATTACTTACCATAGAGCAGCAAAGAAGGACGTAGAGAATCTTGATGGTTCCTGCAAAGTACAAGTAGTTAAAGCAATCAGGAAAGTTTCAGATAACCCCCTCCCCTTCACAGAAGGGGGATATGGTAAGCCTTTAGGTCACAAGGGCAATACCAATTTGACTGGTTTGTTGAAGATTAAACTTAAAAGTCTTGGATTACGTATAGTCTATCGATTGGTCCGGAAGGAACACGAAATGGTAATCATTGTGATTTCTATCAGATCTGATAATGAAGTATACGAACTAGCGAAAAAACGAATTACGGATCCTGAGTAAGGTTCTATCGTCTTATAGCCGGGCAATATGAGTCTCATTCGATTAAGCCATAAAATAACGTCACTTTATGATTTCAGGCTCTATATCCACAAATAGCTGAACAGCAAACGGATCAAAATGGGATCCGCTCAGCGATTGTATGTACGTAATAACTTCCTCTCGAGACCAGGCCTTCCGGTAGGGGCGATCGTTGCTGAGTGCATCCCATACATCAATAACTGTAAAAAAGACGTGCGGATAGAGGAATATCCTCCCCGGACAACCCGCGGGGATAACCGGTTCCATCGAACTTTTCATGATGACAATACGGGATATCCAGACTTGGGCGGAGATATTCAATCGTCTGAAGAAGATCCTTCGCAAACTGCGGGTGCTTCTTCATGATGACCCACTCATCATCTGACAAGGGACCGGGTTTGAGCAGGACACTGTCAGGGACTCCCATCTTGCCTATATCATAAAGAAGTGCTCCCCGGCGAATATGTGCTATATCACGATCACGGAAACCCGCAGCATGGGCAAGTTGAACCGTTAATTCAGTAACACGCTGGGTATGTCCCTCGGTCTCTTTGTCCCGAAGATCTAGTGCTCTGGACCATCCTTCTATTGTGGTCTCATACGCGAGCGATAGATCGAGATTTGACATTAGTTTTCCCTTGTCCAGTTATGATCTTATCACTCTTTTCGTAAAATTGAAAAGAAAAAATCTCGAGATCTGGAACTCCCTATAATCGTGATGTAATTTATCCGTATAAATTTGAACTACACCTTAAGCGACCACCATGATCTGGATAGAAAAGATATTTTTCTTGTATACAGGATGCCCCTGTGTTACTATTAGCTATAGTCCTCTTATGGACTCTAAAACAATCAAAAAATTATTACTTACAACATTATGAGGTAATAGCGATGCTTTTCGAAAAGAAATCGTGGCACAAGCTCTATAATAATGCTGTTCCCTACTCTGATGCTGCAAATGTCCTAAACGCAAAAATCCCTTCAAAATGTGATTCGAGATATAAACATCGGCTTCTATCGGCCGCCGTCTACGAAGCACTTGCAATTGAACATTATCTCAAGGCTTTATATTTTGTGCGATATAATAAGGAATATGATGAGAGAGGCAGGAAAAACCATGATTTTTACACCCTCTACACTGCCTTACCACAGCAGATCCGGAAAGATATTGAAGGACAATTCGTCCTTTTACTCGAAAAACGAGAAATGATAGATGTACTAGAGGTAGAGGATAGAGATAATATCAAGATACCCAGAGACATGATCGGAACACTCAAGTTGTGGGCAAATACATTTATGCACCTTAGATTATGTCCTACTATTCCTGTATCAATTAACTTGTTCTTCTTTTCTGAACTGGAAATGGTCCTGAAGGAACAAATTCTTACGGTAAGACCTGATTAACTTCAAGATTTAAGAAACGTCTACAAGTTGATTTCGTTGAATTTTGGCTTATTTTTTACGATCTGAACGTCACTTTGCTCCCTTTTCTCCTCATTTTCTTGCTATGTACATCATCCGGGTATAAAATATTGTGTGGATCAGCATAAACAATGTTCGACGGACGCCTTCGGCGCTAAAGGAGAAAAGAGTTGACTTAGTTCATATTATATAAACATAGAATATAATTCTAATAAAATATCGTTCGTTGAACGATAAATAATAGCCGTTGGGCTTTAAACAAGGAGAATTTATGAACTGCACTAAACATCCGGAAAATCCGGCAGCAGGAGCATGTGTGTACTGTGGAAAGTTCTTTTGCACAGATTGTCTCGTTGAAGTTTCTGGGAAAATGTATTGTCGTGAAGATGTTTCCAAAGT
>Ga0116187_1005962_pt1 | contig 10005 bp, 8 predicted proteins | sample AD_JPNNA6_MetaG_FD_89755 | JGI IMG/M metagenome (GOLD analysis project Ga0116187, IMG submission 89755) | Active sludge microbial communities of municipal wastewater-treating anaerobic digesters from Japan - AD_JPNNA6_MetaG | ecosystem: Engineered > Bioreactor > Anaerobic > Digestate | place... | reverse complement strand
TGATGTTGCCGCCCACCATGATGGAGGCCCCGACCTCGGAGATGACCCCGCCGAATCCGGCCATGACCGCTGCCAGGAGAGGGAGCCGTGCCTCCTTGACGAGCAGCCAGACCATCTGGATCCGGGTTGCGCCGAGCGCCAGGATCTGGAGCCGCAGCGCCTCGGGGATCTTCTGAATGGAGGCGAGCGAAATCCCTGCCACGATGGGCGTGGCGATCACGGCCTGGGCGAGAATGATGGCCGTGGGCGTGTAGAGGAGCTCCAGGAAGCCCAGGGGGCCGTTCCGCCACAGGAAGATCGTCACGAACAGCCCTACGACCACCGGCGGAACGCCCATGCCCGTGTTGATGACGCTCACCACGAACCTGCGGCCTGGGAAGCGGGTCAGGGCCACCGCCGTGCCCAGCGTAATGCCGATGAAGAGGCTGAAGAAGGTTGCCAGCCCCGACACCCTGAGCGAGAGCCACGTGATCCCGAGAACCTCGGGGTCGAACGTGACGAGAAGCCAGAACGCCTTCTTGATGCCTTCGAGTATCAGTTCCATGATCTGTCTTTTAATTCATGTACGCTCTTAAACGCAAGCCAGAGAGAATGCCGGACAGGGCATCCCTGCCCGGCATGAGATGACGACCGCTCAGTCGAACTCGGGCTTGCCGGCATCCGGGAAGAAGAGCGGGCTGCCGTACTTGTCCACGCCGAACTTGGCGATGATGTCCTGCGTCGGCTTGCTCACCATGAAGTCCGAGAAGGCTTTGGCGCCTGCCGCATTGACCTTGGGGAACTTGGCAGGGTTCACCTCGATGACGTGGTAGATGTTCAGGAGCGACTTGTCACCCTCCACGAGGATATCCAGGCCGAGGGCCTTCCGGAGCGACAGGTAGGTGCCCCGGTCGGTCAGGGTATACCCATTCTTCTCGGCGGCGACGTTCAGGGTCTGGCCCATGCCGAGGCCGGTCTGCTGGTAGAACTTCTGACCTTCAGGGTTGATGCCGGCCTTCTTCCAGATGTCCTTCTCCTTGGCATGCGTGCCCGAGTTGTCGCCGCGGGACACGAACAGAGCGCCCTTCGAGGCGATCTGCTTCAGGGCGTCGGCAGCGGACTTCATGCCCTTGATGCCTGCCGGGTCGTTCGGCGGGCCCACGATGATGAAGTCGTTGTGCATGACGAGCTTCCTGTTCAGCCCGTTGCCCTCTTCCATGAACTTCTTTTCGGCCGCAGGCGAGTGCACGAGCAGGACGTCCGCCTCGCCCTTGGAGCCCATGGCCATGGCCTGGCCCGACCCGACGGCGATGGTCTTCACGAAGTAGCCGGTCTTCTTCTCGAAGATCGGGATAAGCGTATCAAGCAGGCCCGTGTCCTGGGTGCTGGTGGTAGTGGCCAGGATCAGGTTCTTTTGCGCCGTGGCAGCGAAAGCGGGCGCGCTGCAGACCGCGGCAAAGAGAAAGACGGCTAAGAAGCTCGAACGCAATATTTTTTTAATCATGGGAAATCCTCCTCATATCTAAGTTATTTTTTCGTCTTCATTTTTTCGATCCACTGCTTTGACTCCGGGAAGAACAGCGGCTGGCCGTACTCCTTCTTGCCGAAGTCCTCGATGATCTTCTGGCCCTTCGCGGGCGACGTGAGCCAGTCCACGAACGTCATGGTATCCCTGGAGTTCACCCCGGGAAACTTCTTCTGACTGACCGGGATGAGAGATATGTGGTTGAGCATTGCCGGGTCGCCTTCCACCAGGATGACGAGCTTGATCTTGTCCTTCAGTCCGAGGTACGAGGCCCGGTCGATCACGGTATAGGCGTTCTTCTCGTCGGTGAATTTCAGGGTCGGTACGTTTCCCTCGGAGCCCTTCTCATAGACCGTGTACCAGGGGCCGGACGGCTGGATTCCCGCCTTTGCCCACAGGTCCATCTCTGCCACGTGCGTACCCGACTTGTCTCCCCTGCTGATGAACGGTGCCGCTTTGGCCTGGATGGTCGTGAGGGCTTCCGCCGCCGTCTTCATGCCCCTGATCCCCGCAGGGTCTGCCGCAGGGCCGACGATCACGAAGTCGTTGTACATGAGCGGGATGCGCTCGGTTCCGAAGCCTTTGGCAACGAACGCCTCCTCGAGCTTCTTTGCATGGACCATGACGAGATCCACGCTGCCCTGTTCCGCGATCTTGAGGGCCGCCCCTGTCCCGGCGCCGACATGGCGTACCGTTATGCCGGTCTCTTTTTCAAACTGATCTTCAAGCGCCTTGACGATCCCTGCATCTATGGGACCGATGGTGCTCGACAAGAGAATGAACTTCGAGCCGTCTTTGCCCCAGACACCGGAGACCCCCACCAAAGAGACAAACAACATGAGTACCGCACACTGCATGAGCCCTTTTTTCATGACGTCCTCCCTTCATTTGCAGGTACTTCCGTACCGGTTTGACCTTGAGATGCCCGCAATAATCGCCGGGTTGCCCGATTCCGGTCGTGATGAAACGCAAACCGGACTCGCTCATCGATCCGATTCTTATGTTGCCCTCCGCGCTTCGACTGGCGCTGCATCCTTCATCACGTCGGCACAGCGGTGTCGGTGCGATGAAGGGTACGTTTCCGGGCCTTCTCTTTATTATGCCCTGATATGTATATGCATGGATACATAATATCAGGTCAAAATGAAAGTGGAATTTTCAGCAGTCTTTTTCAATGATCACACAGATGCCCCCTGCTGATGAAAGGAAGTCGGCCAGGCTCGATCTCCAGGATCTGCCCCTTGATTTCTCCATTGCATGCTGAAAAAACTCACAGTATGGTATGCGCCATGGATTTCAGGGACACTCACTGCGTCTGGTGCGAGCTCAGGTCAGGGCCGATCGAGGGATGCATCGAATGCCCGCGGTTTCGGAGATATGAGCTGAAAGAAGACATCCTTTTCGACTCGTCCCGGTTCTGCACCCGGTGCCGCAACAGTCAGAATAAGGATCTGAAGACTTTCTGTGAAACCAACAGACGTCTCCAGCAGGGCACAGACGAAGACTTCGACTGCTACAAGTTCAGCCCCGACTTCAAGGGAGGCGATGCCGGACAGGTGCACGTGGTCACGGTCTTCCTGTGCCATCAGGGAAAGATCTGCCTGGTGCGCCGGAGCCCGAAGGTGGGGACCTACCAGGGCCTGTGGTCGGGGATCAGCGGATATCTCGAAGGAAACCCTCAAGAGCATTTCAAAGTTGAGCTCAAGGAGGAAACCTCTCTGAATCCTGACGAGTACACGCTTCTCAGGCAGACGCAGACCGTGGTGGTCGAGGATGAAAAGGAGCAGTGCACCTGGTGCATCCATCCGTTTCTCTGTGAGGTCCATGATCCCTCGAAGATATCCCTCGACTGGGAAAACACCGAATACCGGTGGTTCCTGCCCGAGGAGATCGGCAACCTCGAAACGGTGCCCGGTCTCAGGGAGGTGTACGAGCGCGTCTCGAGGCTCCCCTTCGAGAAGGAGGTGCTCCGCTTCGTGCAGGAGCTAAAACATGACCGTGAGAGCGGGGCGAGGCAGCTTGCCTACAAGGCCCTCCTCTTCCTTGCCGGTGCCGTCAGATCATCGAATGCAGCAAGGTCTTCCGTGCTTCTCGACGACCTCTTCCATGCATGCCGTGAAATCGCCGGTGCCAGGCCATCGATGGGCATGATATCCACCACGCTCGAGCTCCTCCGGAGGGACATGAAGGCCTTCTCCTCCTTCGATATCCAAAAGGCGCTCTCAGAAAGCTCTCTGCTCATCAAGAGCCACGTCGGGGACATGGATGCATCCCTCGATGCGGCGGCAGGACGGCTCGAAAAGGTTATCGCTCCCGGATCGACCGTTCTTCTCCATTCCTACAGCTCTTCCCTGATCCATGCGCTGCCCATGCTTAAGGGAAAGGGGTGCTCCCTCATCGTGACGGAATCCCGACCCGGATTCGAAGGCAGGGCCACTGCCCGGATAGCAGCCGATATGGAGCTGCCTGTAAGGGTCATCACCGATGCGTGCGCTGCGGACGAGCTCCGCAAGGCCGATGCGGTCCTCATAGGGGTCGATACGATCGAGATCGACAGCTCGGTGGTGGGCAGGGCAGGATCGTCGCTCATGGCCACGGCCGCTCATGCCCTGGGCGTAAAGGTATATTTCGTGGGCGAGGTCAGGAAGATAAACATCTCCGGAAAGCCTGCCTGCCTCGAGGAGTACGACCGGGAAGAGATGTGGGGCGATCATCCCGAGGGGATCGACGCCGGGAACCTCTACTTCGACAGGACCCCTGCGGGCTTCATCACGGGCATCGTCCTCGAAAAGGAGATCGCAGAGCCCGGCCGGATCGCCGAGATCGCCGGTTCGATGCTTGCTTTTGAAGGGAGTGCGTGATACTTCGGCGTTCAATGAATTGCATGGTGGCCCTGCTCACAGAGGGCATTTCGGAATCGGCGGAGGTTCGATGAAAAGAGGCTGACAGACAGCAGGAAAGAGGATATATCCGCATCAGGAGAGCGGCATCGAAAAGACCTTACCGGAAACAGGAGGTATCATGAACATCTATTCGTGGTTGAGAGAAAATGCACGCACACGGCCCGATAAGGTGGGAATCCGCTATCGTGATATGGGAGTCACCTATTCAGAGATCGTGTCCCTGACGGGGAGGCTCGGGAGTGCACTCAAGGCTGCAGGGGTAGGGCGCGGCGACAACATCACGATCGTCCTTCCCAACATTCCCGAATTCGCCGTCTCCTACATGGCAGCAGTGAGCATCGGCGCGGTAGCCGTACCCGTGAATCCGACCTTCACCTCCCGTGAGCTGGCCCACATCCTGAAAGATTCCGATGCAAAGGCCGTGATCCTCGAAGGGACCAACCAGAAGACGTATGAGAACATCCGGGAGGAATGCCCGTTAAGCATCGTCATAACGACAGGAGAGGGGGGGAACTTCTCCCAGTGGAGCAGCGGCCCGGACAGGGGCATCATGGAGGAGATGGAGCCGGATGATACTGCGGCTATGATCTATTCCTCCGGGCTTACCGGCTATCCCATGGGCGCCATGCTCACATACAGGAACCTCGACCACAATTCCGATCTGGTGAGACGCTGCGCCGGCGGCGACGATACGGATACCGCACTCACCGTCATCCCGTGCTTCCATTCCTTCAGCGCGAGCGTGAACCTGCTCTCCATGCTCAGATACGGAGGCACGGCGTACCTGATGAAGGGCCTCGATTTCAAGGAGCTGAACCATGCGATCTCAAAGGGCGGAGTGACGTGCATATGTGCGGTCCCGACCCTGTTTTACGGCCTCCTCCTCCATCCGGATGTGCAGGATCTCGACTATACGGGGATGAAGGTCATTCTGGCAGGCGGGTCGGCCCTGTCCATGGAGATCTACAACGGATTCAAGGAGCGCTTCCATGTGGACATCAGGCAGGGCTACGGCCTGACCGAGGCCTCGCCCGTGTGCGCATACAACTACCATCCCGTGAAGCTGAAGCCCATGTCCATCGGTATCCCCGTCCCCGAGGTCGAGGCGCGCATCGTCGATGAGCAGGGCACCGTCCTCAAGCCCCATGAGAAGGGAGAGATTCTCTTCAAGGGTCCCAACGTCATGAAGGGATACTACAAGAGAGAAAAGGAGACCCGGGAGATCATCAGGGACGGCTGGCTCTACACCGGCGACCTTGGCTACATGGATGAAGACGGCTTTCTCTATATCACGGGGTACAAGAAGGATATGATCATCACCTCCGGGTTCAACGTGTACTGCAAAGAGGTGGAGGGCGTGCTGAACTCCATCCCGGGGGTGAAGGACTCCGCCATTACCGGTATTCCCGATCTCATGAGAGGGGCCATCATCAAGGCGTACGTCGTGACCGACGGTTCGGACCTGACCGAAAACGACGTGAAGCACCTCGCCCGGAAAATGCTGGCCCCCTACAAGACGCCGCGCAAGGTCGAGTTCGTGCCCGAGATCCTGAGGGACGAAAACGGGAAGGCTGTCATACCGGAGAATCAATCGAAGAAAACGTGACCGGATGCACCCTCTGTCCCAGACGCTGCGCGATCAACAGATCGAAGACCCTCGGCCCCTGCGGGGTAGGTGAGGACCTCAAGGTCGGGGCCATCGTCATCCACCGGGGCGAAGAGCCGCCTCTGGTGACAGGGGCGGGCTCGGGGGCGGTATTCTTTTCGGGCTGCCCGCTCAAGTGCTCCTATTGCCAGAACAGACAGATCAGCCATGAGGCGGACGGCAGGGACATATCCCCGGAGGAGCTGGCCGATTACATGATGCTCCTTGAGCGCAAAGGGTGCTCAAATATCAATCTCGTGAGCCCGACACACCTTGCCCCGGGAATACGGCGGGCCCTGGCTCTTGCAGCCGGCCACGGCCTGGATCTCCCGGTCGTGCTCAATTCGAGCGGGTACGAGAGCATCGAGGGCCTCGAGTCCTGGATGGGCAGCGCTGATATCTTTCTCATGGACCTCAAATACGGAGACAACGAGACCGGCAAGACCTTGAGCAGGGTGCCTGATTACTGGGACCGCGCGCGGGAGGCGATCGAATATGTCTGGAGGGAGTACGGCCCTCTGCAGATCGATCCCCAGGGCAGGGGCATGAAGGGTCTCATCGTGAGGCACCTCGTTCTCCCCGGCATGCGCTCGAATCCCTTCGCTGTCCTCGAATTTCTGGCAGACCTCTCCCCTGAAATCCCCTTGAGCATCATGTCCCAGTACAATCCCTGTTTCTACCGGGGTGCACTTTCCGAGATGAGCCGGCCGCTGTCTCTAGGAGAATACGAGGTCGTGGTCGAAAGGGCCATCGATCTGGGGTTCGGCACCGTATTCACTCAGGATATGGATTCACCCTCGACATACGTGCCCGACTTTTCCCTCGAGACGCCGTTCGGGGACGGCTTGAGGATTTTCTGAAACCGGCATCCGGACCTGAAAAGCCGGCTGCTCATAACATCTATAATAAGTTAAACATTTCTTTTTCGAGTGCCGATAGCGACCATGTTATGCTGTTAGTTACCGACGAATACGAGCACCGATACAGGGATGACACCAGGGAGCTTTTATACCAGCGCATCCTTGCCGTTCTCCTGATCGGAATCATCCTCATTCCGTGCTTCAGCGTCCTCGATTATGTCGTCGTGAGGGAGCACTTCGTTCTGTTCTTTTTCTACCGCATCGGCTGCTCCGCATCGATCTTCATCCTCCTTCTCGTATACTACACGAGGTTCGGCAGGAATCACTCATTCACCCTGGTAACCGTTGCATATTTCCTCGCTGCATTCTGCATTTCCATGATGTGCGTCAAGATGGGGGGATACCCGTCTTTCTACTATGCCGGGCTCATCATGGTCCTCGTCACCATCATCATACTGCCGCTCGATACGAAGCAGGCATTCCTTTTCGGGGTCATGATCTACCTCATCTATGCGATTCCGATCATCCTCTTCACGGAGCCGACGCCGGAAGGGCTGAAGGTCTTCTTCAGCAACAGCTTTTTCTTCATCGGCTGCATCCTGATCGTCACCCTGCAGGCCTTCGAGGAGACGAAAAACAGGAAGCGGGAGTGCAAGCTCAAGGTGGATATGGATGTCCTTGCCGACCAGCTCTCCTACTATGTCCACAACCTCGAGGAAGAGGTTGAGAAGCGGATGAATGATCTCAAGGAGTCCGAGCTCAGATACCGGGAGCTCTATGAGAACATCATCGACATCGTCATCCTGGTCAACAGGGACTCCAAGATCCTCATGGCCAATCCGCGGTTCTACGACACGATCGGGATACCTCCGGACGAGAAGATCGAATTCAGCTTCTTGAGCCTCATCAGAAAGGAAGACGTTCCCCTTGTGGAGCGCATGTTCGGCCGCCTGCCCACCGAGCAGACGGTGAACGACTTCCAGTTCGGAATCACAAACCGCTCCGGCAAGGTCTTCGATGTCGAAAGCAATGCCAAGTGCATTTACAAGGACAACAAACTGGTAGGCTTCCAGATGGTGATCAGGGACATCACGGTACGGAAGAGGCTCGAAGGCGAACTGCTCGAATCGTACAAGAAGGTCCAGAGTGCGAGGAACGCAACCATCCTGGGCCTTGCCAAGCTTGCCGAGTACCGGGATGCCGACACGGGGGCACACCTCGAACGGATACGTGAGTATTCGAAGGTCCTGGCCCAGGAGCTCTCGACAAAGCCCAAGTATCAGGCGTACATCTCATCGGACTATATCGAGGACATCTACAACTCTTCCATTCTTCACGATCGGGAAGGTGGGGATCCCGGATTCCATACTCCTGAAGCCGGGCAAGCTCACGGCCGAGGAGTTCGATGTGGTCAAGCGGCATTCCGCCCTGGGCGGAGACGCGCTCAAGGCCGTCGAGACAAAGATCGAAGGCCAGTCGTTCCTGAGCCTGGGCAAGGAGATAGCCTACTATCACCACGAGAAATGGGATGGGACCGGCTACCCGAAGGGCCTCCAGGCTGAGCAGATCCCTCTGTCCGCCAGGATCGTGGCCCTGGCCGACGTGTACGACGCCCTGACCTCGAAGCGGGTCTACAAGGACGCGTTCTCCCATGAGACAGCCATGGAGATCATCATGAAGGACCGGGGAAAGCACTTCGACCCCGAGATCGTCGATGCCTTCCTGGCACATGCGGAAGAGTTCCGAAGGATCCGCGAGGAAACGTTCAAGGACCAGCCGTCCGAAAAGGAAAGCCAATCCTCGGCCGCCTGAGCGCTGCACATACCGGTATTTGTAATTTCCAGCAAATCCTCATGCCGGGCTTGTTCAGAATATAAAGCTATCACCTCGTCCGGATATGCCATAGACTGAGGGCATGCCAGAGGGAGGTGGAGGAAGCCCTTCCTCCACCTCCCTCTCCCCTGATCAATACTACAATTCAACGAGCGGCTATTGTTCCTGTGCTGTAGACGTTGCAGATGCCTGTCTGCTCCGGCTGCTCATGAGCCTCTGGGTTATGACTGCGGCCTTTGACGGCTCCATGTACGAAAGGATGCCGCCTGCTATTTCGCCCTTCATGTTGAGGAAGACCTCGACGGCCACGTTGGTGTCGGTCTGGTTCATGAGATTCGCCGCGGCATTGGGCTTCATGGAAGAGTAGATCTTCACGAGGTGCTTGACCCGTTCGTTGCTCAGCTGCCTGTAGGCGGCTATCTCGGCTTTCACGGACACCTCGAGCTCGGCGAGCCGTCTCATCTTGTCGTCTATCCGCCTCTCCAGCGCTTCGAGCTCTCCCTGCCTGATCCTCAAAGCCTCTTCCCGCTGCCTGAGCGAATCCCACTGGGCCTTTGCATTCTGTGCGCTCTCTTTGCGGACAGCAGCCTGCTGCTTTTCTTCGGCTGCCGAAAGGGTGCCGAAGGTGCTCAGTGAGAAATAGAGAGCCAGAAACACGAGATTGACTGCGATTGCGATGATAAGGATCTTCTTTTTGTTCATGGTCTTCTCCCATGGCGACCGATTGCGATCTCATCGATGAAGCGCATATCCTTTCTCGCCTGGTCTGCCTTGTACCGATCGAGGTCGATCTCCCTGAGGCGCTCGATGGCCTTCGAGTCCTTCTGTGCCTTGAGCAGGTCCCGGCGCTTTTCCTCGAGCACCTTTCTCGCCTGGACTATCTGCTTTTCCAGCTTTGCTGCTTCGGAATCCAGGTATGAGAGATAGCGGCCGTACGATTTGACCTCCCGGGCCTCGATGCCCCTGTCCATCTTCCCCATGAGCTCCCGCTCGGAAGCCGCCTTGAGGGATATCGCGCGCTGCCTGATGGCTTCGAGCTCGAGGCAATGCTTCTGGGCCTTGGAGAATTCGCCCAGGGCCATATCCTCTCTGATCTTCCTGACTCTTGATAACGTCTCGAACCGGAAATGGAATCCCATGGCGCATCCTCTAGCTCAACCCGGCGAGGGCCTTCTTCATCATGACGAGCGACTCCTCGAGGCTTACCTTTGTGTCGATTTCCTGCTTAAGGAAGGCATTGATCGGATCTATGTACCTGAT
>Ga0116187_1005949_pt1 | contig 10021 bp, 10 predicted proteins | sample AD_JPNNA6_MetaG_FD_89755 | JGI IMG/M metagenome (GOLD analysis project Ga0116187, IMG submission 89755) | Active sludge microbial communities of municipal wastewater-treating anaerobic digesters from Japan - AD_JPNNA6_MetaG | ecosystem: Engineered > Bioreactor > Anaerobic > Digestate | place... | reverse complement strand
CGCCTTCCGGGCCGATGAGACGAGGTGCCAGGTCATCGATCCGGTCGAGGATCCGCGTGAGGCGCGTCCCTACATCCCAGGCCAAACCCTCTGCACCACACCCCTCATCACCCACCAAGGGGCGATCGTCAAGCGCCGCCAGCGCGTCCGCTCCGCCGACCAGTCGCTCCAACCAAGCGAGACGGACCTCGTGGAGAGGCGGCGTCGGCAGGGGTGGGGGCGCCGGAGGACGGGGCGGCGCCACGGGCTGACCGGCACCCAGAGAGATCGCTTCGCGTTCGTAGCCGCTGCCCTCGACCGGGCGGCGCTGGACGTCGAGGACCTGGTCCTTGAAGACGGTGATCCGAGTGAGTTCGCCGAGGTCCCGACCGTAGCCATGACTCATCCAGCGATCGTCATAGTCCAACGGCGGCTCCCAGTCGTCGGGCTCACGGCTCCAGCGACCGTCAATCACGTTGTCACCGAACACTTCTCCCTGCTCCTTCAGACCGTCGGGATGCACTGATCTCCGACGGTGCCATGTCCACGCGACGTGTGCGGGTTGTCCACAGCCCAATTGGCGGGCGACCTCGGCGACGACGGCGAGCACACGGCATACCTCGTATGCCGTGTGGTCGCCGTCATCGTTAGGCTCGCCGATGTGAGTGCACTCGACGGCGTGAGCCAGACCTTCGACCCGGCGGCGTGGGACGTGGTGCCCGGTTTCGAGGATCTGACCGACATCACCTACCACCGTGCACGCGAATTGGGTTGTGTCAGAGTCGCCTTCGATCGACCTGAGGTGCTCAATGCCTTCCGGCCGCACACGGTCGACGAGCTCTATCGGGTGCTGGACCACGCGCGGATGACACCCGACGTGGGCGTGGTGTTGCTGACGGGCAACGGGCCGTCACCACGCGAGGGCTCCTCGGCGACGACGGAGGGTTGGGCCTTCTGCACCGGCGGCGACCAGCGCATCCGCGGACACTCGGGCTATCAGTACGCGGCGGACCCGTCGGGGGATGCGAGCGCGGCCGGCATCGACGAGCGCCGGGTCAAGGCCGAGGGTGGTCGGCTGCACATCCTCGAGGTGCAGCGACTGATCCGGACCATGCCCAAGGTCGTCATCGCTCTGGTCAACGGGTGGGCCGCCGGTGGTGGTCACTCCCTGCACGTCGTCTGTGACATGACGATGGCCTCGCGCGAGCATGCTCGCTTCAAGCAGACCGACGCCGATGTGGGGTCCTTCGACGGAGGCTACGGGTCGGCCTACCTCGCGAAGATGGTCGGACAGAAGTTCGCGCGCGAGATCTTCTTCCTCGGTCGGGCCTACACGGCCGATGACATGCACCGGATGGGTGCCGTCAACATGGTCGTGCCGCATGCCGAGCTGGAAGTCGAGGCGCTGCAGGTTGCGCGCGAGATCATGGGCAAGTCACCTCAGGCGCAGCGCATGCTGAAGTTCGCCTTCAACCTGCTCGACGACGGACTCATGGGGCAGCAGGTCTTCGCCGGTGAGGCGACGCGTTTGGCGTACATGACGGACGAGGCCGTCGAGGGTCGTGACCAGTTCCTCGAGAAGCGCGAGCCCGACTGGTCCCCGTTCCCCTGGTACTTCTGATCCAGAGGCCCCCACGCCGCGAGGTCTTCCTCGAGTGGGCACTTGATGACGGAATGAACGCCTCAGTTCCCTCCTCAAGTGCCCTCTCGACCGGGCGCTGCAGGGGCCGGGGTCAGGGGCCGGGTCAGGGGGTCCAGTTGGGGTCGCGGCCGATGAACGCGAAGAACTTGTCCGTCGTCGACGCGTCGTCGGCCACCGGCTGCTGGTCACCGAACTGACCCGAGCCGCGGATCATCTCGCTCGCCTGGCTCATCCCGGCATACGCACCCGCGATGAAGTCCTCGTCGAGTTCGGGGTCCTGACCTGATGCCTTGGCCAGATCCCAGGCATGGAAGACCAGGTCGGGCGAGACGTATTGGTCGATGACCCTCTCGACCGGCGCCTCGCCGGTGTGCGGATTGCTGTGGATCGCCCCAGCCTCATCGGCAGCGTCGAGGATCTCGCGCACGCGGGCATCGAGCCCACGCCACGCACCGACGGGATCGGTCGCGGCATCCAGACCCTCGGGGAAAGCCAAGCCCGAGCCGCCCCCGACCATGCCAGGCACCCAGGTCACGAGGTGCCCGACGACGTCGCGGGCCGTCCACTCCTTGACCGGCGAGGGTGCATCCCAGTCGGCGACCCCGTCGACCAGTCGACTGAAGTTCTCGGCAGCGGCCCGATAGCGATCGGCGACGGACATCTCGTTCAACTTCTCCATCGCGCCATCCTCCACCCTCGGCCGGTGGCGATCAGCCGGAGCCGCCGATGTCGACCTCGTAGGCCTCGTAGATCAGGTCCGAGCCGCGCTGCCGGTGCTTGACCAACCGGTGCACGAGCGCGGTGATCTCGTCGCGATGCTGCGAGAGGTCAGCGCGTGAGATCCCGTCGTCGCGGGCCTGGAGGAGACGCTCGACCTCTTCCACGAAGTGCCGATGATCCTCCAGTTGGGCCTCGATGCCCGAGGCCAGACGAGGCGCCGTCGCCGACAGGCTGGGGTAGAGCCCGCCCGGTGACTCGGTGAGGGCCACATGGTCCTGCACGTCCGACGCGAGTTCGGTGAGCGCGGCCCTCACCCGCCGCCCCCACACATCAAGCCCAAGGGGCAGCGAGAGCGCGTCGTCGAGGGCGCGCATCGACTCCCCCAACTCCCCGCGACGCGCGCGCACCTGTTCCAGATGAGCCCTGAACTCTTCGTCCATGCCGACCTCCTCGGGGCCGTGGTCCCTCCATGGTGACCCCGACCGGCCAGTAGCGCGAGACCTAGAGTTGGCCCGTGCAGATCGAGCCGCTTGCGATCCCCATTGGGGCCAAGGCGCTGAGTGTGCTCCCTCGCCTGGCCGAGGCACTGCGCGGTGTCGCACCCATTGCCCCGTATGCCGTGGGCTCACCGCCGCCGTCCCTCCCACCGTTCGCTGAGCTGCCCGAGGACCTCGCCGTGGTGGTGGGCACCTCGGGATCAACGGGCACCCCCAAACTCGCGATGCTCACCACCAGCGCGCTCGCCGCCAGCATCGGGGCCACCCATCGACACCTCGGCGGGCCCGGCCAGTGGCTCCTCGCGATGCCTGCCCACCACATCGCCGGGCTCCAGGTGCTCCTGCGCGGCCTGGTCGCAGGCACCCGCACGATCACCCTCGACACCTCGTTCACGATCGACGGCTTCATCGACGCGACCCGCCGTCTCGACCCCGACGAGCGGCACTACACCGCGCTCGTCCCCACCCAGGTCGCACGGCTCCTGGCCCACTGCGAGGGGCCGGACGCACTCCGACGGTTCGATGCCATCCTCGTGGGCGGCGCAGCCCTGCCTCCCCGGCTCCGGGCCAGCGCCGACGAGGCAGGCGTCGTCCTCGTCGCGACCTACGGCATGTCCGAGACCGCCGGGGGTTGCGTCTACGACGGCACGCCGATCCCGGGCACGCGCCTGAGGATCGAGGACGACGGACGGATCCTCCTCGGTACGGCCGCCCTCGCCAGCGGCTACCTCGACGACCCGGCCCGCACGGCCGAGTCCTTCGTCATTGACGAGGACGGAACCAGTTGGTTCCGCACCGACGACCACGGCCATCTCCTGCCCGATGGCCGACTCCAGGTCGATGGGCGCCTCGACGACCTGATCAACACCGGCGGGCTCAAGGTCGCCCCCCGCATCGTCGAGGAAGCCATCGCCTCCGGCTTCCCCGAGATCAGCGAGGTGGTCGTCGTCGGTGTCCCGGATGAGCAGTGGGGGCAACGGGTTTCAGCCCTCCTCGTCATGGGCACCGACAGGACAGTCGATCCGACTCACACCAACCCGGCCACCCCACCCACCCTCGCCGACATGCGAGACCGGCTCCGCGGCATACTCCCCCCGGAAGCCCTGCCCCAACAGGTGGCGACGGCCGATGCGCTGCCGACCAAGGGACCCGGCAAGCCCGACCGTGCCGCAATCGTGACCCTGCTCGCGGAGCGCCCCGTGGGATGATGGGGCCATGCTCCGCGTCCTGCCCTTCGTCCTCGGTCTCGCGATCTCGATCTACTGCCTGATCGACTGCGTGCGCACCGACGACGACGAGGTGCGTGGACTGCCCAAGATCGTGTGGGTCTTCGTGATCCTGCTCTTCCCCTTCGCCGGTGGCGCCGGATGGTTGATCGCCGGACGTCCGCGCTCGATCCTCGAGGCCGCGCCGGGTGGGTTCGGTCGGCTCGGTGGCGGCTCCGGCACCGCTGGGCGCCCCGGGCCGGGCCGCAAGGCTCCGCCCAAGGGCCCGGACGACGACCCCGACTTCCTCAAGGGCATCTGAGCGTTGGCCACCCTGCACGAGTGGGTCGAGGGAGCTCGCCCACGGACCCTTCCCGCTGCCGTCGCACCCGTCGTCGCCGGCACTGCCGCGGCACATTTGGGCGGCCACCCCGTGATCGCCTTCGCGGTCCTCGCGCTGATCGTCGCGCTCGCTCTCCAGGTCGGCGTCAACTACGCCAACGACTACTCCGATGGCATCCGCGGCACGGATGCCGAACGCGTGGGTCCCGTCCGCTTGGTCGGCCAAGGGCTGGCCGAACCGGGCAACGTCAAGATCGCCGCCTTCGCCGCCTTCGGTCTGGCGGCCCTCGCCGGACTCGCACTCGTCGGCCTCGCAGAGGCCTGGGCACTCCTGCCGATCGGCATCCTCGCCGTCATCGCCGCCTGGTACTACACCGGCGGCAAACGCCCCTACGGCTATGCCGGGCTCGGCGAGGTCATGGTCTTCGTCTTCTTCGGGCTCGTGGCCACCCTCGGCACCGAATACACCCAACTCGGGCGGATCACCTGGTGGGGCACCCTCGCCGCCGTCGGCATCGGCGCCATCGCCTCGGCGATCCTCGTCGCCAACAACCTGCGCGACATCCCCACCGACCGCGTGGCCGGCAAGCACACCCTCGCCGTGCGTCTCGGTGACCGCGGGACGCGTGCCTTCTGGGCACTGCTCATCGTGGTCAGCCTGGCCGTCTGCGGCGCGATGTGGGTCTGGGCGCCATGGTCGCTGCTCGGCCTGGCCGCGCTGCCGGTCATCGTCCCCGGCGCACGCGCCGTCCTCGGCGGCGCCACCGGACGGGCCTTGGTGCCCGCCTTGGCGACGACCGGTCTCTACGAGATTGCGTATGCCGTGCTGCTCGCCATCGGCGTGATCGTCCAGGTCGCTCAGCGATAGGTCGAAAACGTCTCGTTGAGAGTGCACGACTTGCAGGCGGTCTTCAAGTTGGCGCGGTGTGTCGTGCACTCTCAACCGCAGACCACGGCACCAGGTGGCGCGCCCGATCGCTCGGTCAGCGGTAGGTCGGCGGTTCCTCGGCGGGTGCCTCTCCCGCGTCCTCAGCGTCCTCGGCCGCCTCATCGGTGTCCACCCGACCCGCCTTGGCCTCCGCTCGCGCCTGCAGCTTGCCAGCGATCTCCTCGCTGTACTGCTGGCGGAAAGGGCGCAGGGCAAAGAACGAGATGATCATCGACCCGATCGCGGCAACAAGCACCAGGGGGATCAGGTTGTCGCGGCCCCGGAGCCCGAGCAGCCAGGCGACCGCGAGGCAGCCGAAAAAGATGAGCGTGCGGAGCAGGGTGTAGCGGAGCATGCGTGGTCGTTCTCTTTCTACAGGCCCGAGTAGGAGTGCTGGCCGACGAAGTAGACGTTGACGACGGCGTAATTGAGGATGATGCAGCCGAAGCCAGCGAGCGCGATCCAGGTGGCGCTCTGCGGCTTCCAGCCGCTGGTGACCCGAGCGTGCAGGTAGGCGGCGTAGACCACCCAGATGACGAAGGTCCACACCTCCTTGGGGTCCCAGTTCCAGTAAGCACCCCACGCCTGACGCGCCCAGATGGCACCGGCGATGAGGGTGAAGGTCCACAGCGGGAAGCCGATCACGTGGAGGCCGTGGGTGAGCTTCTCGAGTTGCCGCGCCGACGGCAGGCGGTTCATGAAGGACGTCGCGCCCTCGGCCTCGAGCCGCGACTGCCAGAGATAGAGCGCACCGAGCATCGCCCCGATCGCGAAGATGGCGATCGAGAGGGTCGCGACGGTGACGTGGATGACCAGCCAATAGCTCTTGAGTGAGGGCATCAACTCGGTCGCCTCGGCATACCAGATCGTGATGGCCAGCCCGAGGGTCAGGAGCACCGGCGTCACGAGGAAGAGCCCGAGCCACCGTAGGTCACGCCGGAAGGACCACCCGACATAGGCCAGCATGAGGAACATCGACCCGGTCAGGGCGAACTCGAACATGTTGCCCAGCGGGGCCCGGTGCACCTCAAGCCCGCGCAGGACCACCGAGGCGGTGAGCAGGACGGTCCCGAGGATCGTCAACGTCCAGGCCATGCCGGCCGCCTTGCGAGCGCGCATCGGCACACCGTCGTCACTGACCCGACCCCGACTCGGACCAGCCGGGGCGCTCGCCCCATCGTTGGCCGCGCCCCTCTCCGCCGCCGATGCCCCAGCCCCCGGACCGCCCACGGACACGAGGACCCGCTCGGGCTGGGCCTCGGAGCGAGCCTCCGTGCGGGCAGGCATCAGCCCGGAGAGGTAGACGGCATACCCGATCATCGCCAGCGTGAAGACGCCCATCGCGCTGTAGAGGCTGAGCATCGAGAGCTGGGCGAGCGTGAGATCACTCATCGTCGGCCTTCGTCCTGGTCTGTGGTTCGTCTGCTGCGGTGGGCGTCCCGGCGAGTTCACCGAGTCCGGAGAGCTCTGAAAGTTCCTCGGACATGCCCTCGTCGTCGTCCTTGGCCAGGCCGCCGACTCGCACCAGCGTACGTCGCCGCCCGTCAGGTCCCTCCGGAGCCTCCGAGACCCGCACGAAGACGCGCCGCCGTCGGATCGTCAGCATCGCGATCAGGCCGGCGAGGGCGAGCAGCGCAGACACGAGAGTCAGGGTCTTGCCGGGATCGCTGCGGATCGACAGGCCAGCAAAACGCTCCACCCCGTCGAAGGTGATCGAGCCGCGACCGCCGGGCAACTCGAAGGTGTCCCCCGGCGTGAGCCAGATCCGCAACTGCTCGCCACTTCCCTCGGCCTTGAGCTGAGTCATCCCGTCGGTCTGAAGGGCATAGACCGACTGAGGCGTTCCCCCCGGGAAGAGGTCACCCTCGAAGGCCGTGAGCGCCAGCGCCGGCTCGAGCGGCTGCGGGAAGATCGAGATGGCGCCAGCCTCGGTCATCTGCGCCGTCGGCAGGAAGAGTCCGGCGAAGCCGAGTTGCTGCGGGCTCGCGCCGGGCACCTTGATCGCCCCGACCGAGGTGTAATTGTTGTCCTTGGCGAGGAAGGGCGTGGCGTCCGAATAGAGAATCGTCCCCTCGGCATCACGCACCGTGATCCGCGGCGCGTAGCCATTGCCCAGGAGGAAGACCGACCCGCCGCCGGTCTCCAGTGGCTCGTTGACCTTGATCGTCCGCGCCTCCGGTGTCGCTCCGGCTGGCTTGGCAAAATCGACGTATGCCGTGAAGTCGCGCGGCGCTCCCAACTTCGCCTTCCCGTCGGGGTCCTCGGCAAAGACGGCATCGAGTTTGGTCAGGTGAAGGGTGTAGGGCAACAGGTCGGCCGGGTCGACCTCGGGCCCCGGACTGAAGGTGTCGTAGCGCGACAAGGTGTTCGCGAAGGTCTTGCCCTCGGGCAGGATCAGATCGCCCTTCCAGCCCCACAGGTGGCCGATCCCGACGCCAACGATGATGCCGATGAGGGCGAGGTGGAAGACGAGGTTGCCGGTCTCACGCAGGTAGCCCTTCTCGGCCGACAGGCTCGCGTCGTCATGCGCACTCACGCGATAACGCTTGGCGGACAGCCGCCTTCGCCACTGGGCCAGGACCTCCTCGGGCGTCCCCTCCGCGGTCAGGGACTGTCCAGCCGACAGCCGCTCGGGATACCTCGGCGCCCTCGGCGGCTGGGCGCGCACGGCTCGCAGGTGGATCCGGCTGCGCGGGATCACACAGCCGATGAGGGAGATGAGCAGCAGGAGATAGATCGCGGCGAACCACGGCGAGGCATATACCTCGAAGAAGCCGAGCCGGTCGAGGACCGGCCCGACCGTGGGATGGGTCTGGATCCACTGCGCCGTCCGGGTGGCATCGATGGAGCGCTGCGGGAAGGTCGAGCCCGGGAGCGCCGCAATGGCGAGCAGCAGTAGTAGGAGCAGCGCCGTGCGCATGCTCGTGAGTTGGCGCCACATCCAACGCAACCAGCCGACCAGACCGAGCTTCGGCTGGATCACCGGAGCGGTTGGCTGGGTCGTCAGCGGGTTGCTGGAGTCACCGCCTTGGCCACCTTGGCCGCCCTGGCCGCCGTGCCCCGCGGCCTCTTCACCCGTCATGTGATCACTCACAGCGGAAGCACCCACCCGCTCTGGACCTCGGTCTGCAGCCAGGTGTTGAAGTCCTGCCACAGGCCGCTCACCATGAGCAGCCCGATGGCGATGAGCATGACCCCGCCGAAGACCTGGATGCCCCGTCGGTGGCGCGCCAGCCAACGCGTGACCGGCGTGAAGCGATCGGCGAGCAAGGCCGCGAGGATGAAGGGCAACCCCAAACCCAGGCAGTAGACGGCCGTCAGGCTCACACCCCGCGCCACCGTCGAGCCATCGCTGGTGGTCGCCATCAGCAACACGGCCCCCAGGGTGGGACCAGTGCACGGCGCCCAACTGAGGCCGAAGATCCCGCCCAGCAGCGGCGCGCCGAGCAGGCCTGCTCGAGGCCGCCAGCGCAGCCGCGCCTCGCCCTGCGCGCCGAAGCGCTCCCCGAAGCCCAGGAAGAGGAGCCCCAGGAGGATGACGAGCACCCCGCCGACTCTGGCCAGGAGGGCCCGATGCTCGACGAGGCCACGGCCGACGGACGTGACGAAGACGGCCATGAGCAGGAAGACGACCGTGAAGCCCAGGACGAAGAGCACCGCTCCCAGGGCAACCCGTGAGCGAGACACCGGCCGACCGGCCAGTCCACCTCGAGCACCCACCGAACCCTGATCACCCGACATGCCGCTCACATAGCCGAGGTAGCCAGGCACCAAGGGCAGCACGCACGGACTGGCGAAGGACACCACACCCGCGAGCAGGGACACCCACACGGCAGCCAGCGCCGAGCCATCCCGGGCAGCATCACCCGGACCCCGCACGTCGAGAGGCAGTCCCCCGGCCATCCCTGAGAGGACCTCGACCACCTGACTCACGAGGACGCCGACTCGGCCAACACGTCGTCGATCAGCCCGGTCAGCGTGATCTCGGTGACCGCACCGTTGACGCGGGCCGCGATTCGCCCCTTCGTGTCCAACACGAGGGTCGTCGGCACGGACGGTGCCTTGCCCTGCAGGCCCAGGATCTGCACACCCGACTCGTCGGACAGGCTGGGATAGGTCACCCCGGATTTCTTGGCGAAGGCCTGGCCCCGGGCCGGGTCCTCACGGAAGTCGATCCCGATGAAGGCGACCTTCCCCCCTCCGGCTGCGGCTTTGGTCTCGTAGTCGCTCCAGACCTTCTGCAAGGTGGGCGTCTCGGCCACGCATGGCGGGCACCACGAACCCCAGACATTGACGACGACCACCGTGTCCTGGCTCGTCGGCATCGCCCACGTGCCGCCGTCGATCGTGTCCCCCGACAGCTTCACCGGCTCGCCGCGATCCCCCACGGCGATCTTCTCGACGCTGCCGTCACCAGAGACATAGCCCTTCTGGTCGCCGGCCCTGGCTTGCTCCGCAATGGAATTCGCATCAGCCGAGCACCCGGCCAAGGCGCCCGACCCCGCGACGAGAGTCGCAGCGAGAAGGGAGCCCACGGCATACCGGATCGCCTTTGGGGAAGGGGAACGCACGTCAGGCACCGGCCCCCGGCTGCGCCTGGGCGAGGAGGGAGGCGGCGGGTTCGCTGTAGGAGACCGAGAGCAACTCCTCGCCGGGTAGGTGAGCGAGGTCAGGGAGGCCAGGCTGCACTGGCGCTTGCGCGGGTCGT
>Ga0116187_1005944_pt1 | contig 10025 bp, 7 predicted proteins | sample AD_JPNNA6_MetaG_FD_89755 | JGI IMG/M metagenome (GOLD analysis project Ga0116187, IMG submission 89755) | Active sludge microbial communities of municipal wastewater-treating anaerobic digesters from Japan - AD_JPNNA6_MetaG | ecosystem: Engineered > Bioreactor > Anaerobic > Digestate | place... | reverse complement strand
GGTCGCAAGCGCGGTGAGAGCGAGGCGTACCGTCGAGAGCTTGAGCCAGCGCCAGAGCACGACGCCAAACGCCGCGGCGAAAGCGGAGGTCAGCCACCACTTCACGGCATAGACGGCGGCGAAGAACCCGGTCGTCTCATCGGTGTGCCCCCAGTTGGCGAACACGAGGATCGCGACCATCAGACCGAAGAACACGGCGGTCTTCCACAGCGGGCGCGCGGCCGGCGGCTCGGGCAGCTCCGCCATCTTGATCGCCTTGGCCTTCTCCTCGTGGCGGAAGAGCCAGTGCATCAGCGCGCCAATGACGATGGAGAACACGACCGCGCCCGCGGCGCGGGCGATGCCGATCTGCATGCCGAGGATCTTCGCGGTGAGGATGATCGCCAGCGCGTTGATCGCCGGGCCGGAGTAGAGGAACGCCGTCGCCGGCCCGAGCCCGGCGCCCATGCGATAGATGCCGGAGAAGAGCGGCAGCACGGTGCACGAGCACACCGCCAGGATCGTGCCCGACACCGAGGCCACGCCGTAGCTGGCGACTTTCGGGGCGTTCGGCCCGAAGTATTTCATCACCGACTGCTGTGAGACGAAGGCGCCGATGGCCCCCGCGATCCAGAACGCCGGGAGCAGGCAGAGGATCACGTGCTCCTGCGCGTACCATTTCGTCAACGCCAGCGCCTCGGCCACGGCGCCGTCGAAGCGCGGCGTGCCCAGCGGCATGAAGTAGACGGCGGCGAAGACCGCGGCCATCCAGGCCAGGACGGTGAATTCTTTCTTCTGATCCATGGGAATTGGTCCGCTGTTTGGCGTTCTTGCGAAATATAGGGTAAGCCGATCACCGCCCGCAGGCGCACGAGGCGGCGCCCGCCTTGGCCGTCGCCACGCCGTTGCCCAGGCAGTCGAGGAACGTGCCCACGCAGGGCAGCGCCAGCCGGTAGTAGACCTGCAGGCCGCGCTTCTCATCCTCCACCACCCCGGCCGCCTTCAGCACGGAGAGGTGGCGAGAGACGGTGGACCAGCCGCCGGCGGACACGTCGACCAGCTCGCAGACGCAACGCTCGCCGCCGAGCAGCTCCTCGACGATGCGCAGCCGGGCCGGGTGGCCGAGGGCCTTGAAGATCGCGGCGCGCTCCTTGCGCTGCTTGGCGGTGACGGCGGTCATGTTGGCCGACCACTGTTTCGCGATTCTGCGAAATAGCAAGCGCTCAGTCGCTGCCCGCCGCCCCGCTGTCGACCGCGCGGGCTGCATCGTTTGACATCCTTTCCGCGCCTGCGTTACTGGACCCTCTTTCCTCCGCGCCCACCGATGCCGATCCTCGTCGAGCTGCTCATCATCTTCCTGCTCCTGCTGGCCAACGGCGTCTTCGCCATGGCGGAGATCGCGGTGGTCTCCGCGCGCAAGGCGCGGCTGAAGGCCGAGGCGGAGCGGGGCTCGGTGAAGGCCCGCGCCGCGCTGACGCTGGCGGAGCAGCCCGACCGGTTCCTCTCCGCGGTGCAGATCGGCATCACGCTGGTGGGTGTGCTTTCGGCCGCCTTCGCCGGCACCAACCTCACCGCGAGACTCGCCGGCGCCATCGCCGGTGTCCCGGCGCTCGCCCCCTACGCCGACCGGATCGCCTTCTTCGCGGTGGTGGCGCTGCTGACCTATTTCTCGCTGATCATCGGCGAACTCGTCCCCAAACGCATCGCACTCGGCAACCCCGAGGGACGCGCGATGGCGATCGCGCTCCCGATGACCGGACTGACCCGGCTGGCCGCGCCTTTCGTCTGGCTGCTCACCGTCTCCTCCAACGTCGTGCTGAAGCTCCTCGGGCTCGGCCGCCCGGTCGACGCGCCGCCCTCGGAGGAGGAGATCTCGCACCTCATCGAGCAGGGCACCACCGCCGGCGTCTTCCACAAGGCCGAGCGCGCGATGGTCGAGGGCGTGCTCCGGCTCGACGAACGCCCCGTCACCACGATCATGACGCGCCGCACCCGCATCGTGTGGCTCAACGTGGCCGACGCCGACGAGGTCAACTGGCGCAAGATCGTCACCAGCGGCCACTCGCACTTCCCCGTCTACGAGGGCACGCGCGACAACGTCATCGGCATGGTCGCCGTGAAGGCGCTCTGGGCCAACTCCGCCATCGGCCTGCCCAACAACATCCGCCACCACCTCACCGCCCCGCTGCTCGTGCCCGCCACGATCACCGCCGTGCATCTGCTCGAGACGTTCAAGAAGTCCGGGAAACACCTCGCGCTCGTCACCGACGAGTTCGGCAGCATCCAGGGCCTGGTGACTCTGATCGACGTGATGGAGGCGATCGTCGGCGACCTGCCCGAGCCGGGCGACCGCCACGCGCCCGACGCCGTGCAACGCGACGACGGCTCCTGGCTGGTCGACGGCTTCATGCCGCTGCCGGAGCTGCACCGGCGCTTCGGGATCGCCGCCCTGCCGGGCGAGGAGGACGAGGACTTCGAGACGCTCGGCGGCTTCGTGACCGACCGGCTCGCCCACATCCCCAAGGCCGGCGAATCATTCCTGTGCGAAGGATGGAAGTTCGAGGTCGCCGACATGGACCGCCACCGCGTGGACAAGGTGATCCTCACCCGCCAACCGGCCTCCGCCGCCCCGCCGCCGGCCTGATCGATGCGCCTTTCGCTCAAAGCCTTCCGCTGGTTCCATCGCCGGCAGCTCACCCGCAAGCGGCTGCACGGAGGGTTCCTGCACCGGCGACTCGGCGATCGGATCCTCGACAAGGCGCTCTGGAAACCCACGCGCGAGTCGATCGCCCGCGCGTGGTTGATCGGGTTTCCGGTCACGATGGTGCCCTTCCTCCCCTTCCAGTCGCTCATCGCCGCCGCGATCGCGCTCTTCTTCCGCGCCAACCTGCTGGTGGCGATCGCGCTCCAGTTCCTCTCTTCGCCGCTCACTGCACCGATCCAACTGCCGGCCTGCTACTTCGTCGGGGAGGTCGTGCGCGGTCGTGCGATCGGCGACACGTGGTTCGAGATCACGCACGCGCCACGCCACGCCTTCACCGGCGATGCGATGACGTCGCTCTACCTCGGTGCGGTCATTCTCGGACTGGTCGGCGGAGCGCTCGGCTACCTCGCGATCCACGGCACGTGGAAGGATCTGCCGCTGCGAAAACGCCGGACCGAAACCCCGCCGGACAGTCTCTGATCGGGGCCCGCGCGGTCGCCCCGCGAGCGTCAATGTCCCACGTGGAAGGGGCGCACGGAAAAGCGCGGGCACTCGGTGCCGGGCCGCACCAAGCCCTGCCGGAACGGACAGCCGGGATCGCGGCACCAGCCCCAGTCGTGCAACGCCGGCAACTCCTCGAAATGCACGCAGTCGCGGTCGCAGGGCTGCCGGCTCGGGGGAGCGCCGAGACCGCGGACTTGGGGCTTTGGCGAGGGGCGCGGATCCATAAGCAGCGGTCAGAGGAGCGGCACCCTGCGAGCAAGTTCAAGAGCTGCGCCGTTCAACCCTGCGCGAGGCAGTGGTGCGCGAAGGCCTTGATGCGCTGGCGCAGGCTGGCGAGCCCGTTGGCACGGTTGGGCGATAGCGCCTGGGTGATACCGACCTCGCCGAGAAAATCAGTCTCCATCGTTATGATGTCCGCCGGTGTCTCGCCGGTGTAGAAGTCGCACACCACCGCCGCGATGCCCTTGGTGATGAGCGCGTCGGCATCCATGCGGAAGTAGCAGAGCCCGCCGCGAAACTCGGGCACGAGCCAAAGCTGGGAGACGCAGCCGGGCAGCAGGCGGTCCTCGGTCTTGAGGTTCGCCTCAAGCGCCGGGAACTTGCGCCCCCGCGAGAGCAGGTAGGCGAGGCGCTCCTCGCCGTCGGGGAGGAGTCCGATCGTCTCGATCAGGTCGGCGCGTTTTTGTTCGAGGCTCATGTGGTGGCTGCGTGCGGCAGGCGGAAGACCAAACCGCGCCCGGGCCGGGCAGGTCAAGCGCGGGGATCAAGACATCGGAGCGACCGAAGGTAACGAAGGGAACGAAGTTGCGGACGGGAGCAGACAGGGGATCCCACTGCGTCCCGCACGCGGTTACGGCCCGACCATCAGGTCTTCGTTTCCTTCGTGTTCTTTTGTCGGTCCGATGTCCGGTCCGTTTCCGCACTCGCGTCGCCGCTTCATCGCGACCAGCATATCGCGCATGAACGGCTGCCACACCCCTGGCGGCCGGCCCGCGTGGCCCCACACCGCCGTGCTGGCCCTTCTGCTCCTGTTCGCGTCCGCGCTGTGCGCGGAAACGCTGCCAAACGAAACCGCCCGCGCCCGCATCGCCGCACTGCGCGCCGAGATCGCCCACCACGACGAACTCTATTTTCGCCGCGCGACACCGGAAATCCCCGACGCCGCCTACGATGCGCTCAAGCGCGAGCTCGCCGCCCTCGAACGCGAGCACCCGGCAGCGGCCGCCACGGTCGCGGCCCTGCCCTCGCTCGGCGACGACCACACCGACGGTTTCACCCGCGTCCCGCACCGCGCGCCGATGCGCGGGCTCGACAAGAGCTACACCGAAGCGGAGCTGCGCGCGTGGCATGCCGGCGTGACCGCGCGAACCGGCCGCGGCGACCTCGCCATCATCGTCGAGCCGAAGATCGACGGCGCCGCCTTCAGCGCCACCTACGAACGCGGCACACTCGCCCGGGTGCTCACGCGGGGCGACGGCGCCGGCGGCGACGATGTGACCGCCGTCGCGCGCCGCATCCGGTCGCTGCCGGCACAACTCGTGGCGCGCGCAGCGGACGGCACGGCCAACCCCGTCCCCGAGCTGATCGAGCTGCGCGGCGAGGTGTACGTGGGCCGGGCGCAGTTCGCCCGGCTCAACCGCGAGCGCGAGGCTGCGGGCGAGGAGCCGGCCGCCCACCCGCGCAATCTCGCCGCCGGCATCCTCAAGCAGCTCGCACCGGAAGCGACGGAGCTCCTCGCGCTCGATGTCGTATTCTACAGCTGGGGCGCCTGCGAACCGGTGAGCGCAGCGCCGGAGTCGCAACGCGGTTTCCACGAGCAGGCACGTCGCTGGGGCCTGCCGGTGATCGACCATCCGCGTGTCGCCACCAACGCCGGCGCGCTCTGTCGGGCGGCGCAGGCGCTCGGCGCCGAACGGCGAGCCCTGCCGTACCCGATCGATGGAGCCGTGGCGAAGATCGATGCCGTGGCGCTGCGCCGGCAGCTCGGCGAGAGCGATGCTGCGCCGCGTTGGGCGGTCGCGTACAAGTTCGCCGCCGCGCGTGCGGCGACCCGGTTGCGCGCGATCACGATCCAGGTCGGCCGCACCGGCCGGCTCACGCCGGTGGCGGAGCTGGAGCCCGTGGCGCTCGCCGGCAGCACGGTCGCCCGCGCGTCGCTGCACAACCCGGCCGCGCTCGCGCGGCTCGATGCGCGGATCGGCGACCGCGTGGTGCTGGAGAAGTCCGGCGAGATCATCCCGCAGATCGTCGCGGTCGACCCGCCGCAGCGCCCCGCGGGAAGCACGGCCTACGTGTTTCCCGCCAACTGCCCGGAGTGCGGCACGCCGGCGGTGTTCAGCGCAGGGCGCACCGAGGCGCGCTGTCCGAACGAGTATTGCGCGGCGAAGGTCCGCGCGCGGCTCGGGCACTTCGCCGACTGCGTGGAGATCAAAGGCCTCGGCCCGGCGACGGTCTCCACGCTCGTCGCGCGCGGGCTCGTGCGCGACCCGGGCGATCTTTATCATCTGCGCCGCGAGCAGCTCGTGGCGTTGCCCGGGATCGGCGACAAGAAGGCCGGCGCGCTGCTCAAGGCCATCGAGCGCAGCAAACGCGCCGAACGGTGGCGCGTGATCGCCGGGCTCGGGATTCCTCGCGTGGGCCCGGTGGCGGCGAAGGAGCTGGCGGCGCGGTATGGCGGGCTCAGGCCATTGATGGCCGCGCCGGAACTCGCCGCCTGGCTTGGCCGTGCGGAGAACCGCGAGCTGTGCGCGCGGTTGGCCGCGGTGCGCGGGGAGAGGCGCGACATGTAGGTCACTGCTTCAACACGACCCAGCCGGCATTGTGTTCACAACGGTGCGAAAACCATACCGGCCGGGGCGCCCTGAAGGGGCACCCCACGTTCAGCCAAGCCTCAGCTCAGCACGCCGCCCTTGCTGGCGTTGTTCACGAGCTTGCGGTAACGGGCGAGCCAGCCGTTGAGCTCGCGCGCCACGGGCTGCCAACCGGCGCGGCGCGCCTCGAACGCGGCCTGGTCGACCAGAATGTCGATACGCCGGCCGGGGAAGTCGATGCGCAGGCGGTCGCCATCGCGGAGCAGACCGATCGGGCCGCCCTCGGCGGCCTCGGGCGAGACGTGGCCGATGCACGCGCCGGCGGTGCCGCCGCTGAAACGGCCGTCGGTGATGAGCGCGACCTTGTCGCCCAGGCCCATGCCGACGATGTAGCTCGTGGGCGAGAGCATCTCCTGCATGCCGGGGCCGCCGCGCGGGCCTTCGTTGCGGATGATGACGATGTCGCCGGCCTTCACCTTTCCGGCGAGAATGCCGGCGCAGGCGTCGTCCTGGCTCTCGAAGATCACCACCGGGCCCTCGAAGACGAAGCCGGGGCCGCAGTTGGCCTTGAACGCATCCGAGATGCCGGCGGTCTTCACCACCGAGCCCTCGGGCGCGAGGTCGCCGTAGAGGATGGAGAGGCCGCCGTCGGCCGTGTAGGCGCGGTCGGCGGAGCGGATGCAGTGCAGCGGATCGAAGCGGAACGCCGGGTCGTACGGCATGAGCCCGGCGGGCTTGGCGACCGCGAAGTTCTTGGTGTCGTAGTCGTGCGCGGCGCGGGCGATGGTGCCCGCGGCGTGGAGACGCGGAGCGCGCAGAAGACAGGCGATCTGCTTCGCGCCGGTCTTCTCGTACTGCCAGATCACGAGCACCGGCGTGCCGCGGACTTCGCCCAGCTCGGCGCGGACGAGACCGCGGAACTCGACGAACTTCGGCTTCAGGCCGGCCTCGATCTCGGCGGCACCGTGCCAGGTGGTCTCGGCGTCGACCTCGAGCTCACCCTTCGCGCCGAAGACGAGGCCGCAGGCCGCGGCGTCGCCGGCGTTGAAGGCGGCCGCAAAACGCCAGAGCGCGATCGCGCGATCGTCGGCCGGGTGGAAGAGCATCGGCTTCGGGATGAGGTTGCCGTTCGCGGTGCGGGCGGCGGGGCCCATCTTGTCGGCCGGGTCGAGCACGAGCGCGGAGGCGCCGGACACGTAGGCGATGCGCGCCTCGGGCGTGCAGGTGGGCGCGCGGAGGTCCCAGGCGTCGATGTTCTCGCCGAGGGTCTTGCCGGTGACGGTGAGGCACTCGGTCTTGAGCGCGCCGAGGCGTTTCAGCTCGCCGAGGATGGTGTGGATGCCGCCGGCGCGGTGGATGTCCTGGATGTGGTAATCGGAGGACGGCGACACCTTGCAGAGGCAGGGCACGCGGCGGGAGATGGCGTCGATGCGGGCGATGTCGTACTCGATGCCGGCCTCGCGCGCGATGGCGAGGGTGTGGAGCACGGTGTTGGTCGAGCCGCCCATGGCGACGTCGAGGGCGAGCGCGTTGTCGAAGGCCTCGAGGGTGGCGATGTCGCGCGGCTTGAGGTCGCGTTGGACGAGCTCGATAATCTGGGCGGCGGCGCGGCGGTAAAGCTGTTCGCGCTCCTTGGAGACGGCGAGGATGGTGCCGTTGCCGGGCAGCGCGAGGCCGAGCGCCTCGCACAGGCAGTTCATCGAGTTGGCGGTGAACATGCCCGAGCAGGAACCGCAGGTCGGGCAGGCGGACTGCTCCATCTTGAGCAGCTCCTCGGCGGTGATCTTGCCGGTCTGGAGCGCGCCCACACCCTTGAAGACGGAGATGAGGTCGCTCTTCTGGTCGGCGGGGCGGAGGTGCGCGGGGAGCTCGCTGGCGGTATCCGTGTGCGCAATGCCGGCGGCCATCGGGCCGCCGGAGACGAAGACGGTGGGGATGTTCACGCGCAGGGCGGCCATCATCATGCCCGGGACGATCTTGTCGCAGTTCGGGATGCAGACCATGCCGTCGAAGCAGTGGGCGCGGAGCATGGTCTCGACGCTGTCGGCGATGAGCTCGCGCGAGGGCAGCGAGTACTTCATGCCGGAGTGGCCCATGGCGATGCCGTCGTCGACGCCAATGGTGTTGAAGATGAAGGGCACGCCGCCCGCCTCGCGCACGAGCCGCTTCACCAGCTGGCCGATCTCGTTGAGGTGCGCGTGGCCGGGGATGCAGTCGATGTAGCTGTTGCAGATCGCGATGAACGGCTTGTCGAAATCGGCCTCGGACTCGATCACGCCGGTGGCGCGGAGGAGGCTGCGGTGCGGGGCGCGTTCAAAGCCTTTCTTGATGGTGTCGGAGCGCATGGTGAAGAGGGATGGCGTAGGAAATCGAAAGGCCAAGTCGTAGGCGGCAGCGCGCGGTTTGGCCACCAAGGAAAACGGCGAGGGGTTGAGGAAGCTCAAGGCGCGCTGCCTGTGGACGAGTTGTAGCCGGGGGGCGGTGCCCCCGGCAGATCGGGTAGCGCAACGCTCACGCGTTCCGCTACGGAGAGCCGGCCTCAGGGCGGCCGGATACAGGGTGGAGACGCATTTCAGACGAACAAGCCGACTGCGCTGAACACCGCGAGGTATGCGACCGGCAGCATCAGCAGCAGAGTGATCGCCTTCGCATACCACGGGCGACGAGGACACAACAGAAACGATCCGCTCGTGCTCGCCATCCCAGCAAGAAGCAGCGCAATGCCCCATGGCATGAGGCGCCCAGAAACAGTCTGCGCAGCTGGCACAATCAACAAAGTCAGCAAAGAAGCCCCGAGGCTGGTGAGGATATAGACCGCCACACCTCGGTTACCCTCAGTTGGCTGTGTTGCCGGAGCTGCACTCATCGCAAACCGCCGCCCCCCTCACTGATTCACGTGCACGATCTTGGCCGGCGGGATGCCGTTGAAGTAGGTCGACGAGGCGGCGCTGTAGGCGCCGATGTTCTCGCTGTAGACGAGGTCGCCGCGCTCGAGCGCAGGGAGGTTCTCGGCCATCGAGACCACGTCGAGCGCGTCGCAGGTCGGGCCGAAGACGGCGCTGAGCTGCGTGGGGCCCTTCTTGAAGGCTTTGATCGGGTAGTGGAGATGGTCGAAGATGACGCCGGAGTAAGTGTGGTAGACGCCGTCGTTGATGTAGTAGCACGGCTTGCCGTCGCGGATGGCCTTGCCCACGACGCGCGAGACGGCGGTGCCGGCGGTGGCGACCATGAAGCGGCCCGGCTCGGCGAGGATCTCGATGTCCTTCGGAAAGAGGCGGTCGATCTCGGTGTTGATGACCTTCGCGAGTTCGCGGAACGGCTTCACGGTGGCGTCGTACGGCGCGGGGAAACCGCCGCCGATGTCGACGAGGTTCATCTTCTTGTAGCCGCGATCCTGCGCCTCCTTGAAGATGTTCGCGGTGAGCGCGAGCGCCTGGACGTAGTTCTCGAAATTCGTGGTCTGGCTGCCGACGTGGAAGCTGACGCCCTCGACGGTGAGGCCGACGCGGTCGGCCTCAAGGATCATGTCGACGGCCTCGCCGGGCGAGGCGCCGAACTTCGAGGACAGCTCGACCATCGCGCCGGTGTTGGGGACCTTGAGACGCAGCGCCAGGCCGGCGTGGGGCGCGTGCTTCTTGATCTTGTGGATCTCCTCGACGTTGTCGAAGGTCACGAGCGGCTTGTACTTGTCGAGCTGCTCGAGGGTGGCCTCCGGCTTGATCGGGTTGGCGTAGATGATCTTGTCCCAGATCCAGTCCTGCCGCTGCTTGGCCGGCATGCCCTTGATGTTCTCATACACCGTGTTGAACTCCGGCATCGAGGCGACATCGAAGCTGGCGCCCTCCTTGAAGAGCGTCTGCACGATCTCGGGGAGCGAGTTGGCCTTCACGGCGAAGTAGGCCTGCACGCGGGGCAGGTGGCGCTTGAAGGTGCGGTAGTTCTTCCGGAGCTCGTCGTGGTCGACGATGAAGAGCGGCGTGCCGTGTTCCTGGGCGAGCTTCTGGAGTTGGGCCTTCGAGATCATGGGT
>Ga0116187_1005942_pt1 | contig 10027 bp, 7 predicted proteins | sample AD_JPNNA6_MetaG_FD_89755 | JGI IMG/M metagenome (GOLD analysis project Ga0116187, IMG submission 89755) | Active sludge microbial communities of municipal wastewater-treating anaerobic digesters from Japan - AD_JPNNA6_MetaG | ecosystem: Engineered > Bioreactor > Anaerobic > Digestate | place... | reverse complement strand
ACGCAAAACACCACCTGGCTTGAAGTCAAGCGCATGGTCAAGAGCGGCGCGTTTGAAGCCGACCCGGCGCAGTTTTTTGAATGGGTGAAGTTCCGCTCGCATCTGTCACGTGGCGTGACCGTGGGCACCATGCTGATGGACGAAGCACTGTATTTCATGCGCATGGGCACCTTCCTGGAGCGGGCCGACAACACGGCGCGTCTGGTGGATGTCAAATTCCACGCGGTGCAGAGTGACTTTTTTGGCACTGCCAACGAGAAAGACCAGGAGTACGACTTCTACCACTGGAGTGCGATTCTGCGCAGCGTGTCGGGCTTCGAGGTGTACCGCAAGGTGTACCGTGATGTGATCCGGCCCGAGCGTGTGGCCGAGTTGCTGGTGTTGCGCTCGGACATGCCGCGCAGCCTGCATGCCAGCCTCAATGAAGTGGTGAACAACCTGTCGCTGGTGGCCAGTGACCCGTCCAGCGAGACCCTGCGCCGCGCCGGCAAACTGCGCGCAGAACTGCAGTATGGCCGCATCGACGAGATCCTGACGACCGGGCTGCATGCCTACCTGACGCAGTTCCTGGACCGGGTGAATGACCTGGGCGCGAACATCAGCCGCGAGTTCCTGGTGGCCGGCGCTTAAAAAGCCCCCACGCTCTGCCGCTACGCGGGTCGCTGCCCCACCACCGTAGGGGTTCCTGGGAAACGGGGGCTAACCTGCCTTGGGGCGGCCCGGCGTCAGGTTGTGGCCCTCAAGCTGTGCTGTCGTGTCCAATATTTCTGGATAATGCATGCACAAGGAGCATGCATGACCGTCGCAGAAATTGACCAGGAGTTGGAGCGAGCACGCACCGAGGGTCCGGTGCGTGACATCATCATCCCGCCCTGCCCGGAGTTGCTGACGGCGCTGCGCAAGGAAATGCAGCAGGCCGACCCCGACCCGGGCGCCATTGCGCAGATTGCCAGCAGCGATGTGGCCATGGCGGCTGCGCTGATTCGCGTGGCCAACAGCCCCCTGTATACCCGTTCAAGGCCCGCCTCCACGGTGGCGGAGGCGGTGGCCATGCTTGGCGTGGGGCAGACCACCCGCATCCTCACCGGTTTCCTGACCCGCCATGCCATTCGCATCCAGTCGCCGCTGCTCGAGCACTTTTGGGAAACATCCACCCGCCGTGCGATGGCCATGGGTTTCATTGCCCAGCAGCTCTACGATGTGGATGCCGATGTGGCCCACACCTGCGGCCTGTTTTGCCATGTGGGCATTCCGGTGATGCTGCAGGGTGTCAAAGGCTACTCGGGCACGCTGGCCGAAGCACTGGCCCGGCAGGATCGCACCTTTACCGAAACCGAGAACGCTGCGCACCGCACCGACCACGCGGTGGTGGGCGCCATTGTGGCCAGGACCTGGCACCTGCCGGCGGTGATTGCCGTGGCGGTGCGGCTGCACCACGACTTCACGGTGCTGACGCTGGAACGCATTCCCAAAGAAGCCCGGACGCTGGTGGCTATCGCGCTGGTGGCCGAGTACCTGGTGGGGCGGCACGAAGGGGTCAAAGCGCAGCAGGAGTGGGCCCAGCACGGCGAGGCCTGCCTGCAGTTTCTGAGCATCGGCATGCAGGAGGTCGAGTCCTGGGTGGACAGCCTGCATCCCATGTTTGAAAGCGTTACGGTGGGTTGACGATTTCGGCGTCCAGGCCCAGGCTGCGGATTTTCAGGACCGCGGCGACCGCTTCTTCCCGTGTTGTGAAAGGCCCCACACGCACCCGCGTGAAGGTACCGCGTGGCCCGGTGATCTCCTGGGTAAACGCCGCCATGCCGGCTTCCACCAGCTTGCCATGGACATTCTTTGCGTTGCTCTCGTTGGCAAACAATCCCGCGTTGGCAAAAAACTTCTGCGTTGACGGTACCGGCCTGGCAGCAGGCGCAACTGGTGTGGGTTTCGCTGTTGCAGGGGCTTTTTCGACACGCTTTTCCTGAACCGGAACGGGATCTGCTGCAGGAGCAGGGAGTTCGGGGGCGGCAAGCACCGGAGCCGATGCAACTGGCGCTGCTGCTGGCACCGCAGCCGACGCGGCTGCCATTGCGGAGCTGGCTGGTTCAGGGGCTGGTGCCTGTGTCGTTGCAAGCACAGGGCCCTGCACACTGCCGCTGGCCTCACTGGCTTTGGCAGGTGGGTTGTGGGGCGTCGGCAGGTTCAGCGCGAATCCCAGTACGACTGCCACAAGCCCCGCGTCCGCCAGGGCAATCCATACCAGGCGATTGCGGTAGTTGGCATCGCGCAACAGCATGGCGCAGGCTTGCGGCACGGTGTGGTTGGCCGACAGGGCCTGGGCCATGCGCTTGCGGCTGGACGCGTGCAGCATTGCGGTGCCCCACAGACCGGGAACCACGATGGACAGAAGCAGCAGCAACGCCGACAAGGCCCACAGCGCCTCGGACGACAGCGAATACACCAGCCGGCCAATGCCAAACAACAGCAGCACGGCCGCAGCAACCGCGCCCATATAAGCCAGCGCAGCGCCCCAGAGGCCGCGAAAAGCCATCCAGTTCAGGGTGATGAGCGCTGCGGCCCAGTTCCAGTGGGGGCTGGAGCGGTCCGCCGCCTCAAAGCGCTCGAAGATGCGCTGGTACAGATCGGTGTTGATCGGCCCAATGGCCGCGCGGTACAAAGCCGTGGTGGCACTGGCCTCGGAGGCGTCCAGCGTCGTGCGGCTCGCGTCAACTGTGGCCTGGTCAGCGGTAGCGGGGGCAGCGGTGTCCATGCGCTATTTTTGCACGCCCGTCTGCATCTGGTAAGCCGCGGCCACCTCGTTGCCCAGTTCAATCACGGACATGGCGTAGTAGCTGCTCCAGTTGTACCGGGTGATGACATAGAAGTTTTCGGTACCGGCCACATACTGGGGCGGGGAATCGCCGTTTTGCAGTTCCACCAGCGCGAGCGGACCGGGGTGCTGCAGTGCCCGGGCATCGAGCAGTGCACCTTTGGACACGAAACCGGCAGGGGTGAACGTGGGCAGGATGTCGGGTGCCATCAGTGCAGGCATGTCCAGGGTGGGGGCATCGAACTGCACGGCGTAGTGGGTGGGCATGTCGCGCTGCCAGCCAAAGGCCTTGAAATAGTTGGCGACCGAGCCGATCACGTCGGCGGTGCTGTTGAACAGGTCCACGCGGCCGTCGCCATCAAAATCGATGGCGTATTTCATCCAGCTACGCCGGTGCCATGGGTTGGTGCTGGTGCGTGCGGTGAGGGTCAGGTACTGCTCCAGTTCCGAGAGGAAAAACGCGCTGCGTTCCCTGGCGCGCGGGTGGGCCGCCGGAAAGTCGAATGCCAGGGTGCTCAGGGCATCCATGACGCGGTAGTTGCCGGTTTGCTGGCCGTAGATGGTTTCCACACCAATGATGCCCACGATGATGGATGCCGGCACGCCCGTTTCGACCTGCGCGCGCTGCAGAAGCTCCGCGTTGGCCTGCCAGAACCTGACGCCGGCGCGTATGCGCACCGGGTCGATGAAGCGGCTGCGGTACAGCGCCCAGTTCTTGGGCACGCCCACCGGCGGGGGGGTGACGGCTTTGGCGATGCCAGCCAGATAGCGGGATTGGCCGATGGCGTTGCGCACCCAGTCGCGGTCCAGGTTGCGGCGTTCGGCAATGTCATCGGCCGTCTGCATCACCTCGGCGCGGCTGGCGTACAGCGGACCGGTGTCTGCGCGTACCTTGGCCGTTGCGGCCGCCTTGCGTGCCGGATTCATTTTTTTATGGCCATTTTGGCCTGTAGCCCCCGTGCATATTGCACAGGCAGCTATCAGAATGGTAGCAACTGGGAGAGAAAATCGGTTCACGTCAAGGGCTTGTCGAGGGTGTGGAGGGCTTGCTGGCAGGCCAGGGTAGTTGCCGGGCTTCGCATTGCAGTGTAGCGAGCGTGCGGCGGGCGTACGGCGTTGCGTTGTGTGGAGCGTAGCGCCATGCCTCCAGCCGCAACAGCCATCCGACGATGGTCTGCTTGTGTGCTTCGGTGGTTCCTGCGTGGTTCTGCAAGAGGGTGGCCATCTGGCGTGGTGGCGTGTTGGCCGGAATGACCAGGCCGGCGGCCTGGAGCCGTCGCGCCGCCAGCTGCAGCAAGCGCAACCACGGGTCCTGGCGGCTGCGCTCCCACAGTGTCCAGGCGGCGCCCAGCAGGCTGACGCCGACCACAAGGGCGATCAGTACATAGGTGAGGTCTTCCCAGCTGGGCGATGCAAATCCCAGATTGCGCAGCAGTTCGAACTGGCGGGCCTGCGAGTAGTTCAGAACCCACTGGTTCCAGCGGTTGTTGACGGCTTCCCACATGGCACGCAGGTTCACTGCAAAGGCCGGGCTTACCGTGCCCAGCGCCTGGGTAAACACGTTGCTGGGGGCGGCCAGCCGCTGGAAGCTTCCGGTGCGTCCGGGCGCCACGGCCGAAGTGGGGTCCACCCGCACCCAGCCCTGGCCGGCGATCCACACCTCAGCCCAGGCATGGGCGTCGCTCTGGCGTACGGTCCAGAAGCCATCGACCGGATTGGCCTCTCCGCCCTGGTAGCCGGTCACCACGCGGGCCGGAACGTCCAGTGCGCGCATCAGCAAAACGAAGCTCGACGCAATGTGTTCACAAAAGCCCTGCTTGCGGTCAAACCAGAATTCGTCGGCCGTATGGATGCCAAACACCCCGGGCTCCAGGGTGTAGGTGTAGCCACCGGTGCGCAGCTGCTCCATGACTGCAGCGACCAGCGCTGCGCCATCGGCGCGGGCCCACTGCGGGTCGCGTCGCATGTCCATGGCCAGCTGCAGGGTGCGCGGGTTCAGGCCGGGTGGCAGGTCGAGGTAGTCCTGCAAGCCCGTCACCATGCGGGCAGGGCCATGGGTGAACGTGGGGTAGCTCTCCGCACGGTAGCGCACCAGGTCGCTCATCGGGCGGTCCACCGTCCATTGCAGCTCGGGCGTCATGCTGGCGGTGTAGCCCACGATGTCGGGCTTGGCCGGCGTGGCGTCAAGCACCAGAAGCCAGGGGCGGTTGTTGGCTTCCAGTGTCACCTGGTAGCGGACGGGTTCTCCCTGCACCTGTACGCTGGCCGGGAGCTGCATGCGGGGCGGAAACGCGGAGCGCAGTGGCGTCCATTCGCGTCCGTTAAAAGTGGACAGCACCGGCCCGCGGAAATACAACGCGCTCTGGCGTGGTGGCGTACCTTCAAAGCGGATGCGCATGGCGATGCTGCTGTCGAGCGCGAGTTCGGCGATGGAGCCGACCTTCATGCTCGCAGACAGGCCGCTGCGCCCGCTCATGGCGTCGGACGGTACCCCCCACAGCGGCGCAATGCGCGGAAACAGCATGAACAGCACGGCCATGATGGGCGCACCCAGCAGTGCCATCCAGCCGGCTGTTTTGGCTGCCTGACGCAGCGGGGGGCGGCCCACCGGCATGTGGCTGTTTACCAGCGCGGTGAGCAGGCCCAGCAGGCCGATCAGCATGGAAGCGGCAATCGGCAGACTCTGCGAAAAGAAGAAGTTGGACAGCAGGGTGAAGAACCCCAGAAAGAAGATGACAAAGGCATCGCGGCGGGCGCGCATTTCCAGTGTCTTGAGGGTCAGCAGCACCACGGCAAAGGTGACCCCTGCGTCCCGCCCCAGCATGGTCTTGTGGCTCCAGTAGGTTCCCACCGTAGCCAGCAGCAGCAGCGCCATCAGCCAGCGCCGGCGTGGCAAGGGGTGGCCTTGCACCGCCAGCCATCCCCGTCCCACGAGAACGCCGGCGGCCATGGCACTGCACCACACAGGCAAGTGTGCGGTTTGGGGCGCAATAATCCAGGCAATGACGACCAGCAGGAACAGGGTGTCCCGGGCATCGCGGGGCAGGTTGCGCAGGCGCTTGTACAGGGGGTTATGCATTGCTCAGCTTCCCGCGTACAGGGCCAGTGCCTGCAGGCAGGCCTTTTTATGCGCCTCGCCCATGTCCGGGGCAATCTCAACGGCAGCCAGACGCAGCCCGTAGCGCAGTTGCTGAGCCTGTGCCATTAGCACCCACGCGCACAGCCGCGAGAGCCTGTGCTCCAGTGACTGGGTGCTGCCGGTGTGGGCCAGGTCCAGCCACAGCTCCAAGCGGTGCACCTGCTGGGCGTCACGGCTGACCAGCTCGTCCGCCTTGGCCACTTTTTTCCAGACCACCAGTTTGAGCGGGTCACCCCGGCGGTAGGCGCGCACGCCATCAAACTCACCGGTGGTGTGGCGCTGCACCGCAGTGGCACCGCCGCTGCGCGGCTCGCCCGCAGGCAGTGGCGGGGCATGCATTTCTGGGGCCGGGTAGACCAGCACCTGGGCTGCCGGCCGCCACACGGTCCACACGCGAAAGGTGCCCAGCGGAAAGCGCGTTTCTGCCGTGAGTGTGGGGACGCGGTGCAGGCCGCGTGGCAGGGGTGTGCACGCCACCTGCACGGTACTGTGGCCCTGGGCAGGGACATCGGTCCAACTCCAGTGGTCGCTGCCCCACAGGGCCAGGCCAATGCCGTAGCGCACCGACTTGCGCTGGCTCACCAGATGGACAGAAATCGGGATGCTGGCCCCCGCGAAATGGGCGTCAGGCGCTACCAGATTCATAGTGAGCCCGCGCAGGGTGCCATGGCACACATGCATGCCAATCACGGCACTCCCGGTGAGCAGAAACGTGAGCACATAGCCCAGGTTGAGCTGGTAGTTGATGCTGGCCACCAGCAGCACCAGCAGGGTGAACGCCATCATCCAGCCCGCGGAAGTGGGCAGGATGTAGACATTGCGCTGGGTCAGCGTGACGCAGTCGCGCGGCGCGATGCGCGATTCAAACCACTTTTGCAATCGCTCCCGTATGGCCATCAGGGGAGAGCTACAGATAGCAGCATGGCGCGCACCTGCTCTACGGAACCGCGACCCGCGTCGCCTACCGGAATCAGGCGGTGGGCAATGGTCTGGGGTAGCACGGCCTGCACATCATCGGGGGCCACGTAGTCGCGGCCGCTGAGCAGTGCCTGGGCTTTTGCCGCACGCACCACGGCAATGCCGGCGCGTGGGCTCAGGCCTTGCAGGAACCACTGCCCCGAGCGGGTGGCTGCGATCAGGTCCTGCACATAGTCCAGCAGGGGATCGGCTGCATGCACTGCCAGCACCTGCTGCTGCAGTTGCGCCAGTTCACCCGCACCCAGCAGGCTGGGCAGCTGGTCGAGCATGGCGCGGCGGTCATGTCCCATCAGCAGTTCGCGCTCGGCAGCACGGTCCGGGTAGCCCAGGGAGATGCGCATCAGGAAGCGGTCCAGCTGCGACTCGGGCAGGGCATAGGTGCCTACCTGGTCCAGCGGATTTTGGGTGGCAATCACAAAGAAGGGTGTGGGCAGGGGGCGTGTCTCGCCCTCAATCGTGACCTGCTTCTCTTCCATGGCTTCGAGCAATGCGCTCTGGGTTTTGGGGCTGGCACGGTTGATTTCGTCAGCCAGCAAAACCTGGGCAAAGATAGGGCCGGGATGGAAAACGAAAGCCTCCTTGCCGCGCTCATAAATGGAGACACCGGAAAGATCACTGGGCATCAGGTCCGAGGTGAATTGCACCCGCGAGAACTGCAGGCCAAAGCTGCGCGCCAGTGCATGCGCCAGGGTGGTCTTGCCTACGCCGGGCACATCGTCAATCAGCAGGTGTCCGCCAGCCAGCAGGCAGGCCATGCAGTCCTGGATCTGCTCGGGTTTGCCCACAATCACCGTGTTAAGCTGATCGCGTAAGGCCTTGAGAGTGTGTTGTACATCCATGGCAGGACGTTACCCGAAAATTTTGAACCACGAGTGCATTGGTGAACAAGACCGGATACTTTTACCACCCCGACTGCCACAAACATGAAATGGGGGCGGGCCATCCAGAATGCCCCGAGCGGCTGGATGCGATTGAAGATCGCCTGCTGGCCAGTGGTGTGCGGGACGCGCTGGATTGCCGCGAGGCACCGCAGGCACCGATTGCCGATCTGGAGCTGGCCCACGGCCGTATGCACATTGCCTCGCTGCGTGGCCTGACCGACAGCCTGCGCGAGGAAATCAACGCGGGTGGCCCGACCCATGCGCAGGTCGACCCCGATACGTCCATCAATGTGCACACTTGGGATGCCGCGCTGCGCGCCGCAGGCGCCGCCATTGCTGCAACCGATGCGGTCATGGCCGGCGAAATGGAGAATGCGTTTTGCGCAGTCCGCCCGCCCGGCCACCATGCCTGCCGCGACAAGGCCATGGGTTTCTGTTTTTTCAACAACGTGGCGGTTGCGGCGCGCTACGCGCTGGAGCGCCATGGCCTGAAACGCGTGGCCATTGCCGACTTCGATGTGCACCACGGCAATGGCACCGAAGACATCGTGGCTGGCGACCAGCGCATCATGATGGTGAGCTTTTTTCAGCATCCGTTTTATCCCGATGGTGGCGCGCGCTCCAACGCGAGCAATCTGGTCAATCTGCCGGTGCCTGCCTATACCAAAGGGGATGCAGTGCGCGAACTGATTGTCAGCACCTGGCTGCCACGGCTGGAGGCCTACAAGCCGGAGATGATTTTCATCAGTGCCGGCTTTGATGCCCATCGCGAGGATGACCTGGGCCAGTTGGGGTTGGTGGAGTCCGATTTTGCGTGGATCACGGCGCAACTGAAAGACGTGGCACAGCGCCATGCGCAGGGGCGGGTGATTTCCTGCCTGGAGGGCGGCTACAACCTTGGCGCACTGGCCCGCAGTGTGGAAGCGCATATCCGTGTTCTGGCAGATCTGTAATGGCAACAACGATGCGGGCCCAGGCTCCCAAACCCATAGACGATTTTGACGGCTGGATTGCTGCGTTTACCCAGCCCACCGTATTGATCGAGCTGGCCGTGCTGGGCCTGTGTGCCCTGCTGGCCTGGGGGCTGGTGGCCGCCTTGCGCCGCACCCTGGGCCTGCGCGAACAGCGCTCCATCTGGTTCGGGCGAAAGAACGTGGATGGTGTGCTGTTCCCGCTGGTATTGCTGTGCCTGGGCTATGCCGCGCTGGAAGTGCTGGACCGGTATATGACGGTGGCGATTTTCAAGGTCGCCATTCCGGTGCTGATGTCACTGGTGGTCATCCGGGTGGGGGTGAACGTGTTGCGGGCGGCGTTTGTCGACTCGCGCTGGGTCCGCTTGCTGGAGCAGACCATTTCCTGGGTGGCCTGGCTGGCCATGGTGCTGTGGGTCAGCGGTCTGTTGCCGGTGGTTCTGAATGAACTCGACCTGATCACCTGGAAGGTGGGCGGCACCACGCTGTCGGTGCGCACCATGATTGAAGGGCTGATAACCGCCGGCGCAGTGCTGATCTTCACCCTGTGGATTTCTGCGGCGATTGAGACCCGCCTGCTCAAATCCGCTACAGGCGGCGAATTGTCGCTGCGCAAGGCGGTGAGTAACGCCACGCGCGCGCTGCTGATGTTTGTGGGCCTGATCCTGGCGCTGTCGGCGGTGGGCATTGACCTGACGGCCCTGTCGGTGCTGGGGGGTGCCGTGGGCGTGGGGATTGGATTTGGCCTGCAAAAACTGGCGGCCAATTACGTTAGCGGCTTTGTCATCCTGGCCGAGCGCAGCATGCGCATTGGGGACACGGTGCGGGTCGATAACTTTGAAGGGGTGATCACCCAGATCAATGCGCGCTACACCGTGGTGCGGTCGCAGGCCGGGCGCGAGTCGATTGTTCCCAACGAAATGCTGATCACCAATCGCGTGGAAAACCTGTCATTGATGGATTCCAAAGTGAGCCAGACGACTGTGGTCAGCGTGGGGTACGACAGTGATGTTGCCTTGGTAGGCCGTTTGCTGGTGGAAGCAGCCCTGGAACAGGAGCGGGTTTTGAGGGACCCGGCGCCGGCCGCCCATTTGTCGGCTTTTGGCGCGGACGGGCTGGAGTTCACCCTGGGGTACTGGGTGGAGGATATTGAACGCGGACAGACCAATTTGCGATCGGACATCAACCTGGCGATTCTTGCGGCGCTGCGCCAGAACCACATTGAGATTCCCTACCCGCAGCGGGTGGT
>Ga0116187_1005940_pt1 | contig 10028 bp, 9 predicted proteins | sample AD_JPNNA6_MetaG_FD_89755 | JGI IMG/M metagenome (GOLD analysis project Ga0116187, IMG submission 89755) | Active sludge microbial communities of municipal wastewater-treating anaerobic digesters from Japan - AD_JPNNA6_MetaG | ecosystem: Engineered > Bioreactor > Anaerobic > Digestate | place... | reverse complement strand
GCGGCCGGGGCGAAGGCCGTGAAGGCATCGGCGAACGGCACGCCGTGGCGCACGCGGATCGTATCGAGCTGCCTGGTGCGCGTGGCGGGATCGTGGGCGAGGAGCAGGGCGAAGACGACCGAGAGCGCCTCGGCGGGGCTGCGGGCGGCGGCGGCGAGGCGCGGCGGGAGGGCGGCGAGGAGCTGGCGGGCGCGATCGAGGTGCGCGGCGGTGGGCGCGCCGACGGAGGCGAGCAGCACGGCGGCGGGAATGGCGAGCGAGGGCAGCGGTGGCGGGGTGAAGGACGGGGAACGGTGGACGGTGGACTGTGGACGGTGGCCAGTGGACTGTGGACTGTTGCCGGTGTCCTCCCAGCCACCGATGGCGGCGGCGGTGATGACGGGGAACTTACCGTCCCATTGGGGATCGATGGCGCGGATGCGCTCGGCGAGCGGCGGATGGGTGGCCAGCGGGGGAAATCGCCGGTGAAGGCCTGGGCGAAGAAGAAGTGGCGGAGCTGAGTGGCCTGCTCGGTGACGATGCCCGAGCCGAGGGCGTAGGCACCGATCTTCTTGAGCGCGCCGCCGATGCCGGCCGGGTTGCGGGTGAACTGCACGGCGGCGGCGTCGGCCAGGCACTCGCGCTGGCGGGAGACGGCGGCCTGGATGAGGCGGCCGAAGAAGTAGCCGATGTAGCCGATGATCAGGAGCGCGAGGCCCAGGCCGAGCAGCAGGGCGATGAGGCCACCGCCGGAATCCTTGCCGCGGCGGGAGCTGCGCCCGGTATTGGCGAAGCGGAGCGAGTGGAGCAGACCGCGCCCGATCATGGCGAGCATCAGGATGCCGTAGAGCACGCCGATGAGGCGGACGTTGAGCCGCATGTCGCCGTTGAGGATGTGGCTGAACTCGTGGGCGACGACACCCTGGAGCTCGTCGCGCGTGAGTTTTTCGAGACAGCCGCGGGTGACGGCGACGGCGGCGTCGCTGGGCGAGAAGCCGGCGGCGAAGGCGTTGAGGCCGGGCTCGTCCTCGAGCACGAAGACGGCGGGCATGGGCACGCCGGAGGCGATGGACATCTCCTCGACGATGTTGAGCAGGCGGCGTTGGCCGGGATCGGCGGAACCGGGGACGATCTCGCGGCCGCCGGCGAGGGCGGCCACGGAGCGGCCACCGCCGCGCAGCGTGAGCCAGCGGTAGAAGGTGCCCCCGGCGATGACGAGGAGGGTGAGGACGGTGGTCCATCCGATGGTGTCGCTGCGCCAGACGAAGGCGGGGGTGCGGGGGGCGTCGGCCTCGACCTGCACGTATTGGCGCGAGTGTTGGCGACGGTCCGGCCTGGCGGCGTAACCGAGTCCGAAGGCGACGACGACATTGAGGGCGGCGACGATCAGGACGACCGCGATGACGAAGTAGAAGACGAGCAGCGTCGTGCGCCGGCGGGCGGAGGCCTGGTGTTCGAAGAAGTCCATAAAAACGCGACGGGCGCGTTTCTCAGGTAAATTTCACCTGCGGGGCCTGGCGCTCGGCGGCGTTCTCGACCTGGAAGAGCTCGGCGGCGGCGAAGTTGAACATGCCGGAGACGAAGTTGTTCGGGAAGGTCTCGCGGGCGGTGTTGTAGACCATGACGGAGTCGTTGTAGGCCTGCCGGGCGAAGGAGATCTTGTTCTCGGTGGAGGTGAGCTCCTCGGTGAGCTGGGCCATGTTCTGGTTCGCCTTGAGGTCCGGATACTGCTCGGCGACGACCATCAGGCGGGAGAGTGCGCCGCCGAGGCCGGACTCGGCGGAGAGCAGGCCCTTCATGGCGGCGGCGTCGGCCGGGTTGGCGGCGGCGGACTGGGCGGCGGCGAAGGCGATATTGCGGGCCTTGATGACGGCCTCGAGGGTCTCGCGCTCGTGCTTGAGGTATCCCTTGGCGACCTCGACGAGGTTGGGGATGAGGTCGTAGCGACGCTTCAACTGCACATCGATCTGGGCGAAGGCGTTCTTGAAGCGGTTGCGCAGGGTGACGAGGCGGTTGTAGATGCCGGCGACGAAGAGCGCGGCGACGAGGGCGAGCCCGAGGAGGACGGCGAGGATGACGATGAGAGCGACGGCCATGGTTGGGAGGGGTTGGAAAACGTCGCCGAAGAAACCGGACGCCGGGCGGGGCGGCAACGGCGAACTGGGGCGAATGGAAAGATCGGGACGCGGTGGAACGGGGCCGAGGAATGGCGGATCGCGGAATGCGGATTGCGGAGTTTCGGGACGCAAAGCGCGAAGGCGGGAGCGGTTGGCGAGGAGGGTGGGCGGCAGAGGACGGAGGACAGAGGGCAGAGGACGGAGAGGAGGGGGGACGGAGTGCGGGGAAACGAAGGAGGAAGCTGGATGGCGACGGAGACGGAACCACGGATCTGGAGATCCGTGCCACGTGGGGTGGGCGGGCAGAACGGCCTTGCGGCGGCAGTGGGGGCGGGCAAGGTGGCGGCCATGTCGCCGCTGTGCAGATCCTCGACTCAGCCGCCCGGTGCGCCGGCGGGGGCGCGGGCGCGGCCGTTTCTCCCGTGGCGATGAAGATCGGCTTCCTCGGCGGGTCGTTCGACCCGATCCATCTCGGTCATCTCGTCGTCGCCCAGGATGCGCTGGAGGGTTTGGGGCTGGATCGGGTGGAGTTCATTCCGGCGGCGGTGTCGCCGCTGAAAGGCCGCGAGCTGATCGCGACGCCGGCGCAGCGGCTGGAGATGGTGCGGCTGGCGATCGGACACGACCCGCGGTTCGGGGTGCTCGACCTGGAGCTGCGGCGGGGCGGCACGAGCTACACGGTGGAGACGGTGCGCGAGCTGGGGCGGCGGTATCCCGGGGCGACGTTTTTCTGGGTGATCGGGGCCGACCAGTTGGCGCGGTTGGCCGAGTGGAAGGACATCGGCGAACTGGTGCAGCGGGTGGCATTCGCCCACCTGGCGCGACCCGGGGTGGAGGAGCCGGCGGCGCCACCGATTCCGGGGCTGCGGCTGCACCGGGTGGCGGGCCATGAGGTGGCGGTGAGCTCCAGCGAACTGAGGGAGCGCGCGAACCGAGGCTTGCCGTTGTGGCCCTTCGTGCCGTTGAAAGTGGCCGAGTTTATCGAAGCGCAATCGCTGTACCGAACCAATCCATGACGAAAAACATCCCCGAAACCGTGTCGCGCGAGCGGCAGCTGCTGGCGCTGGTCTGCAAAGGCCTCGACGACAAGAAGGCCGGCGACCTGAGGATCATCGACGTGCGCGGGTTGTCGTCGATCACCGATTACATCGTGGTCGCCACGGGTCTGGCCGAGCCGCATCTGCGCGCGATGCGCATCGAGGTGGAGCGGGTGCTCGACGCGCAGGGCGCGAAGATCGCCGGCATGGACAAGAACCAGGCGAGCGGCTGGCTGGTGGTCGACGCCTACCAGATCATGGTGCACCTCTTTACGGCCGAGGCGCGGTCGCGCTACGGGCTGGAGCAGCTCTGGCGCGACGGGCGCGAACTGCCGCTGAATGTCGCCCTCGGGCTCCAGGAGGAGCGGCCGGCGGCCGCCGCGGAGAAGGCGAAGCCGGCCCGCAAGAAGCCCGCCGCGAAGAAGACCGCAGTTGCGGCCAAGAAACCCGCCGCGAAAAAGAAGATCGCGACGGCCAAGAAGCCGGCGGCCAAGAAGTCCGCGACCAAGAAACCTGCCGCCAAGGCCAAGAAGGCGCCGGCGAAGACGAAAAAATCTCCGGCGGCGGCCAAGAAACCGGCGGCGAAGAAGAAGCGCTGAGGCGCGACGAATCGGTTGGCAGTGGTTTCACTGCGACAGGTTCCAACTTCCGGTTGTAGGGTCTGAGCTTGCTCAGACCGTGGGGCGTCGCTCGAGGCAAGCGGTGCGAGCAAGCTCGCACCCCACGCTGCCTGGCCACGGCTGCGGCGCGCTGATGGGGACAAGCGGCGAACGTCGAGTGGCGAGCGACGGGAGCCCGGATGCCGAGGGCCCGAATTCATTCGGGCCTTTTTCTTGTGTTGGGTGATGCAGGTTCAGTGGAAGGACTCGAGGGGCGGACGGGGTGCCGGCGGCGCGGGGGGATGCCGTAGGTCCGGGGCCGGTGGCACGGGTCTTCCGACCTGTGGGATCGGCGCGCAGTTGGCTGGATGATGACGAACAGGTTCCGGCGGCGACACGGGTCTGGAGACCCGTGCCACGACGCAGCGAAGCCGGCTCCAATTCAGCGCGTGTGCGCAGGTTCCCTGAATCTGGATGCTGCGAACGACGTACGGTAGGGAAGGGAACAAAGCCAGGACGGACAGGGACACTGTGTTCCGGCCGCTCAGAAGGTGTAGCCGAGGGTGGTGGTGATGCGCTGGTCGGCCTTCTCGCTGTCGCTCACGTAGGTGTTGTCGAACTCGTACTCGTAGCGCAGGGAGAGGCTGAGCGTCTCGGTGAGCTTGCCACGCAGGAAGGCCTTGAGGGTGTGCTTGTAGTTGGCGACTGTGTCGTCGATGAGCTGCACGGTACCATCGGGGCGGATGCGGATGCCGCGGCTGCTGGGGGAGTAGAGGAGGGTGAAGTCCTCGCCGAGGTCGAGGCGCGGGGTGAGCTTGATGGTGAAGTCCTGGAAGATCTCGCCGAAGAGGCCGTGGCCGGTGTCGACGTCGGCGATCTCGCGGTACTGGCCGGTGACGCCGGCGCCGAGGGAGGCTTGGGTGCGCTCGGTCTTGAGGAGGCGGTAGCCGAGGCCGAGGTTCTGTTCTACGTTGTGGTCGATGCCCTTGACCTTGGCGGAGAGGTAGGCGGTGTTTGTCTGGCCGAACCAGCGCGAGGCGAGTTCGCGGCGCCAGCGGAAGGAGGCCTCGGTGCGGTCGGTGGTGACGGCGCCGGAGGCCTTCGAGTAGAGGTATTTGGCCTGGGTACGGAACGTGTTGTGGCGGCGCTCGTAGGTGGACTCGAACCGCAGGTTGATGTCGGCGCGGTCGTTGCGGCCGGATTGGAGGGAGAGGCCCGACTCGATGGTGGTCTTGGACTTGGGCTTCGCGGACGGTTTGGCTGCGGGCTTGGGCGGTGCGGTCGGCGCCGTGGCAACCGTGGGCTGGGCCTGCGGTGGCGGCGCCAGGGGCTCCGGGATCACGGTGGCCTGGGTGTCGGGCACGGTGAGGACCCCGAGGATCGGGCTTTCCCAGCGGATGGAGCCGGCTTCGCGCGCGACGAGGCGGCCTTGGAGGCGGTCGCCGTTGGCGAGTTGGAGGGTGTCGGCGTGGGCCGCGAGTGCGAGCAGGGGGAGGGCGAGCGGGACGCAGAGGCGGCGAAGCGCGGACAGGGCGGGCATGGTGAGGAGGTTCTGTACGACGGCCGCGGAGTAAAATGGTTTCAGTCGGAAGCGGCGGTCATCATGGCGATGACGCGCGTGGTGCGACGGAGAACTGAACACGAGGTTGCCGTGACGGATTCTCCGCGCGCCATCGCCATGCGACCAAATAGCCGAAGGTGACGGCGGCTAGGTCCGGGCGGTTGCACTCTGGCCTATCGGCAAGGCTTGGCCGATCCTTAGGCCACATACGGTCTACCCCGGGATTGTTGCCGATCCCTGCCGGAAGTAGCCCGCGAGGCCCGCCCTACTTGCCCTGCGCGATTTGGGGGCGAACAGAGCGGACCGTGGAGTAGAATGCCGGAGTGGCTGCCTGCACTTCCTTTTCGGGGCCCGAGAGCACAAAGACAACGAGGCGGTCTTGGCAGAAGGCGAAGAGTTGGGTCTCGGCACTGAACTCATCCTGTCCGGCAGGATAGCGGATGGTGATCGAACGGGTCTTGGCGCCGAGCACGGGTACCCACGGCGAGCCATCGACGGTGGCGGAAAGTTGATCGAGGATGTCGCACTTGTTGTCGTGGGTGATCTGCAGGCCAGCCAAGTAGCGTGCCCAAACATCGTCGGAGATGTCGGGCAGAAACTCCTTGGGGCCGAACACGGAGATGCCCAGCCTGAGGCTCGGCCATCGTCGGGAAATAAAGGCGATCGAATGGTCGGCGGGGTCTTTGGCGATGATCCACGACTGGAAGAATTTGTTCTCCCACGCGATGCCGCTGCCCGAGAGGAGCCCGATGGTGATGTTGACTCCATCGAACGGGACTTCGCGGGTCGAATAGGTGAGGGCCGGTCGCGCGGCGTCCGGCCGGCGGATGGCCCCCGTGGGGGCGGGCCTAGTCTGGGCGAACAGGCTCGAGAAAGAGGCGAGGGCAAAGATGCCTGTAATCAGAAACGGCCGGGGCGACGTGGTGCGGGGGCGCATGGCGTTGAGGGGGGCACGGGCTCAGAGCCCGTTGGTGTTGGAGGCGTAGGCTGAGGCGCTGATCTCGCTGAATCCGATGCGACGGAAGGTGATCACGCGGCCCAGACCGTAGACTTTCCGGCCCTTTTCGAGGCGTTTGTCCCAGCCCCAAATACGCCACGGCGGCTGGTACCAGTCGTTGCTCCAGTCTCCGGTTGCACGGTTGCTGTAGTAGAATGCGAGCAGGGAGCCGCGGTAGCCGAAGGGTACGGAGTTGCCCCAGTATTCGAGAAAACGTGGCAGATTGTGCATGCCACCGCTGTAGCGCTCTCCAACGCTGGTCGCGACCAGCCCGGTCATGAATACGGCAGAGACTTCGGTGGCTGCGGCGGGTTTGCTCCCTTTATCGAGCGAGCTGCGGGAGTTTTTCCATGATTTGGAGAGCACGGTGATGGCATCGGCGGCAAGGCAGGCCATGGATTCGTCGGTCCCGTCGGCGGCGCGGTTGTTCGAGTGGGTGGCGGTGTCGATGGTGCCATCGGCGTTGAAGTTGCCGCGGATGTAGAGCGGGTCGTTAGTCGCCAATGTGAATCCTTGTTCGTTGTCCGGTTTGTCGCTTGTGCCCGATTCGTTGGGAATCTTCGGCAGCTTGCCCAAGCCACCGTTGACGAGTTGGACCCCGGATTTGCCGGACTTCGTGATCACAGTGGTGGTCGTTTCGGTGGATATGCTTCCGGATGTTGTTGTGGTGGTGTTTGATGTCGTGTTGGTGGTGCTGCCTTCGCTTTCGACGTAGAGCACTCCGTTCCAATGGTCGCGCAGGGTGCTGTTGGTGGTGTCGGCCACGGCCGCTTTGAGCTCGGCGACGTCGATGTTGTACATCGTCATCCACGCGTCCTCGCGATGATCATAGAATCCGTTGTTCAGGTCTTCGTTCTGTGGGGTGCCGGGGTCGTCGTTGATGCTGGTGGTAGACCCGGTGGTGGTGGTGAGGATCTTGTTGAACGAGGGGACCTTGTCGGTGATGTCTACAAGGTAGTACTTGCTCAAGCTGCCGTCGCTTTTCTCGCGGGTGTAGGGACCATCATAGGTAGTGTAGGTGCTCTGCTGCCCATCGGGCACGTAGGCCCAGATGGAGGCCGCCTCAGTTTGGGTGAACCCGGATGCGGACGTGGGGGAGGCGGTTGTGGATGATCCTGCGTCGTCGCCTGCCGAGTGTATCTTCCTTCTGTTTCTGCCGGTTCCGGTATAGACGTCTTCCGTATATGTTTTTTTCGTCGCGGTGATCGTTTTGGTGTTGGTGCCGGAGAATTTTGGCGGGCGGATGATGATGCCGGCTTTGTTGGCGAACTTCTGCAGCTCCACGTTCTTGTTGTAGCGGGTGTCGGTGTCCTTTATGGGCGCCTCGATGACGACATGGGGGTCGGTCAGGTCGGTGATGCCTGGCAGTCTGCGCTCAGTCGTGCCGTCGACGCGGGTCTGGACGTTGCCCTTGAAGGTAGAACTCTCGTAGTTCTTCCATTTTGTGTCATCCCAAGAGCCGCTGCTGCTCTTGAGGCTGTCGGCGTAGCTGCCGCCGTTGTAGAAGTCGGCCATTTCGTAGGTGCCCTCGGCGTCGGGGTCTCCTTCAACTGGAGTGTAGCCGCTGGAGAGTTTCACATTACCTTTCTGGGCTGCGCTTGAGGCCGCCCATGCATTCAGGTTGTCCTCAACGATGCGGCCCCAACGCAGGTCGCGGGGGGTGGTCACGGTGCCTTGGATGTTCAGTGTGCTCCCGTTGCTGACGGCAAACCAGATGTCCCGGTTGGAGAAGAACGGCCCGGTGGCCGTCATGTTCGGGCCAGGGGCGAGTTCGAGCTCCATGTTATAGAAGGCCATGTTGGTGGCCGGGGATTGGCCGCGGATTTGGAGTGTCTCCGTGCAGTAGGCGGTGACAGCGCGGCCGGAGTCGTCGCGAGCGGTGGCCTTGCCGTAGAGGGTGAGGCGGCGGATCTCGATGGACTGGCCGCGGAGGGCATCGGGGCTCTCCTGGGGCACCGTGAGGATCTGTACCGTAGTCATGTTCGGCACCTTCAACTCGACGGAGGAGGGGACGACCTTGGTCCCTGCGTAGGTATCGGCAGGCGGGGCCGCGTAGGTGAATTTCGCGGCGCTGGTGCTGAAGTAATCGCTCGCGAGCCAAGAGTTGAGCTTCAGCTCCTTCACGACTTGGGCGCAGGCGTTCTCGACGACGGACTCGGCCGCGTAACGAGCCTGGGCCATCAACCGGTCGTGTTGGTTCATCCGGCGCTCGAACAGCCCCAGTTCGAGAATGGAGAAGATGATGATGGCGAGGCAGACCGTGACCAGTACGGTGACGAGGATCGCGGAGCCGCGACGGGAGCTATGGTGCATGGAGGTGTGCATGGCGTGGTTCATCCGCGGGGGGTGATGGTGAAGTTGTAGGTGCTGACCGCAGGGGGGGTGACGTTGTTCTCTTTGAGGGTGTTTTTACCGTCGTCCCGGATCTGGCCGTAGATGACAATGCCGGCCCCGTTCTGGTTCAGGAATAGCCGGTTGGCGCCACTCAGATCTGTAGTGTCGCGGGCGAACTCGACCATGATGGGATGTGCACCGGCGGTGGATTCAGCGGGAAGGTTTTTGGGGACTGCGCTGGTGCCGGGCTCGGTGACGGTGAAGTGGCGCACGGTGCCGTCGGTATGGCGATAGTAGCCGGTGCACTTGGTCACGTAGAAGTTGTTGGCGTCCATCTTCATCAGGACGAGAAAGTTGCCACTGCCCCCGCTTGCGACAGGGGTTTGCTTATTGAAGCTCTCGTAGAGGATGAACTGACCTGAGGAACGGGCTTCGGTCATCAGGCGGGCCGTGAGACCACGGAAGTCCTGGTTGAGGCGAAATCGATTTGTGGTGAAGCCGAGTGAGCGCAGGCTGTTGATGAATACCGGCATCGCCAACGCGGTGAAGAGGGACAGGATGGCGATGGTGACCATGATCTCGACGAGGGTGAAGCCGCGGCGGGGGGATGGGCAGGTTCTCATGGCGGGCTCAGTTGACGGTGGACTGGACGTCGTTGCGGATGAGGGCGAGGCGGGCAGATCGGGTGGTGTTCTGGCCGATCATGTAGTTGGTGTCCCACGTGTAGTTGAGCTGGATGAGGACACGGCTGTCGTTGGCGGCTGCGGAGAGGTTGGTGATCTTGACGGTGTATCGCATCTCCATCACGTCCCTGGCGCCGGCGGGAGGGGTGGTCTGGTTGTAGTGACCGAAGATGTCGATGTAGCGGATGTTGGGTGCCGCGTCGGTGATGTTGGCAGAAGTCGTGAGCGGATCGGGCATCCCTGTTCCGGTAACGGTGGGAACTGAGGCCCCGGCTGCGACGCAGTTGACCAGTGTGGTGTGCGCCATGGCTTTCATCTGCTCCATGTAGCCTTGGGCGGAGATCAGTGCACTGCTCTCGTAGAGGGCGGCGATCGACATGCGGCGGGCGAAGATGAGTGAACCGAGCAGCCCGCCGGCGACCAGAGTGAAGAGAAACAAGCCGGTGCACACCTCGATCAACGTCATACCAGACCGACGACGATGGGGAGGCGAGGGTTGGTGCTCGCGGGCGTGGGCGGTTTTCATGCACGGGAATAATAGCGAGGATGGGGTGGTGTGCGTAGAGGCGATGTGGGACTGTTTCGCCTCTGGGGCGTTTAGCAGGCTGCTGAAAAACCACCGGTTTTGATGGAGCGGAGGCTTATCGCGGCGTATTCAGCCGCAAAAGCAAGCTGCGCTTGGGTGTTGGCGCCGCCGAAGCGGCGCGGCCCGCAGCGTTTT
>Ga0116187_1005937_pt1 | contig 10035 bp, 9 predicted proteins | sample AD_JPNNA6_MetaG_FD_89755 | JGI IMG/M metagenome (GOLD analysis project Ga0116187, IMG submission 89755) | Active sludge microbial communities of municipal wastewater-treating anaerobic digesters from Japan - AD_JPNNA6_MetaG | ecosystem: Engineered > Bioreactor > Anaerobic > Digestate | place... | reverse complement strand
TGTTTTTTATTTGATCCAGAAATAGCACATCAGGATTATCAGGATTCAACTCACCTATGAACTGCCCCTTTTGCGGTATAATTCTCCAGGTTGAAGCAACGGGTTGACCGGGGTGCGATATGGTGGGCATTTGTCCAAAGTATGAAGCCCATGCCGCAAATGAACTTGCACCCGGTACAAGTAAAACATTCGCTTTTGAAAGAATCAATAAATCCGTAATGGCAGAACCGGGGCGAACAAAAGTTACATTATCCATTTCAAGCAATTCATGGAGTTGTTTTCGAGTGCCGTCGGATACTACATATGCATGTGCATTATATCCTACTGATTTACGAATCAATTGCAGGCAATTTATATACCATTTAAGGGGTGTCTTATCCAATGGACCTATGGGCTGATAGTCTGTGTTGGTCGGTTCTTTGAAATCATTCCCGCATCGAACACAAATGCCGATCGGCACATCCGAAATATTATCAACCATCTTTAAATACTTTTTTCTAGTTGAATTGCGCAGTTCTTGCAGCAAGAAGTCATTCCACCCATTAAGTTTTTCAAAAAATGTTTTCCATCCCTTAAATGTTATAAGAACTTTACTGCCATCAGATAAATCTTGCAGGGGGTTATCTAACTTATCAGGTTCATCAATGCTTTTTGCATCTTTAGTTTCCAAAAATCCACGGATTAATCCCAGCTCACTAATTTCTCTTTGAAACAAACCAAATAAAATTAATTGCTTATGATAATTCCCATAATCTACTCCGCCTCTCAATAGCTGACCAATCGCAAGCCTCATCCAAATCGGAGTTATCATCTGTACATCGGGATGCAAGTGTGCAAATACTTTGCAGCGTGCCCAAGGAAATAACCTGTTACCCAATCCCGTTCCGCGTCCAAATTTTGCCCGGCAAATGATCTTCCCATTCATTATCAATTACTCGACATATTTTTCTTCTGCAACATTGCCTGCATCCATATCGTTATAATCTGTTGCTCGAATACTCTGCACTGACAAAATGGAAAAGAATAACCAGAACGGAACTGTTGAGGAACTGCCGAAGCCGAAGAGCCAGTCTTCAAATACAGCATTGACCAACCCAGCTACAACCAATGACATCATCACAGCATTTAGCTGCATGTTTTGAACTGATACTATAGAACGCCAAGCCTTGATCATAGTGTATAATATCGGAATGGCTGATAAAAATAATCCTATGACACCACATTCAATCAATAACCGAAGATAGGAATTATGCACACCATAAAAATACAATTCCGGGTTTTGTGCACCGGCTATTTGCATCTTTAAATCGCTGCTGCCAAATCCAACACCAAAGAAGGGGGTATCTTGGAACATATTCCATCCTAGGGCCCAGGCAATTAATCGCCCCGAACTGTCGTTCTCAAAAAGCCTTTCTGTTGCTTGCGGAAATAATAATGTCACGACTGTCAGCATCACGAAACTGACAATCATTATCGCCAGCATTAATCTAATCTTCTTGTGGCCCAAACGTAAGTTCATCAAATAAAATGTCATAAGTCCCATCAACAAACCAAGCACGGATGCCCTGGAACCGGACAAAAACACCATCAACCCGCTAATCAGGACATTTAAAAAGAAAATATTACGGCTGACTGGCGTTGCAGCCATGCGTGTACCATAAAGAAACAGCAGTGTTGATATCATAGCTGTTAAACCCGCACTATTCGGGTTTCTAAAAAAAACTTTTATTCGGCCATCTATATATGCGTCAGAGGCATAATTTCTGATTGAGTAAAACGCGTAAATATTTATGAAGATAAAAATGACCGATAAGATGATCATGAATTTATGCTGACTATCTTCATCCTGCAAATAGTACTCCACTGCCATAGGAAAACCGATTAATACGAATACAGCCGAGATGCTTCTTTGAATAGATGTCACCGGATCATCAGCATAGAATGCTGAAATGAAAATGAATATAATAAAGGGAATCCATTTCTTCCATGGATCCAGGAACGGTTCGTCAACAAATTGCGATATCTTCCCTCTAAGAAAAATTGTTTTTAAAAAAAGAACACCCGGCGGCACAAAACGGGCGTAATAGAGATATTGACCTGAAACAAGTCGCGTATCGGCCAGTAAAACACCCACAACGCTGGTAATGATAAGCAACCATGACGGCAGGAAAAAACATATAATGGTGAGTAAGATAACAGGGGTATCAAATAACATTCAAGCCACCCTTATATCCTGTTACCAGATAAAAATACCCCAGTTCAGAAATAACAGGGATTTTGTTTAAGATAGTTAACGCTCTTGCCGTATTGCCGATAAAGCCGGGAGGGCCATAGCCTACATGTATTACCTGTGGAAGAAAACCGATCTCGCGGCATAATTGGGAAAGGCTGCGCCCCGAAAAAAACTGGACATCATCAAAACAAGAGCCGTCTTCGCATAAAAAATAACGGGCGCCTATGCGGCCCTTCCGAAAAAGCATTGCCCAGAAATTTGCATTCTTCGCAAAATCAGCACTTCTTTTCCTGCCACGACAGCGACGTTTCCATTCCCCGAACATAAACAGAGGATTGAGTATATTCATATCTGTAATCATGACTGCCCCGCCCGGCCGTGTTGCCTGATAAACCTTCTTTAAAAAATTATTCTGATCCGGTATAGCGGCAAGGACGGAGGCAAGCCATGTCAACGATAGACCGGCAGGGGGTATAAAATCGTTTAAGTCGCCGGCGACGAATTCTACATCAAGCTTTTTTTGAAACTTGTTTTCATAATAAACTTGCCGCTTTTTTGCGATGTCGATCTGTGCTTCCCTATCCACGGCAACAACACGGGTACCAAGAAAAGCAAAGAGAAAACTCTCTGATCCATACCCGCAACCGGCATCAAAGACGAAAGGATTATCTGTCTTTTGAATTTCTCGGACCGGAGGGATTCGACGTGCCGTATAGACGGCTCCGGCAATTTCCGGTGGCAGGTTCATATACCGAAGCATTGTTTCATAATGCGACCTTAAAAGTGCATTTTCATCTTCTGATAATAAGGGATTCCCATTCCTGATTTCTTCCCTTAGCATGATATAGAAATCAGCAACAATTCGCTCAGGGCTAGTCAATGAGTTGAACACAGGCATTATAAAGAATTTCCGCACCTTTCTTTGGTGTATGCAGGGCAATGGTAGCCCGTGACTCGCTTCCCATTTGTTTGGCGATGGCGGGATTATTTGCCAGATAAATCATTTTTTAAGAGTATTATTCCAAAATAGGTTGGATAAGTTTTTTATATATAGAAAGATACCTATCTGCTGTAACATCCCATGTAAATTCCAGTGAACGTCTGCGCCCTGCTTCACCCATCTTGGCAACTCGACTACCCGCAGTGGTAAAATACATCAAGGCGTCAGCAAGCCCTGCAACATTATCCTGTGGCACAAGCAAGCCCGTTTCGCCATTAATGACAATATCTTCAGACCCTGTTCCAAGACATGCAACAACAGGCTTGCCACAGGCCATTGCCTCCAGATAGACGACACCGAATGATTCATTCCGTGACGGTAGCGTGAAGACGTCGGCTTCCATGACTTTACGAATAGCATCCTTATTTAAAAGACGTCCGGTAAATTCGACCCTGTCTTTTATTCCGAGATCTCTTGCCAATTCTTCCAATCTAATCCGTTCAGGTCCGTCACCAACAACTGTATAATGCCAATCGTGAATCCCTCTATCGTTCAGTCTGGCTAATGCTCGCAAGTTCAAGTCCACGCCCTTTATTCGCCAAAGATTGCATACGCTGATAAACTTCATTTTTCCGGATTCTTTGCACGGATGAAACATTTTCATCATCTGCTGGATCATTGCATGGTCAACGCCATTTGGTATGCGCTCAATTCTCCTTGGCGTTCCATTACCATTTAATTTTTCGATAAATGACACAAGGGGTGTACCCACAGCAATTATAGCAGCAGATTCGGATATCATTCTTTGATAATGAATCTGTGCGTTTTTTCTCGTATACAATTCTGCATCATCTTCAATGTGCATTGTAACAACCAGAGGGCATTTGAGGCGTCTTGCGACCAACACTGCCGCCATTCCAACAGGCCATGTACTGTGAACTTGAATCAAATCGAAGGAAATATCATTTAAATGCTTCTTGATGATCTGCAGAATCGCAAATGCGCACGAATAAATTGTCAATGTCAGAAAATGATATTGTGGCACATGAATATATCTTGCTGAGTAAACATCAATACCATGCCGTGTCTCTTTTTCTTGCAGTAAGGCAAGGTCTTTATATCGTGGAATCCGCTTCGCAATACTTTTAGGAAGCCAGGGTTTGCAAATAATGACCGTTAGATTCACCCCTTTCTTCTTCAAAGCAAGAGCATGCTGTTCATTGAACAGGCCTTCAATTTCATTACCGATATTCGGATATACGGGTGTTAGCACAAGGATATTCATAAGAATATTAATGATGTAATTATTGTTTAGTGCATATTTAGCTTCCCGTTCAAGCGACCCAATCTCTGTAATATCCCACACCAACCAAAATAACTTATGAAATCCCGCACCTTTTGTTGAAATTTCTGGTTATTAGAAAAGATACAATCAGAAAGAGATGGTGGTAGCGGCCCCATTCCGTTCCTGATACCTTTTAAAACGCTTTTCAATGAAAAGGTATAAATGCCATAAAGCAGATCATGGACAATAAGGGATGGCATAAGCTTCTTTTGCTGGGGCTTGGTCAGGTATGTACGCATAAACCAATAACGATTTCGGACTTTGTAAAATGTGCTTAAAGCAGATCTGGCCACACCGGATGATTTGTGCAACATTAATATTTCAGGATAATAATAAATTTTGTATCCGGCAGCCAGTATCTTCATCTGTAAGAAAGCTTCTGAACCATAAAGGAACACGTCGCGGTTATAGTAGCCTGCCTTATCAAGCATATTTCTCTTGAATCCAACACCGCCACTATGAAACCCTCCTGTATTGATTGGCCCTATATCATGATTTTTTGATCGGTGACTTTCAATGGAATCACCTTCCCGATATTCTTCCACACGTGTCGCGACAACAGCCAAGTCTGAAGGACCTTCGCTGAACCGCCGAACAACTTCGGAAAGTACGTTTTCATCAGGCATCAACGAATCATTATCCATTTGAAAGATATACTCCCCTTTCGCCATTTCAAAACCAATTGAATATCCATCCATACCTATATTTTCATTTAGCTTCTTATATCGCACTTCAGGGTATTCACTTCTTAACATTAATATCGAATTATCAGTTGAAGCATTATCAACGACTATAACATCAAGGTCATTTACTTTCTGGGTCAGAACTGATTTCAACGCATTGCGAAGATCATTACAGCGATTATAATTAACAATCACAACGGAGATTAGTTCTTTATTCATATCAGACGTATCCGAATTATGCTTTTTTCAAAAATTCATTTTCAAGCATTTGTTCCCACAGATGTGCGATATTAACCCAATCATAAGATTGAACATGTCTGGCACCTGCTACACCCATTGTCAACCGTTGCTCAATATTACTAATCAATAACTTCAAACGCATTGCCATTTCTTCTTCTGTAGAAACAACAAAACCTGTAACTCCATCAATAACAGATGGTGTATTGTAGTCAGCAAAAACAATGCAAGGTAAACCAGTGGCTGCCGCCTCTAAGGTAACTTTAGGCAGTCCTTCAAATCGAGAAGGAAGTATAAATATATCTGACTGCGTCATCATATCTCTTATCTCGATCTGGGACTTAGGCCCATGAAAAAAGACATTTTTAAGATTTTGACGTTCTTTCATTGCCATCAATTTCTTCATATAGTTTACTGCTGCGTCACTATTAGGGCCACCAATAAGATGGAACTCTATCTGCTTATCAAGATTGTTAGCTGCAATTTCAAGGATTAAATGAGGCCTTTTTCGTTCTTGTATTGTCCCGACAAAAATAACTTTGCAAGGTGGTTGATGACCACGGCGATCAACAAATTTAAAAAAGCTTGTATCGACGCCCACGGGAATAGTCGGACCGGAAATGCCTAAATTGTTTATAAAATCATTTCTAATAGCATCAGTAATTGGAATAGTAACATCTGACTTGTGTATACTTTGAAATAGCGTCTTACTTTGACGCGACGGCAATTTATGAGCTTGTTCAAAGGATACTTCAATTGGTTCCACAGTTAATCTTTTCCGGGCAAGAGGCTTTAATTTCCAAAATAATGATGCAACACGCGGATTCTGTGCCGGATAGACAATTGCATCATAATTCCCTAAAAGCATCTCCCTTAGTTGCATCAATGACCCGCCACGTCGTGGCATATGCATTATCTTAATGTTCTTCTTTTCTTTTAATCGAGGATCCAGTTTTTGGTTCCACCCTAGGAATAAAGTCGATGTGAAACGATCAGAATGTAATCTCAATGCAATATCCCTTGCATTAAGGCTCTGTGCATTAAAATTATCATCATTGACTGATACATTGAATAATACATTTATCATTCTTGCCACAATAAAAAATACAATTATGTTAATAGAGATGACATCAGTGATGAATGTCAAACAAATTAGCCTTCGTACTGAGTTGGCAACCGAAAGCTTCAGGATCGGCGTCCACCATTGCCATCAGTTGTTCAAGATGAGCAAGTGACCGGGCAAATAAAAATATCTTTTGTTCTTCAAACCGATCCTTATAGCGAAAAGGATGCCACTCAAAAGATATTAGAGGAATAGAACGGTGCAGACAATCCATGAATAGAGTCGATGAAAATGTTATAACCATACGTGCTTGATCAAGTAAAGCTTCTATAGGACCCCCTTGTTCAACTCTGTGATATGGCGAACTCATACCACCCAGCCATTTGCTGTAAACAGAAGGATTCTCTCGTGGATGTACTCTGACCACGAACTGTCTACCGAGGGCACAGGCAGCCTTTTGGCAGCATTGCACTAGTTCTCGATGTTCGTCAATATTCATAAAGGGTGAGTTGTTGACAGGTGCGGAAAAAAAAATAATGGCATCTCGACGTCTGGGCGCTGTATGTTTATTTTTTTTATTTCCTACCACGCGTGTATGCTTTTTTGTTTCGGTTGGCATGATATCATACCAGAACTGGCCTCTTACCCATAGCTCATCTGTTCGCAGAGGTTGATAATCAAGAAAGTCATTGCCAAACACTCCATGCTGTAACATCAGACTTGGAATGTTTCTTTGTCGTGTAAGCTCAAGGAGTACTGCTTCATGTGAACTTCCTTGATTGGCTACAACAATTTTTTCAGGTGCTAAATCGTCTACCATTCGCTCGAACATGCAAACCAAACGTGCCACCTCTGGCAAGGCGTACCTTCTCCAGTGATCTATACATCCCATTTCCGCCAAGAGTTGCTTTGCTGGCTGTCCGCCAACTTCTTCCATAAGCGCTGTAATATGTTCGTGGATTTGCTCTTCAGGAAATGGATTACCCTTTCTATATTCCCAGATGTATCGAAAAGGCACGCCCTGTCGCTGGAAAGGTCGGGCTGCGGCCGCGCCGTTAACAACCGGTGACCATTCCCCCAACATATCTCTATAGACAAGCATTGTAGATGAAAATACGGCAGCTGCCGAATAAGCAAGCACAGGTTTCCGTTTGAATGACGCTGGGGGTGTGGGAAGAGTAACGGGACCTAAAATATGAAGCCACTTTCTATCCAAATCCAGTCTTTCAAGTAATGCACCAGCTATCGACCGCCAGCCCTGTCGTGCTTCACCCTTAAGCATCCTAAAGCGGGATATTAATTTTCTAAAATCTCGCCCTGCAGTTGATGTAATTGTATCGATTGGTCCGACCGTATTTTCAACTTGCCGGATAAGCCGCTTGTACATAAGTGGTTGTGGTGCCTGAATAATCACACTATCTCCAGCTTTTATTCTTTCTAATATTGATGCGGCACATATATCCTGAAGATAAGCTTCGTGGCAGACTATAGCGAGCGCATCCTCAAGTACTTTTAATAAAGACACGCTTCTGAAATAACCAGTATTTTGCCACAGATTATGGGCCATTTGATATGAACAACGCTGGATCTCTTTCTCGTCACCTAGAAGAGATGCGGCGGTCACCACCTCGCCAGCTTTAGGTAAAAGTGAACTATCCGGTGCGACACGTGCCGGCCAGATTAACAGGTCTGGAGTAAACACGTAATCATTGCGCGGTACATCATTCGGTGCTACGAATAAAACTCTTTTCATTAAATTATCGAACCTTGTACTCCGTTTCAAAAGTCAAAGAATTTCTGTTTTCTTCCAGCCAGCGTTCACATCGAGGAATGTCTTCTTTGTCATGGACATCAAAGCATCCGTCAGTAAAAATAGGACGTACACGATTACCCATAAAATCCCATGGTTTTTGTCCACCCGCTGATCGTACTGAAAGTGATATATTAAGAACCCAAAAATTATGGCAAAGGAAATAGCAGGGCACCAACTCTTGCCGATTAGTAGATATATTCTTACCTGTAAAATCAAAAAAAGGTTCAAGGAACCCTTTATTATCGACCTGTTTGGCGCGGTACGGATGATGGTCTTGGTCATTGATTACAGGCACAGCGGCGGAAATTGTTTTGTCTTCCAAAATCATGTTAATGCCCTCATCGATCCACTCCGTTTTTGTGGTTACATTGTTTCCAAGAAGAACTACGAGGATGTCAGGATAACATTGCTTTTCAGCCATAAAATCCAAAGCATGAAGGATGGCATCTACATGTCGTGATTCGGCCCGCGCAAGTTCTGCAGGTCGTAAAATCGGTTCGAAACCAAGCTCTCTGCCAATACCAAGGATTTCATGACTGTCACTCGATGTCCAAAATGAAGAGATTAAAGTTGAACGGCTTGCAGCGGCAGCCGGATACCAGACCAATGGCCGGTCTCCAACACGCATGAGATTCTTACTAGTGAGCGTACTGGAGCCTTTGGCTGTCAGTAAAGCTGCTATATTCATGTCAACTCCTTCACGCGAATGTAACGCGCTAAAAGATCATTGGCAACATCCAAGTCATCCATATCCTTGATCTCCATAGCTGTAAGTCGATCCACCGGAAAAAAAATGGGATTGCGCCCGATTGTACTACATAAATCAAGTGCTGATTCACGCATGATAATTGAGCAGCCATTGGTCATAATCATTACTGGCTCAATTTCCCGCCGTGAAGAATGCTCATGCAATTGAAAGTTGACTGGATGACCTTGATATAAAACATATTCTTTAAGCAATATTGTTGTCAGCAGAGAGTCATATTCTGGTTTACGCTCGGCAAAGGCTTTTATGCAAACACGATAATCAGCAGCCCCTATGAATGGCGAGGTAACATAAGTCCAGAGAATCATAGGTTCTTGTGTTTTCAGCACCGAGGTTGTAATCATTTCTGAAAGGGTTAGGTTGGCGTCACGTCGAATAACTGAAACCCCTTGTTGTTGACACCATTTAGCAATGGTATCGGATGGAGTAGATACATAGACTCTCGCCTCCGGCAACAGGTTACAGACTTGAGATAGTTTCCATTCTAACAGAGAAACATCACCGAAAGGAGCCATGTCACCTTGCGCGTGATACGCGTTTTTCTCCAGGGCTGGTACAATAATCGCTATTGATTTCATTTTATTGCCTCCTCTGTAAATCTGTAAGGCGCGATAATTCAGCCTTCATGGCATTATCGCTGAATTCTTTTTTAGATAAAATGTATAATTCCTCAAAACGCAAAGCACTCTGAAGCGCCTCTTTGCCGGCAAGCATACTGTCTGTAGGCAGGATGACCTTTCTCGTCTCCAACCGTGAGATCATAGACGTAAGATGTGGTCGTTCCCTTAACAGTTCCAGACTCCGTACAGTGATTTTTCCACCTACTGTTATTGTCAGATCGCGTTCAATGGCTTTCTGTGCCAGTTTTTCAATTAAGTCTAGGATAAAGGGACTATCAGGTACTAATGACGAATCAAAATAAGAGGCTGAAAGATCAGATCTGCCGACGGTAATA
>Ga0116187_1005923_pt1 | contig 10053 bp, 10 predicted proteins | sample AD_JPNNA6_MetaG_FD_89755 | JGI IMG/M metagenome (GOLD analysis project Ga0116187, IMG submission 89755) | Active sludge microbial communities of municipal wastewater-treating anaerobic digesters from Japan - AD_JPNNA6_MetaG | ecosystem: Engineered > Bioreactor > Anaerobic > Digestate | place... | reverse complement strand
TGTCCTGCACCAGCATCAGGACGGGCAGTGTGCGTTCCTGCGCGAAACACAGCGCCTCGTAGAAATCGCCCTGGCGCGTGGCGGCGTCGCCGCTGCTGGTCACGACCACGTTGGGCTTGCCGTCCATCTGGAGGCCCCAGGCGATGCCGCAGGCCGGCAGCATCTGGGCGGCGGTCGGGGTGGGCACGCTCCAGATGTTGTGCGGGCGGGAGCTGAAATGGCCGGTGAGCTGGCGGCCACCGCTGGAGGACTCACGTTTGCCGAAATACTCGAGCGCGAGGTCGTAGGAGGAGACGCCGCGGGCGAGCACGAGGGCGCGGTCGCGGTAGTACGGGCACGCGAAGTCGCCCTCGCCGAGCAGCAGGCCCACGGCGGCGAGCGCCTCGTGCCCCATGCTGGCGACATGGAAATGACCGCGGCCTTGGCGGTTGAGGCTCTCCTGCCGGAAATCTCCCTGCCGGCTCTCGATCATCAGGCGCAGCAGCCGGAGCTTGGTCGCCGCGTCGAGCGCGGAGGCGGCGGGCCGCAGGGCGGAGCTCTCGGAACGGGTCGCGGGGGCTTTCTTCGCGGTCATGTCGGGGCCGAGGAAGGGTGCCGCCGGTGGAGTTGGCAAACCGTTTGTCGCGGCGGCCCGGCGGCGGTGCGCTCCCCTCCCGCGGGACCGCCAGCCGGCGCCGGCAATCTCCGCTTCGTCCGGGCTCCGGCGTAACGATGCAATTGGCGCGGAGTTCACTCGCTCGGGCCCCGTCTTCCCGGGTAGGGGGCGAGCTTGCTCGCACCGTCTGGGCGTCGCTCTTGCCGAGCGGTGCGAGCGAGTTCGCACCCTACGCCGACCGCATGATCACCGCTCAGTCGCCCAGGCAGGTGCCGACCCGCCGCGCCGACTCCACCCACCAATGATCGGTGGGCACAATCTTGATGCCCTTGGCGACCTTCGCGATCGGCACCGGCACGCACTTGTCGTCGCGGGCGGCGACCATGTGGCCGAACTTCCCCTGCCGGATCAGCTCCACCGCCGCCGTGCCCAGCCGGGTGGCGAGCAGGCGGTCGTGGCAGGAGGGCGTGCCGCCGCGCTGGACGTAGCCGAGAATGGTGACACGCGCCTCGAGGTTGGTGAGGTCCTCGAGCAGTTTCGCCAACCGCATCGTATGGCCGGCCCGGGCCTTGTCCCAGGCGGCGAGCGCCTGCTTGGCCTCCTTCTTCTCGGTGTCGTTGCGCGCACGGTCGCGGCGGCGCAGCAGCAGCTCGAGCTCCTGGGCGTCGGAGGCGGGCAGCGCCCCCTCGGCCACGGCCACGATGCTGAAGTTGGAGCCGTGCTCGGAACGGCGGCGGATCGCGGCGGCGACCTTCTCGACGTCGTAGGGGATCTCCGGGATGAGGATCACGTCGGCCCCGCCGGCGATGCCGGCGCCGAGCGCCAGCCAGCCCGCGCGGTGGCCCATGATCTCCGCGATGATGATACGGTGATGGCTGTGCGCCGTGCTGTGCAGGCGGTCGAGCGTCTCGGTGGCGATGCCCAGCGCGGTGTCGAAGCCGATGGTGTCCTCGGTGAACGCGATGTCGTTGTCGATGGTCTTGGGCAGGGTGACGATGTTGAGGCCCTTCTCGATCAGGCGCGCGGCGTTCTTGTGCGTGCCGCCGCCGCCGAGACAGACGAGCGCGTCGAGCTTGTGGCGCCGGTAGGTCTTCACGATCTCGCCGGTCAGGTCGCGGGTGGTGCCATCCTCCTGCGGCATGCGGTGGGGCTTGTCGCGCGAGGTGCCCAGCACCGTGCCGCCGAGCGTGAGCATGCCCGCCAGGCCGCGCTTATCGAGGTTCACCCAGCGGTCCTCGATCATGCCGAGGAAGCCGTCGCGGAACCCGATGAGCTCCCAGCCGTATTCGCCGACCGCGGCCTTGCCGACGGCGCGGATCGCGGCGTTGAGGCCGGGGCTGTCGCCGCCGGCGGTGAGGATACCGATGCGCTTGGTGCGGGCCTTCGTGGTTGCCATGGGAAACGGCGGCAGGTTGGCGGACTGCGCGACCGACGGCAAACCCGCGGTTGTGAATTTCCGTCGACACGCCCGGCGGGCTCCGTCGCGGCGGTGCGCCCCCTCGGACCGTCCGCGGGCCTCCTCCATGGCGGAGGCGATTCGCGACGACTTCGCCCCCACCGCCCCTCGCTGCGGCGCGACCGCGGGCAGGCGATCCCGCCCCCCTTCGCACCGCTGTCGCCTAACCATCGCGACAGTCGCGCGCCCCGTTGTGCCCCCGGCTCGACTCTGTAGCCAAGGCCACAATGCCTCGACGCGTTCCCGCCGGGCCGTTTCGCTCCCCTCCCCCGATGGAACGCTCCTCCCTGACCCGTTTCGCCTGGCTCTCGATCGCCGCCGCGCTCGTCACCATCGTCCTCAAGACGACCGCCTACCTGCTCACCGACTCCGTCGGTCTGCTCTCCGACGCCGTCGAGTCCCTCGTCAATCTCGCCGGCGGCATCATGGCGTTGATGATGCTCAAGATCGCCGCCCGCCCCGCCGACGAGGACCACGCCTACGGCCACAGCAAAGCCGAGTACTTTTCCAGCGGGGTCGAAGGCACGCTCATCCTCCTCGCCGCCGGCAGCATCGCCTACGCGGCGGCGTTGCGCCTCCTGCACCCCAAGCCGCTCGAGCAGGTCGGGGTCGGTCTGGCCGTCTCCGCGGCCGCTTCGGTCGTCAATCTCGTCGTGGCCCTCGTGCTCCTGCGCGCCGGCAAACGCGGCCACTCCATCACCCTCGAGGCCAACGCCCACCATCTGCTCACCGATGTCTGGACGTCGGTCGGGGTGGTCGTCGCCATCGGCGCCGTCTTCCTCACCGGTTGGCACTGGCTCGATCCGGTCGTCGCGCTCGTCGTCGCCGCCAACATCGTCTGGACCGGCGTGGGCATCGTGCGCCGCTCCGTGGCCGGTCTGATGGACACCGCCGTGGCGCCCCAGGATCTGGAGACAATCAACGGCATCCTCCGCAGCCACGAGGCCGCCGGCGCCCGGTTCCACAACCTGCGCACCCGCCAGGCCGGGGCGCGCAAGTTCATCAACTTCGACGTGCTCGTGCCCGGCGCGTGGACGGTGCAGCAGGGCCACGATCTGGTGGAGATCATCGAGCAGGAGATCCGCCAGGGGCTCCCCGACTCCACGATCTTCACCCACCTCGAACCCCTCGAGGATCCCGCCTCCTGGGCCGACACGGGGCTGGATCGCGGCCCCGCCGGGCGTTGAGGCCACGCCAGGGGCCGCCCACAGTGCGACCGCCAGCCCGACCATCGGGGCCGCTGGTAACCGGTCTTGCGCCGTCCCAGTCTTCCCGCACGCTCCGTTTGAACAAAACCATTCGGGCCGAGTCCCACTCCTCACCTCCCATGAGCACCCGTTCCGTTCTCGTCCTGACCTGCGCCCTCCTCGCCTCCGCGCTTTGCGCCGCGGAGAACACCCGTTTCTCCCAGTCCCTCTCGCTCGAGCAACGCGCCACCACGGGCCTCGCGCAGCTCAACTCCGACCAACTCGCCGCGCTCGACGCCCTCGTGCGACTCGATCAGGCCCAGCGCACGGCCGACAGCAAGAAGGCCGAGCCCGCCGCCGCGCCGGCCCCGTTCTCCCGCTCCCTCTCCGTCGACCAACGCCGCGCCGCCGGTCTGGAATCGCTCACCGCCGAACAGCAGGCGGCCGTCGACCTGCTCGTGGCGGCGCAGGCCGCCCCGGCCCCGCGCCATGAGCCCGCCGCGCTGCGGCCCGTGGAAGCCGTCGAGTTCTTCCCCAACCGTTTCGAGGTGCACGGCGAGGTCGGTTTCGCCTTCGGCGGCGGCAGCGGCTACAGCTCCCGCGCGGCGTGGCTCACCACCAGCCTGCTCGACGTCAAGACCGGCACCGAGTTCGCCGTCACCGTCGCCACCGGACGCGAGAAATGGAAACGTCCCTACCGCTGGACCAACGACTGGGAGGACGTCACCCTCAGCCTCGGCGCCCCGCTGTTCCGGACCCCCTGAACCGCCCGTCCCGCCTTCGCTCGCAGGCCGCGCCCGCCCGGGTGCGGCCTTTTTGTCGGGCCGCGGTTCCGCCCGGCGGGGCGCGAAACTGCTGGAGGTGACTACCGCTTCACCCGGCAGAGTGCACCCGTCGGCACCCACGCCGGCCTCGAAACCCGAAACTACCTACAATCATGAAACCCGTCATCAAGGAGCAGTTCATCGCCGTGCTCGCCGACGCCGGCATCACCGAGGAGCAGAAAGCGCGGTTGCATGCCGCGTTCGAAAAGCGGTATCCGGAAGCCCACCAAAGCTTCCTCGAGTTCCTCGGCTTCCCGGCCGAGGCCGTCCGCGACATCCGCGCCGCCAGCCGCAAGGCCTGAGGCCTCCCTCCGGGCCGGCGGCGTAAGCGCCGCCGGCGATTCCTCCCATTCTTCATCCTGCTCCTGTCCGTTCCTGATTCCCTGATTTCCACATTTTCCGTCCGCCTCCCGGTTCCTGCCGCCCGCCCCGTGAAAACCATCCGCCAGCTCGCCACCCAGTTCGGCCTCTCCCGCACCACGCTGCTCTACTACGACCGGCTCGGGCTGCTGAAACCGGAGTACCGCACCTCCGCCGGCCACCGGCTCTACACCGGGGCCGACGAGACGCGCCTGGCCCGCATCTGCGAACTGCGCGCCGCCGGCCTGCCGCTCGGCGAGATCGACGCCGTGCTCGACCCGTCGCAGAAACTGCGCACGCCCCTGGGCGAGGCGCTGGGCCGGCGCCTCACCGGCCTCAATCAGGAGATCGCCGCGCTGCGCCGCCAGCAGCAGGTCGCCCTCGCCCTCCTGCGCGATCGTTCGGCCGCCGGGCACACCCGCGCCATGACCAAGGACCGGTGGGTGCAACTCCTCGCCGCCTGCGGGCTCGACGAGAAGGACCGTGCCCGCTGGCACTCCGAGTTCGAGAAGCTCTCGCCCGAGGCGCATCAGGACTTTCTGGAGTCGCTCGGCCTCCCCGCCGCCGAGATCGCCCTGATCCGGAAATGGTCGGCGGGCGCGGCGGCCCGCCCGGGCCGCGCTCAGCGCACCGCCACCGCCTTGAAGAAGGTGTAGCAGAAGACCCCGTCGGGCTCGGCCGTGCGGTAGAGCGCGCGCACCCCCGCCGCCCAGTCCTCCGGCGCCATCAGCTTCGCCCCCAGCGCCGCATCGGTCACCCCCTCGACCATCGCGCTGAAGGTCTTGCGCGAGAAACCGTCCTGCAGCCCCGGCCGGCCGCCGTCGGCGTAGACCATCCGCGGCGAGACCGCCACGTCGCCGAACCCGGCGGCGCTGAGCATCGGATACAGCCGGCGGCCGATGTTGGCATCGCCGCCGCCCCGCCGCTGCAGCTCCACCAGGCACTCCACCGCGCGCCGCGCCAGGGCGTTGTCCGGGTGGAAATAGGTCGAGCCATGGTCCCCCTCGATGACGGTGAGCGTGCCGCCGGGCCTGAGCACGCGCCGCAGATGAGCCAGCGCCGCCACCGGATCGGCCAGATGCTCGAGCACGAAGCAGACGAACACGTGGTCGAACTGCGCCTCCGCGAACGGCAGCGCAAAAAGGTCCGCCTGCTGGAACGCGACATTGGCGAAGCCGCGTTCGCGCACTGTGCGCTCGGCCTGCGCCAGCGACGCCGGGGAGATGTCGACCGACACGAACTGCGCCTGCGGGGAGTTGGCGGCCAGCGTCACGGTCTGCGCGCCCACGCCGCAGCCGGCCTCGAGCACAATGCTCCCCGCCGGATAGCGGGTGTCCCCATGGAGCAAGTCCGTGAGCGTCGTCGCCTGGTCCCGCAGCCGCTCGCCCTCCCGGGCCGAGTATCCATGCACGTAGTCGGTGTTCGCCATGGCGAGACACGGCCAAAGTTCTGCGCCGTCGTCAACGGCGGCGATCGGCGCGGTGGCCGACTCCACCGACGGAAGCCGCCGCGGCCCGGCCGCGGCGGTCATCCCCATCCCGCGCGGGGATCAGCGGCTAGACCCCCTTGTCGAGCGCGAAGCTCATCGGCATCTCCATCCGGGTGTTCACCCGGCGGTTGTTCTTCATCCCCGGCCGGAACTTCCAACGCAGCATCGCCTCGACCGCCGACCGCGAGAACTCCGGATCCGTGGAGCTGACGACCTCCACGTCGTCCACGTTGCCGTGGGTGTCGACAATGAAGCGCAGCAGCACCGTACCGGAGAGTCCGCCACGTTTCATCTCGTAGGGATAACGGGGCGCCGCCCGGCTGGTGATCACCGGTTTCTTGTCGAGATCGTCGGCGTTCCACGTGTCCCCACGCACCACCCGCGAACTCGGGCGCGGCGGGGTGCGAGGCACGTCCCAACTGGTGCGGGTCGAGTCGGGCATCACCGGGGGCGCAATCCGGCCGAGATTCACGGTGATCGCATGGGCACCGGGATCGCGGAACATCTCGGTCAGCGTCGCCCGCGGCTCCCCGGAGTCGGACGCCTCGGCTGTGGCCGCATCCTTCTTGGCCTCGACCTCCGCCTTCACCGGAACGGCCTCCTCGAGGGCGAGCGGGGTGAACAATTCGGGCGGGATGGGTCGCGGCGCGACGACCACGCGAAGGTCGCCGCCGGTCGCGGGTGGTCCGAACTCGCACAACACGGCGGCGTGGAGCAGCGCCGAGACGGAGATTCCATAGACGAGGAAACGCTCGCGCGGCATCCGATAGCCGGCCGCCGACGTCGCCGACGGCGGAAGGTGGAACAGTCCCGGGAACAACCGGGGGAGTAGGGCAATTTTGGTGATCATGATTTTGGGGTGGGTTACACCAGGGATACGCGCGACGGGCGGAATTCTTAGGCGCTTTCTGCAGTCCACCCCGCGCGAGCGCAGCGCGCATGATCGGCAGGCTCGCCCGCGGGAGGCCGGGGCCATTGCGCCGCCACGCTCCGCGCGGGGCCTATCGCCACGAGGCCCCGGCGATGAGGCACGACAAGCGAAGCCGGCCGCGGGCGCGGTGTCCCCTCGCGTGAGCCGCGGGTCGCCGAGGACGACGCGCCCACCCTCGACCGAGGCCATTCCCTTCGTGAGGATCCGGGCCCCGTCCACCTGACCCGCACGACGCTCGCCACGACTCGTGCGCGCCCCCAAACTCCGCACGCACATGTTCTCTCCGAACGCCGAACGCATCCGTTTTCTCCGCGCCTCCTGGGCCTCGCTCCTGGTCGGCGGCGCCGCCGTGGTCTGCCTCGCGCTTCCCCAGTTCTCGGACACGCTCCTGTTCCGCCGCGCCGAGCTGGCCGGCGGCGAGTACTGGCGGCTCTGGAGCGGGCACCTCGTGCACTTCGGCTGGCGGCATCTCCTGGCCGACCTCATGGTCTTCCTCACCGCCGGCGTCTGGCTCGAGTCGTTCGCGCGTTGGACCGCACGCGGGTTCCTCGTCCTCGCGCCGGCCGCCATCTCCGCGCTGCTCTACTTCGCCGACCCCCAGCTCACCTTCTACGGCGGGCTCTCCGGGGTCGCCGTCGGGCTGCTCGTGCTGCTCGCCCTCGTGCAGGTCCGTCGCGACCGGATCGCGCCGCGCTGGATCTGGGTCGGCGTGCTCGTGCTGGTCGCCGTGAAAGTCGCGCTGGAGGCCTTCACGAACACACCGCTCGTCTCCGACTTCGGGCCCGACATCAAGGTCTCCTCCCTCGCGCACCTCGGCGGCATCCTCTGCGCCTTGCTCGCCTGGCCGCTGGCCAGCCTGGAGGCCAAGTAGGTCCGGTCTTCGACCGGGCCCCATCGGAGCGAGCCATCACCACCGACTCTCGCCTACGGCGGCTGGTCTTCGACCGGCCCTGCCGCCGAGCGGTCGCTCGTCGCCACGCAACGCGCCCCCCCTCCCCGCCGGCATGGTCCGCCCCTCTCCCCCAAATAACTCCACGGCCGTGGAGTTATTTGGCGGGCGTTTCCTACTGGGAAACAGTACCTTAGCATTCGCAGCGCCAAATACTTCCACGGCCGTGGGAGTATTTGGCGGAGGTTCGCGGATGGCCTTGGGACGAGGGTCGCTCCGCCACGGAGCCTGCACCGAGCGGCGAGCGGCGGGCCGAAATCGGGAACCCTCAGATCGCCGGCATCACGTTGCCGCCGCACACCGGGATGTACGCGCCGGTGATGAAGCTCGCCAAGTCCGACGCCAGGAACGCGACCACGTTGGCGATCTCCTGGTCGGTGCCGCGGCGTTTGAGCGGCACGGTGTTGTCGTATCCATCGCGCACCACAGTGCCGGCGTCGCGGTCCTTCTCGCTCACCGTCCAGCCGGGCGCGACCTGGTTGACGGTGATCTGGTGCTCGCCCACCTCCTTCGCCAGCACGCGCAACACGCCGTCCATCCCGCGCTTGCCGCCGACGTAGGCCGACTGCGTGGGGAACATCTGCATCGCACACTCGGTGTTGATGGCGATCACGCGGCCCCAGCGCCGCGGGAGCATCGCCGGCACGAACGCCTGCGCCATGTGCACGTTGTGCAGCACGCACGAGCGAAACTGGCTCTCGTAGTCGGCCACGGCCTGCTCCAGCAGCGGCTTCCACGGGTATTGCACCACGGCGTTGTTCACGACGATCTCGGGATCGTGGTGCCACGCGCGCACGGCATCGCGCAGCGCGCCGATCGACTCCTGCGAGGTCACGTCGGCACGGAACGCCTTCGCGCGCCGTCCGGTGGCGGCGATCTCGGCGGCGAGCGCCTCGGCTTTGGCGGGGTTGTTCAGATACGTGAGCGCCACGTCCGCGCCGGCCGCGGCCAGCGTGCGCGCCATGACACGCCCGAGTTCGCCGCTGGCGCCGGTGACGACCGCCAGGCGGCCCGAGAGATCGATGGGAAGCATGGAGACCAAGGAGACGGATCGAACCCGGCACGCAACCCCGGAGCTTGTTCATTGCATTGAACGCGGATGCCGGCCCGCAGGTATTCAACCTTGCCTCGCCCGACGATCTGCGGCGCCATCGGCGGCCCCGCCCCATGACCTTTCTGCTCCTCGCCGGTGGCCTGTGCTTTGTGGCCGCGCTGTTCCTGCCCGCCTACCGCAGCACCGGCTTCTTTTCCTTCAGCGGTCCGGGCTGGAAGATTGCCATCATCAGCGTGGTGCTGATCGGCGCCGGGGCGAAGGTGCTGCGGGAGGAAGGCGCCGGAAAGGCACTACTCTGCGGCCTGCCCGGCGCGGTGAACATCGGCGCGGCGATCCTGCTGGTGCTGGGCCTCTGCGGCACCCGCGGCCCAGCGGTGCAGGCGCTCGGCGCCGGCGTGCTCCTCGGCTGGAGTGTGCTGATCGTGGCGCTGCTGCTGCGCTGTCGCAGCGATCTGCGGATCGGCACGACCTTCTGGTCGGCCGCCTGCGTGCTGCTCCCGCTGCACGCCCTGCTCACCTGAGCGGCGGCGCTGAACGAGTGCGCCGGCACTCACCGGCGCGCCCCGGGAAGCGAACGTGCGGCGTGACGCTCAGTGTTTCGCCGCCAACAGACTCGGCGACTGGCCACTTGAGCGCGCCGACGAAGCGCTCCCGCCGAACGGTTTCCGTTCCGGCGCGGAGAACCGGCGCGCGGCCGCGGCGGCTTCGCCAGATTCGGCACCAACGAGACGAGCGAGATCCGCGATCGCTTCGTGCAACATCACGGCCTGCGCATTGAGTTCCTCGGCGGCGCTGGCCGCCTCCTCGGCGCTGGCCGCGTTGCCCTGGGTCGCGCTGTCCATCTGCCGCACCGCCTGGTTGATCTGCTCGATCCCCTGGCTCTGCTCCCGCGAGGCGCTGGCCACCTCGTCGACCAGCGCGGTGACTTTCACCGAGAGCTGGCCGTTGCGGGCCGTGAGGTCCGCGATCTCCTGGTAGAGCGTCAGGATGTCGCGTGTTTTCCCCGACGATTTCTCGATCAGTTGCTGGGTCTCCTTCGCGGCGGTGGCGCTGCGTTGGGCGAGGTTGCGCACCTCGTCGGCGACCACGGCGAAGCCGGCGCCCGCCTCGCCGGCGCGGGCGGCCTCGACGGCGGCGTTGAGGGCGAGGATGTTGGTCTGGAAGGCGATCTCGTCGATGGTCTTGATGATCTTGGCGGTCTCGGCGCT
>Ga0116187_1005922_pt1 | contig 10054 bp, 7 predicted proteins | sample AD_JPNNA6_MetaG_FD_89755 | JGI IMG/M metagenome (GOLD analysis project Ga0116187, IMG submission 89755) | Active sludge microbial communities of municipal wastewater-treating anaerobic digesters from Japan - AD_JPNNA6_MetaG | ecosystem: Engineered > Bioreactor > Anaerobic > Digestate | place... | reverse complement strand
AAAGTTGGATTCTTGTTACGAAATAAGTAATTTCTTCAGGAATATCGGCATACCAAATCAACATAAATTGAGAGAACCATAAATAAGTCCAAAACACACTAAAACCAAACATAAATTTTGCTAAATCATGAATGTGACTTGTATTTACATATTCTAAATATCCTTTTGATTTCAAATACAAAGTAGTTAAGCAAATAACTGTTACACCACTAACTAAGAAACTAGCAAAAACATACCATCCAAATAATGTACTAAACCAATGTGGATCTATTGACATAATCCAGTCCCAAGACATAATAGATTCAGAAACAATAAAGAATACTAGAAAACCTGCAGACAATTTAAAATTCTTTTTATAGAAATTATCATCATTAGCTTCGTCTTGAGCCAAACAATTTTTTCTTGAATAAAATCTGTAAAGATTCCAACCAGCTAAAAATATTGCCGCTCTAACAATCCAAAAAGGGAAATTCAAATAACCCGATTTAGCTTGAATCAATTCATCATGAGCAACAACTTGAGGATCCAACCAAACAAATAAATGATTAGAATCGAAAATGTGCAATCCACAAAGAAGTAATATCACAAAAAAGATAACAGATCCTACTGGAAGATAAGCCGTAATCCCTTGCATTACTCTAAACAAAACTGGAGACCAACCCGATTGAGCCACTTGTTGAATAGCATAAAAAGCTAATACACCAAGAGATACTAACATAAAGAAAATACAAGCAACATATAATGCAGACCAAGGTTTGTTTTGCAATTGATGTAAAACGTGGTTTAAATGTTCTTCGTGTTCAGCTGCTTCGTTTACCTCGTGTTTAACTGGCTCAGCTTTATGAGATGCTACAGCTTGTACTGCTTCAGTTGCAATTTTTGCTTCAGTAGAATCAGCAACTTCAGTAACCGAATCAGTTACTGCTTTTTCAGCATTCGGCTCAACGGCAATATGCTCTACTTCTGTTGTAGCGTGTTCTTCAGTAGCAACAGCGTGTTCATTTGCAGAGGCATGTGTTGCTTCTTGATGACCACCATGTTCTTGTTTAGCTAGAATTTTTTCTACGTCTTGAATATTTTTGGGTGCAGATAAAAAACCATATCCTATTCCTAAAAAGCCTACAACCATTAAGACTAGAGAAAATGTTTTTAATTTACTTGAAAATGTATACATATCTAATACAATGAGTTTGTTCTACAATTATAATTTACTTTTTAGATCCATCACATAAGACGCAACCATCCAACGCTCTTTTTTACTCAATTGATTGGCATGTGAACCCATATTATTAAGACCATAAGTTTCAACATGAAAAATACTTCCTTCGTTGATTTCTCTATCTTTATAATTAGGAACACCCAAAAACTTACCTTGCTTAACAAGATTCCCTTGTCCAACACCTGCATTTCCGTGACAAATAGCGCAATAAATTTCAAAAAGACCTTTAGCCTTTTCTATATCTTTTTCAGACAAAACACCAAGAGGCGATTTCAAGTTTGCTGCTTTAACAGCAATCAAAGCCTCAGGAGTATTTGGATATTCATAAACTTCGAATCCTCTATTTATGGTGCCCTCTACAGGAAGTTGTCCTTCTTTACCACCTTTAAAAACGTCAGCTTGGGAGTAAGTACCATAACTTACTGGCTCATACATATTAGGCATGTATTGGTAATTTGGTTTTGAATCATTTTTACAAGATGAAACCAAAATAGTAATACCTACTAAAAGTGTTATTTTATATATGCTTTTCATATCCACAATTAATGCTTATCAATTACTTTAACTTCTACTGCTCCTGTGTTTTCGAAGAAAGAAATTAATTCTTTTTCGTTATTATTTACTGCAACTTCCATCAAGAAATGGTCATCAGTAGTACGAACATCAGGATTTTCAGCTTCTTTAAATGGCCACAATCTACTTCTCATATAAAAAGTAATTACCATTAAGTGTGCTGCAAAAAATACCGTTTCTTCAAACATAATTGGTACAAATGCTGGCATATTTTCGATATAACTAAAACTTGGTTTACCACCAATATCCTGTGGCCAATCTTGAATCATAATAAAATTCATCATCCAAGTTCCAAATGATATTCCAACACAACCATAAATGAAAGCACAAATGGCTAATCTGGTTGGTGCTAGACCCATTGCTTTATCCAACCCGTGAACTGGGAATGGAGTAAAAACTTCTTCTATATGATGATGAGCTGCACGTGTTTTCTTTACGGCATCCATCAATATATCATCGTCATTATAAATGGCGTGTATTACTTTATTACTCATGGTGTGAATCTTTATTTGCTGCTCTCGCTTTTATAAAATTATCTCCAGTTCCTTTCAAAATTGTTTTTACCTCTGCTTGTGCAATCACTGGGAATGTTCTTGCATACAATAAAAATAATACAAAGAAGAAACCAATTGTTCCGATGAAAATTCCAATATCAACGAATGTTGGTGAAAACATTGTCCAAGATGAAGGAAGGTAATCTCTGTGTAATGAAGTTACAATAATTACAAACCTTTCGAACCACATTCCAATGTTTACTACAATCGAGATAATGAAAGAAAACATAATACTTGTTCTTAACTTTTTGAACCACATAAATTGTGGTGAAAATACATTACAAGTCATCATTGACCAATAAGCCCACCAGTAAGGTCCAGTAGCTCTATTCAAGAAAGCATATTGTTCGTATTCAACTCCTGAATACCAAGCAACAAACAATTCAGTGATATAAGCAACACCTACGATAGAACCCGTAATCATAATGATGATATTCATCAATTCGATATGTTGAATAGTGATATAAGCTTCAAGATTAGAAACTTTTCTCATAATAATAAGCAAGGTATTTACCATTGCAAATCCAGAGAAAACCGCTCCAGCCACAAAGTATGGAGGGAAAATTGTAGTATGCCATCCTGGAATTACCGAAGTAGCAAAGTCCATAGATACAATAGTGTGTACCGAAAGTACAAGTGGTGTTGCCAAACCTGCAAGAACTAAGGAAACTTCCTCAAAACGTTGCCAGTCTTTTGCTCTACCGCTCCAGCCGAAACTCAAAATTGAATACACTCTTTTGTTGAAAGGAGTAACAGCTCTGTCTCTTAGCATTGCGAAATCAGGTAATAAACCAGTCCACCAGAAAACTAATGAAACCGAAAGATAAGTTGAAATTGCAAATACATCCCAAAGTAATGGTGAATTGAAGTTTACCCAAAGTGAACCAAATTGATTCGGAATTGGAACAACCCAATAAGCCATCCAAGGACGCCCCATGTGGATAATTGGAAATAAACCCGCTTGAATTACAGAGAAAATCGTCATTGCTTCAGCAGAACGGTTAATGGCCATTCTCCAACGTTGACGGAATAATAAAAGTACTGCTGAAATTAAGGTTCCTGCGTGACCAATACCAACCCACCAAACGAAGTTAGTAATATCCCAAGCCCAACCTACTGTTTTGTTTAATCCCCAAGTTCCAATACCAGTAGAAATGGTGTAAATAATACAGCCCATTCCCCAAAGGAAAGCTGTAAGTGCGATTGAAAATACAATCCACCATTGTTTGTTGGCTTTTCCTTCAACAGGAGCAGCAACATCTACTGTTACATCGTGATAAGTTTTATCACCTATGATTAAAGGTTTTCTAATGGGCGCGTCGTATATATGAGACATAATCCTTTAAATTGATTTTTAAAATTATCTTAAGTATTTCTAACTTTAACGTGATAGAAAACGTTTGGTTTTGTACCTACATGTTCTAACAAATGATACATTCTTTCGTCTTCAGCTAATTTGGCAACTTTACTTTCTGTATCGTTAACATCTCCAAAAACCATTGCACCAGTAGTACAAGCACTTGAACATGCTGTTTGGAATTCTCCGTCAACAATAACTCTTCCTTCGTTTTTGGCTGCCAAAATAGTAGCTTGTGTTTTTTGAATACACATAGAACATTTTTCCATAACCCCACGAGAACGTACACTTACATCTGGATTCAATACCATACGCCCTAAATCATCATTCATGTGGAAATCAAATTCACTGTTTTTATTGTATAAGAACCAGTTAAAACGACGTACTTTATAAGGACAGTTGTTAGCACAATAACGAGTACCAACACATCTGTTATACGCCATATGGTTTTGACCTTGACGGCTATGAGAGGTTGCCGCAACAGGACAAACAGTTTCACAAGGTGCGTGATTACAGTGCTGACACATTACTGGTTGGAAAGCAACTTGTGGATTATCAGAAGCTTTTTCCATTTCATTAAATGTAGAAAGTGAACTTGATAAACCAGCAATATTTTCTTTTCTTTCATTATCTCCTGCGAAAGTTTCTTCGGATGAATAATATCTATCGATACGCAACCAGTGCATATCACGACTTCTTCTTACCTCAGATTTTCCAACTACAGGAACGTTATTTTCTGCGTGACAAGCAATAACACAAGATCCACAACCTGTACAAGCATTTAAATCTATCGAAAGATTAAAATGATGTCCAACAGAGCGATCAAATGAATCCCATAAATCTACAGTTGTTGATTTAACTTCTTTGTGATCCAATGAAACCATTGGTTGCGGATTCCATATTTCAGGATTCTTAGCGGTATTAAATATTTCTAAAGTTGTTTCTTTGATAATATCTCCTCTACCCATCAAGGTTTTTTGTCCTTGAACACAAGCAAATTCGTGTTCTCCTGCTCCTTTTGTCAAAGTAACAGATTGTACATTATTAAAGTCTTTATATAAAGAGTAAGCATTTACACCTACTTGCATTTCTTCTTTTAATGCTGCTTTTTTACCATAACCAAAAGCCAAACCTACAGTACCTACTGCTTGTCCTGGCTGAACGATAACAGGAACATTTTCTAATGTTACTCCATCTGCCGTTTTGATAGTTGCATAACTTCCGTTCAAACCTCCATTAGCAACAATTTCGTTTGATAATTCCAAAATTTTAGCATCAGCATTCGAAACCGTGACATAGTTATCCCAAGAAACTCTTGTAATTGGATCTGGAAATTCTTGCAACCAAGGATTGTTTGCTTGTTGACCATCCCCTAAACCCGTTTTAGTATATAAAACCAACTCTAAGTTTGAAGATGCTTTTGCACGAGACAAAGCACTTGCAGCAGCTGTATAATCAGCAGAACCGGCGCTTGCAGAAGAAATTGCTCCTACATAGAATCCATCGTGCAATACTTGATTCCAAGAAGAACCAGCAATTACAGAAGAAGCTACTGATTTTAAATAATTATAATACGTTCCAGGAATACCATTCAATGACAATAAAACATCTTGAAATTGTTTAGTATCAAATAAAGGACGAATCGTTGGTTGAGTCAAACTATAAGTTCCTTTTGTAATAACTACATCTCCCCAAGATTCTAAATAATGAGGTGCAGCAGCAGCAATTGTACAAACAGCAACAGTTTCATCCTCTTTCATAGAGAAACAAACAGAAAGATTTACTTTTTTCAATCCTTCAACAAAATCTTTTGAATTTGATAAAGAATAAACTGGATTCACACCACTCATAATCAAAGTATGAACGCCTCCTGATTTCATAGAAGCAACCAACTGAGATACTGATAAATTAGATCCTTTTCTAATTTGTCTAGTTCCAACAGTTGAAAAAGATTCACTTGCTAATTTTTGATTGATGGCCAAAACCAACAATTGTGCGTTTTTATCTTGAATACCAGAAACTAAAACACCTTTACTTCCTGCTTTTGCAAGTTCTTGAGCAATTTTAGTAACTTCAGCTTTTAATTTTGCATCCAATGATACTGGAACCGCAGCTCCAACAATTGTATTATATATAAGTACTAATGCTTGTTTTTGATTAGCGGTTGAAATTGCAACACGTTTATCAGCAGCAGCACCAGACAAAGTCATATTAGCTTCTAACTGGAAATGACGAGATATTTTTTGATTTCCTTTTGGTCCTTGTGGAATTCTTCCTTTTGCATAGCCCGAGTCATAATTCCCACCTTGCCAATCTCCTAAGAAATCTGCACCAACAGAAACAATAACCGAAGCTTTTGAAAAGTCATAATCAACCAAAGCTCTTTCTCCATAAACTGCTTCGAACGCATCTAATGTTTCTGATTCAGAAACAGCATCGTAAACAACGTGTTTTGCGTTTGGATTTTTACTAAGAAATTCAGCAATCAACTTTTCGGTTGAAGGACTTGCTAAAGTACTAGTCAAAAGAGCAACAGTGCCTCCTTTAGCTTTAGCATCAGCCAAACTTGATTTTAATTTTGAATCCACTTCAACCCAAGTAGCATTTTTACCTGCAATTTTTGGTTGTTTCAAACGCATACTATCATATAATGACAATACTGACGCATGGATTCTAGCATTGGCGGCAAATTTTGCACCAGGCATTGTATTATTATCAATTTTGATAGGACGCCCTTCACGAGTTTTTACTAACAGATTAGCAAAATCGTAACCATCAAAAACTGTAGTTGCATAATAATCTGCAATTCCAGGAATAATTTGTTCTGGTTGAACCACGTAAGGTATTGACATATGTACAGGACCTTCGCAAGCTGCAAGTGTGGCTGCCGCTGTGGTAAACCCAACGTACTTTAAAAAGTCACGACGTGTTGTAGCAGAAGATGACAAACTATCACCATTTCCTAAAAATTCATCAGTAGGAATTTCTTCAACAAATTCGTTATTTCTAAGCGCCTCAACAATAGAGCTATTTCCGTCTAGCTCTTCAACACTTTTCCAGTATTTTTTGTTTGATGACATATTCTATAAATATTGTTTATTGTTTTTGGTTTTTGGTTTTTGGTTTGAAACTACAAACTACAAACCAAAGACTTTCTTTTTAGCTTTTTTTAATAATGACATTTACCACATTCCAAACCTCCCATTTGCGCTGCAGTCAATTTATCTACACCGTATTTTTTAGAAAGTTGTTCGTGAATTTTGGTATAATACTCATTCCCTTCCATTTTTACTTCAGTTTTTCTATGACAATCTACACACCATTTCATCGTTAGTGGAGCAAATTGTTTTTGAACTTCATAAGTTTGAACTGGACCGTGACAGGTTTGACATTCAACTCCAGCAACATTAACGTGTTGTGAGTGATTGAAGTAAACAAAACTTTGCAAGTTATGAATACGAACCCACTTTACAGGTTCTGTTTTTCCGGTATATTTTTGATTGTCTTTATCCCAACCTACCGCTTTGTATAGTTTTGCAATCTCTTTGTCGTAAAAATCTTTAGAATACTCAGCAGTTGCAGTAGTGTCAGAAACTTCAGAAATGTTCTTGTGACAGTTCATACACACATTCAAAGATGGAATTCCAGCAGTTTTTCCAACTCTTGCAGCCGAGTGGCAGTAATTACAATTGATTCCGTTACTTCCTGCGTGAATTCTGTGAGAATAATGTATAGGTTGAATTGGAGCGTAATCTTGATCGACACCTACTTGCATAAAGTAGCCATAAACAAAGTAAGCACCTGACAACATTAAGAATATTACAGAAACCAAAACTAAAAATTGATTTTTAACAAATGCTTTCCAAATGGATATTTTAGGCTCTTTTAAAACCACATCAATTCCATTTGCAGAAGCCACTTTTCTTAAAACATTGTTTACCAAAACTAGCATTACAATAAGTATTGCCATTACTAAACACAAAGCACCAAGAATTACATTGTTTGAAATTCCACCAGTATTTGCATCAGTTCCCGGAACTTTCTCTCCACCAACTGGAGCAGCAGGAGCAGCAGCTTTTTCTTCCATTGTGTAAGCGATGATATTATCAATATCAGCTTCCGACAATTGAGGAAAAGCAGTCATTGGAATTTTGTTATTAGCTTCAAAAACTTTTACTGCCTGAGCATCACCTGATTTAATTAAATCAGAACTGTTATGAACCCATTTGTAAATCCAAGCTTTTTCATACTTAGCACCAACACCTCTAAGAGCTGGACCAGTTGCTTTGGCATCAAGTTTGTGACATGCAGCACAATTTGTATTGAAAATTTCTTTTCCTTTTACTGCATCTCCACCAGAACTAGCTGCAGGAGCTGCAGTAGCATCTGCCGGAGTTGCTGTTGCAGCTGGAGCCGCTTCTTGCGCATAAGAACTTAACGATAAACTTAGCATTAAAGCTAAACTTAAATATAATTTTCTTGTAATCGAATTATGGTAACCCACCTTTTTCATATAGTTTAGTGATTATCTACAATATTGAATATGACTTTTTACAAACATAAAATATGACAAAAATCATTTTTCTTAAAATATTCGACAAAAATACACTTTATGTGTTATTCTCAAAACCTTAAAATAGTCTTAAATATAATTTATATCAATTCTAAATAAGTGCCTTTCGTTTGAATTATTTATTAAACACTATTTTTGCATAAAAACACTATCACTATGAGAAATATAACCCCTATCAAAGCCATACTAACCTTCTTATTCCTTGGCTTTTATTCGCATTATGCCATAGCTCAAGACCAAAATAACTCAGTAAATCAAGACCCAAAATTTGAGCAATTGCTAAACGAAAAAAGAAAAATAAATGCTTCGCTTACTGTAAATGACTCCTATAAAATTCAAATTTATACAGGCACTAGCGAAATTGCTAAAAAAACTTTGACCGAATTCAGGCAGGAATTCAAAGATATTGATGCCACAATTGTGTTTAATACACCAAATTACAAAGTTTGGGTTGGTAATTTCAGAACCCGAATTGAAGCTGAAAAAATCCTAGCAGATATTAAAGATCGATATAAAAACGTGCTTTTGATAAAGCCGAGTAGGTAATTTTTTTTATATTATAAAACAAAAAAGCAACTCCAATTGGGTTGCTTTTTTTGTTTGTGTTACTTGCTACAAAATGCAATTCCCAACTATTTTCAAGAAATGTTTTTGTAAAGCTAAACTAATATCTCTTCACATACTCTTGCCAATTGTCAGGAAACATGTTTTTTATATATTCTATAGTTCGTACTCGTTATTGTAAATAGCCATCATCAGTAAGGTATGACCAAACCTTGATTCCAAATAATCTACGGGTACTTTTTTTTGGATGACCTCTTCTTTTATTTTCTTGATGTCACCACTCTTAACTGCTTTGGCAAGCTCCCAAGCTGGAGTACTTTGGAACAATCGATAATCCATACCTAACAGTTTACTTTTATCAACTTGTGTTTCTTGATTGTAACAACTGGTAAGACAAAATAAAAGACAAATAGAAATTAATTTTTTCATACTTTAAATTATTATCAACCAAAGCTAAACAAAAAAAATCCCGATTGCTCGGGATTTCTTATGAATATATCGAAATTTTATTTCAATTTCTTTTTGATAGCTACTTCGTGGAAGGCTTCGATTAAGTCTCTTTCTTCGATGTCGTTGTATCCTTTTATTTGAATACCACAATCATACCCTTTAGCAACTTCTTTGACATCGTCTTTGAAACGTTTCAAGGCAATCAATTCACCAGTGTGAACCACAACACCTTCGCGAATAATTCTGATTTTGGCATTTCTTAGAATTTTTCCATCCACAACCATACATCCTGCAATGGTACCTACTTTAGAGATTTTAAACAACTCTCTAATTTCGGCAGTACCAAGCACTTCTTCTTTCATTTCTGGTGCCAACATTCCTTCCATCGCATCTTTCAAGTCGTCGATTGCGGCGTAAATGATAGAATAGTAACGGATATCAATTTCTTCTTTGTCGGCTAATTGTCTTGCATTTCCAGCAGGACGAACATTAAATCCAATGATGATCGCATCCGAAGCAGAAGCCAACATAACATCGGTTTCAGTAATCGCTCCAACTCCTTTATGAATAATATTAATTTGGATTTCGTCAGTCGAAAGTTTAGAGAACGAATCAGACAAGGCTTCAACAGAACCATCTACGTCACCTTTAAGGATGATGTTCAATTCTTTAAATTGACCTAATGCAATACGACGACCAATTTCGTCCAAAGTAATATGTCTTTGTGTACGAACTGATTGTTCACGCATCAATTGCGAACGTTT
>Ga0116187_1005916_pt1 | contig 10057 bp, 8 predicted proteins | sample AD_JPNNA6_MetaG_FD_89755 | JGI IMG/M metagenome (GOLD analysis project Ga0116187, IMG submission 89755) | Active sludge microbial communities of municipal wastewater-treating anaerobic digesters from Japan - AD_JPNNA6_MetaG | ecosystem: Engineered > Bioreactor > Anaerobic > Digestate | place... | reverse complement strand
TCAGCGGCGTTCCGCCCGCCCTGGCCTCGCGGATATCCACCGTGCCGCTGTGCGGGCTTTCGCCTTCCTGCTGCATCGCCGCGAGCCCCTTGTGGATCTCATTCCGGTCTTGCAACACCGACAGGCGTATCTCCTGATAGTCATACAGGGCAAGCACCTGGTCAAATTTCTGCTCCAGCAGTTTCCACTTCCAGACATCATCCGGCAGAATCTTCTGGTAGGCTTGGGACTCCATCTCTTTCACTCCTTTTTCATGTTCTTTCATGCTTGAATCCGGCTGTTTTTTGTCAATACAAAAAAGCGGCCCGCCAAAGCCCCGTGGCAGACAACCCCCATCAGCAAGCCACCCGCCCGGGCACCCAGTATCCTTATCCCCCTGCCATACAATAAGCTCCATGTCCCGTCTGTGCAGAATGGCCCCCCTTTGCATCCCGTGGTTTGGCGTGGGTCTTCCTGGGGTCAACCTTATAATTTATAAGGGATACCTAAGGATGATGGGCTATCTTATTCGCCCCCAAAAGGATGCCGGTATAACCCGCGGCTTTGGGGAGGCTGATCTGCCCCCCAAGCTGAACCTTGGCCTTAACGCTCTGCCCCTCATATAACTATGCTCATTTTTAAGGGATCAAAACTTTTATGTTGCCATAAAATAGCCGCTGCAAAAAAATGGTTTAAAGTATAGAAAAAGGAGGTTGCCATGATCCAGTTATTCAAGATCGCCAATCAGAAATTCACTCCCGCGTTCACGCAGGACGAGGCTTTCTGGATAAACGTGGAGAATCCCACCCAGGAAGAAGCCAAGGCTCTGATGGAACGCTATGATCTGGCTGAGGACTTCATCACCGACCTCCAGGACGCCGATGAGAACAGCCGCATGGAGTATGACGAGGGCAACATCCTCATCATCCTGCGCGTGCCGCTCTATTACAGACGCCATTCGGCAAATCTTTCCTTTACCACAGCGCCTTTGGGCATAATCATCGTTGATGACAAGATCATCACCCTCAGTTTCTACGATAACGAGATTCTCACTCAATACATCGATTGCAAACACCGTCCCTTCAGGATCACCCAGCAGAGCTTTTTGCTGCAAATCGCGCTGCGTACCTCGATCTACTATCTCAAGTTTCTCAAAGAGATCAACCGGCGCACCACCCGCATCGAAAACGAACTGCACCAATCAATGCGCAACAAAGAGCTGATCCAGTTGCTGAGCCTGGAGAAAGGTCTGGTCTATTTTGCCACGGCGCTCAAGTCCAACGAGATCATCCTGGAGCGGATGCAGCGCTCCCGCTGGCTGCAACAGGATCCGGAAGCCGATGACCTGGTGGAGGACGTGATCATCGAAAACAAACAGGCGATCGAAATGACCAACATCCACACCAGCATCCTGAGCGGCACGATGGATACCTTCGCCTCCATGATCTCAAACAACCTCAACGTGCGCATGAAATTCCTCACCTCGGTGACCATCGTGCTGATGCTGCCCACCCTGATCGCCAGCATCTATGGCATGAACATCGCCCTGCCCCTGCAGAACCATCCCTTTGCCTTCGCGATCCTGATGGGATTGTCGGTCGTGCTGTCGGTGCTGCTGGTGCTCTATTTCATCCGCAAAAAGCTGTTTTAGAGGAGCGACATTTTGTATAAACTAAGCGTTACAGACACCTTCAGCGCCGCCCACCGCCTCTGCGGATACCAGGGCGCCTGCAGCAACCTGCACGGCCACAACTGGACTGTGCGGGTGAGCCTGGAAGCCGACGCGCTCGACGGGATCGGCATGGCCATGGATTTTGGAGTGATCAAGGCCAGTCTGGGCAAAATCCTGGAGGAGCTGGATCATGCCTATCTGAACGATCTGCCGGCCTTTCAGAACATCAACCCCACCTCCGAAAACCTTGCCAGATACATCTTTGAGCGTCTGGAGAAGGAGCTTGGCGGCTCGCCCGCGAGGGTTTGCGCCGTGGAAATCTGCGAATCCGAACGCTCCAGCGTGGTGTATTCCCATGCTTAGATTTGTCCAGTCCTTCTTTGTGAAAAGCGCTGTGGAGCCGGCGGACTATCCAGCCAGCGCCTATCCCGAATTCGCCTTTGCCGGGCGCAGCAACGTTGGCAAATCCACGCTGATAAACCTGCTCACCAACCATCGCGGCCTCGCCAAGACCAGCTCCCATCCCGGCAAGACCCGGCTGCTGAACTTTTTCATGATCCGCTGGAAAGACGATGAGACGGGCAAGGAAGGCAAGCTGCAACTCACCGACCTGCCCGGCTACGGCTACGCCGAGGTCAGCATGGCGGAGCGCGAAAGCTGGCGCAAGATGCTGGACAGGTATTTTTCCCAACGCGAGCAACTGCGCAGCATCATCGTGCTGGTGGATATCCGCCATCCCGCGGACGAAAAGGATGTCCAACTGCTGGAACTGCTGCGGCTGCGCAAGTTTGACCACTGCGTGGTGGCTACCAAGGCGGACAAGATTCCCAAGACCAAAGTCGCCAAGACCCTGCAGTTGCTTGCCAAGGGCCTGGGACTGGAGGACACGCCCCTGTTCGCGGTTTCAGCCCTCAAAAACAAAGGCCTGGAGCAAATCTACGCCTGGATGGCGCAACGGGTGGATTGATTCCCGCGATGCGCTCCGATTTTGACGTGATCGTGGTGGGCGGCGGGCACGCCGGCATCGAGGCAGCCCTGGCAGCCGCGCGGCGGGGAGCGCGCACCGCCCTCTTCATCATCAAGATCGAATCCATCGGCAGGATGAGCTGCAACCCCTCCTTCGGCGGGCCTGCCAAAGGGCACCTGGCGCGGGAGATCGACGCCCTGGGCGGAGAACTGGGCTACAACGCCGACCGCTCCGGCATCCATTTCCGCATGCTCAACCGCAGCAAAGGCCCCGCCGTCTGGGCGCCGAGGTCGCAAAACGACCGCCAGCTCTATTCCTCGCTCATGCTGGCAAGCGTGGAGGGGCAGCCGAACCTGCAACTGCTGGAGGCGGTTATCTCCGAACTGATCGTGGAACAAGGCAGGGTCAAGGGCGTGCGCAGCGAGATCGGCAAAGAATACTTCGCCCCGCGGGTGATCCTCGCCACCGGCACCTTCCTGCGGGGGCTGATTCACGTGGGCAAGGTCTCTGTGCCCGGGGGACGCAGCGGCGAGCCTGCCGCGGACGGCCTTTCCGCCAGCCTGCTCAGGCACGGCCTCAAGCTTGACCGTTTCAAGACCGGCACTCCCCCGCGGGTGGATTTGCGCAGCCTGGACTACTCCCTGCTGGAGGAACAACCCGGCGATCCCGACCCGGAAGGCTATTCCTACTACCGCGGCCTGGCCCTCAGCAACCGCGTGAGCTGCTACCTGACCCACACCACCGCCGAAACGCACCGGATAATCCGCGACAATCTGCAGCTTTCCTCCCTCTACGGAGGGATTATCCAGGGTATCGGGCCCCGCTATTGCCCCTCCATCGAAGACAAGATCGTCAAGTTTCCCCAGCGGGACAGCCATCAGGTATTCATCGAGCCGGAAGGGCTGAACACCCACGAGGCCTATGTGAACGGCGTCTCCACCAGCCTGCCGCCCGAGGTTCAGGAACTCATCCTGCGCAGCATTCCGGGCCTTGAGCGGGCGCGCCTGATGCGCTATGCCTACGCCATCGAATATGACTACGTTGCGCCTGGGGAGATCACTTCCAGCCTGCAATGCAAACAGATTGCCGGCCTCTATCTGGCGGGACAGATCAACGGCACTTCCGGCTATGAGGAGGCTGCCGCCCAAGGCCTGCTTGCAGGCATCAACGCCACTTTGGATCTGGAGGGTAAGGATCCCGTCATCCTCAGCCGTTCCGAGGCTTATATCGGGGTGCTGATCGATGACCTGGTGACCTGCGGGATCAACGAGCCTTACCGCATGTTCACCTCCCGCGCGGAGTATCGCCTGCTGCTGCGCCAGGACAACTGCGATGAGCGCCTGATGCCCCTCGGCTACAAGCTGGGTCTGGTCTCGGGGGAACGCTGGGAGATGTATTGCCGGACGCAGGAACTCAAACAGCGGGAACTGGAACGCCTGCGCACCGAGAAATCCTCCCCCCATCCCGAACTGCGCGAGCCGCAAAAGTTCGCCCTGCTGCTCAAACGCCCCGGCATCAGTTTTGAACGCCTGGCGGAGTTTGGCTACCGCCCCTCGCCCGGGATCACAGCCCAGATTGCCCGCCGCTGCGAACTGGAGATCAAATACGAAGGCTATCTGCAGCGCGCCCGGGAGGAACTGGAACGCTTCCGCGCATCGGAAGACCTGCCCCTGCCGCAGGATATAGATTACCTCGCCATCGAAACAATCGCCTGGGAAGCCCGTGAAAAGCTGGGACGCGTCCGCCCGCAAAGCGTTGGGCAGGCCCTGCGTATCCCCGGGGTCAACTACACCGACACCGCCGCGCTGCTGATCTGGCTGCGCAAGCATAACAACAGCCGGGAGGCCTGATGAAGACAGCCGCGATCATTCCCGCCCGCCTCGCCAGCACCCGCTTTCCCGCCAAAGCGCTGGCCGGCCTGAATGGCAAACCCCTCATCCAATGGGTCTGGGAAGCCGTGCAAGGCACCGGACTTTTTGACCAGGTGCTGGTTGCCACCGACGCGCCCCAAATCCTGCAAAAAGTGAGGGAATTCGGCGGCTCAGCCACGCTCACCCGTGCCGACCACGCCAGCGGAAGCGACCGCGTTGCCGAAGCAGCCGCTGAACTGGACGCGGAGCTTATCTTCAACGTGCAGGGCGATGAACCGCTCATCGACGCCCCCTCGCTGAGTTCGCTCCTGGAGGCCTTTTCCTGCCCCGAAGTGCGGATGGCTTCGCTGATGACCCCTCTGGATGACCCCCGCGAACTGGCCGATCCGAACACTGTTAAGGTGGTTGTGGATCAGGATTTCAATGCCCTCTACTTCTCCCGCGCGCCCATTCCCTTCAACCGGGATGGCGCCGCTTCCGCGCGCTACTGGAGGCACATCGGGGTCTATGCCTACCGCCGCGAAGCCCTGCTGCGCTTTGTGGCGCTGCCTCCGGGCAGGCTGGAACAACTGGAGAAGCTGGAGCAGCTCCGCGCCCTGGAGCATGGCCTGGCCATCCGCATGGTGCCCACCAGCTATCAGGGCATCGGAATCGACACGCCTCAGGATTTGGAGCGGGTCAAAGCCCTGCTCAAAGCGTCACGCTGAGCTTCACATAGGCTGTGGAGAGGTCTTTGCGGAAATCTCCCGCGGGATCCTGCCAGGTGGAAGGCTCGATCTGCGTCTGGGCGGATTTCAGCCCCAGATACACAAACCACTCCGGCCTGAACTCGTAGCGCAGGTTGCCCCAAAAGCTGAGGGAGGCCGTGGACGTTCCCACCTCGTAAGAACTTAACCCGCTGCCCATCGAAATCTTGAATGTGGGCCTGGGGGTATAGTCCACAGCGGCGTTGACGACCACATACTCCTCATCCAGCATCACCATATTTGTGCCGGGCAGCAGCAGCTTGTCATAGCCATAGTGAATCCAGTTTCCTGCCACTGATGCGCTCAGGTTTTTCACAGGATAGATTGCGGTATTGATGGTTATTCTGTGTTGCGGATAGACATCGCTGAGCGCGTAAACCAGTGTTCTTCCAAATAAATAGCTGCCATGGACGCGGAAGCTTCTCAGTTTGTACCAGTAGAAGCCAAGTAACGAGTTAAATACTTTGTGCAGGTCGTTGTTCAGATCAGGGACTTTGTTGTATGAACTGTTAGTGAGGAAGTTAAGTCTGGAGGCCAGGTTCAGGTTGGCGGTCATGCCGCTTGAAAAGCAGTAGTAAGGATCCAGGCTCAGGTCATTGTGAAAGTTGTAAACCCATGCGTTGAGCGAGGCATAGCGCACCTTTCTTTCCGCGTAGGTTTTACTCCAGCCAAAACTGCCGCCGAAATATTCATTGTCTTTCTCATACAGATAGCCCGCGTCCAGGGCAAGGTCTTTGGAAAGCTTTCTGTATCCCACGGAGAAGTTAAAATCGCCGGGCTTAGCCTGCAGTTGGAAACTGCCAGAGTATCCTTTCTGGGGGTCAGGCAAGTTTTCAGACTCCTTGTCCCGCAATGAGATAATCATTTCATAAGCTGCATAGAGGTTGGGCAGGTATTCCCAATTGGCGGATCCTGTGTAAACGTGATTGTAATAGCCCTTGTTTACCCGGCTGACTATCCCGTTGCTCAACTGAAACTTCCGCCAGCTCGGGTTGACGGCCAGGACCTGGAAATAGTCGTCGGGATTGATCAACACACCCTCATCCACAATCTTTTTATCAAAAGCGCCCAAGGCACCCCAATTCAGGATTTTGGAGTTGCCTGTGGCTTTGAATGCCAGTCGCGGTTGCACGATATTGCGGGTGTAGAGGACGTCACTGTCGATCCCGAAGGCGTCGATGTCTTCAATGAAGAAAAAGCGGTTTTCGTCGTAGTAAGGAGGGTATTTGCTGTTGTAGTCATCCCGCGCCTGATCCATGGGAACATCCGAAAAGTCCGGATTCAAAGCCAGCTTGATACGGGTGCGCTGGCTTGGATTGAAGGCGATATCCATCCCTATATGTTCGGGGTCCCAACTGCTGCTGCGCCGGAGCAGGTCGTAACTTTTCACGTAATAAGGCCGGAAGGTCACATCCAGCTTGTGCTTCACCGGAGTCTGCAGCACGATGTCCTCCCCCTTGGTAAAGTAGTCCTTGCCGTCCTTGTCAATCACATACGGATAGGAGTAGAATTCATTGCTGTCATAATGGTAACGTGATACGATTATCTTCCATTTGTAGGGGCTGTCCTGCTTGTAGCGCAACTCGTTGAGGGGGATGCGCATGGTGACCGTCCAGGTGTCCGTGCCAAACTTGCTTTCATAGGAATAGTGGCTGTCCCAGGCAAAATCTACGTCCATAGATTCGTCGCGCACCCCGTCCAACAGGTTTCCCAGGGGATAGGCGACATAGAAATAGGCAAAATAGGCGTCCGGAATGGTTATCAACTGCACCCCCAGATAGTCAGCGTGGGTGCCTTCATCCTTAACGGATATCGAGCCTTTGGTAAAAGTGGAGTCGATGCGCGCCACAAGGTGCACCATCAGGTCGCCGCCATCCTGCCACACCCAGGCCTGGGTGGGAAGGGTTTCAGCTTTTTTGTCTTCTGGATCGATACGCACCCAGTTGCTGATCAGATTGCTGTCTTCCAGGACAGGTTCACTGGAGTCGGGCAGCACCATCGCGCCGCAGTGGATTGCCAATAGAGCCGTAAACAGGCAGAGCAGGGCTTTCATACAACTTCTCCTCGCTGCTTTTTATTTGTGGTGCCATTGCAAAACAATGCACACCAAACCATTTAACGGGGGGGTAAATGTGTCAACCATTTATTTCTCTTTTGCTTCGTTACCTGATTATTCCCGGGCTTGGAAAGCCAGTTTTGCCTGGCAGGAGGAAACTTCATTTGCGTTATCATAACGGATTTTCCTTCCGCATGAATTAAGGGCTGCCGAAGTCTGTTCGGCAGAGGCAACGGAGTTGCCTGTTTGGGAGAGACCTCCGGTCTCTGTGGCAAACGGACTTTGCCACCCCAAAAGGGCACTCGTCTGCCCGGGATGACACAGTATATAGTCTGGTATGATCTGTTTTTGGCTGAATGCTTGTCTTTCTATCCTGCTGATCCTGTCGATCCTGTTATCCGCGTTCTATTTCCATTTTATCTTTCCCCGGTCTTACCCGAGATTGTGCTTGACAGCAGAGCCAGTCTCCGCCAAATTTCGTTTGGGCTTGCACAACCCGCACCAACTAAGTGCCCAAGGATATCGAGATGAAGTTCAGAACATTCTGCCTGCTGCTTTCCCTGATTGCCTGCGCCGGCCTTGCCGCGGCGCCGCTCAGGATCTTTTACACCGGGGACACCCACGGGGTTTACAGCGCCAGGGAGGTGAAGCCGGACAGCCTTTGGCAGGGCGGCTACCTTATTCTGGAAGAGCATCTTAACCGCATGCGCTCCCAAAGCGACATGCCCAGCCTCTATCTGGACAGCGGCGACCAGCAGACCGGCACCATCTTTGCCAGCCTGGTGGAGGATGGAGTCCACGGCGGCGCCGTGCTGCAGGTGTTCAACCGCCTGGGGCTCGACGCCAGCGTCTATGGCAACCACGAGTTCGATTTCAGCTACGGCAACACCCGCGACCTCGCCCGCCTCGCCAGCTATCCCTTCGTGTGCACCAACCTGCTGGACAAAAGCACCGGCAAGAGCGTCAGCGGCACCCCCTGGACCATCATCGAGCGCGGCGGCTTGCGAATCGGCATCTTTGGCATCACCCTGGAACTGCTGCCGGAGAAAGTGAAGGCGGAAAACGTGCGCAGCGTCCGCATCCTGCCTCCCGCCGACGCCATCAACCTGCATCTGGATGAAGTGGACCTGAAGACCGACCTTATCGTGGTACTGACCCACCAGGGCTTTGAGGCTGACAGCTTGCTGGCGGCTCAACTGGACGACCGGGTTGACCTCATCATCGGAGGCCACGACCACATCTGGGCTAGGCAGCCCCCTCTGGTCAACGGCAAATATCTGCTCTACAGCGGTTCGCATCTCAACTGGCTGGGCGTGGCCGATCTGGACATAGTGGCCGACCGTGTGGCGTCGCTTTCCAACCGGCTGCAACCCCTAAGTTCCAACACCAATAAGTTTTCCACCCCTCTGGCGGACTATATCCAGCAGAAAGTGCTGGCGATCGGGGAGCAGATGTCGCGCCTGATCGGCTACATCCCGGTGGACTGGGTGCCGAATAAGTATGAATCCACCCCCGTCTCCCGCTGGGTGGCAAATTCGCTCAGGATGGAGTATCGCGCCATCTACAACCCCGATCTGGCAATCATCAACAACGGCGGCATCCGCAAGGCCATCCCCGCCGGCCCCCTCACCCTGGGCGACCTCGCCGAGATGCTGCCCTTCAACAACAACGTGGTGGTCTTCTCCTGCTATGGCAGGGACTTGCTCATCTTTGACGAACTGAACGCCCAACACGCGATCGGCAAACCCCACGACATCTGCGAACGCACCCAACTGGACGGCAAACGTGTCGATCCCGAGGCCATCTACCGCGTTGTCTCGCACGACTATGTGGCGGGGCAGTGGGACAAGTATCTGGGCTTCAAACCCTTTGACGTGTACGACACCGGCGACCTGATCCTGGACGCCATGATCCGCCAGGCCTCGCTGCAGTTTTCCGTTCCGGAGGCGGAAGGCTGGGATTGAGCTTCCTCCGCTGGGCTTTCGCTCCCCTTTGCATCCCATGGATTTCCTGTGGTCTTCCTTGGGTCATCCTTAACTTCGCAACCACATACCTAAGGATGATACCCCCAAAGCCTGTCGTAGCAAAGGAGGGCGGTATGAGGGATTATGCGGATGGTTGTGGGAATTTTACGGAAAGGTGTTTTTGAGGTGGAAAGGTGGAAAGATGGAAAGGTGGAAAGGTGGAAAGATGGAAAGGTGGAAAGGTGGAAAGGTGGAATGGTGGAAAGGTGGAAAGGTGAAAAGGTTCCCTGAAACAAACACCACCAGACTATACACTGCGTCATCACGGGCAAGCGTGCTTGACCCGTGATCCAGTCTTTTCAAAACAAGCAACCAGCCCCGAAACAAACCACACCAGGCTATATACTGTGTCATCCCGGGCAGCGACCCGGGATCCAGTCTTTTAGAAACGGCAACCAAACCCCGAAACAAAACACAAGACTATACACTGTGTCATCCCGGGCAAGCTATGCTTGAGCCGGGATCCAGTTTTCAGGGGTGGCAAAGTCCGTTTGCCACAGAGACCGGAGGTCTCTTCCTAACAGGCAACTCCGTTGCCTCTGCCGAACAGACTTCGGCAGCCCTTCGACCGTTTGAAGTCCAAGCCAGCTCAGGGCTTGGCGAAATTATTGAAGCCTGTATTGCCGGCTTGAACTCCAAACTCAGCCAGCATGGAGTTCATTGAGCCAGGAATGGCTTCATATTGCCACCAGACGCTTTGGGCTCAATGGACTTCATGCGAAGTCCGCAGCCAAACAAACCC
>Ga0116187_1005915_pt1 | contig 10058 bp, 7 predicted proteins | sample AD_JPNNA6_MetaG_FD_89755 | JGI IMG/M metagenome (GOLD analysis project Ga0116187, IMG submission 89755) | Active sludge microbial communities of municipal wastewater-treating anaerobic digesters from Japan - AD_JPNNA6_MetaG | ecosystem: Engineered > Bioreactor > Anaerobic > Digestate | place... | reverse complement strand
TCGGTAAATAAAATATCTGATTGGTTAGTTTAGAAGCTTGTTTATATGCTTTTTTCAATTCTTCCAACTTCGTTTTATAGATATTATTATCAAAACCCCCGACCATATTTGCAGAAATATTTACACTTTTTACTTCAAAAATATGTATTCTATTAAAGCTGTCTTTCATCACAAAGTCTGGATATGAAGAATGCGGTGCGCCGAGATAATACTCAAACTTTATCGGCGAGTTTGCCACATAATTTTTACCCCACAGATACACTTGTTTCGTATCTAAAAACTCTGGTTCTGTTTCTCCAAATAAATCAGTTGCTCCGGCTTTTGGATTCTTCCTCCCAACTGTTACTCTTTTACCAACTCGTCCATCGCCAACCGCTACATCATCTTTTGCAAGGTCCTTTAAGATACTCGTCCACGCACGCTCCGCTTCACTATCAAATGCAAACTTCTCTTTGCCGTCATTGCGTTTCCATACCCAGTCGCCAATATCTACATAATTGCCGTTGTCGGTGTAATGTGAAGTCAGAGCAAAGGAAACTTCTACTTCTTTTCCGTTTTCGTCTTTTACTACTTCCATGCTTTTCTCATAATCATTCACATATTGACTGCTTTCATTTGCTACGGTATCAATATTTTCCACAAACTCACGCCATTTTGTATAAGTCGTCGCATAATTTTCGCCCATTTCTCGCACGCTGTTTTCGGCTTTCACAAAATTTCTCCATAAAGAAAAAATAGAACTCGGAGTAGATACGATTGATTGTTTTTTCAAGAATGTCGTTAGATTAAAACTGGCCTTTTTGGTCAAGGATTTTAACCGTGTTGTCTTAATTTTGATCTCATTAGTAATAATTTCGCTATCTTGCCACAATTTCACGCCAAAACTTTTTCGCAAGTCTCCGGGAACAATGCCCCAAATCCATGCGGTCATAGCTAGTCTTTGTGCGTCTTCTGATAATGATTCAAAATCAAGTAGTCGCGGGTTCCGTCTTACTCGCCCCATCACTTGCTCATCCAATTGCTTACTCTTACTATCCCGTATTTGAAAAAGCATACAGGCGCGTGAATATCCCACCCCTCAGTAATCACCATTTTGAAAATGATAATATCAATCGTACTTGAATTTTCTTTTGCATAATCTTTCCACTTGCTCACAGGCAACTTTTTGGCCTTAAAAGTGTCGTTGGTGTCGCATTGCTTCTCGTTATTAACAATTAGCATCCACTTTAGATCCGTGTGTTCAGCTTTTTCCAGTTCCTTTTTAATCTCGGCAATTTCAGCATCCGCTTTGTCTTTGTTGCTAATCTGGATAATTAGACATGGGTTTACGCCCAGCATGTTGCGGTAATCTTTTTTTATTTCTTCAAACTTCGTAATCGCATCAGTCACTTTGGCATCAGGGTCGTCAACCAACTCAATATCTTTGATCAGTTTCGCATTTACCGCGTCATCGTTTTTAATCTCAACATCAGGGTGTTGTCCACGCGAAAGTTTTGGCGTGGCAGAGAAGTTGTATATTTTGGTAAAGAATTTTTCTGATAAACTATCCAGATTGTTGGTGGCAATATGGCACTCGTCTTTTATTAAATAGACTTTTTTATCCAAGCCACCTATCAATTCCGTCCCAGTTACTGTGCGTAAAAATCCTTCCATTGCTCCTTGCATCAGTCGTCCGCCTTTTTTATATAAATCGCGAGGTAAAAGATAAACATTATAGTCGGTTGGCACAAACAATCTCTCTTCACCTGCAATTTCGCTACTAATTAAATATGGCTTCAATTCCGGAAAATTTCCTTTTACTGAGTATTGTTGAAACTTCTCATAATTTTGTGTGGCGAGATCGCCTTTTGAAAGTGTAGAAACAAGAAAAATCACATTTTTATCAGCTGATAAAATGCGGTTCATCATATCCGCCATCATATAGGTTTTACCACTTCCTGTTGGCGCTTTGAAAGTTATCTCATCTTGTGCAGAGGTGAGTTCAACAAGAGAAGTGACGGCGTTTTGCTGTAGGTCTATTGCTTCTTGTTTCATAATTATTCGTCTTCAAGAGTTTTTTGTGTATTTTCAAAATTTTCACACACCCATTTTATTTTTTCTTTTACTCCAAGTTTTTCCTGCCCGTACAAAGTTTCATCTATTTTTTCAAATGGTTCGTCAGAGTACGGTGCTACAGTGGCAATATCATAAACATCAAGATTGCCGTCGAGTGGTTTATTTTTCTCGTTCCACTTAAAATCTTTACTTCCGTCATAACATTCACCAGTCATTACTCGTTTGAGACGTTTGCTTGTTACATCATTCACAATTCCGTTTGGTGTGGTGTCGGTTATCTCATTGGCAGTGGCAAGAATAAACTGTCTTTTTCCACCATCTTCCTTATTAAGTTCCAGTACTGCTTGCCCAGTTGTCCCTGAACCAGCAAAGAAGTCGAGGATAATTAAATTTCTGTTAACTAAACCAATTAAATATTTGATTAGTGATATAGGTTTTGGGTTATCAAATATATTATTTTCTATTATGCTTATCAATTCCTTCCCACCATCTTCATTTGTCCCAACCCCACATTCTTCTTTATTTATTATATTTGACGGTTTTTTCTTTCTTTCTCCCTCTCTTTCATACCTTATAGAGAATTCATTACTTTTTATATAAAATACTGTGCCATTTTTAACCTCTTTGTCTACTGTCTCTTGAGTCCATTTAAAATTACCTCTCAACTCAAAGTCCTTATCTGCTTTACCGTTTGCTATATTTATATTAGTTAGAAGTTGAGTTTTCTTTTTATAACCATCTTTAAATTCCCCATTAATCTTAAAAATAACAGAATCCTTATTAAATTTTATTGTTCGTATTGGGTTTCCACTGTTTAACAATGGCATATCTCCACCTACTATTATACCCGCACTCAAACCCTCGTCTCTTTTTCCATTTTGATAACATAAGACATATTCATATTTTTTTCTTATATCTTTACCCAAGCTGGGGGGGGTAGCGGTTTTATTCCACATAAAATTTGCTAAGAAATTACTCTCCTCGAATACCTCATCAAAAAGCCCCTTTACATACGCTTGATTTTTATCATCAATACTACAAAAGATTACCCCATTATCACTTAAAAGCTGTCTAGCAAGAACTAGGCGCGGATAAAGCATAGAAAGCAGGTTGTCTCTCGTGATGGCATTGTTGTAATTTGTCTGTGCAAACTCTCCCATAGAGTCCTTGCCATATGGCGGATCAATATAGATCACATCAATCTTTCCGCGGTATTCAATCAGCAAATTGAGAAGTGCATCATAGTTATCTCCGATGATGAGTTTGTGTGTTTGTGCGTTCTTGTCTTGTACAAAACTCAATTCATTGTTTTTCTTAAAATACTTTATCGTGTCGGTCATTTTCTCCAGTCGTTTGTCAAAGTGAAAGCCTGTGCGTTTATATGTTGTTCCAAGCTCGGCGATCATAATCGCTTCATTGATAGTATCTGTATTTGTAATGAGTTTTTTCAAGAGATCAGCATTCGTTTTTTCTATAATCTTGTCGGCAATACGTTTATCTATCTCGGTTATGAGATCGTCTTTAACTTTTCTTATATTGTTTGTTGTAGTATCTTTCATAGTTTTATTTCATTAAATCATCAGTTTTTATTTCAAAGTTTTTTTGCTATATTTATTATGTTTATTATTACAATATTATTTTTTATTTTCTCACAATTCAAACAAAAAGTAAAATAAAAATTGCCATTTAATAGACAATTTTATATATCATTGTGATAATTGTTTGTGGCGGAGAGAGAGGGATTCGAACCCCCGGAACCCGTGAAGGTTCAACAGTTTTCAAGACTGTCCCATTCAACCACTCTGGCATCTCTCCGAATATCGTATATATGAGTATATTTTTTCGTTAATTTATTGGCTGGGGAGGTAGGGTTCGAACCTACGCATGTCGGCTTCAAAGGCCGATGCCTTACCACTTGGCTACTCCCCAATAAAAATAATAGATGTAAAATATTATCTCTTATTATTTAAGAAATGTCAATATCTGTGTATTTATTTAAATGTTTATTATTTATTTTTTCTTGTCAGTATCTTCAACAACATTCACTAGCAAAAATGTTTCACTTTCTTGTCCTAATTTTATTGCGACTTTATGCTCGCCCAATGTTTTTATGTTTTGCTTTAATTCTATTTTTGAAGCGTCAATTTGTATTCCGTGTTTTTCTTGTAAGATTTTTGACAATTGATCTGCGCTTATTCCACCAAATAAATTACCTTCGTTATTTGCCTTTGCGCTGATTGTAATTTTTAATTTAGAAATTTTATTCAATAAATTATCTAATTTTTTTTGCTCGTTTATTTCTTTTTGTTTGTTGTTGCGAATTTTATTCTCTAGTTGTTTTATTTTTCTGTCATCAGCTAGTTCTGCTAATTTTTGTGGAAATAAAAAATTCAAAGCATATCCAGGGGAAACTTCTTTTATTTCGTCTTTACGCGCTACATTTTTTACATCTTTTATAAATATTACTTTCATTTTATTGTATTTTATTGTAATAATTCTATTGCTTTATCGAGCTGAGGATCTTTGTTGTTATTATATTCCTCGTCAGATATTTTTATTTCAATATCTGGTTTGATACCCTCTTGATCTATTGCCCGATCATTTGGCGTTAACCATTTAGCTATTGTTAATTTAATTGAAGATCCGTCAGATAATTTTGTTAGATCTTGAACACTGCCTTTACCGAATGTTGTTTCTCCCACAATTGTTGCAAGGCCATAATCCTGTAACGCTCCAGCAACTATTTCTGCTGCAGAGGCAGATCCTTGATTTACTAAAATAACTGTTTTTTTATCTTTTAATTTTGCTACACCATTTGATGAAAAATTTTGGATTTTTTCTTTGTTTTGTGAAACTTCTTTTACTATTATATTGTTTTCTACCCAATGACTACTAACTTTTATTGCTGTTGTTAAAAATCCACCGGGATTATTTCTTAAATCTAGTATTATATATTTTTTATTTATAGCATTCTGTACTGCTTTTTCAAATAAGGCTTCTGTATCTTGATTAAAATTAGTTATTTTTATATATGCAATATTTTTATCATTTAGTAATTTATCTGTCTGTGCGTTTCCAGTGCTTGTTTTAATGCTTTCATAATAAATTTCATCTCTTGTTATTGTTATGTCTTTTTCTTTTTCTTCGCCGTGTTTTATTGTAAGAGTAACAGTTGTGCCTTTATCTCCTCTTATCATTTGCGCGGCTTGACTTGGCGTCATAAATGATGTGTCAATCTGATCTATTGCTAAAATTTTATCACCAGCTTGTAAACCAGATTTTTCTGCCGGACTATTAGGTAAGGGCGCTATTATTGTTAATTTTTCATCTTTTATACCTATTTCAGCTCCTATTCCTTCAAATTTACCCTCTAATTCTTCGTTAAACGCTTTTGTTGTGTCTGGCGGTAAAAATATAGAATAAGGATCATTTAAAGAAGCTACGAGCCCAGATAGAGCTCCATAAAACATTTGAGAGTCCAAAACGCTAGAATCTATATATTTATCTCTTATCGTGTCCCATGTTTTCCAGAAAAGTTTAAAATCAACATTTTTTGATAAATAATCTGGCGCTTCTGCTTTTTTGTTTTTTAATTCGCCCTTTTGTTCGCCATGTATAAAATTTGGATTATCTGAATTTGATACGCCAACTAAAAGTCCAAGGAAAAAACTTATTCCAATAAGTATTGTAGTGAAAATAATTTTTTTTGTTTTTTTCAGGTCTTTATTTTGCAGTATTTCATTTTCCATTGATCTATTCCTCTCTTTTTATATTTGCTCCTAATTTGTTTAGTCTTTTTTCTATGTTTTCATATCCTCTGTCTATTTGTTGAATATTGTCAATGTGAGTTTCTCCTTGAGCAATAAGACCAGCAATAAGCATTGCAAGACCAGCTCTTATGTCAGGACTTTCCATTTTTTTCGCAGATAATTTCACTGGTCCATTTATTACAACTCTATGTGGGTCGCACAAAACTAATTTTGCACCCATTCTAGAAAGAAAATCTGTAAAAAATAATCTACTCTCATAAATTGTTTCGTGCATCATACTCATTCCATTTGCCTGTGTTAAAAGAACAGTATAGCAACTTTGAAGATCTGTCGGAAATCCAGGATATTCATGAGTTGTAATATCTACAGGTTTTAATTTTTTAAAATCTTTTATCTGTATATAATTTTTTCCGATTTCTAAATTAACTCCCATTTGATTTAGGATTTTTATAGGAATTTCTAAATGACTTGGATCGCATTTGGTGATTTTAATATTGCTTCTAGTCGCTATTCCGATACATAAAAAACTCCCAGCTTCAATTCTGTCGGGAATTATTGTAAATTCTGTTGATTTTAATTTTTTAACTCCGTTTATAGTTATGCTATGCGTTCCTGCTCCAACTATATTAGCCCCCATTTGATTAAGCATTTCACAAAGAGCAGCTACTTCTGGTTCACATGCTGCATTTTTTATTTCAGTTTTTCCATGCGATAAGACCGCTGCCATAATTAATGCTTCAGTTCCCGTGTGGCTAATTTTAGGAAATACATATTTACACCCACGCATTCCATTATTTATAAATCTATATATTCCATTGTGAATTTCAATTTTTACATTCATGTCCCTTAGAAAATCTAAAAAAAAGTTAATCGGTCTTTTTCCTATTACACAACCGCCTGGGTGAGGAATTTCTACAATTTTAAATCTGTGAAGAAGCGGAGGAACAAACATAAGAGATGTTCTTATTTTTCTCGCGGTTTCGCTATTGAGTTTTTTGGGATTTATGTTTTTTGCTGTAATTGCAATAGAATCTTTGCTTAATTTTTCAATCTTTGCTCCGAGATCTTTTAAAATTTCTATAGATAGATTAATATCAATAATATTGGGTAGATTTTTTAGCACAACTCTTTCTTCCGTGAGAAGTGTTGCTGGAATAGCTTTTAACGCATTATTTTTAGCTCCTTTGACATCTATTTGTCCCTGGAGCTTTGCACCTCCTTGAATAATAAATTTAGGCATACTATTATATAATTATATTGCTTATAATTGATATTTTACCTGAAAACAACAGCTTATGCAAATATTTAATTTTTTAATTTATTAAATCTATGCACATCGCTTTAAGAAAAATTTTAGTTTATATTTCAGTAATAATTTTTATTATTGCTTCTGCTTTTTTTATTTTTTTATCATTTGGATATAGATATTCTTTTACAAAAAGGAAATTTGAAAAAACATCTGTTGCATATATTAAATCATATCCAAGGGGCGCAGATGTATTTATAAATAAAAAGAAATACAAAACCAAAACTCCGATTCAGATAAATTATCTAAAACCAGATGTTTACAATATTGGTGTTGTAAAAGATAAATATCAAAAATGGAGTAAACAGATTTATATAAAGGCCGAAGAAACAGTTTTTTTAGAAGATATTTCTTTGTTTTACTCAGATCCAGAAATTTCTATACTGAAAGATGGATATTTTCAGGAAATTTCTATTTCGCCAAATAAAGAAATGATTTTATTTTACGATAATGAAAATAAAAATATCAATATATTTGATATAAAATCTAATAAATTTTCCACTATCGAAAAAAATATTTTAGCAATCAATTATTCATTGTGGTCTCCGGATAATCAAAAATTATTACTTGAAGCAAATGATAAATATTTAATATCTTTTCCGTATTTAAATAAAACAGTTTTGGATTTATCACAATATTTAAATTTTAAAGTAAAAAGTTTCGCTTGGGACAAGTTTAATTCAAATATGCTTTATATAATTGATACATCTGGTAATTTATATGCATTTGATGTTGTGAATAAAAAATTAGAAAATAAAAAATTGAATAATATTCTTGCCGTCAAACCAGAGGGAGATAAATTATTTTATATTCAAAAACAAAAAGATCAAACAATATTTACTTATTATAAAAAAAATCAACAAGATGCCGAATTTATAATTGTTCCATATAGCGATAATTATGAATTTTTGGAACCATATAGAGATTATTTTTGTCTTTTAGATAAAAATTCATATAGAATGTATCTTATGGATCCAAATCAGAAAGATTATATTATAAAGATACTTTACAATGTAGAAGATGTTTCGTGGGATTTATATAATAGAATTTTACTTTTAAAGAACGATTTAGAGATACGGACCTATGATGTAAAAACTCAGGAAGAAAAAACAATAAACAGATCAAGTCAAAAAATAGATAATGTATTTTGGCATAGAAATAATAACCATATATTCTATGAATCAAATAATGAATTGAAGGTCATAGAACTTGATGATAGATGGGGAAGAAATGAATTTTTAATTACAAAAGATATGACATCGCTACATGTTTTAGAAAATAGACGCGGTAATATATTGTATTATGTTACTAAAAATGGGTTTATAAAAAATATTATTCAATAGTTTTGGCGTTTGGATTTGAAAATTTTTAAAATAAAACAACGACCTCGAGGTCGTTGTTTTGAATTTATACAACAATATTAATCTTTCGTATAATAGTTATTTATATCAAATGGAACATCGTCCTCATCTTTTACTATATTTTTAAAAGGGTTTTCTTTTGTTTCACTTTTAATTTCTTCTGGACTTTTTATTTCTTCTTGTTCGTTATAAATTTTTCTATATTTTGACGAATAATCATTCATTGTTTGATTCGCGTGTGATTGCATTAGTTTCATTGTTTCTTTTACAACTTTTTCTGTGGTTTCTTTTATTATTACTTCGATATTTTGAGGAATCGATGTTTTGCTTCTTCTTGCTAATAAATTGTTTGCTTCAAGCCAGGTATCAATTGATTCCCCTCCATCTGCCCACCAACCAGGAATAATATCATATTTCATGGTTCCTTGCTGAATATAAAAATTATTTACATCAGTAATTTCTAATTCGCCACGACCAGATGGTTTTAGATTTTTTATTACATCCCAAACTTGATTATCATATAAATATAGTCCAGTAACAGCTAAATTGCCAATAAATTGTTTTGGTTTTTCTACAATTTCTATAATTTTGTCTTTTTCTATTCGAGCAACTCCATAATGTTCTGGATGCTCAACTTCTTTTAAGAAAATTCTTGCACCAATCGGAGTTTTTTCGAATGTTTCTATTGTTGTTGTTAAATTGTCTTCAAAAATATTGTCCCCTAACACAACAACCATTTTATTATCACCAACAAAATCTTTTGTAAGTGATAGCGCCTGAGCAATTCCTCCGGCTTCTTCTTGTATTGCATAAGATAAATTAACTCCAAATTCATGACCAGAACCAAGTAATTCTAAAAATCCTCCAGCGTGTCCCCTGCCTGAAACAATCATTATGTCTTTTATGCCCGCATCACGAAGTGTTTCTATTGGATAATAAATCATCGGTCTATCGTAAACAGGAAGTAAATGTTTGTTTGTTATTTTTGTAAGTGGATGTAGTCTTGAGCCTGTTCCACCGGCTAATATTACCCCTTTTAATTTCATATTATTTTCTCCCCAGCTTTAAACCATTAGATTTTAACTTTTGGTTTTTGGCTTTATATTTATTTTTTTAAGTTTAATATATCTTAGGTTAATATCTATAAATTTGCAAGCGATTTTTGATATTTTTTATCCACTTGACTTTTTTTTCATTTCTTGTATAATATACAAGTTAGGATAAATAAAATAGATATATAATACATAGGAGGATAAAGATGTTTCTTCTCAATTCATCACAGGACGCACCGGATACCAAATGCCCGGTGTGTAATATTGTCTGGAGATTTGGGGGAACCAAATCCCAGGGAGAATTTTTAGAAATTTGTCCTGCTTGCAAAGAAAAGCAGGACAAAAAAATCCCCCAGGGGAGCTTGCCCCTGGAGGGCACAAAAAATAATTAGGCGCTTCGGCGCCTTTTTGCTTTATATTAAGAATCTAAATAATCTTTAAGTGCTTCTTTATAGCTTCGGAGTTTTGGAAATTTTATGTTATTTAATATTGCATTGAGTGGTCTTTTTGATTT
>Ga0116187_1005905_pt1 | contig 10067 bp, 10 predicted proteins | sample AD_JPNNA6_MetaG_FD_89755 | JGI IMG/M metagenome (GOLD analysis project Ga0116187, IMG submission 89755) | Active sludge microbial communities of municipal wastewater-treating anaerobic digesters from Japan - AD_JPNNA6_MetaG | ecosystem: Engineered > Bioreactor > Anaerobic > Digestate | place... | reverse complement strand
GCATATTATGCAACGTAAAATCAACAAGGTCTCCTTGCCTTACCCGAATAAATTTACCGGGCACATGCCCGCCAAATGTCCAGAAAGTATATTCTGTACTGTCCGAAATTTTCATCACTTTCTCTATTACATCTAATTGTACTATTACCTTTTTCGGTGTGGTATAATTTAGTTGTTTGGGGACAGCGGGTGCGTCGGTCAACTCTGCTGTGACGTTTCCTGTTAACACAGTATCTAATTTGTTTTCCACATCGGCATTGCCAGAATTGTTGTTGCAGGATAAAACAATTGATATAGAAGATAATAAAATCAAATGTGATAATCCTTGTTTGACATGTATCATATTTATTCTTTTAGTTTAAATTAAATATTCTGATTTATAAATTATTTTTACAATTAGGTTTGTAGCAAATTTTAAAATTGTTTATTATGCTCCTGACCTCATCAAAAAATAGTTCATTTTAATTCTTCTTCTTTGCTTTTTGGGTTTTCCGCACCGTCATAGTATAATAATACTGTGTGTAATAAGCCTTATAAACTCAGGTTTCGAATAGTAGTATTTTTCTTTTATTTATATAACAGCAATCATAATTCTTTTATCCATTACGCTGAATCTGGTTACATCTTCATTCCTAATGTTGCAGGAAAATTATCCCGAGATATACACTAAGAAATTTTAGCGGTATCAAATAATTAATCTTTTCACTCATTAAATCCGACATTTCAAATCGGAACTAAATGTACATGTTCTGTGTTCAAATTAATGATTGTGATAGTTATTAGTTTTATATAAGCCCGATTGTCAGGGAAATGTAAAGTTACAAATAATAAAAGTAAATAAATACTTTTATTAAGAATTAGTGTATACCTTTGCTGTATCAAATCATCTAAAAAATAGTATATGCAAACAACAGCCGAAAATATCCTCAACGTAACCTTACTGGAACCAAGACAAAAACATCCCACCATTTTTGTTCGCTTTGATGAACTGGCAGAAGGAGAGACTTTAACCATCCATAATGACCATGATCCTAAGCCATTGTATTATCAGTTGCTGGGCGAAAGAGGCAACATCTTTACCTGGGAGTACCAGCAGCAGGGACCGGAATGGTGGATCGTTAAAATAACAAAACGTATTACCGGAGAAAATGACGAAACCCTGGGACAAATTGCAGTAAAGGATTTGCGCAAGGCACAGGTATTTAAAAAATATGGATTGGATTTCTGTTGTGGAGGAAAGAAAACAGTAAAAGAAGCCTGTGCAGAAAAAGGCCTGGATGTAACCAAAGTTGAACAGGAATTGCAACAGGCTGATAAAATGCCATCTTCCCGTCCGATACCTTATGGAGATTGGAGCCTGGATTTTTTGGCAGATTATATCGTTAACACCCATCACAGTTATGTAAGAAAAACCTTACCGGATATTACGGCCTATGCAGCTAAAGTAATGCAGGTGCATGGTAATCAGCATCCCGAATTAATACGCATCAATCAATTGGTTAGTGAAATAAATGCAGAGTTAACTGGCCACCTGGTTAAGGAAGAAAAGATATTGTTCCCTTATATTAAAGCATTGGTTGCGGCAAAAAATCATACGCAACCATTACAGGCCGCTCATTTCGGATCTGTGCAAAGCCCCATTAATATGATGGAGATGGAGCATGAACTGGTTGGAAGAAACCTGGATGAGATCAGGCAGCTCTCCCTCAATTATGTATTGCCTGAAGATGCCTGTGCTAGTTACAGTTTACTGTACAGGATGTTGGACGAATTTGAAGAAGATCTGCATTTGCATATCCATCTCGAAAATAATATCCTGTTTCCAAAGGCACTGGAAATTGAAAAGCAATTAAACAACTAAACAAATGAAAAACCAAGCTCCCATAAAAAGGCATCAGGCTATTGTCTCATTTTCCAAAGACCATCATTTTGGATTATTGCTGGTTTGGAAAATAAGACAAGGCCTGAATAAAGCTGTCAATCCTGAACGGATCAGCAATTATGTAACATTCTTTTTTAAGGAAGACCTTGAAAAACATTTTAAAGAAGAGGAACAACTGCTATTTAGCAAACTTCCGGTTAGTGATGTGTTAAGAAAACAGGCTGAAGCAGATCACCAAGCTATATACAAACTGGTAGCTGCTATTGAAAAAAAGAAAGACGATGCAGTCCTGCTCAATCAATTGGCGGATGAACTGGAAAAACACATCCGTTTTGAAGAACGGAAATTATTCAATCACCTGCAAAACAATATTGCGGCAGATGATTTAGCATTAATAGAAAAACGTTTTTCGAATAGCAGTAAAGCTATTGATGAAAAATGGGAAGATGTTTTTTGGTAAATTAAAAAATAATAAAATGGATATCCCGGATAAATACGGCAATCAAAAAAGAGTAGTAATAGTAGGTGCAGGTTTTGCCGGTCTCACCTTGGCGAAAAAATTGTCTTCAAAACACTTCCAGGTAATCCTGATTGATAAAAATAATTATCATCAGTTTCAACCCCTACTATACCAGGTAGCTACAAGTGGGCTTGAGCCAAGCAGTATCAGTTTTCCACTTCGGAAAATATTCCAGCAAAAACGAAATATTTTTATCCGGATGACGCAGGTAACTGCTTTTACTCCTGAAACAAAAACAATACATACAGAAATAGGAGATATTGTATATGATTATTTAGTGCTTGCCCAGGGAGCCACAACAAATTATTTTAATAATAGCCAGTTACAGAAGAATGCCTATTCCATGAAATCGGTATCTGAAGCATTGCTGTTGCGGAATACGTTATTGCAGAATTATGAGCTGGCACTTAATGCCGAAAATAAGGAGCAGCGGTCTTCATTATTAAATGTAGTAATAGTTGGTGGCGGGCCAACAGGTGTTGAGCTGGCAGGAGCGATTGCTGAGATGAAAAAGAAGATTCTGCCAAAGGATTATGCTGAAATAAATTTCGGGCACATGCATATCCACCTGCTGGAAGCGGCGCCCCGCCTGTTAAATGGGATGAGTGCTCAATCAGGTAATACTGTTGTTGAGTATCTGAATGGTTTGGGCGTGGAGGTACAGACAAACACTGCGGTAAAGGATTATGACGGAGAAACGGTATCTCTCAGCAATGGAAAAACCATACACAGCCGCTGCCTTATTTGGGCAGCAGGAGTAAAAGGAGTCTCCATACCTGGAATTCCTGCAGGTTCGGTTGCAGCAAACGACAGGATATTGGTAAACCAATATAACAAGGTAAAAGACTTGCCGGAAGTATATGCCATTGGTGATATTGCATTCATGCAGGATGCCTCTTTACCGAAAGGGCATCCACAGGTGGCGCAGGTGGCCATTCAACAGGCAAAGCTACTGGCAAAGAATATACTGAAAATGGAATCAGGCAAACCCCTTATTGCTTTTCAATATAAGGATAAGGGTAGCCTTGCTACAGTGGGAAGAAACCTGGCTTTGGCCGAAATTGGCAAACTAAAGTTCAAAGGTTTTATTGCATGGTTTGTATGGATGCTCGTTCACCTGATGTCAATCATTGGTATCAAAAACAGGTTATTTGTACTCATCAACTGGATGTGGCAATACATCACTTATGACCAGTCCTTACGCTTAATTATCAGGCCATCAGATAAAAAAAAAGAAATCAAATTATATGAAAAAAATACTAACCATCTTATTGGCAACAAGTCTTTTGCTGGCTTGTAATGCAGGAAACGAAAAAGAAAAAATTACAGTAACAGCACCTGCAGCCGAAACTCATGCAGAGCATGCAGAGCAGGTAACCGGGCTTGCTTTAAATAACGGCACAAAGTGGAAGTCAGATTCAACTACCCTATTGAACGTGGATTTACTGCAAAAAATAATTACCAGTGCGAAAAAAGAAAGCCTGGAAAATTATTCACAAACTGCAATAGGCTTGCAGGATGGTTTGAATAAAATGGTAAGTGAATGTAAAATGAAAGGAGCCGATCATGAAGCCCTACACCATTGGCTGGAACCGATTATGGAAAAAGCAAAAGAACTTAAAAATGCAAACAGTATTGAAACTGCCAGAACAATTTTTGGTGAAATTGAAAAGCAAATCAATCTGTTTCATCAATACTTTGAATAATGATGACTATTAACGCCAATACAAAAATTGCCAGCTTACTAAAGCATAATGCAGCTGCACTCGAAGCTATTGTAAGTATATCGCCCAAATTTACAAAATTGAGGAACCCAATATTACGAAAAGTGATAGCCGCAAGAACCAGTATTTCTATGGCCTCAAAGCTCGGTGGTTGCAGTGTGGATGATTTTTTCAAGAAGTTGCAGCCCTTGGGTTTTGAAATTGACCAAGCAGCGGTGGTAATGAAAAAGGAGAATGAGAATAAGCCTGTTCCAGGCTTTGTGAATATAGGTGCTGATAAAATGATTGAGTTGGATGTACGTTCTGTGATTGAATCGGGTAAAGATCCGCTTGATATTATTGTGAAAAAAGTAAAGACTTTGGAAACAGGTTCTGTACTTAAAATCATTAATAGTTTTGAACCCACTCCATTGATGCACCTGCTCGGCAAACAAGGTTTTGAATCCTATGCCGAAACAATCAGTGATGATTTAGTAAATACTTATTTTTATAAAAAAAGCGGTATAAATGTCTTAGCTGAAAATAAAGAAACCGATCACTCAAAAGGCTGGGATGAAATATTGAATCGTTTTAAAGGTAAGCTTGAAACTATTGATGTAAGAGCATTAGAAATGCCTTTACCCATGCACACGATACTGGAAGCATTGGAAACATTATCTATGGATAAAGCCCTGTTTGTTTATCATAAACGTATTCCTGTCTTCCTTTTGCCCGAACTGGAAGAACAGCAGTTCAGCTACCGCATCAAAGAGATCAGTGATGCAGAAGTACATTTGTTGATTTATAAAAACTGATATGTTTTCAACAACCGGTAATACTGAAACAACAAAGACTACCTCTTGGAAAGTAGTACTGCCGTTTTACTTCTATGCCGCTATCGCCTTTCTTATTGCCACTATTCTTTTATTGTTATCGGCAAGTGATATTACCAGTCATTACTTTCTTCCACATACATTGGCCATCACACATATCATGGCGCTTGGCTGGGGTACTATGATGATACTCGGCGCCAGCCATCAATTGGTTCCTGTATTGATTGAAGGTAAACTGTACAGCAATAAACTGGCCTATGCTTCCTTTACTTTGGCTGCAATTGGTATCCCCTTGTTAGTCTATGGTTTTTATATTTTTAATATGGGTGTGCATATCCAATGTGGAGGGATATTGATCATCTTAGCCATCATTGCTTATCTGATTAACCTTGCAGTAAGTATGGTAAAAAGCAAACAGGAAAATGTACATGCTTTCTTTATTTTTACGGCTGCCATCTGGTTATTGGCTACTACAATTGTGGGGCTGCTGTTGCTCTATAACTTTACTCAACCTTTACTGCCTAAAAGTTCACTGGATTATCTTCCGGTACATGCACATATTGGTATTGTTGGTTGGTTTTTATTATTGGTAATGGGAGTTGGTTCCCGGTTGATACCCATGTTTTTGATTTCTAAGTACAGCAACATCCGGCAACTGTGGTGGATTTATGGTTTAGTAAACGTAGGCCTGTTGGCTTTCGTATATATCTTTTTATATACAGACAGCAAATCATTGTTGAATATCCCGTTATTGGCTGTGGCGGCCGCCATTGTATTGTTTGGTAATTTCTGTTTCAAGTCGTACCAGCAGCGCATTCGTAAAAAAGTAGATGAACAAATGAAAGTCTCTTTACTATCAGTGCTCATGATGTTGTTACCGGTCATTTTTCTGGTTATTATCATAATATTATTGATTCTGTCACAAAAAGAAAATGTCAATCTTATAATAACTTACGGGTTTATTATTTTTTTTGGATGGATTACTGCCATCATTTTAGGCATGACATTTAAAACCTTACCTTTCATTGTTTGGAATAAAGTATATCATCACTTAGCCGGAAAAGCAAAGACACCCAACCCCAAAGACTTGTTTAGTAAGAAAGTTTTCAAATGGATGAGTGTAGCTTACATCCTGGGTCTTGTTTTGTTTACTGCAGGCATTTTGTTTAATTCCACCATTGTGTTACAAATTGCTGCCGCATTATTATTACTCACTTCCTTATTGTATAACTGGAATGTAATAAAATTGCTGATGCATAAACCTGTTTCTTTATGATGAAAGTAATTACAAATAATAATATACAATGCACGGTAGCATTGGCAGCCCTGCAAAACGTAATGGACCCTGAAATAGGGTTGAATATTGTAGATTTGGGTTTGATTTATCAATTGGATTTTGATGAAAGTGAAAAGAAGATTTACTGCGTAATGACACTTACAACACAATTCTGTCCAATGGGAGAATCCCTTACAAATGCGGTGAAAGAAAATTTGAAATTGAGCTTCCCCGAATACGAGGCTGAAATAGATTTAACTTTTGATCCACCCTGGAGCCATGAAATGATCTCCGCCGAGGGACGTGAATTTTTAAACAATTAGTAAATGCTTAGTCTTACTTGTAAAACAGCCATTAAAGCGGTAATATACCTGGCATCCAAATTCGACTCAGGAGAAAGGGCCGGCATAAAAGAAATTGCAGCATTTATCGATGCCAGCGAACACACTGTTGGTAAAATGCTGCAAACATTGGTTAAAGAAGAAGTTATTAATAGTGTCAAAGGCCCAACCGGTGGATTTTATATTACTGTAAAACAAAAGAACCTGCCAATCATAAATATAGTAGATGCTATTGATGGAGAAGATGTTTTTAATCAATGTGGGCTAGGATTAAGTAAATGCTCTGCCACTCACCCCTGTCCCATTCACAACGATTATAAAATCATAAGGGATAAATTTAAGGAAATGTGCCAGCAAAAGAAGGTAACTGATTTATGTGAAACTGTAAACGAGGGACTGGCTTATTTGATTGGTTGATTTTCATTGCCGTTTAAAAAGTTATTATTTCTAAATGGCATTGTGTTTAGCTCAATACAAGCCAAACAGCATGATCAATATATTTATCCGTCCGGTTCTTACGGCTTATTTGCCGGAGGCGCAAAAAAGATATAAGGAAGAAGTACAGCATCTGCCCTGTAAATGGAAAATTTTCTGCCCGCAGAATTTGCAGCGTCTTATCATTTTTGTAAAGTGAATATGCCTTTGCAAAATCGATGAATAAGGGTTTAATGGGGTCGTAAATTAACTAATTATGCCTGTTTATTCAATTCTGTGATTTAGTTTTTCAATCCTCTTTAGTTCGTTGGTTTACACTATCAGCATGGGTTTAGGCCTCATCATAAACCAACATCACATCAAAATCAAATCTTTCCTTTGCACCAATCAGCTCAATGGTAACTTGTATAGGATATTCTTTTTTGTAAGGTACTTTGTCCCACATATCTGCTGGAATATTTATAGGCTGACTCAATATGATAGTCGGTCTAAAATGATAGAGGCTCGGGTTTATTAAAATCGGAGGCGCTTGAACTTTCAGAGCAGTACCGCTTACACAAGTAACCTGTATATACAAACCATTTTTGGCAAGTTGACCACCCCATTCATTAGGATCAGACCATTCAAACAAAGGTGTTAGTAGTATGCTTTTGATTTCAATTGATGAACTTTGGTTTGTCAATACAAATTCCTTTCTTCTTTCATCATTTGTTAACCGGATAATCAAGTCTTTCTTTATTGTAGCTGTACCTTCTATGCTATAATTCGTGGCAGCACCAGCACCATGAATTGCCAGTAATTTATTTTTAACCATATCTGCAAGTATTCTTTTTACCGTTGGCAATGGGATATTTAATTTTTCTGCAATTTCCCCGGATTTAGAACCCGGATGATTTTCAGTGAATGAGTATATTTTCTTTTCTCTCAATGTTAACTTTCCGCTTTTTGTTTGTACTTCAAGCTTTGCCATTAACTGGCTTTGTATATTTTTCAGACAATCTAAAAAAAACATCACCCAAGGGTAAACATCTTCACCTGGCCTTTGCCGTTGACACTGCATTAAAATTTTATAGTATTCGGATTTTCGGTTTTCAATTTCATGTTCAAAACTTACATATTGTACCCATGAGTATCCATGCTTAAGTAATAATAGTGTTCCCAATAGACGGCTTACACGACCATTACCATCTTGAAATGGGTGAATACTCAGGAAGTCATAAACAAATACAGCAGCTTTTATCAAGGGCAATGTTTCTGTATCTTTTTTATACCATGTTATCAATTTTGCCATTGCATCTTCAGTGGCAAATCCTGGATCAGTAGTTTTAAAAATTACATATTTTGAACCATCAGGATTTTCTGCTTCCACTACATTGCTATGTTGTTTATAATTGCCTTTATGCCAGGCATCTTTTTCACTATGCTTCATTAAGGTATTATGCAAGTGTTTCAGGTTATTCTCAGTAATATCTATATCTCGGAAAGACTCTGCTATCAATTCCAGCGTTTCAAAATAACCGGCCACTTCCTGCTGATCCCTTTCTTCCAATTTTGATACGTCAAGATTATTTATAAGCACTTCTACTTCATCATCAGTCATCTTTGAACCTTCTATTCGGGTTGACGCCCCAACACTACGGACAGTGGCAATCGATTTCAACTGTTTCAGCGTTTGCCCCTCTCTTTTCTCTATGGTTGTCCATGACGCATCAAATCGATCTATTTGACTGATTTCATTGGTCAATTGCATCCAGTTTGGGGCAAAATTAAAAGTATATATTGAGTTAGACATTTAAAATGATACGTTTTGATACGCTAATATACGATTATAATTCGATTTCTAAAATACAAAATGAGTCGATCTGATACGATTATATACGATATTGATTCGCAAATGGTTACAGTTTCGACATTACCCATAGTTAATGATGAAAACAGCTACAAAATTCGACACAAATGATTGCCAGGCCATATTTTGGCGTTGAGAATCCGTTTTAAGCATATTTCCAGATGAACCCACCAGCGGTCTGATAATAGCCTTTTAAGGCTCCAATAACCGTTGAACTGTCGACCCCAACAAGTTTAGCCGCTTGTTTTATACTATCAAATTGCTGTAAAAGCTTTCCCTGCTTAGAATATTGCAAAACGGATCGTTGCCTATTCTTTGACCAAGCACTTCTCCAAACTCATAACCGGATAAATCTATAAAAGCGGAGCCTTCCCCTTCTTGCCAATAAAAACCACCGGCACTAAGTCTCTTTTCTTGCATGAGTACTCTGGATATTTCAGTGTGCCTAATTCCAGTGGTCTTGGCTGCATCATTAATGGTGGGATAGGTAGCGACACGGCGACCGTTCAGTTTGTATTGAGTTACTTTCTTACCAAAGGCTTCTTTATTTTCTCTCCGGCGTTTAGCAATAGCGTCCAGCATTGGCTTAATGTCAATTTGAGGATCTTTACCAAAACGCCAGATAAATCCACCTGCTGAATATTCATTACCCCTTGCCCGGCTACTAATATGGCTATGGCTAATCCCTGTTCTTTTAGAAGCAACTGCAATACTTGGATAAGTTTTGACTTTCTTCCCTTGGATGTTATATTGGGTTACCTGTTTGTTATTGGTCAACTGAGATTTTGCAATACCACGTTTTCTGGAATCTTTATCAACTGCAAGTGGTTCTCTGCGATTCAATTCGAATATGCGTTGCTGCTTTTCGGAAAGAGAAGCCATAATTAAATTCGAAGGTTTAATATTCAGACCATTTCCATCTTTTGTTAGTATAACTACAGATTCATCTTCGATTTTAATTGGCTTTTTGAAGCAGTGATAAACAAGCCGTGCTATAGAGAAATTATACTTTTGTTTGTATAAAGTGATTGTCGTCCTCAGAAAATAAACACAGTCCATCGTAAACCTGTTTGGAATTTCCATCAATACAGGTTTGATTATTTTTTCAGGTTTTACGTATCGCCTCCCATCACTGTATTCGAGTTCATATTCCAGTCTTTTAATTCGTCCGTAATTTGACACCTTAAAATACATTTCAAATCCAGGAATATCCTTCCAGCGCTCTCCT
>Ga0116187_1005892_pt1 | contig 10090 bp, 20 predicted proteins | sample AD_JPNNA6_MetaG_FD_89755 | JGI IMG/M metagenome (GOLD analysis project Ga0116187, IMG submission 89755) | Active sludge microbial communities of municipal wastewater-treating anaerobic digesters from Japan - AD_JPNNA6_MetaG | ecosystem: Engineered > Bioreactor > Anaerobic > Digestate | place... | reverse complement strand
TTGGGATACAGCACCCAATTCCCTTTCTGGGCCGCTGCATAGCTGTACTCGTCCTCGCTGACTACTTCACCGGTCAACGTGTTTTGATAATGTCTCATGTGTAACCTCCAAAAATCGCATAACCAGCGGGTCAAGCGGACGGCAAACAGCGCCGCCGCTTACCCCCGGACACCCTAAAGGCTTTACGCAATCACTTTTAAGGTATTCGCTCATGCGCTCCTCCTCGGTTTAAGACTAACACGCGCATCGCCATGTTTATAACGCATAAACACCCGTCTTGTCAAGTGGAAAATAAAAAACCACCGGAGCCCCCAATTGGGTTGGCGTTTTTCGGAGAAGGAGGAGTTTAGCGCTCCTCCTTCTCCTCCTCCTGCTTGGGAGGCCGGTTCAGGACCTCCCAGCAGGAGTGACAAACACCGGCGAGGTCGTTGTAGTCGTCGCCGGCATCTTGATCACAATATATGCACTTGAACACTCTTCACCTCCTTAATGGTGAAGGTGTTTAACCTAGGGGCAGGCAGAGTTTTTAACCACCTGCCCCACCAGCCTCGAAGCAGTTTAACGTCGTGCTTAGGACGGAAGGGGCTCACTCGTCGGGAGTGGCCCCTTCTTCACCTCCCTCCCACTTGTCGAGGAGGGAGGCGCAACGGAGGCAGACGTTGCGGCTATCCAAATAGCCGCAGTCCACCTCCTCCAGACACATTTCGCACTGGAACATGTTCACCTCCTTCCAGTGCAGAAAGGGTTCGGATTGGCTTAACCCACCAAACGGGACGGGGGCTCCTTGCGCGAAGCGGTTTCCCGCTCAGCTGCCGCACGGACGGCGTTCACGTGCCCCTTGCGGAGCGGACGGAACGCCGCGCGGCCCTTGGAGTCAGGGGTCCGCTTTATCTGCATTTTCACCTCCTTTCCAGGTTGGAGAGATAAAGCTTCCGGCCCTTTCCAGGCCTCCATATTGTTTATACCACAAGCCATACCGGTTTTAGGCAAAAAGTAAAAAGCGGGGGTGTGGCTCTTTTTGCCTCCCCCCGCCGGTTTTTTATTCTTCAGATTTCCATACCCACCACGCCCTGGAAGAGGGGGGTGGGTACGGCGCGATTGCCAATACTAGAGGCCTGACGAGAGCTGCGACCTTGCGGCCGAGCTCTTCGTCACCGCCTGAATCCTCATTATCGAACAGAGCGTCGAATTCGATCGCCCTGCTGGCCGGGATGGCCAACTCATCGAGCAGGTCGTTGTCGCCTGCTTCTTCGATGAGTCCGTGGGACATCAGGACGGCGGCCTCCAGGAAGCACTCCATGTCGTCACGTTCGAGGGTCAAGTCCACGAACGCCTCGGGATCGCTTCCATCCCGAGCGAGGATCTTTTCGGCTCGCTCTCTGAGCCGCAGCCCAGCAGCGAACCGGGATCCCTGGACAACGAGGGTCCGAACCCAGGAAGGAACCTCTCCACCCTCCAGGTCGTAAACCGGGAGTGCGTGGCAACGGTTCACTGTGCCCATATGCTTCAGTGCAAAATAGGCACACTCTTCCCGACCAAGCCCCGCCGCCGTTCTCTCGGCCTCGTCGAAGTAGAGGCTGAGATAGTGGGCGACGAGTTCCTGGAACGTCGCCTCCATCCAAATCACCTCCTTCCGTGAATGGATGGCGGGCCTTCGCTCTGCCGGCTTATGCAGGCGCGGGGCTCTTTGCAGAAACCCCTCAGCTGGAGCACCAGAGCCTCCTGGCTCCGAGGACTCCCCAGCCTGCCTCTCGGCAGTCGCGGCAGCTGACAATCCGCGTGTGCTGGCCCTACCCTCCCCTCGAAGTCAGCTTCGGGGATTGGTCAGTTATCGTCATGACAAGACGGAGGGGCGGTCGGCTCTTTCTGCTCCCCGCCCCTCGTGAGGATCAGCCATTTTAACGTGCGGCTGATGCCACGCCCCCGCCTTTCGGGCTTGGGGTTGTTCGGCCGTTTTACGGGCTGCCTTGGATGCTTGCGCTCGCGATCCGTTATTGGGCTGCAAGCCCCGGATGCTAAGCTTGGGCATCCCTGCCCAACCACGGTGGCGCCGTGGAGATAAACCCGACTAGGTTTTGGCCCCTAGCCTGGCGGCCGGATTTCGCGCCGGCTCGCAGAGGGGAGATTAACCCCTCCCTCCAGCCTGGTTGAGTAACAGAGCCCAGGCTAGGCTCCGATCCCCGCCATCGGGTTTGCCGGCCAACTACGGCCGGTTCGGCGAGGACGCCCCTAGGTGGTGACGAACCCGGGCACGGAGGCAATCCGGCCCTGTTCATCCCGTACCACCGCAGGATGGCCTGTGGCCAGAGCCACGACATCCGGCCTGCTGCCCTTGAGGGCTGCAGCGACGATCGCGCTCACGACCAGTACCACCCCGCTTTCGGGGTCCGGTAGGTCAACGACCGGGCCGAACTCCTGCTTGAACACAGGATGACCCTCGATCGCCCCGCACTCGACGAACGACGCCGAGACGCGGGCCACCGTCCCCGCAGGGGCGATGGTGACCTCCCCCACCGTTATCGGGTGGGGGGTGAGGTTTTTTATCACTTCACCTCCTTTCATGAGTGAAACTGATAGTAGGCTCCCTGCCCACCATTATATTTATACCCTAAATGCGGCGCAGTTTTGAATAGAGTAAAAAGAATGAGGTGGGGGCCTCATTAGCCCTGCACCCGACAATTGCAAGGCCGCGCAGCCAGTCCGCCGTTACCCCCATGGCGGAAGCTAGCTCGCCCTCCAGGGAATCTGCCTCCCGCCGAGACAAACGGGAAAGGCAGCCCTGGAATTCCACAGCCCTTTCGGCGAAGTAGCCGAAGGGCGCGGGCGGGGTTACTCCTTCCCATATGTTGAGAAGGCCTCGCCCCGCCCGTCGGGCCTCACGCATTCTCGTCAAATATCACCTCCAACCCCTTCATGTCGTGGTCGAACATGCTATCGGGGCAGTCGACCAGCGAGTCAAAGTCTTTGCCCACGTATGGGCACTTTGCGCAGAGCTGTTTGGTTATGGGGTGCTCCACCCCCGTTTCTTCAAGCATGAACCAGCAGATATCGGGGGCGTGCGGCTCCCCCCTGCGAGGATGATAGAGCTCGAACGCCTGGGGGTCCTCGTAGTCTTCTACGATTCCGTACGACATGATTACCTCCTTTAGATAATTACCTAGTGGCAGCGCAGGCTGTTGGAGAGTGCAAGGGCTTGCTGAGTGCCCTCCTTCTCTCCATTATATTTATAACACAATCGCGGTATGGTTTAGTAAAAAAATACACTAGTTGGAAGGGGGCCGGAGGAGAGATATCCCCGGCCCCTTGTGCTCTCACTTCGGCGCGTTGTTTATTTCGTTGGTGGCCCAGTTGAGGCCGGCCATCGCCTGGCCGGTCCGCCAGTACCTCTCCTCCGACACCCTGTCTCTGCAGGGCTCATCGGAATCTTTCTTAGGACACTTGCTTCGGTCTACAAATTGGGACCAAACGCAGAAACCGTCGCCACACTTCATTTCTCTCCTCCTTTAAAGAACACCCTTAACAGTAAAGGGGGCGCCAGTGACGCCCCGGGGGAATCAGAATATGTCCGTGGCGAGCCTCTCCTGGAGGCTCGCTGAGATCCAGGTTTCACCTCCCCTCCAGATGTGATACACCGACGCGGGAGCGCCGTAAAGCCTCCCGTAGTAGTGTATCCTCACCACGGTCTCCCTGGGAACGAGGGCGACCATCTGAGATCCATCGCCTGGCATAAATCGCGCAAGCCGACCGAGGAACGCAGTTCCCTCTCTGAAAGGACAGCGAACGTTATCTCTTGGTGGTAGAACTTATCGGACATCACAACCTCACCTTCTTGAACTCTGCGCTGATGGCCTTGGCCATCCTCTTCAGGGCGGATTCAGCGGCTACCATGGCTTCGTAGGGCGTGTCGTAGGATCCTAACCCGACTTCACCGTTGAAGCCGTAAACATACCGCTTGTCATCATCTTCGCCGACTTCATCGTCATAGTCGATAGGGCGAACACGAATCTGAAGAGTGTCCCCATCGACTAGTCCAGCGAATGCCACCCAGTTGCACTCCGCCGGTGAGCCCACTATATGCCAGTCAAGCCCCAGCACTGAGTTCAGGTCTGCCCCATCCTTAGTGAGGCCGACAACCTCAGGCGAGATGTCGGCGTCCTTGAGTAGCTTTGCCGCCTGCTTTGCATCGACATCAGAGTATAAGTTCTCACCGGGTAACCTGATCACGACGCCGTTCTCAACCGCACGCATCAGGTCCGCCACGCTGTGGTAGAGTAACTGCTCGCTCGACAACAGGTCGAGCTGGATCTTCGCGCGGTGAAACTTACGGTCACTGGACATTTCGCCCTCCTAGTGTGTTCGCTAAGGCACTGACTGCGGCGCGGATCTTTGATTCTGCAGCGAACATGGCCTCTTCCTTGCTGTGGTAAATCGGGGCTGACTCCCCATTGTTCATGTAGATCTTGTAGCGTATGTCGTCGCCCATTAGCCACCGGCCAACTATCGCTAACGGCCTATTCTCATAGGACTGTGCCGTTTGCCACATATCGGTGCGACGTGGCGTCTGTCTCCAATCCAGCCTCAGACCGTCTGCTATTAGACTTCCATCCGAGCAGAGCCCGGCGCGCGCGGGATCTATCTTGGCAAGCTTCAGCTCCTTGAGGGCCTGCTGCGTGCTGATCTCCTTCGTCTCGCTGTCTTTCTTCAGGTGGATCCACTTCCGATTGAGAACTATGTCCCGCGCATCCGTTCCCTCGGGAAGAGGACCCTCCGTCAACACCTCTACGGTGAGCGTTGTTTTGTAGAACTTAGTTGACATTCCAACCCTCCCTCAAGTCATCGGCGTCCATTACCTCATCAAGATCGCTGCACGCCTCACCGAGGGTATCGAGCGCGTCTACGAAATCAGCCCGGATTCTCTCAATAGCCTCCGAAGCCATCACCACGCGCTCACCCTCGAAGACCTCAGGCCACTGCGCTCCACATTCCTTGCACGTGAAGATGACTATGGCCTCTCTTAGCCCAGGATGATACTTTATATACGGATCCGCATCGTCAGGCACGTATTCACCACAGTTCGGACACGGCATATCCGCAATTGCATCATTGTCTTCCATCGGATGCCACCGGAGAACTTCCTCCCACTCATTCCCGCACACATCGCAACGCACGAACCTGTGGATACGGTGACCTTTACTCCTTAGCTCCATATCGGCCTTCGTGGCGTCACTCTTGCACTTGTTACAGATGCTAGACATCGCTCCCCTCCAGCTCCTCAATGGCTGCTGCAGCCGCCTCCTTGAGCTTTTCTAAGACCTTGACGAGGTTATCCGGCTGCACTCGCTGGAGAAGCTCGCCTAGAGCCGCCAACGCTATGAAGTCGGTGTTACTCATACAGGCGGCAAAGACGAACGCCATGCCGGTGTCGAACTCCTCCTGATCATCCAACGGCCAAGCCTGCACTACGGAATCAGCCGCGCTGGCTAACTCCAGAGTCGAAGCTCCACTCGATATCAGATCCACGAGGTGTAACACGCTGTCCATGAACATGTACGGACCTCCCTAAAGCCCGGGGTAATTCCTCTTGAGGTAAGTGATCTGCTTTTTGAGCGAAGCCAACTTGTCTTTCGCCCAATCTGTGTCAAGGGTAACTGTCATACCCTCGGCAGCTTCTTCGAGATCTTCACCGTCTATCCACCCCTGCGCCTCACGGCAAGAGATGCCATACTGCGAACGCGTTCCCTGCCACCACTCTACGTGGTCACCCTTCCGAAAAGTCTTGTCCTTGCTCGGCTTCACCACCACATAGTGACGGCCCGGTTTCATGTCTTTCCACGAAATTTCCTCCACTGGAGTCCTCCTTCTGTGTAAATGACTATGCACCATCGAGTTATTTATACCTCAAGAATGGAGGGTTTGGGAGAGGGATGCCATTTGTCGAAATTTCCCGTCATTCCTCCGCCGCGTTTTTGTCGAGAAAATTTCAGAATTTTTCTCGATTTTTCACGATTGGGTATCTTATGGATTACAAACTAGTTACAAGCCCGCCCCGCCCAGCATCGTCTCGACAAGCGTTTTTCTGGACCGGCGACGCCCCAAAATCCGTTTTGTAACATGTCAACTGACAACACATTGCAAATGCGAAATCCGTATTTTTAAAACCCTCAACACGCTACGAGAATGCAATTTGCAAATGCATAATCAACAATGAGTTAACCTCTAAAATCGCGTATTTTTAAAACCCTCAACACGATACGCGATTGCAAATTCTTATCTTCAACTGCCGCAACATGTTCAAGCATCGAAAAACGTATCTTTGAAACCCTCAACACGATACGCGCGCGGCCTCTAAAAATTGCTCCAAAAAGTGATTTTTCTCGATCGCGTATCTTTGAAACCCTCAAGGCGTTACGAAGACGCAAATCCGTATCTTTGAAACCCTCAAGGCGTTACGCGTTTTGACCAATTTTGGCATTTTGAGAATTGTCGAGATTCTTGTAAGTGGATAAAACGCAATCTGTTATGCGGAAAACGCGAAGCTCGAAAAAACGACCGACTTTTTCTTATTAAGAATTATTCTTATTTTCCTCCCGAAAAACGACGCCATTTTTGCGTACAGCCGATTTCGTAATTTTGAAACCCTCAAGACGATACATTTTAGGGGTGCTTCGCTAAAGGATAAAGGAGAATGAGAAAGAGATAGGATATAGAAACGCTTCCGGACTTAGCAACAGCTTTGAAAAGGGAAAAAAGAACAGATACCCCCTTGACACCTCCAGGAACCTTTTGCATTATCGAGGCGCTGGGGCAGGTGGACATAAGTCACCCACCTAAGCTGGGCATGGGCTTCCCCTCTCATGCCCAGCGCCCCTAACCAGACTAAGGGGATGGGGAAACGAGGACAGATAGATGACACCACGGCTTAGAGGATTAGATAGATGGGATTGGTTCCCGCTTTATCATAACGATTGGATGAGTGACGATAAATTGGCGCTTTGCGGTTTAGAAGCGCAGGGGCTGTTGATGCGCCTTATGTGTAAAGCGTGGAAACACGGTGGACGCCTTAACATAAGCGTAGATGAGTTAAACGTAATCGCCAGTGGTGATGCAGAAGGCGCGCAGCGCGGGTTAGCTGAATTAGCTAAGCGTAATAGAATCGAGCTGAAGACGAAAAAGACATCTGACGGCTTGATGTACAACATCGTCATAACCAGACTTGCTGCTATATATGACCAGCAGTTAGCTAAGCATAATCGTCTTGTTGAATTCGGCAAGGCGGGTGCTAGAGCCAAGAAAGCTAAGGAAGCCGCGAGAGCGGCTGAAGAGGCTGAACGCGCTGCTCTGTTAAAGGAGCTGATTGACAATGAAGACGAGGCGAATAACGTGATAGTATCCGGTCCTGACGTTATGCCGGCGATAACACACCGCACGACTAAGAAGGAGAAGGAGATACTCGAGAAGCATGGCGGTGGTGGTTTAACTGAGCAGAATGCTGAAGACATAGCCGTGGTATCTAGGGCTATGCGTGCTCTAACGAGTACGGGCAAGGCTTTAGGATTATCTCTAGCTGGTGGCTTAAAAGACCGCTGGTCGCGCACGTTGCTTGAAGTATTCGGTGTGGCGGCTAAAGAGCACAACGTATCAATGGACAAGATTTCGCGTTCTTTTATACTAAGGCTGAAGGACGAGGAAGTACGGGACAAGTTGCGGCGTGTCACGTGGGTGCGTCCGGAGTTTTTGCGTACGGATTGGCCGCAATACATAGATGGTCAGATAACGCGTGAGGAAGAGATGAGGCGTAAGGTGATACAGAATCGTGTTGACCAATTCTATGGTGGCATGATTAATTGGGACAAAGAGCATGGTGAGGATGATGCGGAGCATCGTGCGACGGTGATACAGACCTTTTGGTCTAACCTTGCGCATGAGTACAACCTCACGGATGCTAAGCTGAAGGAGTTTGGATATGAGCCGCCTATCTGAGATGCTGAAGGTTGCCGTAGTGGGGGCGATGTCTCCGCTCAATGCTGTTGGGGGGAGTTTTACTACGCCGTACTCGGCGATGTACATGCAGAATCAGCGGCTGCAGCAGTTATTGTTGGAGCGTGCTGCTCAGCAGCGTCAGGCGATGATACAGCGATCCGCGGGTGGTCCTAACAGCATACTGGCGCAATCGAGTCCATTGCAGCAGCCTCAGAAGCAGCCGGAGCAGGCGGGCAAGCTTGACGCGTTGCGAGATACCTTGAGGCCGTTTACTGCATCTAGTGTTGGCGTGCCTGGGCCGAGGAGCCTGGGTTAATCACTTTAACGGGGGTTGACATGATTAAACTCGTAGACACGGCGTCTGATGGTGAGTCGAGGATTCCTGGCTCTGACCATCTCTATTTCATTGCTGACAATTTGCTGCACAAGCTATGTGCTCCGTTGTCGTTGTTGCACAAGCCGGAGTATGAGTTGATGCGCACGCGTGACGTGGAGACTGACCGTGATGCCGTAGTAGTTCAGCATTTCGACGAGTACAGTGATGCTCGTGAGGACTTCATGCCGAAGTTGTCCATAGAGTTGGACGAGTACGCATCGCGTTATTCGTGTAACGTGAAGGACTTGCCGCCGATTAGTCTAGATGACGTGATGCGTGGCAAGATTTACCGCGACATTATCTATCCAGCTAATACTAGGTTCTTGGAGAAGTTGGATGCTGCGGTGTTAGCCAATGGTGGTTATGAGGATGATGGAGATGAGGGGCCGGGTTACAACTCGATGATTTTGCACAAAGCCGTGACGCGTCGTCATCGGTTTGGGCTGTTCATCAAGAGTGGTTACTATCAGGAGGATCTCAGCATCAAGGAGCCCGTATCGGGTCGCGACAGGCTTGTCACCATGCGTGGTTATCCGATGTTAGACAAGAGGATGTTTGCCCTGGCGGGTGATGGTATAGGTTACGTGGTGAGTGAAGACCCGGTGGTGAGGGTTGAGAAGGAGTCCTCCAATCTTGACATCGTGGTTTCGTGGAGGATGGGCATGGTGATTTACCCGACGCACAGTGTAGCCGGGTTGGCCATGGACTAGGGTATTGACATTAGTCGAGTGTTGTGGTATGATGCCCTCTGCGAAGGGGGCGTCATGCTTTAGGGGGTAAGTCATGGATGATGCTGATACCAGATTCAGGCGGATGAGGCGTGATTGCGGCAGCCAGGATGGCCATGGTGACGATGGTGGCCCGCGTCGGGATGCGATTCCCCATCCGTTAATTGTCCGTCAGCCAATGTTTGATCGCAGTAGGCTGGCTAAGATTGTGGGCATACCCCTGGATAGGCTTAATCACATAACCGAGAGGGATATCTCGGAAATTGGCAATATTACCAGCGATGGAGCCATGACGCTGGACGACGCGTTGATTCTCACGCAGATTGCCGTGGATGCTTTATACGCAAGCCTTGAAAAGTTTAAGAGCGCCATGGGGCCTGTTGTCAATGGTTCCATTAATTGTCCGTCAGCCAAAGATGAATATTGTCTCAAGGCTTTTAAGCTCACTGACGTTCCCGCGGTTGACGCAGTGCTGTCGTTGGCGAATCAAATCGTCCACTTAGAGCTAGAAGTCAGAAGGTATCGGCGAGCATTAGCCATTGGCGATTTCTGTATTGACCGGAAGATTGACGAGGAGTAGCTGATATGTCAGGCGAGGCTCTTGATGCTAGGCTAGAAACCCTCACGGGGGTATTGCATCGCATTGAGGGCCTCGTCGCTCATCAAGCGGAAGCGTTAGCCATGTTTGAGGATAGTCTAAGCCCGCTGCTGAATAATCCTGCGAACGAGGGTTCTGTTGACATAGCGCCGCGTCATCATGAGTCAGAGTTAGTTGGCGCGTTACTGGGAGTAGAGGCGGGTCTTTACTCCAACTTAGGCAAGATGGACCAGCTGCTTTTGCGGTTGGCGATAGGGGGAGACAATGTTCGGCAAGAAGTTAGTTGACAGATTCCTGAACCCGCCGCAAGCCGCCGGGCTTTAGCCCGTGCGGATAGGCGGGTTTCTCCTCGGCTTCAGCCGACTTTCCTCCGCGCAAGCCCTTGCTGTATCTGTCGTTTTGTGGTAT
>Ga0116187_1005890_pt1 | contig 10093 bp, 10 predicted proteins | sample AD_JPNNA6_MetaG_FD_89755 | JGI IMG/M metagenome (GOLD analysis project Ga0116187, IMG submission 89755) | Active sludge microbial communities of municipal wastewater-treating anaerobic digesters from Japan - AD_JPNNA6_MetaG | ecosystem: Engineered > Bioreactor > Anaerobic > Digestate | place... | reverse complement strand
AGGGTTGCTGCGATAAGGGTTGCTGATTGCCCGGCCGCCGCGGGCTGAACACTCAAAGCGGGGGGACTTTGCTCCACGCCGGGGTGTTAGCACCCCGCCGGGGGACTTTGCTCCACGCCGGGGTGTTAACACGCTGCCGGGGGACTTTGCTCCACGCCGGGGTGTTAGCACCCCGCCGGGGTGTCTCACACAACGCCGGGATGTCAGACCTGCATCCCGGCAAAGTTTGATTATAGGTGGCGCTACTTCAGCGCAAACATACTCACCGTTGAATCATTGTTGAATACGGCAAGATGCAGATCCGGAGAGATGGTAAGGGTAAGACAGGGAAGATCCAGATTGTAATACTTCGGCTCACTCCAGGTTTCTCCGCCATCGGTTGTCCGCAGTATACGGATGGCGGATTTACCCTCTTTCAGGCCGATTACCGCTACCAGACCCCGTTCACCGGAGAGGCGTATTGCTGTACCCTGAACTTCCCCGGCAAGAACTGCCTTGAAGGTCTTGTCCTGCGTATCCCGGAACTGAACCGTTCGCTCCCAGGTTCTTCCGCCATCGCGGGTCCGGTATATGTATCCGTCCAAACCGCAGAGATACCCATTTCCGGTTGACTGGAGAAAAGCCGATTCTATCATTTGGATGTCCGCCGGCAGGGTGACCGTTTGCCAGGTTTGACCGTTGTTGCGGGTAGAATAGAGCGCGCTTTTGGTCCATACCCAGCCTTCATCGTTGGTTATGAACGAAACACCCTTGGCACAGCCTGCCGGAATATCCGAAAGTCGGGTCCAGGTTTCACCACCGTTCCCGGTCATTATGACATCCGATCCATTCCCTGCGGCAAAACAGGTCCTGTCGTCCAGAGCATGCAGGGAAAATTGGCACATCGATCGATTTGTTCCCGCGATCCAGGTTTTTCCGCCATCTTTCGTATATTGCACTGCGCCGCCATACCCGACACCAAAACCGGCGGAGTCACCGCAAAGCGCGGCAACATGTATTCTTCCGTCAGTCGGTGAAGATCTGCATACTTCTTTGAGACTATCGCTACAGCCAATAAACCCCATGCCCAATACGCAAACCAGAAGCACCCGTCCCGGTCCGAATAGTCTCTTTCCTGTCATATTCATCACTCCTCCTTTGTCGTCTCCCGGCTACAGTTTCCCTGCATGAAGGACAATCCGGGAAAACACAGGATAACTGTATGCGAGTGAATCAGGGTTGTTAATGGAGTATGTACAGCATAACCTGGATTATCTGCAGAATTGTCAGGATGCTTCGGTATCCCTGGCATGACCATAGGGATGGGGATAGTTGAGGCGGAATTCACTCGGGGATAAACCCGTACGGCTCCGGAACAATCGGGAAAAATAAGCTTCATCGTTCAGGCCGATTCTCCAGGATATTTCCTGTATTGACAGCGTGGTATTCCGGAGCAGCAAGGAGGCGACCGTTATGCGGATTTTTCCGAGATAAGCCATGACCGTCATGCCGCAGGCTTCCTTGAACAGGCGGTTCAGCGTTGTACGGTTCGTTCCGAATCGTTCGGAAAGAGAGGCGAGATTCATATCGTCCTGGTAGTTTGAGTGAATGTACTCGAATACCTTCCGGGTCTGTTCATTGCATTGCGGTATCGTGTAATCCGAAAGGCCTCCAGTACCGTACCGTGTCCGTTCGATGAGCAGCAGCACTTCAAGAATATATGATCGTGACAGGCATGGCCAGAACATGCTCCGTTCACTGTTCAGCTGCTTGTCAATTTCTTTGCACAAACGTTCCAGACGAATGGCTACCGGTTCCGGGAGATAGCGATAGGTGTAGCCGTTATCAATTTTCGTAAGGGCTCCGTACTCAAACGTGTCCGGAAATGAGGACTGGTTTGAATTCAATCCTTCGGGTTTGAATATCAACGAGAAGCAATGATCCGGCCGATCATCATCGTTCCGGATCGAAAGGCAGCGAATGGTATGGTTTGGCGTTACACACAACACACCGGGGCCATGAAACACAAACCGGTTGTCACCGTCTTCCAGAATCAGTGTGCCTGTCCGCCAGAAAAGCACCGCATAGTAGCCGTCACCGGCCGGTGGAACCTCTATCGAAGCAGTAATTGCCACCGGCATGACAAATCCCGGGTAATGGGTTTCTTCCTGTGTCACATACTTCATGCGTCCGAGTATACCACACTATGTTACAGTAGTCCTTCCCTCATGAGCGCGATCTGCAGATCCAGCAGGAGCAGGTTATCGGCCTCGCCGAGGTTCTCCGTGCCCGAAGCAAGACAGTCGCTGACCAGCCTCGCCGCTTCGCGTTTCCAGAGTGCCGCTTCGCCTGTTTGTCCGTCCAGGGCAAAACACTCCGCGGCATCGAGATAGCAGCTTGCCGAAGCAAGTTCACTTCCCGAAAGCCGAAAGAGCTCCGCCGCTTCAAGATAATCATGCGCGCCTTGCAAGGCCTTTATGAATACTTCGTTCGGTACAGATTTTGAGGTACCCGCACGATTCATGAGCGCGGTGGTACGTTGATCAATCGCTGCCTGATCGATGGAACCGTTTTCGGCTTTTTCTAGCGTACCGTCAGTACGAGCGACCGCGTCATCAAGATACCGGTATCCGGTTTGAACTGCTTCGATCGCCGCGACAACCGGGGCGCCGTCTCCTTTCATGCTTTCAAGCGAACCCGTGTACGCGATCCAGACCGGATTTTCCGGTTCCAGGACGCGAAGCTCTTCAACAAGTTTTTCCGCGAGTATAACATCGCCAAGATCAAACGCAAGCTGTGCAAGCTCTTTCATATCGTTGAGCGCTCCGGTTCCGTTCCTCCGGAGTTCGTCCAGTCGGTTTTTCTTTTCCGTACGCAGTTTTTCGGCAATCGTGTTCCTTTCCGCCTCGAGCGCTTCGATTTTTTCATGGTCAACGACAAACGCGGCATCACGATTTTTCCGCATCGGTATTTCCACCGGTTCAATGCGGGCAAGCTCGAAGGTAGAATCGTTCCAGGATGAAAGCATGTCGCTCTGGTTTCCTTCCGAAAGGAGGTCATAAACCCTGGGAGTCAGACGGGACCGTGCGCCGCCGCCGGCGGTTCTTGTCTTCCGCTTCGCAACAGGCAGAACCCCGCCGGTATCGAGCGGGGAATGTGCCGCAACCAGCACATAATGCCGGATTAAATCGATCGTATAGAACCGCTGCAGTTCTTTCTTTGTGAGCGGTACTTTAACAAACACTTTTTTTCCATTATTCGAGTAGAGGACATTGAGCACATCCACCCGATCACCGTCCCGGTTATATATGACCCCGTTATCACCGGTAACGGCGAGCGCGAAGTGCCAGGGATACCCGGGATCAAAGCTGACCAGCTCGCTCCGCTCGTATAGTGTTTCAAGCGATCCTTCGCCGAATCCGGGAATATGGAGGTAGATGTATATTGTCCGGTTACGCACAGTATCGGAATGTTCGCAAAAGCCGGTACGGAACTCAAGTTCCAGCTGCCAGAATTCAGGAACATCCTGCCAGGGAGCCTGAAACACCGGCTCCCGAACCGTGTAGGAAACCAGATCGAGATTCCCCTCCGCGAACTGACGGTTCGCCGGATACACGAGTGTTCCGCAACCCGTATCATCTTTCATCGGATCATAGACCGTATGGGCAACCGGACCGCCAATCAGGGGCGGATATATTTCCAGTTTCAATACCGAGTTCACCATGCGCTGCAGGGAACCGGAAAAGTAGAACGAAGAAAAAATGGTCGCGGTAGAAACCAGGAAGGTACCGAGGGCAAGAGCGATATACAGACATCTTTTTTTTCCGACAGTCATCACATTCCTCCCAGGTTGAACGCGCTGATAAGCGCTTCGGCAATACGCTGTAATCCGTTCACCGCAAGTCCGCTCGAGATGACTACCCCGAACGTAAAGGCACTGAACACAAAGAAATATTTTGGTTCAATAAATTCACGCAGAATCTTTGTTAGCCGACCGGGACCGTCAAGAAAGGCTTTCCCCGGATTCTTTTCCCTGAAATGTTTCGTCAAAGAAAAGTCGAACCGAATCGCCTGTTGCGGACAGACATCCACGCAGGCACCGCATTTGGCGCAGGTTATTTCCGGATGCCCTTTATTCTCCAGAATGGTTTCCCGGTCTATCGCGAAAAACGGACAGACCTCTGCACACTTCATACAGCCGGTACAACGTTCGGTATCTATAACCACCCGGTACATGCTCATCTTGTCCAACAGGGACTGCATCGCTCCGAAGGGACAAAGCATGCTGCACTGGGTCCGCTTTTTCGTCAGCAGGGGAAGTATAACCACCATCAGAAAAAAAAGTGACATAAATACAAAGGTTCCAATAAGCGTAGGAATATCCACCAGCTGGGGAAACTCGGTGATCAATTTGAACGGACAAAACCACTGGCAATATATGGAAGACATGAAGGCAAGCGTCATGAGAATCAGGAAAACCAGGACCGCAAAATGAAACGCACGGATCTCGCGGTTCTTCGCCACCGTCTTTACCAGCGGTTTTTTTCTCATACCGGAAAAACCGTCTTCGATCCCTCCGTAAAAACAGGCCCAGGAACACCAGCCGCGACCTATGGTTATGGTGGCCACAAACCATATCACCAGCAAACTGATAATTGACGCGTAGTGTCCGAGGATTCGCGCCGGAAAAACAACCGTTTGCGTAAGCACATAGGGGATGAATACGAGCGGAATAACCAGGTGACAAAAAGGAACTTCGCTTTCGGTAAAGGTGTTCGCCGTCATGGCCATGCTGCCGCGTTCATCATAAAGATTGCCGATAAAGGCAACAGTAAAAAGAAGTGCGAATACAAACTGGAAGACCCTCCGGTATGTATGTACCTTCCCGGTGTACATGATGGCTGCGAAGATTCCGATCAGGAAAAGACCGTAGATCCAGCTATAAACAGAACCGTTTCCGAGACTGATGGTAAAAAAATAGACAAGCAGCGTCATGAGCGCGGTTAACAACGATTTGACTGCCATACTAACCTCCGGCTATCACTGATAAAAGAAGAGCGGAATCAGTCCCGCAAAAATGAGAAAGTATCCCGCGACAAGGAGCTGTGCAAATTGCGCGACCCGACGCAGAAGCGCGACGCGGTTCACAACGAATGGAAGACCGAGTACCGGAAGAAAGAATGGCAGGGTTCCAACAAGGAAGGCCGCGAAAAATGCCGTTGACGAAAGGACCGATCCCGACTGCAGGCAGAGAAAGAGCATGGTCCAGAACGCCGGGCAGATATGAAGCCCGACAGAAAGTCCTGCTGCAAAAGGAGATGCGGAGTCTCCGGCGGACGACGGAACCGCAGCAGTACAACGTCCGCAACGGAATGTTCTTTTTCCCTGTATGAACAGCCGGTAATCGGCAATGAGCACAAGAGCGCACGCAATGTAGCCGAATACGGACAACTTGCTTGCGAGTACCGGATCAAAGAACGACGAGACAATGAGACCGGCACGGGCGAAAAGCGCGCCCATGATCGCGTAGGTGGTAAACCGTCCGGCAAGAAACCAGAGCGTCCGCGTAACGGTCGTCCGCACGGTCACCTCGCCGCGTCCGCAGAGCATCGGCACGAGCGGCGGGACACAGTACATGGCGCAAAAGAGGCCGGTGGACAATCCCAACAGCAGCGATTCGATCATTCCAGAAATCAGTGTCATTCCTCGTACCTCCGCAAGATATCCCGGGCGTTTTGTACGGCAGCGGTTTCGGCCCCGGATTCAACACAAGTCTCAAGAGCGTCGAGCGCGGCATCCATGTCTCCGGCATCCAGATGGTACAGACCGCAGTTCAAGAGAATGGCTGCGCTTTCTTCCGGAGACGACGGCAGCGGGTGTTTTTCAAACCAGCGCACATCGTCCGCAATTACCGCATACCGCTTGAGCGGCGAACTCCGGCTCACTTCAATACCGTTCGAAAGACGAATGAGCCTGAGCTCGCCATTGTCGGGATCATTTGCGACCGCGCTGTCCATGTACTGTGCGCCTTCTTCGAGCAGGGTGAGTGAGTGAACCGGATTCTCGTCCGCATAAAATGACGCCTGAATGGTAATGACACTCCCGTAATAGGCGCGGGCGACCATGTTTGTTTTTATAAACGGTTCAAGCGTTTCCCGGCATTTCAATGCGGTCGCCTCACCTTCCGCAAGGGCCCGGTCATGCAATGCAATACCTCGCTCGATCGAGTCATCCATGGATTGTGCACAAACACCGGTTGCGCACAGGGCCGCGATACAAACCACCATCATCATCCTCATGTGTATACTCCTTGATCAGTCAACTGATCATTTTTTCGTCTGAACAAAAAAAACAACGCGCCAGGCGCCGTCATGATTAATCCCCCAGGAACAAGCCACATCCGTAAATACGGGTGACGGAAACTTCAGCCGTAATCCCGCTCCGTACGCGTCAAGCACCGTGCCGCCCCAGTCCGGTCCGGGTGACGGAAGGGCCGCGTCGGTAAACACAAAGAGCTGGGGGATAACGGAAAACCCCGAGAGGAATACCAGTGACCCGAAATCCAGACGTACCTCTGCCGACGCGAACACGTACGAAACAAGTGTCAGTTCGTCCTCCGGATACCCGGACCGGATAGTCTGTTCTCCCGAATCATGCAATCTGAACGCGAGCGCTTCGGGAGCGCCATCCGTCATCCAGCCGCCTGCCCCGGAAAGATACAGTTCAACTCGCTGTTCACGAATAGTCTTGCCAAAAACGTCTTCCGCAATAACGACAGAAAAAGATCCCGATGAACCGAACTTCCAGACCTCATCAAGCGGAAACCATGCTGCGCGGGAATCAAATGTCCACTGTGATTCAAGCGCCAGAAACCCGAAGCGGGACACACGCAGAACCGCCTCGCCAAAAGGATGGAACGAATACCCGCGGTCATACGTATCGGCCACCGTCACCAGACCCGGCCCCAACGCAAGCGATACATCCGGCGAAAGAAATTTCCCCGCGCGGAAAGCGAGCTCATTCCGTGGCTCCGCTCCATCAACATCACAAAGAGAGGGAAGAAAATCATGAGAAAAGGCCGCGGCTTCCAGAAGATACCCCCGGTTCCCCAGGTTCTCGTGAACCGCCTCAACTCCGAAAAGATTCCACCCCGCGTACACATACACCGACGCACGGTTTCCGCCCAACGCCTTCCGGCCAAACATGATAAATGCGTTCCCGCCGGAATACCGGTACGGGAACCCGTCCGACACCGTAATAACCACCGTCCGCTCAAGAGGCTTCCGCCGCGGCGGAACTACATGCACCGAAACCGAATAAAAAAGACCCGTATCAACGAGCCTCCGTTCCGTCCTGAGCACCTCGCGCTCAAATTCCGCAAGTGTCATTTCCCGCCCCGGCTGGAGCGCGGTCCAGCTGAACACGGCGGAAGGCTGGACCCCGGCGTCTGCTACCGCAGCCGCTTCGGCGTCTGCTAAAGCAGCCGCTTCGGCGTCTGCCGTCCACTCATACTCGTAGTGCGGAGTTACCAGACGGATCTTCGCAACGATAATATCGCCGGACTCGGCTTCTTCGGCCTGCATCAAACCGGCACAGAGTACGACGAGCCCCGCCAGCAATACCGTCTTACACATCAGCACCTGCTTCCCTGATTTCGCGAACGGCAAAAAACAAATACATTGCATTCATCAACGGCCAGGTAAAGACTCCGGCAACCGGCATCCATGACCAAAAACGGCAGTGCGCTTCTGTCATCATCATGAGCAGATTCGCGACAATACAAATTCCGCTGATCAGCGCCCATCCGGCGGTCGCCGCTTTCAGATTCGTGCAATCGGGATAGGGAACCAGATGTGTTTCATGCGGAGACCGGATGAACCGCACCGCCGAGAAAATCGTCGGAATCAGATATCCCGCAAAGGCCGGAACCGTCAGATAGAGTGCGGCAGGGCCAAAATACCAGGCGGCCATGCACAGTGTCATGAAAACGAGATACACCGCACCATAGGCCGCGCCGGCAAGCATCTCGAAAAAATCAATCCGGTTTTTCCTGATACGAACCTTCCGGCGGAACATCGTATCAACAAGCTCGTCGAGATCACCAAGGTCTGCGATGGTTTTCTCCAACGCCGCCATCTCGTCCATACCTGACGCGCAGAGATCGGTCACCCGGTCGCGGATGTGCGACGAGAGCTCCTCGATCTGCTCCTTCACCTCGTCAGTCTGCTCAATGTTCCTGAAAAGACCCTTCAAATAGTATTCAATTGATTTCATACCTGTTTTCTTCCTTCCGCCCCAAGAATCATGGTCATGATTTCCTGAACGCGCTGCCACTGGGCCATCGCCTGCGCATAATACGCCTTGCCAGCATCAGTAATTGCATAATATTTCCGTCGGCCACCCTGACTTTCGTCGCCCCAATACGACGCGATGAGTTTGTCCCGCTCAAGCCGCCTGAACGCCGAATACAACGACGGCTCCTTGAGCTCATACGCCCCGCCAGTCCGTTCCAGCACTTCCTTGCACACCGCATACCCGTACCGGTCCTGCTCCGTCAGCAGATGCAGAATGATGGTATCAATGTGGTTCCTGATAATGTCTCGTTCAATTATTACGTCTTTCATATTACTATGTTTTACATAGTAGTGTGACGGGAACAGTTTGTCAAGAGATTTTTTTTCGAGGCAGAACGGGCCATGGAAGGCGGAAAAAGGCCGGCCGGAGCCCGGTGACCGGTAAATCGGTCACTTTGACAACGTACCGGCCAGTAGTCACAACCGGGGCGAAATCAGGAGATTTTTCCAACAATTTTGATAGCAGTCTTCAACAATTTTGATAGCAGTACATTACAGACCCAGCGTGCGGCAGATCGACTCAACCCGTACCGCAGAAAGTGGCTGCGCAAGATCCGCGGCGGACACCCCTTCCGCGCGTAACGCCGCACGCAGCGCCGTGTTCGCCTCCCAGAAGGAGCCCGCACGGCCGCGATTATCCACAAAGGGAAGCGACTCCCGCTCATAACCGCGCGCGAAGGACCGCACTGCGGCGAAATACCGCCGGCGGCGGTCCCCGTGCTCCGCGACAAGGGAGTCGGCAAGAAACCCGTCCTTTTCATCAGCGAACACAAGCGGCCCCCAGGGAAGCGCCATCAGTTCGGCAAACACCGCATCACACTCGGGGCCGTCAACCGACCCGAACCGTTCATGAAGCGCCGCGGGCAACAGGGTAAGATGAAAATGCGACTGTGCGATGGAGATGTCTGGATGGGTAAAGAGGTTCAGATATCCGGAGGAAAGCGTTTCCGTCTCGAGCGTCCGGCGGTCGGTAAAGGACTCACCGACCCCCTTCCCCGCCGCAACCTTCTCCGCGACCTTCCGCATCCGGGACCGGACATCCGTATATCTACCGTACAAGGCAACCGGAACTAGCATCGTTTTTTCTTTTCTGCGCTGATTTCGGCGCGCATTTTTTCAAGTTTTTCTTTCGTCATCAGGTCAGTATATCCTGAAAAATCTGCCCGGAAAAGACCGTGTCAGAACCAGGATTTTTCAACAATTTTGGTAGCAGTATAATTTTTCCTACCATCATTTCCAGATTCCACGCCAACTCCGCGGTTTTTACCGTATTTTCGACGGTTCAACCGTTGATTTTCCGGTATTTTTGCGACTTTCTCTCTCATGCCTGATTGCTAGGAAAATCAACACTTTTGATAGCAGTAAATAAAAACGCCGTCCCGGGCCGGGACGGCGTTCAAAAAACCCGTAGACAGTCCTTATTCCTTCACTGAAAGAATCGCGCCGAGAACAAGCAGATGCGCCGAAAGCACCTTAAGGAACGAGAGGAAGGCATTCATGTTCTTGAACGCGCCGCCGAGAAGTCCTCCCTTGCCGATCACATCGACGAGGAAAATTACCACGAGCCACATGATCAATATGATGGTAAGAGCCATCTGGCTGAAGGAACCCACGTTCATGAAGAAACCAAGAATCAGGAATACCCCGGCACCAAGCTGCAAAATACCCATCAAGATGATGAGGATATTCGCAAGATCACCCTTGGTAATACTATGAATCGCTGACGCAATCTCGTTTCCGGCAAATCCTGCCTGCAGTTT
>Ga0116187_1005888_pt1 | contig 10094 bp, 8 predicted proteins | sample AD_JPNNA6_MetaG_FD_89755 | JGI IMG/M metagenome (GOLD analysis project Ga0116187, IMG submission 89755) | Active sludge microbial communities of municipal wastewater-treating anaerobic digesters from Japan - AD_JPNNA6_MetaG | ecosystem: Engineered > Bioreactor > Anaerobic > Digestate | place... | reverse complement strand
TCGAAGGCCCGCGAGTAGTACTTCATCGCCCTTGCGCTCATCTTCCATCAACCCGGCGAGTCCCTCACCGAGATGTACGGACCAGGGAGCCACCATAGGAATGAACGTAGGTCCTTTGCCACCCCGGGCAGTGGTTCGCGGCTGAGCCATTCGCAGTTCGTGTTGTTCGTTTTTTTTTCGAAGTTGCGTGGCGCGTGTGCGGGACACGAGCAACAACACCGCGCCGATGAGCAGAAATGGTATCCACGGAAGGCCCGGAACGAGAGCCAGAAGCAGCACGAATATGCCTGCTACGCGCATGGCTTTGGGGGTTCCGAAAAGCTGTTCCGCCAGTTCCTCTCCCAACGAGGCATCCGCCTCTTCACTCGCCACGCGGGTTACCAAAATCCCCGCGGCGGTGGCCAACACGAGCGCTGGGATCTGCGTCACCAGCCCATCGCCAATCGTCAACAATCCATAGCGTTTTAGCGCTGTCGTCGCATCCATGCTCCGTTGCAACACCCCGACGGTAAGGCCGCCCAAAATATTGATGAGCGTGATCACGAGGGAGGCAATCACATCTCCTTTCACGAATTTCATCGCCCCATCCATGGCGCCGTAAAACTGCGATTCTCGTGCGAGTTGTGCGCGACGGTGCTTGGCTTGAAGTCCATCGATGCTGCCGGATCGAAGCTCGGCATCGATGGCCATTTGTTTGCCGGGCATGGCATCGAGGGCAAAGCGCGCGCCCACTTCGGCCACTCGCTCCGAACCTTTCGCAATCACTACGAATTGAATGATGGTCAGGATGAGGAAGATGACCGCTCCGACCACGTAATTGCCGCGAACGACGAAGTTGCCAAATGCGCGAATGACCTCTCCGGCATCGGCCTGCAGCAAAATGAGGCGGCTGGAAGAAACATTCAGGGCCAGCCGCAGCAACGTGGTCATGAGCAGTACGGTGGGAAAGGTGGCGATGGCAAGGGCGTTGGGCACGTACAAAACGACGAGAAGGATGCAAACGCTCAGGGAGATGTTGGCGGCAAGCAGGATGTCGAGCAGCCACGTGGGCAACGGGACAATCATGAGTCCCACGATGGCGATGACGAGCAGGGCAAGGGCTGCATCCGCGGAACCAAGAGCGGAAAGACGTCGTGGAATGGCGCCGTGAAAGCTTCCGGAAGGTATGTTCATGTTTCAAGGCAAGCGTATCGTGGCGTGGCGAGTCATGGCAGCATGAAAAAGCGCGTGGTGTCGTGGATTTGGTGGATACGCGTGCGGAAGCGCGGGTGTGTGGCCAAGCTTGTTGGCCCCCGAAAGGTGAGAAATTTCGCAAATGCTTCTCCCAGAGACGCCGTAGCAGTACGGTGGTAGACATGGTCGCTGCCGTCAGCTTCGAATACGTGGGCAACCAGCCCAGGGACTTGCGTGCGGTCGTGGAAAAGTGCGGGCAAGACCTGGGAGGGCAAGTTGCCGGGGGTCTGGTGTTCGTATCCGGCTCGATGGCGCGGCAAATCCATGAAGTCGCCAACGTGTTGCGGACGCTTTCATGGGCTGGTCCCCTTGTTGTGGCGGGAGGCGCCAGCGTTCTGACAGAACGAGGCTGTTATGAACGAACCTCCGCCTGCACGGGAATGGTGTGGAAGGTAGGACGTTGTTCGGGTTTCGTGGTGGATAGGGATCGGGAAGAACTCATTTCCGACGGGTTGAGGAGCGCGGCCAGACGGACTGCCACGCCCGGCAATCCCATCGTTTTGTTGGCATCGCGGGAAGCCGTCGGCCCCACGGATTTGTTCGATGAGAAAAATCCTTTTGATTATCCAGTAGTTGGAGGAGGAACGGTGGGAAGACCGGGAGCCATGCTCGTGGCGGATGGGCGTATTAAAACCGGTGATCTCGTTGGGCTTGCCCTTCACCAGGCAGGAAGTGCGGCGGTGCGCGTTTCTTCCGCTTGCCGTCTGCTCGGCCCGCTGATGCCTGTCACCGCCGTCGATGGTGCCCTGGTGTTGCGTATCGAAACCCAAGCGGCCTTGGACGTATTGCGGTCTCAGGCGGCGGGCGTTTCGGGGCAGCGTCTGGTGGCTGTGGCGGTGGATTTGCGAGGTAACCTCCAGGAGCCTGCACGCTTGATGTTGCGTGGAATCCGCGGCATCCACGAATCGCGTCGGGCTGTTATGGTTTCGGAAGAAATCCGTGTCGGCACCCGCGTGGCTTTTGCCGTCATCGATGCCGCCTCCGCGGCGGCGGATTTGGAACACACCCTACGGCAAATGCGTCGTGACTTGGCAGGAGGAATGCCTCGTTTCGGGTTCTACGTGGATTGTGCGGGCCGAGGCAGCCAGCTTCATGGCGAGGAAGGGGTCGATCTTCAGATGCTGCGGCGTTTTTTCCCAGGCTTGCCCATCGCTGGAGTGGCCTCCGCGTTCGAGATCGGACCTGGGGCCCGGGGGGCCGCTGTCCACCTGTATAGCGGCGTGTTTTGCGTGGTGTGTGCCCCGAGCTAATGTCCATCGGGTATTTTTACTTTGCTCCTTTCTCCATTCCCTCACTACGATGACCCACCCTCATGCAGTCGACTCATCAACGAGAGGTCCGATCCTTCGGTGCTTCGGATATTGGGCGTTTTCGAAAAGTCAATCAAGACGCGTATCTTCGCGATGACGATCTCGGATTGTATGTGGTGGCCGACGGCATGGGAGGACATGCGGCTGGCGAAGTGGCCAGCCTCGAAGCCGTCGATACCCTTTACGGGATGATCAAACGAGGCCTTGCGAGCATGGGCGATAAGCTATCTTCTTGTATCACCGAGGATAACGCGCGCGCCGCCTGTCGTCTGGTCGAAGGTGCCGTACAAGCCGCGACCTACATGGTTTTTGCCATGGCTGAACTCGATCGCGAGAAATCAGGAATGGGAACCACCATTTCCGCATTGCTCGTGTTGGGAAACCACGCGGTGATCGGTCAAGTCGGAGATAGTCGCGTGTACCAGGTGCGAGGCGGAAAAGCCGTGCAACTCACCGAAGACCACACCCTCATCGCCTGGGAACTCAAACAAGGTCTCATCACCCCAGAACAAGCCAAACACTCGCCGCACAAAAATATCATCACCCGCGCCGTCGGCAATCGCGACTACGTACAAGTCGATACCAGCTTGGTCGAGCTGCATCCCGCGGACCGATACTTGCTGTGTTCCGATGGATTGCACGGCTATTTGCGGACCGAGGAAATCGCTCATTTATGCATGTCCGACGGTCAATCCGTGGTGGAAAACTTGATCCACATCGCCAACGCCCGCGGTGGCAAAGACAATATCACCGCCGTTTTGGTCGAAGTGTTGTGACGCCGATTTGTTGACCATTTCGTGTCGTGCTGATAGCGACAAGTCCGATGAAACATGGATGGATGGCCACGAATGTCCGTCGCACATCCAACCGATAGGAGTACCAATGACCTTTCGACGAGTCGGCGTGGTGATGGGAGGTTCCTCCGGAGAACGAAATGTCTCGCTCGCAAGCGGAAAAGCCGTCGTCGACGGGCTATCCGAAAAGGGATTCGATGTGGTGCCCATCGATCTCGAGGATCGGAAAGACTGGGCCAGCGCGCTGAAGGGTGCCCGTGTCGATGCTGTTTTTCTTGCTCTCCATGGTCGCCTGGGAGAGGACGGCTGCGTTCAAGGATTATGCGAGGTGTTGGGAATCCCGTATACCGGCTCCGGTGTGTTGGCCTCGGCCCTCGCCATGGATAAACTCAAAGCCAAAGAGCTATTCCACCAGCATAATGTCCCTACGCCAGCGTACTACACGCTGTCCGTGTACGATGACCTTTCGGATATCGAACAAATCCATGGTTCTTTCGGTTTTCCGGTGATTGTCAAGCCGCGCTCCGAAGGCTCGAGCCTTGGTGTGCGTTGCGCCGAATCCCTCCCCGAACTCGTATATGCAGTCACCGAGGCGCATAAACTCGACGATCACGTGCTTGTGGAACGACGGATTTTCGGACGAGAAGTCAATGTGGGAGTGCTGCACGGACGAGTTCTCGGAGCCATCGAGATTGCTCCCAAAAAAGGCATTTATGACTATGAGGCCAAGTACACGCCCGGCATGTCGGAGTACTTCATGCCCGCGCGGCTCCCTGCCACCCGCTACCTTGGCGTGTTGAAAGTCGCCGAAAAAGCGGTAAAAGCACTTGGATGCACCGGTGCTTGCCGTGTCGACCTCATCGTGACGGAACACGCCAATGAAGTCGTGCTCGAAGTCAACACGATTCCGGGCATGACCAAAACGAGTCTTCTTCCCAAAATTGCCGCGGCCGCTGGCTATAGCTTTGCGGATCTTTGCGAATCCATCATGCTTTCCGCTCGTCTGCACGCGCGAAATCAAACCCAGACCCCGCCCGAATCCCAACGGCTACCCGCGACCGGGACCCATACCGAAACCCTCGCCAAAGCGGTTTGACTTCATCTTTCCGTTCCCCCTTTTTTCTCATCCGCCACTAAGATCCCCACGCTTTGCCTGAACCAGCCCTGCAACTCGAACACCTGTCCCGACGTTTCGGTGCGGTACTCGCTGTCTCTGACGCTTCCGCCACGTTTCATTACGGAAAGATGCACGCCCTGGTCGGCGAAAATGGAGCTGGAAAGTCCACGTTGCTCAAACTGGCCGGAGGTGCCGAGAAAGCTGACCAGGGACGCGTGCTCATCGAGGGCGTGCCCCTTGCGCCTCCCACCCCCGCCGAGGCCATTCGACGCGGTGTCGGCTTCGTCTACCAACACTTCATGCTCGTCGATGCGTTTTCCACTCTCGAAAACCTTTGCCTCGGACATGAACCCGTCGGCCGTTTCGGAGCGCTCGACGAAAACCAGGCGCGACGGCAAGCCCAGGCCGTGATGAGCAAACTCGATCTCGACCTGGACCTGGAGGCTCGCGTGGCCGAGTTGGGGGTGGGACAGAGACAACATATTGAAATTATTAGAATTTTAATTCGTGGGGCGAAAGTCATTCTCCTGGATGAACCCACCGCGGTACTTACGCCAGGTCAGGCCACACACCTTTATGCGACCCTGCGGCGCATGGCGGATGCGGGCTCGTGCATCGTGGTCGTAACCCATCGATTGCAAGAGGTGCGGGCGCATTGTGATCACGTGACCGTGCTTCGCCGGGGAAAGGTTGTTCTGGACACGGCGACTTCTGCATCGACCGTGGCGGATTGGACGCGGGCCATCATGGGCCAGGAGCCGCCTCCACCCGTGCAGCGCCCCGCGCGTCCCGAACCTGTGCAGGGAGGATTGCAGCTCAAGTCCCTTCGGGTTGAAAGCACCGACAAAGGCCATCTTGCCGTGCAAGACGTGTCTTTCACCGTACCGCGGGGAACCATTGTCGGCATCGCTGGCGTGGAAGGCAATGGTCAACGGGAATTGGTTCGTGCCATCGCCGGGTTGCAACCTTGTAACGAGGGAAGCGTTTGGCTCGATGGTGCCGATATCTCGAAGATGTCCGTGGCCGCTAGGCGAGCGGCCGGGCTCGCCGTCGTTCACGATGACCGCCATCGGGAAGGGCTCATGCTCGATGTTTCCGTGTCGGATAATCTTGTGCTGGGGGATCTTGGCACCGGGAGCGACGAGGTGAAAACCGTGGCGCGACGTCTTGGAGCCTACGGAATCGTTCCGGCCGATCCTTCGATTCGCGCGCGAAATTTGTCGGGAGGCAATCAGCAGAAAGTGGTGATGGCGCGGGCCTTGGATCGTAGCGTGGCGGTGGCCGTGCTCGCCCAGCCCACGCGAGGGGTGGATTTGGGTGCGGCCCGTGGGATTCACGAAGCCATTTTTCAGACCGCGCGCCAAGGAGCCGCTGTGCTCGTCATCAGCGCCGATCTGGCGGAATTGCGCGCGATTTGCCACGAAATCATCGTGATCGCCCGCGGAAAGGTGGTGACCACACTCCCTCCGGACACCGCGGAAGAAGTATTCGGACAAGCCATGCTCGGGGAGGCAGCCCCATGAGCCGATTTCGCTCCTTTTGGCTCGAACTCCGCACTCCCCTGGCCGCCATGGCCGCGGCCGTGCTCGTCCTCAACCTGCTGTCTTTTGGATTGGGACAAGTTCCCCTGTCCACCGTCCTGACCGCATTGGCCGGAAGTTGGGGAACGACCTACGGTATTGGGCAGGTGCTGTTCAAGGCCACTCCGTTGCTTCTTGCGGGAATTGCCGTGGATCTTGCGTTGCGGGCGGGCCTTTTCAATATCGGTGTGGAAGGGCAAATCGCCGTGGGAAGTCTGGCCGGCACCATCGTCGCCGTGGTGCTTCCCGCCAGCCTGCCCGGCATTGTGGCTTTGCCTTTGACGTTGCTCGCGGCGGCAAGCACCGGAGCGGCATGGGCTGCTTTCGCCGCTTGGATGCGCACGCGCTTTGGCGCACACGAGGTCATTACCACCATCGTGCTCAACCGGATCGCCGATGCGCTGGTGGCTATGCTCATGACGGCATGGCTTGCGCTCCCGGGCACGGTTCGCACCAAAGACATTGCGCCAGGTGCCTCCCTGGCTCGTCTCGAAAGCCTGTCGCCGTTTTTTTCCGGAAGCGCTGTAAGTTGGGCGTTTCCCATGAGCTTGTTGGTGCTCTTGGGCGTGACGGTATGGTTGCGACGCAGCCGAGCTGGGCGAGAGGTAGTGTGGGTGGGGCATAATGAACGCGCCTGCGAAGCCGAGGGAATTGCGGTTTCCCGTCGAAAAATCCTTGCGATGGGGCTGTCGGGGGCCATTGCGTCGCTTGCCATGGCGGGAACCGTTTTGGGATATAAAGGGTATTATGAAATCGGGCTTGGTGCTGGAGTAGGTTTTGGTGGCATAGCTGTCGCTTTTCTTGGCCGGGGCCATCCCGTTGGCCTGTTGCTGGCCGCGCTTTTGTTTGGAACGTTGGCGCAAGCAGGGCTGGTCATCAACGCGCAGGTTCCCAAGGAAGCCACTGGAATCCTAGAGGCTGTCGTGATCATTGCCGTGGCTTTGGCCTCGCGCGCGGGGCGTCTGGACGCATCGGCCCGTGCGGCCAAGGGGGAGTCATGAGCCAGCTTCTGACGCTCACCTTCGTTGCTGAAACGATTCGATTATCCATACCTTTTGCGTGTGCCGCCCTTGCCGGGGTGTGGAGTGAACGCTCCGGTGTCGTCCATATCGCTCTCGAAGGCGTGCTGTTATCGAGTGCATTTGGCGCGGTGGTCGCGACGCTGGCGAGTGGCAGTCCGGCCGTTGGGGTCCTTGGGGGCGTGCTTGTGGGAACCCTGCTTTCGCTATTGCATGGGCTTCTTTCCGCCCGGTTTCGTGTCGACGCCATCGTGAGCGGCATTGCGCTCAACCTGCTGGCTGCTTCGGGAACGAGGTTTTTGCTGCGTGCTTGGTTTGATAGCGCATCCAATAGTCCTCCCATCGCGGGATTCCATTGGGGGCCTACGGGCTCCTCCGGCGCGGCCATGCTCGCACGAACCTTGCTCGATCCGGTGACCCTGCTGGCGGTGCTGGCCGTGGCGGTCACCCCATGGGTGCTGTTCCGCACCCGTTTTGGCCTGCGGGTACGCGCGGCGGGAGAAAATCCGGTCGCTGCCGCGTCCGTGGGGATTCCCGTCGTACGCGTGCGCCTCATCGCTCTATGTGTCTCTGGCGCGGTGGGGGCGCTTGGCGGAATCCATCTGGCCTTCGACCAACATCGGTTCGAATCCGGGATGAGCGGAGGAAGAGGTTTCATTGCGTTGGCGGCCGTTATCCTCGCGGGCTGGAGACCCGTGCGCGCGGCCCTCGCCTGCCTGGTGTTCGCCGCCCTGGAAGCCACCCAGATCCTGCTGCAAGGACAACGAAAACTACCCCCGGAAATCCTGCAAATGCTCCCGTATCTGGCTACCCTCGTCGTTCTTGCCCTGGCCGCCGGAAAAGCCCGCGCCCCGGCAGGATTGGGGCAGCACGCCACCGAGGAGCGCTAGTTTTCGTATAAAATACGGGATGTTGCTTCCCTGCCGAGGGTTGGCTCGCGGTGGCAGAGCGTAAAGCAGGCCATGGGCTCGGCATCGTCTTCGGAACAGACCATCCCCCCTTCTTCGCCGTGGGAAGCAGCACGATAAACTGTAATAAAGTCAATAGGTTAAATCTGAGTCGACCAAGATCGAGCGGTTCAGAGTCCCAGGTCGTAGGCGATGCTACTTGTTTTTTCGCGCGCGCAAAATCCGCACGATATCTCGATAAGCAGTGTTGTTGGGCTGGTTGTGAAGAAGCTCTTCGTAAAGCACCAGAGCCCCTTCATCGTTGCCGGCGGCCAGAGCATCAGCCGCTTTTCGTTGCAACGTTTTTTGCCCTTTGGGGAGGGGAGGTTCCCCCGCGTCTTCCGTGGCAGCCGTTCCTACCGGTGGTTCGTCGGACGGTTTATCCTGGGTGGGAGGGGCTGATGCCGCCGCGCTGCCGGCATCCATCTTTTGCACCGAAGCAACGGTCGAGGAAGCTGATTTCGGCGTGGATTTCGCCTCCGGTTCATCGTTATCAAAGACGATGAATACGGCCACGAAGGCGAAGGGCAGCAACCCGGCGATGATCTTTTGCGGCAGGGATGCGCTTTTCCATTGTTCTACCGCGGAATGAAGGATGTTTTTTTTCTTGGATGCCGCGGTAAGTTGCGTTTCTTGGGTTACGACATTCGTTGCAGAACCAGCGATTGGCGCGGGGTTGGTCCAGCGGCCATCGTCCGTTATGGGGCCGAAAGAGCCTTCAGCCATGGGCGACTGCCCCGGCATGACCGGTCCTTCGAACATGGGCGCCGCGCCGGGCATGGGTGGAGCACCGGGCATGGGTGGAGCACCGGGCATGGGTGGAGCACCTGGCATGGGCATCGCGCCGGGCATGGGCATTGCGCCGGACATGGGTGGACCACCCGGCATAGGCGGACCGCCGGGCATGGGTGGACGACCGGGCATGGGTATCGCGCCGGGCATGGGTGGACCACCGGGCATGGGTATCGCGCCGGGCATGGGCGGAGCACCCGGCATGGATGGGCCAGCCGGTCCTCCTGGCAAAGGCGCCCCATGAGGGGGCCGCGTGACTCCCGGAGGCACCCAAGGGCCCGGTGCCGAAGATGCGGGAGGCAATACACCCTCGCCCCCAATCATTCCCGGAGCAGGACGAGATATCGGGGCGGAAGGTGCCGCGGAAATATCGAGCGGAGCAAAACGGGTGGCGTCCTCGTCATCCGTTGGATTCTCCCGGGCGCTTTGGCGGATCTTGAGTTTTTTGGGTTTCGAGGGCGCTGCCGATCCAGCCATGGACCGTGGGGCTGGCGGTGGCACGTCGTTGCGGGGCGCGGGCCGCAACATCGTGGCCTCGTCCAACGACCCCTGGGAAACCGGAGGCGACGTCTGTGGAAGGATCAGTTCAACTGTTTCCAGTTCCGGCACCGCCTGGGGAGTCGAAACGTCATTGGCTTCGACGCCGAGTATTGCTGACCCGAGGAGGATTTCACTGCCAGGCGCTACGGCCATCCATTCCGCGGCTACCGCTTGTCCGTCGACGGTTACCGGAAACTGCGGATTGATGCAGGATACGTACAGGACCTGTCCATCGTAAAAAAGATAGGCATGCACCTCGGCCACGCCATCGGCACTGATCTGCCAATCTGCGGCTGTACCCACGGTGAAAGGTTGTACCGATTCATTGGCCGTGAATCCCACGGCTTTTTGGCTCGCAGAGCCGGCGAGGACGAGGACTTGAAGGTTCCGATTCTGGTCGATCATGGGCTCGGGACATCCGCCTGCCGCGCAGCTTGATACACCGTGTCAGGAAAGTCCACGCCGTGCTCACGCAATTGAGACACACAATGGGGAATGATTCCTGTGGGTCCAAATTCGCTGATGATGGCTCCCCCGGGCCCAAGTCCTCCGTAGGTACGAGCGTAAATATCTTGCGTGATATACTCGCCCTTGGAGGTATCGAAGCCAAGGACTTCCGTGATGTGGGTGACTTTGCGAGAGCCATCTCGCAAGCGGCTCACTTGCACGATCGCGTTGATACCCGACGCCAATTGAATTCGCATGGCAATGAGCGGCATGTCGATGTCGCTCATCATGCACATCGTCTCCAATCGACTGAGC
>Ga0116187_1005879_pt1 | contig 10106 bp, 9 predicted proteins | sample AD_JPNNA6_MetaG_FD_89755 | JGI IMG/M metagenome (GOLD analysis project Ga0116187, IMG submission 89755) | Active sludge microbial communities of municipal wastewater-treating anaerobic digesters from Japan - AD_JPNNA6_MetaG | ecosystem: Engineered > Bioreactor > Anaerobic > Digestate | place... | reverse complement strand
ATCCGGACGGCATGCCCGGCCACCAGCCTGACAAGTCCTTCTATGCGTACGACCCTGCGGCGGCGAAGAAGCTGCTCGCCGAGGCCGGCTACCCGGACGGGTTCAAGACGACGTTCTACAGCCACAACGTCGACCCGTTCCCGAAGATCGCCCAGGCGGTCCAGGCCGACCTCAAAGCGGTCGGGATCGAGGCCGACATCGAGCAGATGGACAAGGCCACCTACTGGGACTTCATCAGCCTGAAGAAGTCGCACGCCGGCATCGGCCTCTCGGACTGGTACCAGGACTTCCCCGACCCGAGCGACTGGATCGGCCCGTTGTTCATCAAGGCGAGCGCCATCGACGGCGGCGCCAACGCGAGCTTCTGGTGGGACGAGCGCGTCGAGGACTTGTACGCCAAGGCCGTGAACGAGCTCGACCCCGAGGCCCGCATCGACATGTACGTCCAGATGCAAGAGATCATCATGGAGGAAGCGCCGACGGCGCCGCTCTTCCAGCCGATGTGGAACGGCATGTACGGCAAGGACGTGGGGGGCTACTACTACCACCCCGTATGGAACCTCAACTTCCAGGACTACTGGAAGCTGGACGGCAAGTGACCGCCTGAACGGCGGCGGAGGCACAGCGATGGTCCGGGCACGGCGCAAGGCGAGCAGGCGGCGCGATGGGTAAGTACGTCGTGCGCCGCCTCCTCTGGGTCGTGGTCGTGCTCTTCTTCGTCAGCATCATCACGTTCCTGCTCGCCTACGCCGTGCCCGGCGACCCCGCCAAGAGCATCGCCGGCGTGCATGCCACGCCCGAGGTCCTCGAACGCATCCGCACCGAACTGGGGCTCGACAAGCCCGTCTACGAGCAGTACCGGATCTACCTCACCAACCTCCTGCAGGGCGACATGGGCTTCTCCTACGAGACCCAGCGCCCGGTGGCGCAGTCGATCCTCGAGCGCTTCCCGGCGACCGTGATGGTCGCCCTCTACGGCATCTTCTTCGAGCTCCTGATCGGCATCCCGGTCGGCATGGTCAGCGCCCTCAAGCAGTACAGCCTCCGCGACCGCGTGTTCACGGTGCTCAGCCTCCTCGGCATCGCCGCCCCGGGGTTCTGGCTCGGCATGCTCTTCCTCTACGTGCTCGCCTACCAGTTCCCGATCTTCCCGCTTGGCGGCTACGAGGGCTGGGCGGCGCCGCTCTACGGCGTCCTTCCCGGTCTCACCCTCGGCGTCGGCGGCGCCGCCTGGTACTCGCGCATGCTGCGCTCGAGCATGCTCGACATCCTCGGCGCCGACTACGTGCGCGCCGCCCGCGCCAAGGGCCTGCCGGAACGCACCGTCGTCTGGCGCCACATCATGCGCAACGCCTGGGGCCCGATCATCACCCTGCTCGGCATGGACGTGGGCTGGTTCCTCGGCGGCGTCCTCGTCATCGAGGTGGTGTTCGGCATCCCCGGCATCGGCTGGCAGGCATGGAACGCGATCCAGACCCAGGACCTGCCCATGATCATGGGGACGGTGCTCTTCGCCGCCGTGCTCGTGACGCTGAGCAACCTGGTGGTCGACATCGCCTACACCTGGCTCGACCCGCGGGTGAAGTACAGCTGAGCAAGGCATAAGGCGCCGGAACAAGGCGCCGCGTAAGCGCTCACGACGGGAGCCCTTCCGACGTCAGGAAGCGGTCCCTTTGCCGATGCCCTTCTTCAGCAACTCGGGCAACGAGCGCTCGAGCATGAACTCGAGCACGGCGTAGGCGCGATGCGCATCGTACTCCTCGTCCAGCGCCTCCTGGATGGCGAGGCCGTCCACGATGGCGGTGGTGAGTTCGGCAAGACCGAGTTGCGCTTCGCGCTGGGGCGGCGACGCCTCCTCGTCGGCGCCCAGCCACTCCAGCTTGAGCTTCCGATACCACTCCATGGCACGCGCCATCCTGCTGCGAAAGACGTCGCTGCGCAGCGCATACGGAAGGACGTCGAAGAAGATGCGGTAGGAACGCGAGGAACTGATCGTGCGAAGACCGTCCACGAAGCGCGACAGACGGTCCTTCTGCTTGACAGAACGCATGACTGCGGCGATGTCCTGCTGCTCTTCACGGAAGACCGAGTCGATCATCGCGCGGACCAGACCTTGCTTGTTCCCGAAGTAGTACTGCACCAGCGCAGAGTTCTCGCCTGATTCGCGGGCGATCGCGCGCAGCGTCAGACCCGGGAAACCCTTCGCCACGAGCACGCGTTGGGCTGCGGTCAGGATCTTGCGCGCCGTCGGCGGCAGCTCGGCAGGCGCTACCTCAGGCGCCGACAGCTCCTTGTCTGCGTACCGATCTTCCTTCTGGGAATTGAAGTCAATCACTCGATTGATTAGACTCCTTTTCACGTACATGGGCAACCCCTGCACCAAGCAAGTGAGAGGAGACCAGATGGCAGTGCTCGACGAGCCGATCAAGGAAGTCCGAACGCTCAAGAACTACATCGGCGGTGAGTGGGTCGAGTCGAAGGGCGAGATCGTCGACGTCGTCAATCCGGCGACGATGAAGACGATCGCCAAGGTCCCGATCTCCACGAAGGAGGAGATCGACGCCGCCGTCCAGGCCGGTCAGGCTGCGTTCCCTGACTGGCGCCGCACCACGCCGCTCGCCCGGTCGCGCCTCCTCTTCAACCTCAAGGAGCTCCTCGAAGAGAACTTCGAGAAGGCGAGTCGGATCCAGACCCAGGAGCACGGCAAGTGCATCGACGAGTCGCGCGGCGAGTCACGACGCGGCATCGAGAACGTCTAGGTCGCGTGCGGCGTCCCGACCCTCATGCAAGGCTACATCTCCGAGGACGTCGCCAGCGGGATCGACGAGTGGTGCATGCCCACGCCGCTCGGCGTGTTCGGCGTCATCGGTCCCTTCAACTTCCCCTGGATGATCCCGCTGTGGTCGGTACCTTACGCCATCGCCACCGGTAACACGGTCGTGGTCAAGCCCTCGAGCGAGGTCCCGAACAGCCAGTCGTTCCTCTGCGAGCTCGCCGAGGAGGCCGGCTTCCCGCCGGGCGTCTGGAACATGGTACACGGGGGCCGGACCGTGGTGAACGGCATGCTCGACCATCCGGACATCCAGGGCATCACCTTCGTCGGCTCGACCCCGGTGGGCCGCGATGTCATCTACAGGCGTTGCGGTGAGACCGGCAAACGCGTCATCGCTCAGTGTGGCGCCAAGAACTTCATGACGATCATGCCGGACTGTGCGATCGACAACACGATCGCAGCCATGATGACCTCGTTCTTCGGCAACACCGGCCAGCGCTGTCTCGCCGCGGCGAACGCGGTCATCGTCGGCGAAGACGACAAGTTCTACGAGGAGTTCGTCGCCAAGGTCGTCGAGAAGGCGTCGCAGATCAAGATCGGTTATGGGCTCGACGAGTCGGTCCAGATGGGTCCCCTGCGTGACAAGGCCAAGAAGCAGAACGTGCTCAACTACATCGACATCGGCCTGCAGGAAGGCGCCGAGCTTGTCCTTGATGGCCGTGACTTCACCCTTCAGGGAGACCTTCCGGACGACTGCTTCGTCGGTCCTTCCATCTTCACGAACGTGCGCCCGGGCTCCCGCCTCGGTTCCGAAGAGATCTTCGGGCCGGTCATGAGCATCATGCGCGCCAAGGACCTGGACGAGGCGATCAGGATCACCAACGAGAACCCGTTCGGCAACGGCCATTCCATCTTCACGCAGAGCGGCAAGGCCGCCCGTTACTTCCAGTACAATGTCGTGAGCGGGAACGTCGGGATCAATATCGGCATCACCGCACCCGTTGCCTTCTTCCCGTTCAGCGGCATGAAGGACTCGTTCTTCGGCGTGCTCCATACGCAGGGCAAAGAAGCCATCCGGTTCTTCACGGAGAGCAAGGTCGTCATCCAGAGGTGGTTCTGAACGAGGAGATGGCGCGTCCATGACACTCCACACAGCATCAGAGGGCATCTCTTTCGCGCGCGAGATGGAGATGGCCACAGCGAAGTTCTACGAGGAGCTGGCGCGCCGGTTCCCCGAGCATGCCGAGACGTTCGGAGCGTACGCGGCAGCTAACAAGAAGTACGTCTCCGATGTCGAGCGTGCGTACTACGGCGTCATCACGGACGCGATCGAAGGATGCTACGCGTTCAAGGGCCTGGAGCCCGACGACTACGTCATCGACGTGGAGCTCGGGGCAGAGGTCGACCTTGCCGCCGCTGTGGCACAGGCCGTCGCGAACGAAGAGGCGATGCTGCGTTACTACACCGACGCGGCTGAGCAGTCCTCCGGCACCATGCACGATGTGCCGCGCGCGTTCCGGGCCGTCGCCCGCAAGAGGGCCCAACGTATCTCGGACCTCAAGGCGATGGCCGCCAGGTAGTCTGACGTCGCCGGACGCGCCGGCCTCTCGCCGAAAGGGGTCAGCGACCGAGTCGCGCAGGGCCCTGCCCACTCAGTGGGCAGGGCCCTGCGCCGTTGAAGGCGTCGCAGGACGCACTGCCAGGACCCTCAGGACCGGGCGCCGGCCAGGACGACGAACGGGAAGGTCGAGAACGTCTGTCGGGCGCCGGCGGGCGAGCCGCCGCTCTGTGCCGGGAACGCGGACGTCATCGAGCGCTGCAGGGCGCGCCTCGCAAGCCTCGCTTGACTCGGTTCCGGTGACGCGGAGCGACACAGCGGGCCGATGAGCGCGCAGGTATACTCCGGGCCATGACGGTCGGGTCCAGCGCCCTCGACGACCTTCGCCACTCGGTCCTGTTCAGGGGCCTCGACGAGGAGGCCCTCGGCCAGCTTGTGACCATCGCCCGGCCGATCGCCCTGCCGGCGGAGACGACGGTCTTCGCCCAGGGAGACGCGGCGGCGGCCTTCTTCCTGCTCGCCGAGGGCAGGGTCAAGGTCTTCAAACTCCTGCGCGACGGACGGACGGCGACTCTGCGCCACGTCGTGGCGGGGGAGACGTTCGGGGAGTCCGTCCTCTTCCACGACACCTACCCCTCGAGCACCGAGACGATGGAGGACTGCCGCCTGTATCGGTTCGACACCGGCGAGTTCCGCGCCCTGCTGCTCGAGCGCCCGGCCCTGGCGCTGAGCCTCCTCGGCGCGATGGCGGAGCTCATGGTCCTCCTGAACCGACGCATAGAGGAGCTCCTCCTGCCCGTCCCCGCCCGTCTCGCCCGCTATCTGCTCGAGCTGGCCGACGAGCAGCTCGAGACGCCGCGCGACGCGCCGCTCTGGGTCCCGCGCGTGGTGAGACTTCCGACGAGCAAGCGCGAGCTGGCCGCCCGCCTCGGCACGGTCCCCGAGACCCTGAGCCGCACCTTCGACCGCTTCAAGCGCGCGACGGTGATCCGGATGAGCGGCGGCGGCGAGCTGATCGAGATCCTCGACTTCGCCGCCCTGCGCCGCCTGGCGCAAGAGTAGGCGCCCGCCCGCACCAAGTCATGGATGCTCGGCGCCGCGTGGCGGCAGCGTGGCGTCGGCGACCAGCAGACCGACCACGAGCCCCGCGGCGATCACGAGAACAGCGCCGAAGACCTCGAGTCCTCCCGTGGACTCGCGCAGGAAGGCCGAGATGCCGCGGTAGCCGAGCGAGCCCGGGACCAGCACCGCCAGTCCGGGGATGAGGGCGAGCGCCGCCGGCCGCCGGGCCAGACGGCCGTAGCCGTTGCTCCACAGGCCGACGATGAGGCTGGCGACGGCGACGCCCAGCGTCGCCCCCACCAGCCAGGCGCCGAACCGAGCGCCGACGAGGGCGATCCCGACCGACACCGCGATGAGCCAGACATCGGCGAGCCTCGAGTTGGTGGCGACGAGCAGCGCGACCGTCGACAGGGCGGCGGCAGCGACCAGCATCACGGTCGTGGTGGGCTCGTCCGGCACGTGCGTGTGCGGCATGAGCTCGAGCCGGCGCAGGATGCTCGTCCCGAGGAACGACCCGATGCTGAGGTTGAGCAGCGTGACGGCGGCGCCGGCGAGACGGGCGGTGCCGGCGGCCAACTGGCGCGAGGCGAGCTCCGCGACGCCGAGCGTGATCCCAAGGCCCGGCAAGAGCAGGATGAGACTGGCGAGCGCCACAGACGGGGGACTCATGTCGGGCACGAGATGTCCCCACGCCAACGCGAGCAGAGAAGCGAGCAGGCCGGCGAGCAACTCGGTCAGGTGGGCGAGCCGGCCGAACCGGCGCCCGAGGACGACGAGCACGCCGACGGCCAGACCCACACTGGCCGCTATCCCGGCCTCGGCCCAGGTCCCGCCGAGCAACAGGTCGAAGGAGGCGGCTCCTGCCGCGGATCCGAGGACGCCGGCGGGCCACGGAAACGTCGGCGGAGCCGTCATCGCCAGTCTCAGCTCGGCGAGGCCCTGCTCAGCGGTGGCTTCGCCGGTGCGCACGTGGCGCAGTACGTCGTGCACGGCGCTCAGCCCGCGCAGGTCGATGGCGGCCTCGCGCGTGCGCAGCAGCACGGTCTGCTGCAGCCCGCTCGGCCCGAACGAGGCGAACACGGCCGTCGGCGTGGCGAAGAACTCCGCGTCGACACCGAGGCGCCGGGCGCAGTCGCGCAGCCCGTCCTCGAGACCGTCGGCGGTCTCGCCGTAGCGCGAGAGCGCCGCGGCCATGGCGCTGAGGAACTCGATGCGCGGGTCTGCAGCCATGGGCGAGAGTGTACCCGCCCGCCCTGGGGCGGACGAGACCGCACCCGCCACCGAGCGGGCGAGACCGTACCCGCCACCGAGCGGGCGAGACCGCACCCACCCGCCGCTTGCGCGACGACCCGGCGCCTACGTTGACCGAGGTCAATGCACCCCGGAGGGCGACCGGATAGCTTAAGCACCACAGAGCCAGTGTTAAGCCAGCCGCGGCCGGCGAGGCCCGGGGCGTCCCGCGGCCTGCGAGTCGGGACGCCGCAGAGCCGACGACGGCCGCGACCGCAGAACGAGAAAGAGGTCGCTGAGCCATGACGGTCCGTACGGTCCGAAGCATCGCGAAGATCGACGACGAGCTCTGCAACGGATGCGGGCTCTGCGTGACGCCCTGCGCCGAGGGGGCGATCGAACTGGTCGACGGCAAGGCCAAGGTCATCAGCGAGGAGCTCTGCGACGGCGCCGGCTTCTGTCTCGCGCTCTGCCCGACCGGGGCCTTGAGCATCGAGAAGCGCGAGGCTGCGGCCTTCGACGACGAGGCGGCCGCCGGTCGTACCGCGGAGAAGCTCGCCGCTAAAGACAGGCCCGGCGGACCCGCCGCCATCGAGCAGCACTGCTTCGCGTGCGGGCGCGGCGAGATGGACGCTGTGCTCTTCCCCTGTCGCACCAAAGGCGCGAGCACGTGGGTCTGCGCCAAGTGCCTTCCCGCCGTTATCCACGGATGACGACCGTTCTCCCGGCGCCCTGCGCGTCTGACGTGCTCACCGACCTTTCAGGAGGAGTCCATGGCTGACAGTCACCACGCATCCGTCCACACGATGCTCGAGGCGACCCGAGCTGCGGGCGAGGACACGGTCTTCGCGCGCATGGAAGCGCAGGGCGACCTCGGGACCAAGCGCTGCTCGTTCTGCGAGCGCGGCATCCGCTGCTCGCTGTGCTCGCAGGGCCCGTGCCGCATCACCGAGCGGGCGCCGCGCGGGGTCTGCGGCATCGACGCCGACGGGATGGCGATGCGCAACTTCCTCCTCCAGAACACGATGGGCACCGCCACCTACACCTACCACGCCACCGAAGTCATGAAGACCCTGCGCGAGGCGCGGCCGGGCGGCACCCACGAGATCAAGGACTGGAACAAGCTCGAGACGCTCGCCGCCGTGGTCGGCGAGCCCGTCGAGCCCCGCGACACGCTGCCCAAGCGAGTCGCCGACGCCATCCTCGCGGAGCTCGCCCGCGACCACCAGAGTCCCTCGCCGTTCGTTGAGAAGATGGCCCCGGCGCCGCGCGTCGCCAAGTGGAGGGAGCTCGGGATCCTGCCCGGCGGCGTCCTCCACGAGAACACGTTCGCCACCTCGAGCTGTCTCACGAACGTCGATGGGAACTACGTGAGCCTGGCGCTCAAGAGCCTGCGCCTCGGGATCGCCACCGCCTACGGCGCCCAGATTCCGCTCGAACTGGCGCAGGACGCCCTCTGGGGCACCCCGACGCCGCACCCGATCAAGGTCGACCTCGGCATCATCGACCCTGACTACGTGAACATCGCCGTGAACGGGCACGAGCCGATGATCGGCGCCGCCCTGATCGCCGCCGCCCATGAGCCGGCGGCCCAGGCGAAGGCCAAGGCCGCCGGCGCCAAGGGGCTGCGCATCGTCGGCTCGATCGAGACGGGTCAGGAACTCGTCCAGCGCTTCGAGGTGGACGATGTCTTCGTCGGTCTCACCGGCAACTGGCTCTCGGAGGAACTCGCCGTGGCCACCGGTGGTCTCGACGTGTTCGCCGCCGACATGAACTGCACCGTGCCGACCCTCGGCGCTACGTGCGCCGCCCACGGCACGCTCCTCGTCCCGGTCAGCGACCTCGTCGGCGTCGAGGGCGCCGAGCAGCCTATCGTCTTCGAAGCCGGCAAGGCGGCCGCGCAGGCACAGCAGCTCATCGACATGGCCGTGGCCAACTTCCCCCGCAGGAAGAGCCTCGCTGAGCAGCGCCGGGAGCTGCGCACGGGCGACGCGGTCGCCGGCTTCAGCACCGATAGCATCCTCGGCGCCCTCGGCGGCAGCCTCGACCCGCTCCTCGACGTGATCAAGAACGGCACCCTCAAGGGCGTGTGCGGCCTCGTGAGCTGCACCACCCTGCGCGACTCCGACCAGGACGACCACACCGTCGCGATCGCCAGGGAGCTCATCAAGAACGACGTCCTCGTGCTGGCGATGGGCTGCGGCAACGCCGGCCTTCAGGTCGCCGGTCTCGAGGCTGCAGAGGCGAAGGAGCTCGCCGGTCCCGGCCTCAAGGCCGTGTGCGAGCTGCTCGACATCCCGCCGGTGCTGAGCTTCGGCACCTGCACCGACACCGGACGCATCCTGCTGCTCGTGGGCGCGATCGCCGATGCCCTCGGCGTCGACGTCCCGGCGCTGCCGGTCGTGGCCAGCGCCCCCGAGTACATGGAGCAGAAGGCGACCATCGACGCCATGGCGGCGCTCGCGTTCGGCTTGTACGTGCACGTCAACCCGGTGCCGTTCGTCACCGGAGCGCCGAACCTCGTCAAGCTCGTGACGCAGGACCTGCCCGGCGTCACCGGCGGCAAGCTCGACGTCGAGACCGACGCCGAGCAGGCGGTCGCCAACATGCTCGCCTGGATCGCCGACAAGCGCCAGGCACTCGGCATCTGACGGCCGGCCCGGAAGCAGGGGCCGTCGAGCAGCACGACGGGGAAGCACACGTGCGGGGAGAAGAACGCGCGCGGGGAGAAGGACGCGCGCGGGGATAACGTGAGCGGCGGGGGCGGGCCTTGCCCGCCCCCGCCGCTCACGGCCCGCGCCGGCCCTTGCACACGCTTGCCGGCGCGGGCCGCTCCTCTACCCGGCGACGACCGCGACGCTCACGGCACCCAGACGAAGCCGTGGTTCTGCCCGACTGTCCCTCCGATCAGATGGTCGAGCAGCACCGTATGGTCGTCGGCGACCGCCCTGCCCGGCGGTGTGAAGTCGGCACTGTACCGCTGGACGTCCGAGACGCGCACCTCCTTGAAGCAAGCGAGGGTCGTGTCGCCGCCAGGCCAGTACGTCTCGTTGTCGCCGAGGCTGAACCAGCCACCGCCCAGCGTGCCGTCGCTCCAGTCCGGCGCGGGAAACCCGGTGAAAAGCGGGTCGGCCTGCCTGAGCTTGCCGTTGACGAACACCTTCATCCCGTCGCTGCCGAACTGCGCCGCGATGTGGTACCACCTGCCCACTTGGGCCTCGATCTCGCCCTCGTCCCATTCCGGCGCCGTCATCCGCTGCCAGTCGCCCTCCATAGGACCAGAGCCGTCGTACCTGTTCACATAGAAGGCCAGCTTGCCCTGGTTGTTCACGACCAGTTCCATGGTCGGCGCGTTGCCCGTCGTGCGACCGGGCCAGTTGCTGTACGAGAAGGTCGTCTGGGCGATCACGCCAGACACCTCTGCCCGCAGCTTGAACCACAGTTCGTACGTGCCCTCAGTCAGGAGAGCATGGTCGGCGCCCT
>Ga0116187_1005860_pt1 | contig 10132 bp, 8 predicted proteins | sample AD_JPNNA6_MetaG_FD_89755 | JGI IMG/M metagenome (GOLD analysis project Ga0116187, IMG submission 89755) | Active sludge microbial communities of municipal wastewater-treating anaerobic digesters from Japan - AD_JPNNA6_MetaG | ecosystem: Engineered > Bioreactor > Anaerobic > Digestate | place... | reverse complement strand
GCGAAGCTTACCACTTTGTGTCCCCCGACTGGCGGGGGTGGCCTGCTTTGGCAGGCCGGGGGTGGATGGTTAGATGATTAGAAGTTTAGAGGGTTAGAAGATTGGAGGGTTAGAAGATTAGAGGATAGCTGATAGCTAGTGGTTAGCGGTTCATGCTTCGACAGGCTCAGCATGAACGGTCCATAAAACATCACCACGAACGGTCAGTAAAGCTCAGCATGAACGGGCAATTAAGCGCGAAGCTTACTACTTTGTGTCCCCCGACTGGAGACTGTGTCGCAATCGTCAAAAACCGTCAACATCGTCATACCGGCGAAGGCCGGTATCCAGTAAATAATGTGCAAATAGCTCGTGGCTTGCCGGGATCTCTAAACTTAAGCTTTTCATCCTCCCCCTGCCCCCTCCAAGAGGGTGTGTCGCAATTATTTTTGCGAGGGGCGATTTATACGAGTTTCATAGAAGCAAACGCCCGCATACGGCTGGCAGGCTGCTATTCGCGTTTACCGGACAAAAAAAGGGAGAGAAGCATGCTTCTCTCCCTTTTTAGTGAGCGGATCTGTTTTTTATTCGTTCATCGCGTATTCGCCCTTTAGTGAGATGACATACTTGTTCCAGATACGGTCGTATTGTGCATCGTCCCGGGCGGAGCGGATCATCATGATTTTGGCGAAGTATTCCCGCTGATCATCGCGTGTTGTGTGTATGCCGTATATCTGATGCGCGAAACGGGCAAAGTCACGAACCATGAAGTCGAAGATCTGATTGAGCACTTCCGGATCGATGTTGTCAAAACCAGCTTGTTCCAGAATTAGCTGACCATAAACCACCACCGAGAACATCTCGCCCAACGGCAGGGAGAAGGAAGGATCCATATCCTGAGCCTTGTCCGGTCCCGCCTTTTCCAGCAGTTCACGGAACAGCTCGATTTGTTTTATAAAGACAGCTACGTTGGGCAGATTTTTATTGGCTTCGAAGATGGGTTTGTAATCGTGGAATTGCACTTTGCCCAGACCTTTGGTTGGACCCTGATTGAATAAAAACATATCGTCCTTCAGATCGAAATCAGGTTTTATCGGCGGAAATTCCATGGGGCTGAAAAAGTAGTTCTTCATGAATTTGCGAATGAGCTGAACATTGACATGCACCGTTCCTTCCAGTTTGGACGGTCCGCGCACGTCGGCGGCGGCAAGTGAAAAGTACGTGTCTTTTTCAAATCCTTTGGCGGCAATCACTTCCCACAGCAGGTTCACCACATCCTCGGACTGAAGTGTTACTTTCATCTTGCTGGTGGGATTGTACAACAGATAACGGCGGTCATCAGGGCCGGCATTTCGGAAATAGTCCGTCGCGCGCCGCTGATAGAGCTTCATGCCGATGATACGCAGCCAGGCGTCCATGAAATTTTTACGGACATGCGGCATGTCCGTTACAGGCATACCATATAGAATGCGGTTGGCGGCATGTGTGATTGCTTCGTAAAAACAATGTTCGGTAATACCTATCGAACCGGGCCCGATATTGAATTTGCCGATGTTGACCGTGTTGAGCGAGCAATCCCAGGCGTGAGAGCCGCGCGAAAGCATGTCCTCCTCCGTGATGGGATAGTCATGCAGGGCGAAATTGGAAACATACTGTTGGTGGGAAACGACGTTCTTTTTCAGCTCATATGCCTTGTGGCGGAAATTAGTGACAAAGAAGGCGTAGTCATCAGTCCCGTCTTTGATTTTTCCCAGCGTGGAGACCATTTCCGCTTCGTTGCCGTTACCGATATAGTATTTTTCCCCGTTGGCGACCCAGGTTCCGTCGCCTTTGGGTGTCAGGGAGGTTTCCGTGGAGTAAATGTCCGCCCCGTGCTCGCGCTCCGACAGGCCAAAAGCGAAAATTGCACCTTTTTTGAGCAGCTCGGCCGCCTTCTTTTTTGCCTTCTCATTGGAGCTCATCCAGATCGGCCCCAGTCCCAGAATGCTGACCTGAAAGCAGTACCAGTAGCCGAGGCCGTAGAAGGCGAGGAGTTCCGAAAATTCGCTGTTACGTGCCGTGTCCCAGCGGCAATCAGGATCACCCCCGCCGTACTGACTGGGGGTGAGCAGTTTGGCGAAGATCTGTTCTTTGCCGATAAAATCGACAAATTCCCGGTACCAGACTTTTTTATTGAAATCCTCAGTGATCTTCGTTTTCCCCATTGCTTCGAAAAATGCGATGGTTTTATCCATGATGGCTCGGGAACCTGCATCGGACATCAGACTTTTGTACTTTTTGGGTTGCAGCAGATAGTTCATACTCATCTCCTTTGTTTAATATTGATGCTGAATTCGGCAATATTCAAAATGTTTTTTATGAAAATGCCCTTATCTCTTTTTGCGAAAAAATGCCAGAGATAAAATCGATAATTTAGTGCAGAAATTGAGTCTTTCACTAATTGGCCAGGGGAGGTCCAGGCAGGCTAAAGCCAAAGGAAAAGGGAATCAAGGGCTTCACCATCGGCAATTTTGTTTCATCCTCACCTTGAGTATTTTTGTCTTTTGTGATAAAAAAATGAAAAAAACACCTTATGATTTCAAATAAGCTTTCCACCAGTAAGCGGCAACCAAACGAAACAGACTCCATCGAAACAAGAAGTAAACCATGTGATTTTTATTTCATTTTTGAAAGCCAGGCTAGGGGTATTTGTTCACAGCGAAGAGTCCACGTAAAGAACATTTGCCCTCAGTAAAATTAATCGGCGTTTTTCTGGCGCGAACGAATTATTTAGACAGACAACCGAAACAGTTAAGGAGGAATTTATGAACAAAAAGAATATGTCTTTATCCAGAAGAAATTTTCTGAAAACAGCGACGGGGGCGGCAGCTGTGGCGGGTCTGGCCGCCGGCGGAGTCACTTTGGCCCCCTGGAGCGCCCAGGCCGCATCAATACCCAAAAAATGGGATGAAACTTTTGACGTTGTCGTTGTCGGCAGCGGCTTTGCCGGCCTGGCTGCCGCTTATGAGGCAAAAAAAGCTGGCGCATCGGTAGTGGTGTTGGAAAAAATGCGCACTCCCGGCGGTAACTCCATTATTAACGGAGGTGTTATTTCTGCGGCTGGTTCCCCACTACAGGCCAAAGAAGGCATCCAGGATTCACCGGAACTGTTGCTCAAGGATATGCTGACCGCGGGGTTGCATTTGAATCATCCGGAACTGGCCAAAATGGTGGCCTACCAGTCAAATAATACAGTACAATGGACGATCAATGAGCTGGGGGTTAAATACAAAGACACGGTTTCGCAGGAAGGCGGTCATTCCGTGCCGCGTATGTACAGCACTTACAATCAAAGCGGGTCGGCCATCGTGACACAGCAGTTGGCCAAGCTCAAAGAGTTGGGTGTTGTCCCCAGAATGCAGTGCTACCTGACGCAGATTTACCGTGACGCCGACGGACGGGTCAAAGGTGTGCAGATCCGTGAAAAATATGTTTTCCCGAATGCCGAAAGCGGCAACTTGAAAAACATCAAGGCGGCAAAAGCGGTTGTAATTGGTACGGGCGGATTCGGAGCGGACGTGGAGTTCCGTATGCTTCAGGATCCCCGCCTGACAGCAGACGTTCAGACTACCAATCAGCCGGGGGCTACTTCCGAATCGCTGCGCGAAGCCCTCCGTATCGGCTGCATTCCGATTCAGGTTTCCTGGATTCAGCTGGGGCCGTGGGGCAGTCCTGATGAAAAAGGCATGGGCCTGTCTCCTTTCTTCGCCCAGCTTTTAGGCGCCATGTACGGTCTGTGGGTGGATACGATCACCGGCAAGCGTTTTGTCAACGAGCTGGCCGACCGTAAGATCCGCGCTGACGCAATTATCAAAGCCGGCAATAAGTGCATCGCCTTTACCGACGCCGCGGGTTACGCGCTGGGGCAGGTTTTGATCGCGGAAGCCCTGCCCAAGCTTATGGAAAGAGGGGTTGTCAAAAAATACGAAACACTCGACGAGATGGCCGCCGCTTACAACGCTCCTGCCGGCGCTTTGAAGGAAACTGTCGAGAAGTGGAATAAGAGTGTTTTGGCCGGTAAAGACGAAGAGTGGGGCAGGTATCTGCAAAAGAACCAAAAGCCGCTTGGCCCCGGCCCGTGGTACGCTTTGAGGCTCATGCCGAAAGTCCACCACACGATGGGCGGCGTGAATATCAACGTCAAGGCACAAGCCATGGATGTCATGACGGATAAGCCTATTCCCGGTCTTTACGCGGCCGGAGAAATCACCGGCGGCGTGCATGGCGCGGTAAGGCTGGGCAGCTGTGCTATTTTAGACTGCCTGATTTTCGGCCGCATTGCCGGTCAAAACGCAGCCGCGGAGAAAAAATGGGGATAAACAATAAATCTCAACACAACTTTTAGAATCTTTTTTAGCGCCGCCCCCACAAGGGGGCGGCTTTTTTTTCCAAAACGACAAAGAGGTTCGAACTTGAGGCCTTCCATCGGGGAGGCAAAATAGACTTGACTATTGTGGGTGCAGGGGCAAAATGCCGGGAATTTGAGACATCTTTATTCAGGAGCAGGTGATGAAGGAATTGAATTTTATGGACGTTGCCCGGGAAGTAATGGAGAAGATAAGGAAGGGTGCATTTTTGACCGTTCAATCAGATGACGGACTAAACACCATGACCATCGGCTGGGCGACGATCGGGTTCGTCTGGCAAAGGCCGATCGTCATGGTGGCGGTGCGTCCCACCCGCCATACTTTCGGGATCATCGAAAAAGCCGCCGATTTCACACTGAGCGTTCCCTTCGGAAATATGCATAAGGAAACGACATTTTGCGGCACAAAATCGGGACGCGATGTGGACAAGTTCAAGGCATGCAATCTGAAGACAAGAACCGGACAGCAAACGATATCGCCCATTATCGACATCGCCGGCATTCATCTGGAGTGCCGGATTGTTTTCAAAGCCGCCATGAGACCTGATTGCCTTGACGCAGCCTGTGAACGGGCGCTATACCCGCGCAAGGATTACCACACTCTTTATTTTGGCGAGATACTGGCGTGCTATGAAATTCAATAACGGAGGCACGCAGCGTTTGCCCGGAGTTGTGGCTTTGGAAAGACCGCAGAGCCCGTTTACACGGGCAAAAGAATCGACACGCATGCCTGTTTACAGGCATTTCAGGACTAAGCGGGTAAAAAGCCAGGCTGCGTGAAAAAGGAAAAATAAAATACCGTTTCCTCCGTGCCGGCGTGCTCAGGAGACCATTTCGGCGATAATTTCGGCAATTGGTTTTATGTCTTTAATCAGTGCGCCAATTTGACCACAGCCGAAGGCCGCGCGTTCATAATCGCCTGTGGTCTCCGGATTGGGCTCCAGCAACGCCGCCACGTTTTTCACCGATGGGTCGTCAAGCTTTTCCCTGATCCAGGGTGTGATGATGAGTCTTTGCGCCATCCGCGCGTCTCCCAGCGGGACCAGGCCGGTGCCTCCGTCAGTGCATGCCACGATCGCTTTTTTCCATTCGGCATCGGCCGGGCTTTCCTGGGATGCCAAAAATCTTGTGCCCACTTGAACACCTTGCGCGCCCAGAGCCAGAGCCGCCCTGTAGCCGCGGGAGTCGGCGATGCCGCCTGCCGCCACTATCGGCACATCCACAGCATCGGCGACCAGCGGAACAAGGACCATAGTGGAAGATTCGGATCCGGTCGTTCTGAGCCCGCCGGCTTCCGCTCCTGCCAATATCAACCCATCGGCGCCTGCCTTTACCGCACTTAACGCATGAGACGCCGCCAGAACCACGTGAATACCTTTCATGCCCAGATCATGGATGAGCGGATAAGTGTTCCGGGGAGACCCAACGGAAGTGGTGACAGTTTTCACTCCTGCATCCGCCAGAATTTTCAGAAACTCACCGCAGGAAGGATTCAATAAGACGACATTGGCGCCGAAAGGCTTGTCTGTCAGCTTGCGTACATCGTCAATGAGACGACGCAGCGTATCTCCATCGTTGAGAAACCCGGCCGCCAGCAGGCCGTAGCCGCCCGCTTCGCTTACGGCGGCAATCATTTGAGGACTGTTGAGCGAACCGATCGGACCTTGAATGATCGGATAGCGGCTACCTAGCATTTCCAGTAATTTTGACATCACAGCACCACCTCTGAATTAATCTTTAGTTTTCATCAGATTGATCATTGTCTCAGACCGGGTCCTTGTAGTTGGGAGGATTTCCGGTGAGCTGCGCATTTACCGCTTCGAGCTGATTGGCGCTGCCCATGAGTTTTGTCATCAGCTCCGACTCCATCATCAGCCCGCGGGCGGAATCGCCATGCCAGACTTCGTTTACCAGTTTTTTGGCGGCGCGGATGGCATCCGGATTTTTCGTAGCGATTTCGAGCGCGAGCGCCATGGCGTCATCGTAAGGCTTTTCGCTAAGATGCGTCACCAGCTTTAGTCTGCACGCTTCTTCTCCTTTAATAACTTTACCCGTAAAAATAAGCTCTTTGGCCACATCAATGGGGAGAATATCGCGGATGGTCTGTGTTACGCTCATGTCCGGAATCAATCCCCAGCGCATTTCCATAACAGAGAATTTGGCATCAGGTGTGCAAAACCTTATATCGGCCCCCATAGCGATCTGCAGGCCGCCCCCGAAGGCGACGCCGTGGATGGCGGCGATCACCGGGACCGGAAGCTCTTTCCAGCCGTAGCAGATATGCTGAAAAATGTTGGAAATTTTCCCCTTATAGCGCTCTGTCAGGTTGGGGAGTACCTTCTGGCCGGATTGCATGGCCGCAAAGTTTTCAATGTCGAGCCCTGCGCAAAAGCTTTTACCTTCGCCCGAGATAACTACCGCGCGCACCCCCGGCCAGGAACCGAGGCGTTCGATGGCCTCTGCAATGGCGTCGATAAGATCAAAGCTCAGTGCATTGTATTTCTCGGGACGATTGAATCGGACATCCGCAACATGGTCAGTAACGCTTATTTTGACAAGTTCACTCATAAAGCCCCCTTTCATTTTAAACCGCTTCTACCCGGCAGGGCACAAACCTGTGCAGAGGTGTGCCGAAGCGGTCACGATGCGTGTTTTTTGTCAGACGGTTCACATTGGCCCCGTATTTGACGCCATTATAAACCAGGCCGAAACCGTGCGGCATGGTCACATGACCTGGGCGTGCCGTGTCTGTTACTTCCAGTTCAATTTCTTCAGATCCCGCCTCGGTGGTGACGCTCACCTTTTGCCCGTCCTGGAAATTTTGGGCGGCGGCATCGTCAGGGTGCATCGTCAGTGTGCAGACGCGCCTGCCTTTATGCCATGCCGGGTCGCGCATATTGGTGTTGGCATTCGTTTCCACATGCCGGCCGGCCATCAGAATGAGCGGGAATGAGGCGGGGAGAGTCAGCGCCTTTAATTCCTGGGCCGGTTCAATTGTTCGTAATTCGTCGAGCAACTCGGGAATATGCAGATTGATCTTTTTGTCTTGTGTTTTCAATCCGGAGAAACTGTCCGCCGGATCGATTTTGCCGACCCAGATCCCTTGGGGTTGATCAATCAGGCGTTGAAAGATTTCTTCACCCGCGCCCGGTCCCGGCTGAAAGCCGGCTCGTGCGGCATTTTCATAAAAGGACTTGGGAGCGGCCTGCAACATACCCCACAGCGCGGCCAGATGCACCGATCCCAGCGCCTTGCCGAGTGTTTTTCCCAGGATAAACGGCATGGCTTTGAAAGCTGTCGGCTCGGCGGCAATGTATTTCATCAGGGCTTGGGCGAAAGTGGTGCGATCCTCCATTGCGGCCTGGTACAGGTAATCCGGAATCTGCGGAATGAGCCCCAGTTTGTCTGCGATGCGCAGATGAATTTCGCCCAGCTCAAGTTGTTCCCCTTCCGGTTCGACAATCGGCCGGCGCATTTGAAAATGGACCCCCGGATAAGTGAACGGGAAAAAAGTGCTGTCCCACGACTCGTAACCGCTGCGTGACGGCAGAATGTAATGGGAAAGAGCAGCTGTTTCCGTCATGGCGATTTCCGCCGTGACCAGCAGGTCGAGCTGTCCGAACGCATTTTCATAGGCTGTGGTGTCGGCGTAAGACCGCAGCGGGTTAGCGCCGGCAACAAGCACCGCGCGCAGACGTTCGGGGTGATCGGTCATAATTTCTTCGGGCATGACATTAGGGGGGAAGACGCCGCAAACCGGAAACGAATCAGTGGCAACCGTTCTCCATGTTTTGGGATTGTTTTCATCCGAGTGAGAGCCGATGGGCATCATATGACCGGGAATGACGTTGCCGCCCGGTATGCAAAGTCTGCCGCAAATAGACTGCAGGAGGACAATCAGATAAGAATTCAGAGCTCCGTGGCGTCCCATGAAAATTCCCAGATCGTTGCGCAGGGCTGATTTGCGCGTAGCGTAAAGGCGGGTCACCTTATATACTTCGTCAAAGTCCAGCTCACAGACCTGTATGGCGCGACGGGCGTCGAAATCTTCAAAGTAAGAGCGCACCCGGTCAAAACCGTTTGTGTGAGTTTCGAGGTAGTTTTTATTTTCCCATCCTTCTTTAAGAATAATGGAAATCATCGCTTTGATGAGCAGTGAATCAGTGCCGGGACGAATAGGCAGGTGAATGTCGGCCAGTTGTGCCGTTTCTGTTTTTCGCGGATCGACAACGATAAGCAACTTGTCTTTGTCTTTGGAAAAACGTCTGAGCATCAGAGGGGCCTGCGGCATCTGATGGCTTTGCATCCCGTTCCAGCCCAGAGTGAAAAGGAGATCGGCATTGTCCACATCGGGGCGGTCGTGAAGATACTGGCGTCCATAAGTGTGACCGATAACCCAGAACGCACCGGCAAATTCCTGGCCCAGCGCGCTGTAATGGTATTGAGAGCCAAGCCCGCGCAGGAGGCGGATGCCGAAAGCGGCTTCAAAATGACATCCCTGCATCGATCCGCCCATATAAGCGAACGAGCGCGGACCGTATGTGCCCACGATACTTTTGAGCCGGGAGGCGATTTCGTCCGTCGCCTGATCCCAGGAGATGCGCTCGAATTTACCGCCGGCTTTCTTGAGCGGGTATTGCAACCGGTCGGCGTTGTGCTGGTGATAAGCTACATTCATACCTTTACGGCAGACATAACCTTCGCTTTTGGCGTTGGATTTATCCGCCCTTACCTTCACCATGCAGTTATTTTCCACTTCGATTTCCAAACCACAGTTTTGCGGGCACAGCACACAGCCGGTCTTGTGGAATGTTCCCATGATTGCTCCTTTTCTCCGACAGCGCGGCCGGGGTATATTCATCATCAAACTTGCGTGCCGGAAAGACGCAGGGTTTGAATGATGCTGAACAGCTCCTTAATTTGTTTTTCGTTGAGCATCTGTAAAAATTCCCTATTGGCCGCAATCAGAAGCTCGGTCGTTTCACGGCCCAGCGCCTTGCCTTTCGGTGTCAGGTGAATATGAATAGAGCGCCGGTCATCAGGGTTGCTTTTGCGTTCCAGGAAACCTGCAGCTTCCAGCCTGTCCAGAATACCGGTAAGGGTCGCGCTGTCAAGCTCGGCACGCTTACCAAGTTCGCTGGAGCTGATCTGGTCTTCCTCTGTAAGAAAACCAAGCACCATGGCCTGGACGGAAGTAAGATTCAGTTCGGAAACTTTCTGTGTGAGAAATCTGCTGGAAAGCTGGTAAGCTTTGGCAAACTGAAAAAAAATGCAATCATCTCCCTGCATAAAAATCTCCGGTATGCTTGTGTGCAAAATACTTGTATGCAAGTATAAATGGAAAATAAATCCTGTCAAGGATTATTTTGTAAATTGTAAGTAGCGATCCGCTCCACGGGGTGGAGGGGGAGAAGATTAGAAGTTTAGAGGATTGGAGGATAGCTGATAGCTGGTAGCTAAAGGACAAAGGATAAAGGCTAAAGGCTAAAGGATAAAGGCTAAAGGATGCTTCGACAGGCTCAGGCAGACCTTTGAATAATACTTCCTCAAGTCATTCCGGGCTTGACCCGGAATCCAGCACTTGTTAACACTAGATACCGGCCTGCGCCGGTATGACGACATTGGCGGTTGGGCAGGGTTTGGCACCTATGAAAAAGCGTTTTGTCAATAGAAATCTCTTTTGCTCGACCGTAGCCGGATCCATACATATCCGGCGGAGGGAGAGCAAAAGACACTTTGAATATGGGC
>Ga0116187_1005842_pt1 | contig 10152 bp, 6 predicted proteins | sample AD_JPNNA6_MetaG_FD_89755 | JGI IMG/M metagenome (GOLD analysis project Ga0116187, IMG submission 89755) | Active sludge microbial communities of municipal wastewater-treating anaerobic digesters from Japan - AD_JPNNA6_MetaG | ecosystem: Engineered > Bioreactor > Anaerobic > Digestate | place... | reverse complement strand
TTTCACTCCGGCGGCCACCAGTTCCTGCGCCACCGCCACGGCCTGGTTGGCCTTGCCTTCGTCGTCGCGGCTCACCGCTTCGATCTGAAGTCCCAGGACCCCGCCCTTGGCGTTCCACTCGTCGATCGCCAATTGCGATCCCCGGATGGGAGCCGTGCCGATCTCGCCGTCGGGTCCGGTCTGGACACCGGCCAGACCGATCTTGAGGGTGTTCTCCTTCTTCTGGCAACCCAGGAGGGCTCCGACCGCGAAGGCGGCGGTCAGGATCGTGCGGAATTTGTGCATGGCAAAAAGATAGGCCTATCGGCGTCCACGCCGCCAAACCGGGAATCGCGAAGACAGGAACAACGGCGGATCGGAATCCGGCGGCATCGCCGTCGTGTGCCGAACGCGGCGAAACGAAAAAGGGAGGCCGGTGGGCCTCCCTTCGATCAGATCGTTGCCCGTGAAAACCGAATCAGTTCGCGATGCAGCGCAGCACGCCTTCTTCGGCCTTGGGGGTGACGTTGTAATAGATGTCGCCGCGCCAGAGGACGTACCCCACCTGATTGGGCGCGGTTTGCGTGGCGGTCTTGTAGCGGGCGACGGTGTTGCCGCCACCTCCGCATTGGCCCCCTCCCGAGCCCGCCTGAGCGGGGAGCAGGGTGAATCCGTACTTGTTGGTGCCGGAATACACCGTTTCCGTGTACGAGACGGGCTCGCAGGTCGAGCGATACCAGCTGTACCACTTGCCCTCGGCCGTGGTCGACATGAGACGGCTCATCCCGATCGAATCGGACGCGCCAGCGGCGGCGGCGGTCACCAGGGACTTCCATTCCTTGACGGTGGGGACGTGCCAACCACTGGGGCAAAGCCCCTGGTGGCTCAGCGAATCCGACTGCTTGCAGCTTGCGGCGTCGCAGGATGCGGGCAGGTCCATGGCCATCGCCCAGCTGTAGGTTCGGCCGAAGGTGGGGCAGTCGTCCTGCGCGCAGGCGGTGCTGTTGATGGTCGTATCGACGCTGGAAGCCGACGGTTTGGTCTGCAGGTTCTGGAGCGTCCACATCCGGCCGTCGGGCATGCGGCCGAACTTGAGCGAGTTCCCGTCGCGATCCTTCAGGATGGTGGTGACGTTGATCGAATCCTTGGCGGTGTTGGCGCTGCGGTCCTTGGCGACCACCACGATGGGATTGGCTCCGGCCTCCAGGGTGATCGCGGCCTTGAAGGTGTTTCCGGAACGGGTGGCGGCGACTCCGTTGATGGTGACCGTGCCCACGGTGTCGTTGTCCGTGATGGTGTAGACGACCGTGGTCGACTTGACCCAGGCCAACGGCGAAGCCGGGACCGTGGTCCGGACGATCTTGGGGGCGACCTTGTCGGCCAGGCGCACGACCACGAAGGAATCCGTCGCCTTGTTGCCGGTGCTGTCGGAGGCGATCAGCCGGAAGACGTTCCGGCCCACCAGCAGTGTGTCGCGCAGGCTCGCGCTGGCCGAGCTCTTGGTGCCCGATGCCACGATGGACTTGCCGTTGATCGAGATCGCCGAGAGCTTGTGGTTGTCGGTGACGTCCCATCCGATGGTGGCGCGGACGGAATCGAACGGCACTTCCTTGAGGTTCGTGCCGTGGGGCTTGGGTGTCGGGGCGACGCCGTCGGGTTTGCGCACGACGACGATCAGCACGGTGTTGGCCCATCCCTTCGTGTTCGAGGCCACGGTCGTGATCACGGTTCCGTCGTTGGACGGCTTGAGGGGCACGCGCAGGCTCCAGACGGAATCGTTTTCCTTGGTGGCGCGCGCGCCGTTGATTCGCACGCTCGTGTCGGCGACGCCGTAGGGGTCGAGGATCTTCCAGCGGACCACGACGCTGGTGGAATCGAACGGCAGCACGGTGGAGGCCATGGACGCCGGCGCCAGCAGCGCCATGACCGGCGGGACGTTTTCCGGCGGCAGGCGCCGCGTGACGCGGATGGTGGTGTCGGTGGCGTTGCCCTTCTTGTCGACCACCCGGATGGCGATGGTGGTGGGCGATCCGGTGGCCGCGATCGCGACTTCGCGGCGGTATTCGCCCGCGACAGAATCCGTCATGGTCTTCTGGATCAGGACCGAGTCGATCCCGGACGGATCGTCGGACTTCACCCGCACCGCCACGGATGCGGTGGCGTATTCCAGCACCAGATCGGGGACCGGATAGACGATCTGGACCGAGGGACCCTTCTTGTCGTCTTCCCGCACGATGGTGATCGTGTCGGTGGCCGTGTTGCCCGTGCTGTCGGTCGCCTCGATGGCGAAGGTGTTTTCACCGACGTCCAGGTTGGCCGTGGTGGAATAGACCCCGTCGGCGCGCAGCGCCACCAGGGCGCCCCGGATGGAAACCGACGCCAGCTTGTGGTTGTCGGTGACCACCCACGAGGCGGAGGCGGAAGTCGAGTCGAATCCGACCGTGCGGCTGCCCGATTTCGCGACCACCACGGGGGACTTGTCGTCCTTTTCGCGCACGATCGTGAAGTATTCCATCGCGCCAAGGCCCAGCGAGTTCTTCGCCTCGATGGTCACGGTGTGTTCGACGCCGGTGGCCGGAACCGCGACGTCGGCGCTCCAGGTGGAATCGTCGCCCGAAGGCATCGCGACGCCGCCCTTGATGCGGACGGTGGAATCGACGATCCCCGATTTGTCCACCAAGGTCCAGACCACGCGGACCGTGCCCGAGTCGAACGGCAGGACCGTTCCCGACCTGGATTCGGGCGAGACGATCCGGATGACGGGAATCGTCACGCCCACGGCCTGCTTGCGGGTGATCCAGACGATCTTGCTCGCGGAATTGCCCGCCTTGTCGTAGGCCTGGACCACGATCTTGGTGGGGGTCCCGGTGGTGTCCAGAACGATCGAGCGGTGGTACCGGCCTTGGTCGTTCTTGTCGGCCTTGACCGATCCGATCACGACGGAATCGATTCCCGAAGCGTCTTCGGCGGCGACCTGGACGTCGAACGAGGCGACCTCGTTGTCGACGATGGAGTCTTCCTTGGACGGCGAGATCAATACGATCGCGGGCTCGGTCCTGTCGGCGGGCGATTTGACCTCGAACTCGATCCGCACGCTGTAGGAGTTCCCGGCCACGTCGGTGACGGTGATCTTCAGCGCGTAGCTGCCGGCGGCGGCCGTGACGGCTTGGAGCGTGGCGGCGGCCTCCTCCAGGCTCCAGGTCTTGCCGCTGGTCTGGTAGGTCTGCTGGAAATTGAACTGCCCCGACACGTCGGTGCTGTCGCGAAGGACGGTGAGCTTGGCCAGATTCAGGTCGGCGTCGGAGACGAACGATCCCTTCAGGCCGATCGCCGAACCGGCCGACTGGAGCGTGCCGTCCAGCGAGGGAGCCGAGGCGACCCGCACCGGAGGCGGAGGGAACAGCGCGGCCGAATCCTCCGAAGAGATCTTGGGAGACAGGCCCAGGATGCGTCCGGCGGCCTGCTCGTAGGACATGTCCAGTCCCCAGGAGTCCACGACTTCCCGGAGGGTCTTGCCGGACTCGACCGCCAGCTTGATCGCCTCGGCCCGGACTTTGGCGGTGTCGATTCCGGATATCGCGTTGGTGGGGAACCCGCGGAACGCGAGTTCGTTGGCGAACAGGGCCTGGGCGTAGGCCTGGATGGCGCCTTCGGGAGTCTTGGGGTAGTTGGTGCCGTCGATCCTGCGGATCAAGGTGCGGCCCGCCTCGGGTCGCACGATCTTCTCTTCCACGATCACCAAGCTGCCATCGGCCTTCTGGATGCAGGGCACGACGGTCGTGACGATCCCGTACTTGGACAGATGGAGTTCGAGCGTGTCGGTCGACGCCAACGCCTTGTCCAGGGTGGCGGTCACATTGTATTTCCCCCCCGCGACATTGCCACTGGCAGGCAGGGTCGCGTCGCCCAGGTAGGCCTTGACGGCATCGGGCACCAGGGTGGAATCCGACGCGTCCAAGGCCACGCTCTTGTCGCCGGTCATGGTCGGATTGGACTGCGACGGCGAAAATTGGCAAGCTCCCGCCCACAGCAGGGCTGCCGCGACAGCCAATCGGGTTCCGATTCGTCGGGCGCGAAGGATCGATCTGGGGCGAACAACCATGGGAACTGTCCTGTGTTGGAGTTTCTGGGGATGCACCGACCGGTCGCCCACCGAGGGAATGGCAACCGGGCGAACGAACAACAGAGCCACAATAGTAAGCAATCCAGGGTGGCTGTCGTGCCGGCGGACCGAGATCGTGTACTCGCGTGGCGTACGCACGGCTGGCGCCGGGAGAGAAACGGTGAAGACCTGACCCCAATGATCCATCCAGCATGACCGCGTAGATGGGAGTCTCCAGATTTTCGTGATGAAGGACGTTCAAAAAAACACGGGGTTTGCTTGTTTTCTTGATTTGCTAGGATACGGTTTTGTCTTGAAATATGTCAATTAAAATCTGGAAATAGGTGATTATCAGTTGGGATTGATGTAGCTGGTGATTGCATTTGGTTTTCAATTTTCTGAATTCCTTGATGCGGATTCCGGAGATTCGGATTTGGTTCTTGGTCGACAACTAGCGGGGGAGATGCAAACCCGTGACCTCACGATGGTTGCAGAGAGGTTATCTTGTTCTTTCACACCTCCCACCGGGGTTCATCATTGTGTCAGGAGTTCCGTTGTCAACGCCACTTGGAGTACATGAAAAAAGCAGGTTAGGGCATGTGGATGCTCTTCGTGGTATCGCAGCCACCTACGTATTCCTGTTCCATCTCACCGAAGTGCCATCGCCTTCCCCAAATCTACCAAGTTGGGCGACTCAACTCCTTGCGGGCGGCTGGTCCGGAGTTACACTATTTTTTGTGCTAAGTGCTTGGACATTGGCGATGACTCGCGATGCTCGTGATCACGAAGATCGTCCCGATCTCCGATTTCTTGTAAGGCGATTCTTTCGTATCGCGCCGCTTTTTTATTGCTGGCTGATCTTCATGGTCATTCGCAATTACGGATTCACTGGTTTTTTTGACCTAAAAGAGCGTGTCATCTCCAATCTTACATTCACGTTCAATTTCTACCCTCCATGGCAGCAGGGAATCGTCTGGGCGAGCTGGACACTTGGTGTGGAAATGGTTTTCTATGCGCTGTTTCCTCTGGTGTGGAGGTTGACTCGGTCTGTACGATCCGCGGCAGGATTTCTTGGGGTCTCACTCGTGGTGTCATGGGTGATCCAATTCACAGTCTATCGCGTCATGGATGAAGCCAGCGCCAATATTTACATTGCGCTCAGTTTGGCGACATCCCTCCCCGCATTCGGATTTTGTATTCTTGCCTATCGAATTCAGGCAGCAGCCACGAGGTCAGATCGACTCAAATCTTGGAAAATCCCACTGCTTATCGCTGGTGGACTCACCTGGAGCATCCTTCTTACGCAAATTCCAACGTGGGGTGTGCGGGCATTCTTTCAGCCGTTCGCCTACTCGTGTATTCTGCTCGGAATTCATGCGGCGCCACCTCGGTGGTTGTCGAGCAGCGCTATGTGCAACCTTGGTAAAATCAGCTATTCACTCTATCTGAATCACCCGTATTTGGTATATTCGCTAGCACCACTTTATTTTCTGTATAATGGCTGGTTTCATCCTGAATCTGGAATATCCTTCGGGCTTTCAGTATTGACGGCAGGCACACTGTTGATCACGATCTCTTATATGAGCTGGCGGTGGATCGAAGAGCCGGGAAATCGTTTGGGGAGGAAAGTTCTCGCACATATACCCAAAAGATCCAATTCATAGAACAGGAGCGGAGCTCGGGCCGTTTCGTCGACCTGCGGCGTGAGCGGTTCTCCAGCCATCCCATTCCATGGCGAAACAATGCGCCGGTTTCGGGGGATCGGATCCGAGGAAAATGAAAACGGGAAGGCCCCGGGTGTGATGGCTCCTGGATCCTGCAACAATCGCCTTGATGCGCGCCTGCTACTTCCTGCCGAGGAACTCCAGGGCGGGTCGGATCAATTCCCGCTCGGCGAGATCGCGCGCGGCTTGTGCACGGGCGCGGAGGACTTCCGGTCGTCGTTCCAGGTGGGCGACCGATGGAGAACCCTCGGGGAGGCGCAGGCAGTAGACCGATGGCAGTGCCGCATGGCCTTTCGCCTGCACGATGTCCAAATGGTCGCAGATCTCGTCGTAGAGGAAGTTGCGTCGATGGTACAGCGTGGGCAGGACCGGATGGAACCGCCCAAGTCGATTTTCCACGAGTCGCGTGAAGATTCCCTTCGGGGGAGGATACCGGAGACCGCGCGGACGGGTCTGGAGGACGAGAACGTGGGTGGCGCCCAGCTCCCGGGCCGATGCCACCGGGATCGCCTCGGTGATTCCGCCGTCGAGGTAATGGTGTCCCCGGAACTCGACGGCCTTTCCCGCGAACAGCGGCAGACAGGAACTGGCCATGAGCGCGCTCCGGAGCTCGCCGAGGTCCTGGAAGTCGGAGAGCAACGCCCGACGCGCCCGATCGATGTCGGTGGCGACGCAGTGCAAGGGAATGGGACTTTCCAGGACTCGCAGGAGTCTGCCCGCATCCAGAGTCGCGCTGGAATGGTCCAGCGTGGCTTCAAGGTCGATGATGGGCTTTCCCCACAAGGCGCGGATGGGGCGGATGACCTTCGGCGAACTGAAGCCTTCGGCGTACTCGCGGGTGCTCGCCCCGGCCACTCCGGCCAGGAAGGACGACAGGTTCATGGCGCCCGCGGAACATCCCACCGCCAGATCGAAGCAATGCAGGAGATCCGCATCTTCCAGCGCCCAGAGCATCCCGCTGGAGATCACCCCGCGCATGGCGCCACCTTCGGCGACCAGCGCCAGACGGAAGCCATCCTTGCGATGTCCCGGCTTGCTCCGATCCTTCTTGCGGCGAGCGATGAGCTCCACGACTGGATGCATGTCCATTCCTTGTAAAGATGCGCACTTGCTCCCTGATTCGTCGTCCTCGGAACCGGTTCAGCGCAGCTTCCGGAAGGGCCTCGTGGATCCGTCCATCGAGATCGAGTAGGTGCCGGAGGGGAGGTCCGCGCCGTACCAGGTTCCGGGGGCGGCCCTGAAGGAGGCTGCTTGCGAACCGTCGGCGCGACGGACGACCACATCCCGAGGCGGACCGGAGGCAAGACTGAATCCGACAGGACGGATGACGATTTCCGGGGTGCGTGCGGACGGCCGCACCGACGATGGAATGGAAGACGTCAGCAGTTCGAGGGTGCCGAAGCAGGTGGCGTCGATGTAGCCGTCGTTCCGGAAATGGCCGGGCGTGTTCATCGAGCCCATGAAGTTCTCGCGGGTGGATATGTGGTAGGCCCAGGCCTTGAAGTTGTACTGGTGGTTCCCCCCGCGGCGAAGATCCGCAGCGCGGCCGAAGTCGATGGCATTTTTGGATGCGTGACCTTGACCGTTCCAACCTCCTTCGAACCCCTGGACCCTCTGGGTCTCGACCTCCCATCGCTCGTGAAGGAGTTCGGCGAGCGTTGGGGAAAAGGCGAGTACCACGCCCTGGCCCTGTTCCGATCGATCCACCGCAACGGCGTGTGCGACCCCAGAGTTCTGCCCGAATACGCACGCAACCCGAGCCTGGCCGAAGCCGTGGGCGCACAATTCCCCGTGCGGTTGCCGCCGGTCTGCGGGCGTTCGGACGACGGTTCCACCTACAAGTTCCTGCTGAAGCTGCGCGACGGCCTGGAGAGCGAGTCGGTGGTGATCCCGATGCGCACCTACAAGTCGCTGTGCGTGTCGTCGCAGGTGGGCTGCAAGATGGGCTGCACTTTCTGCGAGACCGCGAGGCTGGGGCACCTGCGCGACCTGGATGCCGGCGAGATCGTGGCCCAGGTGCTGGTGGCCCGGCACGTCCTGGGCGAACCCATCGAAAACGTGGTCTTCATGGGCATGGGCGAGCCGCTGGACAACCTCGACAACGTCCTGCGCGCCGTGCGGATCCTGTCCGACCGGCGAGGCCTGGGCATTCCGCTTCCTTCCATCACCGTATCCACCGTGGGCCACGTGGACGGAATCCGTCAACTCGCGCGCCTGGCCGCGCTGCCTGCTCCCGAAGGCTTCCCGCGCCTGCGCCTGGCCGTGAGCCTGAACGCCCCCAACGACACCCTGCGCTCCCGGCTCATGCCGGTGAACCGCCGGTGGAACCTGGCCCAACTGCGGGAGGCGCTCCTGGAGTTCCCCTTGTCGCGCCGGGACGACTACCTGTTCCTGGAATACGTGCTGCTGGAAGGCATCAACGATTCCCACGCCCACGCCCAGGAAATCGTCGAGCTGCTGAGGGGAATCCAAGCCTGCGTGAACCTGATCCCGCTCAACCCCGGCCCCGACTCGCCCTACCGGCGCCCGCCCCAGACGCACGTGCGCGAGTTCCTCCAATGGCTCCTGGACGCCGGCCAACGCGCCCGCCTGCGCGGCACCAAAGGCGCCGACGCCATGGCCGCCTGCGGACAGCTGGGGAATCCGGAGCGGAAGCGGGCGCGGCGGGAGTGAGGCAGAGCAGAGCGGATGGGGGAGCGATGATTGACTTCCACCGTGCGAGTCCCGAAGCGTCAGATTTGTTGGATTTCTCTTCACGAATCGCTTGCTGCAAGTGACCTGACCCGTGGCGTGAGCGGCCCGTGTGAAACAAGGCCAGATCCCAGGGATGTCTTCAACTTTCTCAGATGGGGAAGGGGCACTCGGCTTCACCTACATCTGTGGGCAGTCTCAGGGGGCCCATCGGTTCGGTGTGACCCGGGGAGGGGATGAACAGAGGAAATAAGTCTTGACTTTGTTGCTTGACAACAGTATAGTTAGTTAATACTAACTAACCAGACCGATCAGATGGGTGCTCGCCATGTCCACGCAACTCACCAAACGTCAGACAGAAATCTTGGAAATAACGACCAGGATTATTTCGCAAGAGGGTGTTCAGGTGTTTACCATGAAGCAAGTGGCTGTTGAACTAGGTATTTCAGAGCCAGCTATCTATAAGCACTTTCCAAATAAAGTTGCCATACTGTCGGTTCTTCTGGATCAATTCCACGAAAAGATTGAAGATCTTGCAGCTACGCATCTATCTCCAAACATGAACGGAGATATCGTGGGGTTCTTTACCCATGTCATAGAAACGCTCGCAGAAAAACCAGCGCTAAGCGCGGTGATCTTCTCGGAAGAAATTTTCAGAAGTGAACCCGAGCTGGCAAATAAGGTGAAAGCTATTATGAGTATGGTTGAGGGGCATCTGGTGAGGTATTTGAAAACCCAGCTTCACTATTTGCCTAATGCTCCAGTGGAGCATGTTTCATGGATGTTCTTAGGAAGCGTTCGGTTATTGGTAACACGCTGGCGCTTGGCTGATTTTGGCTTTGACTTGAGACGGAATGCTCAAGAATTGTTGAAAACAATCTCAAATCTCACTTTTTGTAACAGAAGAAAAGTGTAGGAGGCAATATGTTGCAAAAGATTCTTCAAATTCATCGCGCAGTCTTTGTTGTGTTCCTGCTTCTTATGGTCGCGATTACTGTGGTCTCTGGCTTGCAGGTCAAGGCTAAATCTCGCATGGAGACCGATCTCGATAATTATATGCCTCAAAACCATCCTGCCTTTATCCAAAGTGATCTGGCGGAGGAGCGGTTCCATATTCGTGATGGTGTTCTCATTGCGATTGAAAATTCCAAGGGGATCTATAATTCGCATACAATCGCAAAGATTCGTGATTTATCTATTGAATTGGAAGATCTTGAGGAAATTGAATCGGGTGCGGTAACTTCTCTTTACTCTGCGGATAATATTGTAGGTGTTGAAGATGGCCTTGATGTGAAACCATTCTATAGGAAAATTCCAGAAAGCGCCGAGGAACTCGAGCTTTTGCGAAAGTCAGTGCGGAATAACACAATGATTCATGGTAGATTGGTATCCACCGATGAAACCGTGGCAATTATTGTTGCTGAAATTGAAGATAACGTTTTTACCCAAGAATTCTACCAGAAGTTGATTCATCTTGCAAAGAAGCATGAAGGTGAAGAAAAGATCTATGTGGCTGGCCGCCCTATTGTCGAAGGTTCCATGGCGTTACTGGCTCCCAAAGATATGAAGAAAATGGTCCCCATCGTGGTCATGGTAATCATCCTCGTTCTTTTTGCCTTTATGAAGAGCGTGAGGGGCACCGTAGTAACTTTGGCT
>Ga0116187_1005830_pt1 | contig 10170 bp, 7 predicted proteins | sample AD_JPNNA6_MetaG_FD_89755 | JGI IMG/M metagenome (GOLD analysis project Ga0116187, IMG submission 89755) | Active sludge microbial communities of municipal wastewater-treating anaerobic digesters from Japan - AD_JPNNA6_MetaG | ecosystem: Engineered > Bioreactor > Anaerobic > Digestate | place... | reverse complement strand
CCGATTCCGTTCCTTCTTGCTCATCCTCAAATGTCCTGACATTACGCCCTCCTGATGGAAGGCTGAATCAGAGGACATTTCTAATGGGGACGCAAGAGGACATTATCACTGTGGTTTGACATTTTCCGAATCGCGCCGAATTGCGCACCCAGCGCTCTCCGGTTTGCGCCCGGGGTCTGGAAACCAGCGCCAGGAACCCCCTCTTTATGAAGGGGGCGTTCCTCCTTGAGGACGCCGGCGGCGGCATTCGGCCAAAGCAATGGCGGCGCTTACCGACGCATTAAGCGACGTGATTGCCCCGGATAACGGAATGCGCACGAGGAAATCGCAGGTTTCCTGCACGAGCCGGCGCATGCCTTCCCCCTCGCTGCCGATCACCAGCGCAATCTTCCCTCCAAGATCCGCTTCCCACAGGGTTTGCGGCGCGTCCGCATCAAATCCCGCCACCCAGAACCCCGCCTCTTTCAGCGCTCCCAGCGCCCGGGTGATGTTGGTGACTTCGACCAGGTCGATGTGTTCCACCGCACCCGCAGCACTCTTAACCGCCGCAGGCGAAAGCGGCGCCGCACGCCGTTTCCCAAAGAACACGCCGGAGGCCCCGAGGGCAGACGCCGAACGCACGATCGCCCCAAAATTGTGCGGGTCCTCGACCCCATCGAGCACCACCGCCACAGCATCAGAGGGCAAGGGTTGCCCAAGCCATTCTTTCTCGTTCATCAGCGGAAGCGGATCGGCCTCAAGAACTACCCCCTGGTGGACCATACCGTCAACGAGATTGTCCAGCTCGCCGCGAGACCGTTCTTCAATGGGGATACCGCCCGCCTCCTCCAGGATGTCATCGAGCCCCTTGGCCGAAGCCAACACAAAAAGCCTGCGCGCGGGACGTTTCTTCGCGCGCAGGCATTCCAACACGGGGATGCGGCCGGCAATGCGCTGGTTCACGGCGTTCCTACTGGATTTCGCCCAGACCGTGGATTTCCTGGAGCTTGTCGAGCCGCAGCTTGAGCACGTCCTGCGGCGGCACGCGTTCATCGACGGCGTGAATGTCGTTGGCATAAAGGAAATCGAGTATCTGAAGTGCTTCCCTCACACGGTCCATTTTCTCCAGGCACTTGGCCATCCGGTACTGGTTATACCAGTAGTTGGCGCCCACGCCTTCGGGATACATGTTGCAGGCGTCCGTCAATACCTCATAGCCCTTCTCATAACGGAATGTCTTGATAAGGAACCCGCCGAGCCGGGACAATCCCGCCTCGGTGGCTTTGTCTACCTTGGCATCTTCACCGGGTTTGACCGAAGTGAACTTCTTGTGCAGGAAATTGATGCCAGGGCTGCTCAAGAGCCAGAACACACCAATGACGATCAAGATGATGATAGGCCATTTGAAACGACTGAGATCCATGATTCCCTCCTGGCGCTGTGCGCCTCATCCCCCTCGAAATACTGCCTCCCGAGCCCATTCCACCACCGCTATCATAGCATATCCGCTGGGTTAGACATGCGAAAAGATCGCCCTCTGGAATGGGAATTCCAGATGCGCATGCGCTACAATCCGGTCAGGGAGAATGACCATGAATCGTGCACTTGCCTGCCTTCTGATGGTCGCGGGAGTATGGAGGCTTATGGCCGCGGCGGAACCAATTCTCGACCCCAACGACATGACCTATCTGCGGGAGCTTACCGCAGCCGTGATGGACGCCTCGCGCGTCGGCACCGGCGCGAAGGTTGGCAATATCGGGCCCAACGTAACGGGCGGCACGGTGATTCGCCCCGGGGGGCGCGACTGCTACCCCGCGTTCTGGATCCGCGATTACGCCATGTCCCTTGACTGCGGCATGGTCACGCCGGAGGAACAGCGCCACATGCTACTCCTGACGGCCCGGCATCAGCAGGATGAGCGCTGGGACCTTCCAAGCGGAAGCTGCGTTCCACCGGGGTCCATCGCCGACCACATTAGTTTCAGCGATAAACCCATCTTCTACCCCGGCACTCTCGAGGACTTCGAAGGCCAAGGGGGCGAACGCTGGGGGCTCCTCCCCGCGTTGGACGACCATTATTTCTTCGTACTCATGGCCGCCTATTACGTCGAAACCACGGGGGACACAGCCATATTATCCCAGGAAGTGCGCGGGAAGCGCCTCATACAGCGGCTTGAAGACGCCTACGCCATGCCGCCATCCCGGCCGGATACGGGCCTGGTGTATGCCGAACTCCAGAACCGCGGTGTCACCTTCGGATTCGTCGACACGGTGACGCACACTGGCGGCCTCCTGTTCTGCTCGGTGCTGAAATATCAGGCAGCCCGGCAGCTGGCCAACCTTTTGGCCAAGACCGGCGACGGGGCAACGGCCGAAAAATACGAGGCCCGCGCCCGCGTGCTGAAGCAGGCCATCGACGCTGCGTTCCCGGCCGTGGACGGTCTGCTCCGGGCTTCCACGGGCCTGAGCGCGCAACCGGACGTGTGGGGGACCGCCTATGCCGTCTATGTTGGCGCTTTGTCTCCCGAAAAGGAGCGGGCCGCGTGCGAGGCCCTCGCCCGAGCTTACGAATCCGGCACGATTGCATGGCGGGGCAATATACGCCACGTGCGAACCGCCGACGACTTCAGCGAAACAACGGTGTGGGAAAAAGCCCTGCCCGCGAAAAACACCTATCAAAACGGCGCCTACTGGGGCACGCCGGTAGGATGGGTCGCATATGCCATCGCCAAAGTGGACTCGACCATCGCGGCGCGACTGGCCGGCGACTACGTTGCCGAACTGCGTGAGGGCGATTTTCGCAAGGGGCCCGGCTTCGGCTCGCCATGGGAATGCATGCATCCTGACGGCAACCACCGCCAGAACCCGGTATATCTCACCAGCGTGTCGTGCCCCCTGGCTGGCTTCATGCGCATCGAGGCCGAGATAGCTCCCCGCCAATGATCGGCGCGCACCTGTTCGCGGGTCATCCCCCGCCGCCGAATGTCAACCGCCACGCGTCGTTCACTACGGGCCAAGTGTTGCCGGCCACGACCCAGAGACTGCCGTTGTAGACGTAACAGGTGGGTTCGTGACGCGGCGTGAAACCGGTCTTGGCCTCCAGTCGGACCCATTCCTTTCCGTCGCGCGTGTGCCAGACGTCGCCGAAATTCTTGCCGTTGACATTATCGAATCCGCCAATGAGCCACAATTCGCCGGCGTACGGTTTCGCGATGGACCACATTCGGGGCATCCACGGCGCGTTCTCAAGCACGCGGTCCCACGCCGCGCCGTCCGTCGAGACCCACACGTCGTTGTGGGTAGTGAACTGAGGATAGTTCTTCTCCGGGGGCTCGTTCGCCTCTTGGGTATACCCGCCCATCAGCCACAGCTTCCCGTCGTAGACGGCCACGGCGCTCGCGGCCCGGTTGCCGTACGGAGCGTTTTCCGTGGCGCAGGTCCAGTTGACGCCGTCTGTGGTCCACCACACGTCCGCGCCGCAGCCGAGATGCCACATTTTGCCGCCGTGAACCACCACTTCGCCGTAGCCGCGTACGCCGAATGCAGTCTCTTTGGCTACCTGCGTCCAGTCAATGCCGTCGGTCGAGGCCCACACTGAGCCTTTGATGGCCCACATCTTCCCGTCGTACACCACCATCTCGCTGTAAGCGTCATAGGGCGTCGCGCTGTTGACCAGGGTCCAAGTCGCGCCGTCCGTCGAGACCCAGAGATCTCGCGACAATACGTTGTTGTGGTACCACCCGTTGCTCAGCCACATTTTCCCGTCGTACACCACATCTTCTGCCGTATCGCGGGGGCTGAACGCCGCCTCTTTGGTCACGAGGGTCCACGTGGCGTCCGCAAAGTCCGCGTTTGTCTTTTCAATAGGTTGTTTCATGTAGCGGATCCGATCGTAACGGTAGTTGTATTCCGGGCTGCCGCCGATTTGGCACGCGTAGAAAACCACCAGCCACCGGCTGCCCGCCTGCTCGACAACGGTCGCGGCCGGAACGTGGCACGCGGGCGTATCGGAGTCGGGCGGTATCCACCCGAGCATCTGCCAATTCAGGCCATCGCCGGAGATCGCCTCGGCCAATTGACGCCCCGCCCAGCCCTCTCCATAGCCCGAAGGGTCCGCGAAGGCCCGGTATTTGCCGTCGAGCTTGATGATATCGGGATTCGGCCACTCCGGAATGACCGGACTGTCCCCCGCCCGTAGCACGCGGAAGCCACTCTGCATGAACTCGTCTTCCGCGGCCTCGGCATATCCCGTCGCCACGCCGCTGGAGGTCCAGTAATCGAACCAGAGACGCCACCTGCCCCCGTCAAAAAGTAGCGAAGGGCGGTGATACATGCCGTGGAGCACGGCGTCCGATTGGGGGTCGCCCGCCTTGCCGATCTCGGGCTCGTAGATAAGCAAGGGTTTCTCGGTCCGCTGCCAGTGGATACCGTCGTCCGACGCTGCGCCCATGACGCACATAAGGTCGCCGTCGCTATCACCCGCGTGCCCAAATAACAGCCCGTCCTCGTCCGGGCCCGTTGACGAATAGGCCATGTAGTACCGGCCGTCCTTGCGCACCACGGAGGGGTCGCCGTTATGCCAGGCGTCATAGGGCTTGTCTCGCGCGGTGATGACCGGGACCCACCGCTTCGGGTCCATGGTTGCGTCCCAGTTCTGGTCACCCGCATACACTTCCCACGAATCGAGGTCCTTTCCTCGCGCATGAAAGATGGCGTCGCATCCCGGGAAACGGGAATTCGAGTCGTCCGCGGCCCACCCCATGAACCACATGCGGAACGGATACGCAGGGTCTTCCACCTGCAGCACCGTGGGGTGGTACATGTTCGTAAATCCCCACAACACGTTCCGCCCGGTGCGCTGCCAATGGGCGGACCGGTCGAGGTGCCGCGAATCAGCGGGAGTATCTTGCGCCGATGCCGCCACCAAGAGAATGCACACCACGCACGCACCTCGAAAAACCGTTTGCATTCCGCGTCCTCCAGGTATGAGAAAGGCGGGACCCGGGGAGAGGTCCCGCCTTCACACTACCACAAAGCCGGTGGGGAGGTTAGTGAGGGGATGTCAGGGTGGACCGGCTTGCGGTTTGTTCGGGCTGGAGCAATTCCAGCAAGTGGCTGCTGTCGAACGCGCCCACAAAACGGGCTTCCTCGCGCCCGCCGCGGAACACGATCGTCGTGGGGAGGTATTGGACCGCGAACTCTTGCGCCAGATCGGGATTCTCATCCGTGTTGAGGCCCAGAAATACCGCTTCCTGGCCGTGATCACGGGACATTTCATTTATGGTGGGTCCGACCTCGCGGCACACGCCACACCACGGTGCGTGGAAATAGGCGACCACCGGTTTGGACGACTGGCTCACGCGTTCATTGAACTGTTGCGCGGACGTCACTTCGACGATGCCCGAGTCCGCTTCAATTACCGGTCCCGAAGGCGTCGCGAAGCTGAAGGCGATCAACAAGCCCATCAGCCCGCCATAGAGAGCGCCGCGCCGCGGATTGGCCGTCAAAGGACACCCGCCGGTCTCTCAAGACCGGGTGCTGCCCAAAACGGCGCCCAAACCCGCGCCTATGGCCACAGCCGCGCCTATTCTCAGTATCGGTACCAACATATCTTGAACTCCTTTCCGGAGAAACTTGCCACGTTCGCCGGGCCGGATAAGCGCCGGCCAACTAACCAAACCATTATGGAATGCGCCGGAGGACCGGTTTATTCCGCGCAAGGGTAATTTCCCGTATTTGACTACGATCTGTCGTCATTACATACGCGCGTCGACACGCGCCCCTTCCGGTTAGCCGGCCGCTGTTGGCCCTGTTGCCAGCATGAGCGTACGCACATCCCATCTATGAGCGCTCTAGTGTATATCCCGATTGTTCCTCGGGGAGTTCATGAGCAATTCTGGGGCCAACGTTGAGAAACCGAGGATTCATGCATGCAAATTATTATGGGCCAATGCTTTAGGGATAGAAGTACGAGGTAGTCCAGATACAAGTCACGTGCGCGTGGTGCTCAATATTGCAACGCCGCCGTGCGTTGCGTGCCGTTTCGCAACGCGTTCATTTAGCGGGGATAACGGGTGCGAACCCTTGCAGGCCAGACTCGACCTCTCTGGCATCCCCCACGACAACCACCGTGAGGCGATTGGGGTCGATGTGCTCGCGCGCGACACGCTGGATGTCTTCGGGAGTCACCGTTGCATAGGCTTCGAGGGAACGGGCAAGCTGGTCCGAGGCAAAACCCATGAACTCGAGGTACCACAGGAAGTTTGCCGAATCGACGAACGTTTCAAGCTGCAGCACCGCGCTGCCGATGAGGTGGGACCGCGCCCGCTCGAGTTCTTGGGAAGATGGCGGCGCAGTACGCATGCCATTGAGCACGTCAAGCACCGACTTAAGGGCCTCGGCGGTCTGTTCCGTTTGCGTCGAGACACTGCTGTCGAGGTATCCCGCGCATCTCTGGAAAGTGAACCCTCCGTAGGCCCCATAGGTGCGGCCCTGCTCGCCGCGGAGGGCCATGTTGAGCCGGCTGCCGAACGACCCCCCGTACACCTCGCTGAACACCTTCGCCGCGAAGTAATCGGGGTCATCGGGCGCAAGCGACACCTGGCCGACACGGATCTGGCTCTGGACCGCTCCCGGCACATCGGCGAGGTAGACGCGGGTTGGTTCGGCTTCGGGCGCACCGGGAAGCGTCACCGCTTTGACGTCAGAACCACGCGCCCAATCGCCGAAGGTTTGTTCCGCCCATTGGAACGCCTGGTCAGCGCTGCAGTCGCCGCCCAGGTACAGCACGGCGGCGTCCGGCCGGGCAATCGTCTGCCACCACAGGGCGAGGTCGTCCCGGGACAAGTTGCGGACGTCTTTCGGTCTGCCGGTAGCGGGCCTCGCATAGGGATGGGTCTGGAAGAGGCGGTGGCGCAGTTCGAGGTTGGCGCGGTAGGCAGGGTCGGTCTCAGAATAGCGCAGCATGACTCTTTCCCGCCGCTTGAGCATGCGCAATTCCTTGCGAGGGAAGACGGGGGCCATCACCAACTCGGCCAACAGGTCCAAGCAGTCGCCCCTGGTCTCGGTGAGTCCGCTGACAGCGAGCATAGCGCCGTCCATTACGGATACCTCCTGGACCATCAGCGCGTTCTGCTCGATAAGACGGGCGATCTCTTCGGCGGTGTGACTCTCCGTACCCTTGCGCAACGTTTTCAGGGCAAGGCTTGTCGCGCCGGGCCTGGGTTCGGCCCATGGCCCCTCCCGAAAACCCATCGCGGCGAGAAAGAGAGGCGATTCGCTGTCAGGCAACACGACCACCTTCAGGCCGTTGGCCAGGACACGCTCGTGAGACACGATGGCCGGGGCCACGGGCGCCGGAGCATGAACCGGCGGGGTGGCAGGAAACGCGGCGGGCCGTTCCCACATGGCTTTGCACCACGACGTTTCGGCGAACGGCGACGCAGAAAGGTCCTCCGTCGCGCCGGGATTGTAGTCGAACTGTTTGTCGGGCAGCACCGTTACACGCGTACGCCGTTCGGGGACCAAGTACGTAGACGCTACGCGGCGCAAGTCTTCGGCCGTGACGGACTCAACCATGGCGGCTTCGCGGTTCACCCATGCGGGGTCACCGTAGAGAATGGACGCTTCGCCGAACTTCCATGCCCGCTCAGTGACGGTAGTGCATCCGGAGACGGCCATGCGCCGGAACCGGAACTTCGCTTTTGCGAGTTCGCCGGGCGTCGGCCCTTCCTGTTGGAAGCGGGTGATGTGATGGTCGAAGGCGCGGAAGATGGCCGAACCGGGCTGCCCAAGCGGGTTGAGCTTGCCCAAGTAGTACCGCACAGGATGCAGCGCCCCCACGAACCCCGCGACGCCGTCTTGTTCGAGACAGAAATCCTGGGTTAGGAGCATCACACAGAGGCTGCGGTCGCGCACGATGTCACGGTAAATCCGGCTGTCTTCGCCCTGCGCGAGGATCCACAATACCATTCGCAGGGGAATCGCGTCGGGATGCCTGGCGGGCACGGTGCGGAAGATGTAGCCGGCGAGCGGCACGGGGCCAAGCCGTTCAGGGAGCACCAGAGAACGTTCGCCGGCCTGGGCCGGCTCCTCGACGCGAACACGTGGCGGGTCAGGCGCCATGGGGAGCCAGCCGAAAAACCGCTCGGCCGCCGCAAACGCGTCTTCGTGGGTGACGGCGCCGGCAATTACGAGCGTTGCATTGTTCGGCACGTAGTACGTGTCCCAGAACCGGCGGAGGTCACCGGGGGTCGCGGCGCGCAAGTATGCGATCTTGCCGATGGGCAGCCAGCGGTAGGGATGCTGTTGGAAGAGCTCGGCCATGACCCTCTCGGGAAGCGTGCCGTAGGGTGTGTTGAGGTTGGCGGTCCGGCGCTCCTCTTCGACGATGTTGCGCTCGGTCTCGAAGGCCTCATCGCGAACATCGAGAAAGGCCATGCGCTCGGCCTCGAGCCATAGCGCAAGGTCCAGCTGTCCTGCCGGAACGGTGTTGACATACGCGGTGTGGTCGAAATAGGTGTAGGCGTTGTTATCGCCGCCGACGGCGTAGATGAGGTCGCCGTGCTGGTAGTCCGCAACCGCGGCGCTGCCGCGAAACATAAGGTGCTCGACCAGATGCGCCATTCCCTGTCGCGTCTCGGGCTCGTCCTTGGACCCCACGTGATACCACACCTGGACGGAAACCTTGGGATTCGAGAAATCTTCGTGGGTGACGACAGTAAGGCCGTTTTCGAGGCGCTTCTGAACAAGGTTCCACGTCTGCTCCTCAGCCGCGGCCGAACCCCACAGCGCCAGGCATGATAACGCCGTGAACAATGGTAATAAGGGCGCTTTTCGCAGAACGTTTGACATCATCTCAGGCTAATGCACCATCCCGTCCGTTGATTGTCTTCCCTCGTATGCCCAACCGCGGCGTGCGTCTCAGCGTATTGCACCCGAGAGGTAGTCGTCAACCGAGAACTCGCCCAAGTCCGCGAGTACCAGATCCGCCAGTGACACGTCCTGCACAGGCCGATCAGGCCTCGATAGGGCGACGCAGTGCATGCCAGCCGCCTTCGCGGCCTGCACGCCGACCCGCGAATCCTCGAAGACCAGGCACCGGGCCGGAGGGGCTTCGAGGCGCTCGGCGGCCATCAAGAAACATGTGGGATCGGGTTTCCCAGGCGAATAGTCCTCCGCAGCCAAGAAAAACCGGATATCCTGCCGGATACCCATGGCGTCGATGCCATCGTTGACGCCGTCCGTGCTTGACCCCGAGACGATGCACACGGGATATTCGCGGGCGAGTTTTCGCAGCAGGCCGATCGAACTGTGGATGCGGATGTCGCGCCTGTGGCGCAACCGCGTGAAAATCGGGCCGATCGCGGACACGAATTGCGGGTAACCAAGGCCGAATCCGGGAAACCGGCGGCGGATTTCCGCATAGACGTCGCACCACGAAACGCCGTAGACGATATCAATGGCCTCTTCCCGCGGCAATGGGAACCCGGAATCGTTCAGGTGTTTCTCAACCGCCTCGACCCAGAGAATTTCCGAGTCCAGAAGCGTCCCATCCATGTCGAAAATGAAAGCCTTGAGCATTTGATGGTGCGATTCCCTGTGAATGACAGTCCAGTTTGCGGAACTCATTGCGGAGGATCATATAGAACCAAACGGAGGGACGCAAGGCATCGGCGCCGGCCTTTGAACGTCGACATTTGTTGCTCTCTTTCTGCATCCCCGGCGACCTGCATCACTTCATCGGTGCGAAGTTGGGTCACGGCCGAGGGCGAAGGGTTGCTTATCTCATCCTTGGAGCGCATCTCTTTAGAGGAAACAGAAGCTCTGACACAGTATCCCCCCTTCAGGAGGGTTCCAAACTTGTCAATGGAGATACTCAACGGAGAAGTACGCGGAACTTCAGGACAGAGCCCGTCACTTTTTCGCGTGATAAAGAGGCAGATAGGTTGAAGTCACGCGGATTCAGGCTGTAAGATTCAACCCAGAAAGTAACCGAGTCCCATAGGGGATTCATGTTTATTAGCTTGAGGTCGATCAGCATAGACAACGCGGTTCCCAAAGTTGGAAATCTGTGTGTCCTTGCCTCTTTCCAGAATCGTATGTGCGTAGTCAGCTGCTTAAGATGCCAAACGAAATCATACCGTATATCGAGATGTGCAGACGAGAGGGTGTCAGCCTCCAACGTGGCATG
>Ga0116187_1005828_pt1 | contig 10172 bp, 6 predicted proteins | sample AD_JPNNA6_MetaG_FD_89755 | JGI IMG/M metagenome (GOLD analysis project Ga0116187, IMG submission 89755) | Active sludge microbial communities of municipal wastewater-treating anaerobic digesters from Japan - AD_JPNNA6_MetaG | ecosystem: Engineered > Bioreactor > Anaerobic > Digestate | place... | reverse complement strand
TGCCGCCGACGAAGAGCCCGCTCGCGTCGCAGTCGCGGCTGTAGCAGCGGGTCTGGGGCACAGAAAGGCGCCAGAGCTCCTTGCCCGTGCCCAGCGAGAAGGCGCGATACGGGGCCACGTCCGGGTCGTCGAGGTCGAGCGGGTAGCCGCGCCGCGAGCCGGCGAGGACGAGGTAGCGGTCGTCGTCGCTCTGCGGGTCGGGGTCCTCGATGACCGTGGGGCTGCTCTTGACGATGTCGTCGAACCCTGCCTCCCAGACGACGTCGCCGTTGCGCCCGTCGATCTTGTGCAGACGGTGGTCGTAGCCGCCGACGAGAAGGTACGGTCGCCCTTCCTCGACGACGACGGCAGGCTGGCCCGTCCAGCCGATGCCGGCCCACTCGGACGGCGGGTCCTTGGGCAGCTTGCCCGAGGTCCAGCCGCTGCCGATGCGCGTGTACCAGATCAGGTCGAGGCTTCTGGGCGCGCCGAGACCGGAGAAGTCCCGGCGCAGGCCGCCGAGGAAGCTGGCGACCTTGATGCCGTCGCCGCTCAGGGAGACCGGCGCCGGCGATGGGCCGCCGGTGAGGATGGGCGACGGCGTGGCGGCGGCCTCGCCGCCGTCCTCGCCGTCGCCCTCGCAGCCGGACGGCACGAGGTCGCCGGCCGAGCACCCGCCGCACGAGCGCACCGCGAACGCGATCAGAAGCACAAGGGCGACGAGGACGAGGAGCGCCGCGGCGCGGCGGCGCCGGACCTGGCGCCGCCGCGCCGCGTGGGCGGGCCGCGGCCGCCGTGGCGGCCGCGGCCCTTCGTTCGCCGGTCGCGGCCCTTCGTTCGCCGGTCGCGGCCCTTCGTCGACCGGCTGCGTCGAGCCGGGCCGCGGTCCGTCCAGCGGGCGCTGTGGGTCCTCGCTCACGTCGCGTGAAGGCTACACCACACGCGCTCGCGCAGGCGGTGGGGTCACGGGCGGCGTATACACTACGAAGCGGTGGGTCGGCTACAGCACGGGAGGCGTGCTACGGCAGCACCGGACGCGGTCAAGCGACTCGTCGAACGCTTCGCGCGCAACCAGGGCGCCTACCTCAACCCTGCCTACAACGAGACGCAGCTCCGGCGCGAGTTTCTCGACCCCTTCTTCAAGGCGCTGGGCTGGGACGTCGACAACGAGGCGGGCTTCGCCGAGCAGTACAAGGACGTCGTCCACGAGGATGCGATCAAGGTCGGCCTCTCGACCCGCGCTCCCGACTACTCGTTCCGCGTCGGCGGCCAGCGGAAGTTCTTCGTCGAGGCGAAGAAGCCGGCCGTCAACCTGAAGGACGACCCGGCGCCCGCCTACCAGGTGCGGCGCTACGCTTGGTCCGCCAAGCTTCCCCTCAGCATCCTCACCGACTTCCAGGAGCTCGCCGCCTATGACTGCCGCGTCAAGCCGGGCCTAAGCGACAGCGCTGCCAAGGCGCGTGTCCTCTACGTTCCATACACCGACTACGACGCGCGTTGGGACGAGATCGCCGGTGTCTTCGGCAAAGAGGCGGTGTACCAGGGCTCCTTCGACCGCTACGCCGAATCGATGAAGGCGAAGAAGGGCACGGCCGAGGTCGACAAGGCCTTCCTCGCCGAGATCGAGGCCTGGCGTGACGCCCTGGCACGGAACATCGCCCTGCGCAACGCGTCACTCTCGCAGCGCGAGATGAACTACGCCGTGCAGGCGACCATCGACCGCATCATCTTCCTGCGCATCTGCGAGGACCGCGCGATCGAACCCTACGGCCGCCTGCAGGGACTGCTCAACGGCGGCGGCACCTACGGCCGTCTCAAGGAGCTCTTCCGCGAGGCCGATGCCCGTTACAACTCGGGGCTGTTCCACTTCGCCGAGGAGAAAGGCCGTCCCGGCGCGCCCGATCGCCTCACGCCGGCGCTGACGATCGACGACAAACCCCTCAAGGACATCATCCGCCGGCTGTACTACCCCGAGAGTCCCTACGAGTTCAGCGTCCTGCCCGCCGACATCCTGGGGCAGGTCTACGAGCAGTTCCTCGGCAAGGTCATCCGCCTGACGCCCGGCCACCGCGCCGTGGTCGAGGACAAGCCCGAGGTCAAGAAGGCCGGCGGCGTCTACTACACGCCGACCTACATCGTTGACTACATCGTCGAGCAGACGGTCGGCCGCCTGCTCGAGGGGCTCACGCCCAAGCAGGCGGCCTCCCTGCGCATCCTCGATCCGGCCTGCGGCTCGGGGAGCTTCCTCATCGGCGCCTACCAGCGCCTCCTCGACTGGCATCGTGACTGGTACGTCGCCCACGGCGCCGAGAAGCACCGCAAGGAGGTCTACCAGGGCCGCGGCGGCGCCTGGCGCCTCACCACCGCCGAGAAGAAGCGCATCCTCGTGAACAGCATCTACGGCGTCGACATCGACGCCCAAGCGGTCGAGACGACCAAGCTCAGCCTGCTGCTCAAGGTGCTCGAGGACGAGACGGCGGAGACGATCGATGCCCAGCTCAGCTTTCTCCACCAGCGCGCCCTGCCCGACCTCGCCGCGAACATCAAGTGCGGCAACTCGCTGATCGGTCCCGACTTCTACGCCGACGCCCAGCTCGGCCTCGCCGGCCTCAACGACGAGGAGCGCTACCGCATCAACGTCTTCGACTGGGAGGCGGAGTTCCCGCACATCCTGGGGAAGTCGGTGCCGGAGGAGCGGCGCGGGTTCGATGCGGTGATCGGGAACCCGCCGTACATCCGCATCAACAGGCTCGTTGACGTCTATCCGAAGGAAGCGCGGTTCATTCAGGCCGCCTACCCTTCAGCGTCGTTCGGCAAGGTAGACATCTACGTCCCGTTTGTCGAGCGGGGGTTCTGGCTCCTGTCCGGCCGGGGTCGACTCGGATTCATTGTGCCCAACAAGTTCATACGGTCAGAGTACGGTCGACGAATCCGGGAGATTCTTGCAAAGGCCGGCGCGGTCGAATCTATCTTGGATTTTGGGCATGCGCAGGTCTTTCCCGGGGCAACCACCTACACTTGTCTGCTGTTCCTCGCCAGGAAGCCCTCCCCCTCGGTGCTCGTCGCCAGCAATGAGAGTGGCCGACATCCGTCTGACTTCCTCGAATCGCTCAGGATCGAGGAGGTCCCACGCTCAACGCTCACTGCTCAGCCTTGGCTACTGCGGGGTCGACTGCACGCACTCCTCATGGGCAAGCTTGAACGAGGCAGTTCCGTTCTGGGAGACATCGCCGAGACTGCAATCACCGGCGTCAAGACGGGGCGTAACAGTGTCTTCTCGTTCGAATGTCTCGAGGATCGGGGGCGGACACTGCTCCTTCAAGCCGAGGGCTCGCACGAAGTCGTCGAGCTTGAGTCTGTCTACGTCATCCCCTACTGCAAGGCGGAATCGCTGAAGCGCTATGCCTGTGCGCCACGGAATCGCAGGTTGCTGTACCCCTACCAGCTGGTAGGGGATGCCACGGTGCTGGTGCCGGAAGATGTCTTGCGTCGTACCGCGCCTCTGTCATGGCACCACCTAAACCGGTATCGAGCGGCGCTTGAACGGCGCGAGCGTGGCAAACGGGCAGTCTCGGCCTGGTATGGCCTGAGCTTTGCGTCAGACATGAGAATGTTCAGGGGGCCGAAGATTGCTACTGCGACCCTCGCGACATCAAACGCCTTCTCCGTTGACTACTCCGGGTGCGCGTTCCCACAGGGCGCGGGCGGCGGCTGTGGCATCATGCCCAAACGCATAGAGGAACTGTACGCGCTCTTGGCCATCATGAATTCCCGGCTGCTGACATACCAGTTCCAGAGCATCAGCTCTCGATTCCAGGGCGGTTGGTTCGCCTACGAACCCAGATACCTCCGTCGCATGTCCATTCGCCTGCCGTCGTCTCGGACCGACGAAGGTAGGGGCTTCTTGGCGATTCTCGATGAAGCTGCCAGGGAGCTAACTCGTTTGCATGCTGCACTCTCGGAGGCGACCACTTCTCTCGACTGCGAAAGGCTCAAGCGCGAGAGCGCTGCCATGGAGAAGAGGGTCGACCGCATCGTCTACGACCTCTACGGCCTCACCGACGACGAGATCGCCCTCGTCGAAGAGAGCACGCCCGCGCCCTGAAAGGACCACATGGACCTCTTCCGCATCGTCGGCAGCAAGCTACAGGCGCTCGAGCGTACGCAGTTCAAGCTCGAGCGCGAGATCCAACGCTTGCTCGAAGCCAACCTCGACGCCGTGTTCGGCATCCGCTTCCTCGCCAGCGAGTTCTCGACCGGCGACAAGCATCCGGGGCGCATCGACAGCCTCGGGCTGGACGAGAACGGCACGCCCGTCATCATCGAGTACAAGCTCGCGAGCAACCAGGCGGTCATCAACCAGGCGCTCTACTACCTCGACTGGCTCGTCGACCACCGAGGCGACTTCGAGTTGCTCGTGCAGAAGAAGCTCGGAAGCGGCGTCGCCGTCGACTGGACGGGGCCGCGGGTGCTCTGCGTGGCCGAGGACTTCAGCCACTACGACACCTATGCCGTCAAGACCATCGGCGCCAACATCGAGTTGTGGAAGTACCGCGTGTTCGGCGGGGAGCTGCTGGCCGTGGAGCTGGTGGGCGCGGGGACGACCGGCGTGGCGGGCAAGACCGGGAAGAGAAGCGCTGTGGTGGGCGGTGCCAAGGCTGCTGCCGATGTCGCCGCGTACACCGTCGACCAGCATCTTGCCAAGGCCAAGGGCGAGCTGCGGGCGATCGCCGACGAGCTGTACGAGTACGTGCGCGACTTGGGCGAGGACGTGGTGGTCGCGCCCGTGAAGTACTACGTGGTGTTCCGGACGACGCGCAACTTCTGCTGCCTCGAGGTCCATGGCAAGCATCTGTTCCTGTACCTGGCGCTCGATCCCGCCGTCGGCGCCGGCTGCGGTTTCTGTCGCGACGTGCGCCAGATCGGCCACTTCGGCACGGGCGACCTGGAGGTGCGCGTGGAACGCGCCGACCAGGTCGCCAAGGCCAAGGAGCTGGCGAAGCTGGCGTATGAGAGGGCGGCGGGGTAGGCGGACATCCGAACGACGTCGGATTGAATCCGCGATGCTGAATGGTCACCGTTGCAAGATTCTCTTGCGTAGGCTATGCTGGTCAAGGCGCATCTGAGGGGGGTTCCGTGACTGACGAAACCAACGCCATCGGCCGCAGAGTCAAGGCAGCGCGGGAGGCTCTCGGCATTAGGCAAGAAGAACTTGCGCGAGCTGTTGGCTTCACCTCACGTCAGATTCTTTCGGATCTCGAGCGCGGCGTGCGTGACGTCAAGGCCTCCGAAGCGGCACGCCTGGCACGCGCCCTCCGCATCGACTTGACCTCGCTGTTGGCCGACGCGCCGGCAAGGCCGCCGGTCTTGTGGCGGGCGCAGCCGCGTGAGGGCGCTGAGGCGATCGAGGCGGAGTTCGTTCAGTGGTGCGAGAGGGAGCGGCGGGTCCTCGGGCTTCTGGGTCAGCGAGTCCCCGATCGACTGCCGGTCTACGACCTCGATATCGAGCGTCTTGGCTATGCTGACGCGGATCGGCTCGCGGTCGACGTGAGTCGGTTGCTCGGACTCGGGGTGCGGCCCGCCAAGGGTCTCAGCGCAGCGCTGGAGTCACGCTTCGACGTGACGATCTGGTACCTGGACACGCCAGGGGGGTGTGCCGCGTGTACCCGCGGCGAGCACGGTGCTTCGATACTCGTGCCGCGGAGCGAAGCCCCGTGGCGCCGCCACTTCGACATCGCTCATGAGCTGTTTCACCTACTGACCTGGCCGCGCGCCCGCGGTTCACTGCCTCGATTGGATGAGACCGAGGCTGGTCGCCACATGGAGCAGCTTGCCAACGCGTTCGCGGCCAGTCTGCTCGTGCCTGCCGAAGTCGTACTCCGAGAGCTTGACGAGCGCAGCTCCGAGCGACGTGTGAAGCTTGCCGAACTCGTGGCGATGGCCCGCGACTTCGGCGTTTCGCTCGAGACCCTCGTCTGGCGACTCCACAACCTGGGCCTCTGGCCTGAGCGCGACGTCGTCCGCAAGCTGCTCGGCGATCCTAGGCTTCGTGAACTGGACAAGGCTTCGCAGGCGAAGGAGTGGCAAGACCCGCCGAAGCTACCGGAACGCTTCGTCCAGGCGGCGTATGCCGCGACGCTCGGCGCCAGGTTGTCGCGCGCACAGCTCGCCAGCTATCTTGGCTGTGGCTTGTCCGAGCTTCCATCGCGCCTTGCCGAATACGGCATCGACGAGGACCTCGCCGAGATGGCCGCGCAAGACCTCTCGATCGACCGTCGCCCTGACGATGTCGACCAGCTCCCGATGCCCAGTGGGCAGGCGTAGGCCTCGGTGCTTGATCCTTGACGCCGGGCCCGTCATCGGGCTTCACGAGCTGGGCGTGTGGGACGCGTTTGTTGCGCGATACGAGGTAGTGCTCCCGCAGTCGGTGATCGACGACGAGGTGCTGTTTCACAGCGCCGAGGCCGATAGCGGATTGAGTCAACCCGTTGATCTGAAGGCCTACGTTGAGGATGGGCAGGTCATCGTTGGGTCCGCCAACTCGAGTGAGCTGGGGGCCGTCTCCTCGCTGTTCACCGCAGCCATCGAGCTTCATGCAGGTGAGCTCGAGGCCCTTGCTCTCCTCACGCGGCACGGGGAGTTCGCGGATCACGTGTTCTGCAGCGCCGACGGAGCCGCCATCCAGGCCGCATGCATGATAGGGCTGAGCGAGCGTTGCGAGTCGCTTGAGGTACTGCTGGCCGCCGTCGGTCTTGGGCGGCCGGTGCAGTGGAGGTTCAGAAAGAGCTTCATGGAGCGGCACAAGCGGCAGGGGGGAGCCCGCGCGGTCACAGGCTACGGCCTTGCCGACTGACCCTCCTGCGCCTCCGTGCACAAGGCGCGCCTGCGTTGTTCCCGGGTGTGCACGACGCGCCTGCATTGCGGCTTACCGTACGCGTAGCTAGAGAACAGCGTGAGTCGCTGGAGACGGTGGCGCCGTGCATGGACGAACGATGCCTGGGGTCCTCTGCGTGCGACGTGGCCCTGCGATAAGCTTCCGCCATGACCGACAAGATCCGCATGACGCAGTACGCGACGAAGAGCGGTTGAGCGGCCAAGATGGGTCCGTGCGACCTGCAGGCCGTCCTCGACAAGCTCCCCGCCGCCGGCGCGTTCGCGCGTCTCCTCGAGACGAGGGACGACGCCGCCGTCACGCCGGTGGCCGACGACCTCTGCCTGGTGCAGACGGTCGACTTCTTCACGCCCATCGTCGACGACCCGTATCTCTTCGGGGCGATCGCCGCGGCCAACGCCCTGTCGGACGTGTACGCGATGAGCGCCCGGCCCCTGACGGCGATGAACCTCGTGGCATGGCCGCCGGAGCTCGGCCCCGAGGTCCTCGCTGAGGTGCTGCGCGGCGGTCTCGACAAGGTGGCGGAAGCGGGGGCGACGATGGCCGGCGGCCACTCGATCGAGGACAAGGAGCCGAAGTTCGGGCTCGCCGTGACGGGCGTCGCCCGGCCGGCCGAGATCGTCTACAACGCCGGCGCCCAGCCCGGCGACGCCCTCGTGCTCACGAAACGACTCGGCATCGGCGTGCTCGCGAGCGCGCTCAAGAACGGCGTCATCGGCGAGGACGAGATGCGCGCCGCGGCCGATGAGGCGGCGGCGCTGAATTCAGCCGCCGCCGCCGCGATGAAGAAGGTCGGCGCGCACGCCTGCACCGACGTGAGCGGGTTCGGCCTCGCCGGGCACCTCGGGGAGATGCTCGACGCGAGTGGAGTGGGCGCGCGCCTGCGGCTCGAGGACGTGCCTGTCCATGACGGCGTCCTCGAGCTCATCGCGCGCTCGGTCTACGCCGGCGGTCTGCGCAACAACCGGGACTATGTCCTGCCCCGTTTCGGCGCCGCCTTTGGGGCGCCGTCGCGTGACGCGGGCGAGGCCGCGCCCGCCACGCGCGAAAGGGCGGGGGGTGCGGGCCAGACCGTGCGCGGCGTGTCGGGCGCGGCAGCCGCCGCGCCGGCGCAGGCTGTCGCCCTGCCCGCGCGCCTCATGATCCTCTTCGACCCGCAGACCTCGGGCGGCCTGCTGATCGCGGTCGCCCGCGAGAAGGTCGCGTGGCTGCTCGCGGAGCTCGAAGGTGCCGGCGCCCATGGCTGGATCGTCGGCGCCGTGACCGACGGTCCGGCCGGCAGCATCGCGCTCGAGCACCCCGGCGATGGCTGACCCGCATCGGTCGGGTCGCACCATCCCCGGCGAGATCGGCTGGAAGCCCGACGCTCCCGATGCCGGAGGCGCCGGCGGGGGTGGCGCCCACGAGGGACCGGGACTCGTCCTGCGCGTCCTGTCGATCGTCCCCTTCCTGGTCGTCGGTATGGTGGGCGTCGTCGCGCTCGTCGGGTGGGCCCTGATGTTCGTCGTCGGTTACGGGGAACAGGAAGCGGTCTGGACGTGGGCCGCGGGTCGGCCGGGCGGTGAGGTGGCCACCGAGATCCTGCTCGTGGTCCTGCTCGGCCTCGCCTGTCTCGCGGGCACCGGCCTGGCGCTGTGGGCCGCGGTCCATGGTTTCGGGGCCGCCAGCGGCCCCAGGTTCTGGACCGCGTCACAGGTCGTCTTCGGCGCGGCTGCGATCGGGATGCTCGCCGCGGACAGGGCGAGGGGCGACGCCGTGGGCGGCGCGATCGTCGGCCGCACACAGTGGTGGATCACGTTCGCCGGCGTGATCCTGAGCCTGGTCCTCGCCTGGTTGCGCGCCCGCGCGGTCCCGGCCGGCGACGACCGCGACGATCGGGACGACGACGGCGACGCGGGGTAAGCTTGCTGCCATAAGCGGAGGACGATGAGTTCGGGACGATGATCCCGGGACGATGAGCGGCGGACGATGAGCGCAGGACGAAAGGGCGGAGCGAAAGACGGGGGCCCCGGGGCGGACGACGAGGCCGCGCAGCAGCAGCGGCTCCGCGGCCTGACCGCCGTCGACGAGGTCCTGCGCGAGCCGGGCGTCGAGCGCTTGCTCGCGACGTACCGTCGCGACCTGGTCGTCGACGCCGTACGCGCGGTGATCGACCGTCTGCGGTGCGAGATCCTCGCCGGTGGGGCGGCTGGAGGCGGTGGGGCGGCGGGCGGCGCCGGGACGGCGCCGCCCGCCGCCCCGGACCTCACGGCCGCCGCCCAGACCCTCACCGCGGCCGACCTCGTCCCTTGGGTGGAACGTATGCTCGAGCTCGCGGCGACGCCGTCGTTACGGCGGGTGATCAATGCCACGGGCATCGTCGTGCACACGAACCTCGGCCGGTCCGTCCTCCCCGACGAGGCGGTCGCCGCCGTCACCCGCGCCGCCTCCGGGTACACGGATCTCGAGTTCGACCTCGTCGCCGGCGAGCGCTCGTCCCGCCAGGACCACGTCCACGACGCCCTCTGCACGCTCACCGGGGCGGAAGACGCCCTCGTCGTCAACAACAATGCTGCGGCGGTGTTGCTCGCCCTGGCCGCCGTGGGCCGCGGCGGCGACGTGCTCGTCTCGCGCGGCCAGCTCGTCGAGATCGGCGACGGCTTCCGGATCCCCGACATCCTGGCCGAGAGCGGGGCGCGTCTGGTCGAGGTCGGGACGACGAATCGCACGTACCTGCGCGACTTCGAGCATTCCTGGAGCGCCAAGGCGCGCGCCGTCCTGCGGGTCCACACGAGCAACTATCGCATCGTCGGGTTCACGGCCGAGCCGACCCTGGCCGAGCTGGCGGCGTTCGCCGCCGGGCACGACGGCGTCCTCGTTGACGACCTCGGCAGCGGCGCGCTCGCCGAGCTCGAGCTGTTCGCCGATGAGCCCTCAGCGCGCGAGAGCGTGGCCGCCGGGGCGGACGTCGTCACGTTCAGCGGCGACAAACTGCTCGGCGGGCCGCAGGCCGGCATCGCCGTCGGCAAGGCGAAGACGATCGCGGCGATGAGGCGGCATCCGCTCGCCCGGGCCGTGCGGATCGACAAGCTCGACCTGGCGGCGCTGGACGTGGTGCTGCGCCTCTACCTCGCGCCGCAGGAGGCTGTGGCGCGGACCCCGACGCTGACCATGCTCAGCGAACCTCTCGAGAAAGTGAAGGCGCGGGCGGAGGTCGTGTGCGCGGCGCTGGACGCGGCGGCGCCGGCGTGCAGCGCCGCGGTCGTCGAGAGCGCCGCCCGCGCCGGCGCCGGCGCCCTGCCGGTGACCGAGGTCCCGAGCG
>Ga0116187_1005822_pt1 | contig 10175 bp, 9 predicted proteins | sample AD_JPNNA6_MetaG_FD_89755 | JGI IMG/M metagenome (GOLD analysis project Ga0116187, IMG submission 89755) | Active sludge microbial communities of municipal wastewater-treating anaerobic digesters from Japan - AD_JPNNA6_MetaG | ecosystem: Engineered > Bioreactor > Anaerobic > Digestate | place... | reverse complement strand
CAGTTCCTGACCGAAGCCAGGTCCACGCCGAGATGAATCTGCCGGTCGATCTCCCGCCCGTTGTAAAGATAGGTCCGGCGCTCTCCGAAGGCGGCCATCGTCTTGGACCGGGGCAAGCGGAGAAACGTCCCGCGCCACAACGGCCGGGGCCCGGTGTCGCGGCAGATCGCCTGGAGGCGCTCGTCGTCCCGGGCCCGCTGGTCCCGGTTGACGGCCAGAAATATCTCGAGATCCGTCCCCTTGAGGGAGGGATCAAGGCTCTTGAAATAGGGAACAACGCCCTCGAAGAACGCGTCGGTGAGAGTCAGGATGTCGCTATTGACCCGGACGGACTTCACGTCCGGCCGGAAATGGACGTTGGTCCGGTTTCCGGCTTCATCCTCGGCCACCCCGATGAAGGGGACGTCCGGCGGGGCGTCGCACGGAAGGGCGTACCAAACGAAATACCGGCCGCCGCCGGCTTCGTAGGCGGGGAAAAAGGAATTTCCGGCCTGGAGGCCGGACAAAGCGGCGCTTTCGTCAAGCATGAAGGAGACAACTCCCGCTCCGCCGGGAGCGATGGAATGAGGCCCGCCGAGGAACGTCATCCGGGGCGGCCGCGTGTCGATGATTTTTCTCATCTCCCAAACGGCCGCGTTTCCCTTCCGCCAGGAATGATCCGAGGCGGCGATCCGGAGAATGATTTCGCCGTCGGTCAAACCGGCCGGAAGCGGACGGAGGAAAATCGTTTTTTCCACTGAGGCGACGGGTTCGGGAAATTCCTCGGATAGAAGCTCAACCGTTCGTCCGGCTTGGTCCGCCTCGACCCGGATCCGGGCCAGCCCGCTCTTGCGGTCCTCGAACCGGAGGGATAATTCCCGGCCGAGCGCCGGCCCGTCGCGAAGCAGGCGGACCGCCGGCTTCTCGGACTCGAACTTGACGATCCAGAGCCAGGCGCCGGCGGCCAGGACGGCCGGAATCAGAAGCCAGCGGGCGTTTTTGAATAGATTGGTTTTCGGACCCGCGTTCTTCCAGCGCATGATCATCTCCCGTTCGTGTTTTTGAACGGATCAATATTCCACACGCTCCTTCGTTAGTCAAGGAATTTGGAACTCGATTACTTTTCTTGATTCCGAGAAATAAACAACTTGACTTTTTTCAGCTTCCGCGGTCTATAATATATCCGCTGTAAAAATCACAAAGGGGAAAAGCATAAAAGATCGGTATCAGATTGCCTTTAGATCGTCGTCATGAAATTTTATGCGCATTCCAAAGCCGATACGCCGCAAAATCAATGGCATCCCCTGGAAGAACATCTTCACGCGACTGCGAATAATGCGCGTCATTTTGCAGAAACTTGGGAATCCGGAGCGTGGGCTTACAATGCGGGTCTCTTGCACGACTTGGGAAAAAGCGATTCGAGATTTCAAGGATATCTCCTCCGCTGCAACGAACTGGACGATTCAGATTATGACTCGGGCCGCGTCAATCATTCCTCAACAGGAGCCTCATGCGCCGAAGACGGCATCAAGCCGTTCGGACGCATACTCGCCTATTTAATAGCGGGGCATCACGCGGGATTGCCCGATTGGTTTTCATCGGAATCGGCAAATGCCGCCCTTTCAATGCGTCTTAAAGAAGGACGTGAAAATTCGAAACGGATAAGAGCTTTCTCTGAAGAGTTGATTTTATCACTTCTGCCAATGACGAAGCCGTCTTTTGTGAACGCGGCCAACTTCCACTTCTGGGCACGGATGTTGTTCTCATGCTTGGTTGATGCGGATTATCTCGACACCGAACAGTTCATGGATGAAGAGAAATCCCGGCAACGAAGCCATTATCCTTATCTCTCTTCTCTCGCTCCTCGTTTATTCGATTTTTTAGATGATCTGGAACAGAAGGCACCTCAATCATCGGTAAATGAAATCCGAGCGGAAATCCGCCGTGCCTGTGAGCGGAAAGCCGATTCGCCGAAAGGCTTATTCTCTTTAACTGTGCCCACTGGGGGCGGGAAAACCCTATCAGCAATGGCCTTTGCCATGCGCCATGCGATAAAGCACGGCCAACGACGCATTATCTACGTAATTCCCTATACGAGTATCATCGAACAAACCGGGCACACTCTTTCCCGGGTTTTCGGTCACGAAAATGTCATTGAACATCACAGCAATCTTCATCCGGAAAAAGAAACATTTCGTTCGCAACTCGCCTCAGAAAACTGGGATGCGCCTATCATCATCACCACGAATGTCCAATTCTTCGAATCGCTCTATGCAGCCAAATCGAGCCGTTGCCGCAAGCTCCACAATATCATCAACAGCGTTGTCATCCTCGATGAAGCCCAGTTGTTGCCACCTAATCTTTTGATGCCCTGCGTGGAGTCGATGAATGAGCTTGTTCGGAATTACGGAGTCAGCTTGGTTTTGGCTACGGCCACTCAACCCCTTTTGCCGAATCTCGAGCCGGCCTTGGAAATCATCCCGCCGGAAATGAACCTCTATGACCGATTGAAACGGACAAAAATCGTTTTTCCGGAATCGACAATTCGACCTAAGGATTGGGTGTCGCTTGCGGAACGATTACAACAACACGAGCAAGTTCTCTGTATCGTGAATACCCGCCGTGATTGTTATGACCTTTTTAAATTGATGCCGGAGGGGACGTACCATTTATCGGCTTTGATGTGTGGAGCACACCGATCGGCCATAATTCAGTCGATTCGCCTGCGGCTTCAGAAAAACTTGCCGACTCGGGTCATCAGCACCCAGCTTGTTGAAGCAGGAGTCGACATTGATTTTCCGGTAGTCTATCGCGCTTTAGCCGGGTTGGATTCCATCGCTCAAGCAGCCGGCCGCTGCAACCGGGAAGGCGTTCTAAACAAATCGGGAAAACTCGGCGAAGTCCAAGTTTTTATGGCTCCCAGGCCGGCGCCCAGAGGTTTACTGCGCAAGGGTGAGGACACAACATGCGAAATGTTCGAGGATATGAAAAATCCCGACCAGCCGGGCGCGGTTTTTCGCTACTTTCGGCTTTTTTATTCTCGAATCAATGATGCCGGCAGCGATTTTCGAGAATTATTGACAAAGGATGTAAATCCAAATCTCTTCGTTCAGTTCAGGACCGCGGCCGAACAATTTAAGCTTATAGATGATCAAGCCCAACGGCCGGTGATCGTTCGATATGGAGATAGCAACCATTATATAAACCGCTTGCGCTACGCCGGGCCGTGCCGGGAGATCACACGGGCGCTTCAAAGATTCACTGTGAATATTCCTGTCCAGGTCGCAGAAGCTATGCAATCCGATGGACGGATGGAGGAAATCGAGCCGGGGATTCTGATCCAATGTGGATTAAAGATCTATGATGAAAAAACCGGTTTAGCCGTATTTGCCGAACAATTGCCGATTGAGGATCTAATGATCTGACGGAAAGGAGCGATATGAAAGGATTCTGCCTGGAAGTGAGCGGACCCTATGCGTGTTTCACGAGACCTGAAATGAAAGTGGAACGCGTCAGTTATGATGTTATTACTCCCTCTGCCGCAAGGGCGATTTTCGAAGCCATCCTTTGGAAACCGGCCATTCGTTGGGAAATGAAGCAAATTGAAGTCCTCGCCCCGATCCGCTGGATATCCCTCCGCCGGAATGAAGTGGGGAAAGTCGCGTCGCCGCGGAGCGGAGGCGTTTTCATCGAGGATGATCGACAGCAACGGGCTGGATTGTTCTTGCGCGACGTGAAATACAGGCTACATGCGGAGTTCGATTTCTTGCCGACAGAGAAACGCGAATCCCCTCGAAATCCCGTTCCTTCCTATCTTAGCGAAAGCACGGATGTCTCCGATGACAGGGGGAATGAAATACCGGCAAAATATGCGGCAATGTTTGAGCGTCGGGCGAAAAAAGGACAGTGTTTCAATCAACCTTATTTGGGTTGCCGCGAGTTTTCGGCATCGTTTCGGCTTGTCGATCATCTAGAAGAACCTTCAATTCCGATTGATTTGACCAAGGATCTCGGCTGGATGCTTTACGATATGGATTTTTCGAATGCGGATGATCCCAAACCGCTTTTCTTTCAAGCAAAAATCGTCAAAGGAATCATCAACATTGACCGAAATCAAGTCGAGGTGCGCGGATGATTCTTCAAGCGCTCAAGGAATATTATGACCGGAAACCTGATCTTCCCCGTGCCGGTTTTGAGATGAAAGAGATTCCGTACGTCTTAGTTCTTAACGCTGATGGAATTCCCGTTAATCTTACCGACACGTATGAAGGAATGGGCAAGGAACGACAGGCAAAAAAATTTTTAGTGCCTCAATCCGTCAAGCGAACAGTGGACATAAGCGCAAATTTGCTATGGGATAATCCCGAATACGCGCTCGGGATTGTATGCAAAGGAAAACCCGCCCGCGTTGCTAATCAGCACCTTGCGTTCAGAAAACGCCTTGATGACTTGAAACTTCCCCATGATCCCGCGTTGCTTGCCGTCCAAAAATTTCTAGCCAATCCTGAAAAATCGACGTTATTGGAAGCTTTCGGCGACCGCCTTGAGGAGATGAGAAAAACCGGCGCCTTTCTTTCCTTCCGGATTGTGGGACAAATCGGGCTCATTCTTGAACAGCCGGCCATTCGAGAGGCAATTACGAAAACTCTCTCCACGCGGCGAGAAAGCATTTGCATGGTGACTGGAGAGCGGGACGAAACAGAACAAGTGCACGCCGCGATCAAGGGCGTTTGGGGCGCTCAAAAAAGCGGTGCGAATATCGTATCATTTAATTTGGACGCATTCCGTTCTTTCAATAAAAAACAAGGAGCAAACGCTCCTGTAGGGAAAACGGCCGCTTTTTCCTATACCACCGCGTTAAATCATCTGCTCGATAAAACATCAAAACAAAGAATCCAAGTCGGCGATGCATCGACCGTCTTCTGGTCGCAAAAAGCCGATCCCATGGAAGAACTCATGCCGAGCTTCTTCAACGAACCCCCCAAAGATGATCCCGATCGCAATGTCAGGGCCGTAGAGGCATTGTTCAAGGCCGTCCGAACAGGGGCTTATTCCTCTGATGATTCAAACACACGGTTTTATACGCTCGGCCTTGCGCCGAATGCTTCTCGTATCTCGATACGTTTTTGGATCGTTGACACGATAGCCGGCATGGCGGAAAAAATTTGCCGTCATTTCGAGGATACGAAGGTCGTTCATGGCCCGCGCGATAAAGATACTTTATCTTTGTTTCGGCTGCTTGTGTCCACGGCCGCACTTGGAGAGGCGAAAAACATAGCTCCAAACCTCGGCGGCGACATGATGCGTTCCGTCTTGGAAGGTCTACCCTATCCTCAAACGCTTCTACAGGCTGCGGTCCGCCGCGCAAGGATTGAACGAGAAATGACTTACCCTCGAGCCGCCATCATCAAGGCATGTCTTAATCGCGCCTTTCGATTTAATAATCCTACGCACAAGGAGGAACTTAAAGTGAGTCTCGACACCGCCAATCCAAACATCGGTTATCGGCTGGGTCGATTGTTCGCGGCGCTGGAGAAAATCCAATCTGAAGCGGTTCCCGGCATCAACGCCACGATCCGTGATCGCTTCTACGGCGCCGCGTCCAGCACGCCGGTTACTGTTTTCGGCAACTTGATGCGGCTCAAGAATCATCATCTCTCTAAACTCGAAAATGTCGGGCGAAGGATTTATTTTGACAAACTGCTCGGCGAAATCGTGTCCGAAATCGTCGATTTTCCCGCTCACCTATGCATGGCGGATCAAGGCCGGTTCGCCATCGGCTATTACCACCAAATGCAAGATTTCTATTCGAAGAAAAATCATAATCCGGAAAAGGAGGATTGAACATGAGTGAACCCATTAAGAACCGGCATGAGTTTGTATTGATTTTCGACGTACGCGACGGAAACCCAAACGGAGATCCTGACGCCGGAAATCTGCCTCGGCTCGACGCCGAAACCGGATGCGGACTCGTAACGGACGTATGCTTGAAACGAAAAGTCAGAAATTACGTGATGCTGAAGGGGCATGAGATTTTCGTGAAAGAAAAGGCGGTCTTGAATAGACTGATTGATTCCGCTTATGAGAATTTGGGGATTGATCTAACAAAACGGCCCGCTGACGAGAAGGATGGGAAGAAGAGAAACGAGGAGGGAGTCGGCCAGGGGAAGGAAGTCGACCGTGCCCGCTCCGAGATGTGTCGTCAATACTATGATATTCGTGCTTTTGGCGCTGTGATGTCTACGGGTGCCAACGCCGGTCAAGTCCGCGGACCGGTCCAGATGACTTTCGGACGGTCGATTGATCCGGTCGTATCATTAGAACACTCCATCACGAGGATGGCCGTCGCAACTGAGGAAGAAGCGGAAAAACAAAGCGGAGACAACCGGACGATGGGTCGAAAAAACACGATCCCTTACGGATTGTATGTGTCACATGGATTCGTTTCCGCCCATCTCGCCGCCCAAACCGGATTCAGTCAAACCGACTTGGAATTATTCTGGGATGCGTTGAAAAACATGTTCGAGCACGATCGCAGCGCAGCCAGAGGACTGATGACTACCCAGAAGCTAATTGTTTTTAAACACGCAACCGCCCTGGGCAATGCGCCCTCCGGCAAGCTATTTGAACTCGTCAAAGTCGAACGCGCCGGTGACAAAGAAAAGCCGCCTCGTTCCTTCACGGATTATAATGTGACCGTTGATCGGGCTAAGCTTCCTCAAGGCATAGAGTTATTAGAATTGGCATGAATTAGAGATTCAATAAAAACAGCCTTATTAGTAAGCCATTGGATTCCCGATGGCCGGATTGGCGCCGGGTGATATTACAGACCGGTTTTCGCGGTTTGATCTGATTTTGTTACGATCATGGAAAGACCTGATCGTCAGAAGCTCGAAAGAAAGGATAACCAAACGGAAACAGACTCCGCGATCCAAGAAGATAATTTTATTCCGATCTCCGCGTTACAACATTTTCTTTTCTGCCCAAGACAATGCGGACTCATTCATATTGAACAAATCTGGGAGGAAAACCGCCTTACCGTCGAAGGCGAATACCTTCATAAAAAAGTACATAAGGCGGGTCTCGAGAATCGCCGCGATATTCGTCGGGCATATGGAGTTCCTATCAGTTCAAGGCGCTTCGGTTTAACAGGGAAAGCTGATCTCATCGAGTTTCATTTGGATGAGTCTGGAGCTCGACGACCGTATCCGGTTGAATTCAAACATGGGCGCTGTAAAGCCAACGACTGCGATCGTATTCAATTATGCGCACAAGTCGTCTGTCTGGAAGAGATGTTGAGCATTGAAATCCCCGAGGGTGCTCTGTTTTATGGACAAACCAGGAAACGCGAAATCGTCGTCATTGATTCCATGTTAAGGAACACGTTTGAAAAGAAGGTTATGGAACTTCGTTCCCTTTTGACAAGCCGACGAACACCTCCCGCATTGTACGAGACAAAATGTATGTCATGTTCCTTAATCGAGCACTGCCTTCCCCGATTGCCCCAAAAACGAAACGCTGTTAAAAGTTATCTGGACCTGGAGCTGGAAAACGAATGAAAAAACTTCTTAACACACTCTTTGTGACAACACAAGGGGCGTACCTGAACAAGGATGGCGAATGCGTCGTCGCATCGGTTGAAGGCGAAGAAAGATTTCGCATTCCGATCCACAACCTGGGAGGTATTATCTGTTTTGGTAACGTGCTTTGCAGTCCTTTCCTCCTTGGACACTGCGGAGAAAACCACGTGGCCGTGAGTTTTCTTACCGCCAACGGCCGTTTTCTGGCGCGTGTTTTGGGAAAGGTTTCGGGCAATATTCTCTTGCGCCGTGAACAATACCGGCGAGCGGATAATCCCGTAGCATGTCTTCATATTGCGCGATCAGCAGTTATAGGCAAAACGATCAACTCGCGAACGATTCTTCAACGGGCTCTTCGCGATCATTCTGATACGATTCCAATAAACAGAATATCCGAAGCCGTCGCAATTCTCGCAAAACAAGCCTCTCTTTTGCGCAAAGCGGAGACTTTAGACCAACTCCGCGGCCTTGAAGGTGACGCGAGCAGGACTTATTTCAGCGTTTTCGACGACCTCATTACAAACCAAAAAGAGAATTTCTTTTTTCATTATCGTAATCGCCGTCCTCCCCTGGACAACATGAACGCTTTATTATCATTCTCTTATACTCTCCTGGTTCATGATTGCACCGGAGCATTGGAAGCGGTGGGATTAGACCCTCAAGCCGGTTTTTTACATCGGGATCGTCCGGGACGCGTCAGCCTTGCCTTAGACTTGATGGAGGAACTCCGTCCGTTCCTGGCGGATCGTTTGGCTTTATCATTGATCAACCTCCGTCAAATAACGACGGAAGGTTTTAATAAAACAGAAACGGGAGCCGTCGAAATGGACGAAGACACGCGGAAAACTGTCATCACGGCTTGGCAAAAGCGTAAGCAAGAGTCGATACAACACCGCTTTTTAAATGAATCGATTCTCATAGGACAGATTCCATTTGTCCAAGCGCTCCTGCTTTCCCGGCATTTGCGAGATGACCTGGACGGGTATCCGCCTTTTATTTGGAAATAGAGAAGGGAAGTACTGCAATGATGGTTCTGGTAAGTTATGATGTATCGACCGTCAATAAAGAGGGACGATCAAGGTTAAGGCGTGTCGCCAAGGCTTGCGTTGATCGCGGCCAACGCGTTCAGCACTCGGTTTTTGAATGTGATGTCGATCCGGCCCAATGGGCGGAGATGAAAATTCGTCTCCTTGATATCATCAATTTTGATGAGGACAGCCTTCGCTTCTATTTTCTTGGGAGCAATTGGCAACGGCGTATCGAACACTTCGGTGCAAAACCTAGCCTGGATTTAAAAAATGATACGCTTTTGGTTTAGAATACCCTCCGCGAATCCGTATTGTCCATTTTCATCAGATATGCTTCGCGCTAGGTCTATCTCGTTTGTTTTCATCACGATGTTATTATTTTTTTAAAAAATGACAAAACATACTTTATATTTTGACTCGATACGCGCAAATACTGCTCTAACGCAATATTTTTAATATACTTACATTGTTTAGTGTCGCGTCCCGCGCGGGACGCGTGGATTGAAACCCTCAATCCGCCTCCACAATCGGATATCCAAAAAAGTCGCGTCCCGCGCGGGACGCGTGGATTGAAACCACTGATCTCCTTGATATCGACATCCTGCACGTGTCGCGTCCCGCGCGGGACGCGTGGATTGAAACGGTTTATGTCCAGGGTGGAGACGAAGTATCAAAGTCGCGTCCCGCGCGGGACGCGTGGATTGAAACGTATATGCGCGGTTCGGCGGCCGGATCCACAAGGTCGCGTCCCGCGCGGGACGCGTGGATTGAAACTAACGATGCCCTCCTCAGGCCGGGCGAAAAAATGGGTCGCGTCCCGCGCGGGACGCGTGGATTGAAACGCCGGATGACCGTTATAGACCGGGGCGCCAAGCCCGTCGCGTCCCGCGCGGGACGCGTGGATTGAAACACTTTGTCGTATGGGAATATTTTTGCCTTGATCCTGGGTCGCGTCCCGCGCGGGACGCGTGGATTGAAACCCCCGTCCGGAGGATTGCCGTCATAGTCAACATATGTCGCGTCCCGCGCGGGACGCGTGGATTGAAACCTCGGACGTCGGGGTTTCGTCGTCCATGCCGCCGTCGCGTCCCGCGCGGGACGCGTGGATTGAAACCGACACGTCGACTCCAAAAATCAAGGCAACCTGGTCGCGTCCCGCGCGGGACGCGTGGATTGAAACGATCACAAGGAAGACACCGTCGCGATCACATACGAGTCGCGTCCCGCGCGGGACGCGTGGATTGAAACCCGTCTCCGCGGTCGGAGGATAACAAATGTCCGGTCGCGTCCCGCGCGGGACGCGTGGATTGAAACATGCAGTTGGCGCACCGGCGGCCGGATCGTATTTGTGTCGCGTCCCGCGCGGGACGCGTGGATTGAAACAATAAGCGGAGACGCGGATGACCCCCGCGCCCGGTCGCGTCCCGCGCGGGACGCGTGGATTGAAACCCGGAACCGACGCGGACAACGCACGGGACATCCCGGTCGCGTCCCGCGCGGGACGCGTGGATTGAAACGTGCGCCTGTTCGATTTGCGGGTCGAACGTCTCTGGTCGCGTCCCGCGCGGGACGCGTGGATTGAAACACT
>Ga0116187_1005818_pt1 | contig 10178 bp, 8 predicted proteins | sample AD_JPNNA6_MetaG_FD_89755 | JGI IMG/M metagenome (GOLD analysis project Ga0116187, IMG submission 89755) | Active sludge microbial communities of municipal wastewater-treating anaerobic digesters from Japan - AD_JPNNA6_MetaG | ecosystem: Engineered > Bioreactor > Anaerobic > Digestate | place... | reverse complement strand
CGATCGGGCATCCGCGAGGGAGCGACCCTGGTGACGGGTGGTCCGGAACAACCGGAGAACATGAAAAAAGGCTATTTCGTAAAGCCCACGGTCTTTGCCGACGTAAGGCCGGATATGACCATTGCCCGGGAGGAGATCTTCGGTCCTGTCCTTTCGATCATGCCGTACGACACCGAGGAGGAGGCGATTCACATAGCCAACGACACCGTCTACGGTCTCTCCGGATCCGTATGGTCCGGGGATGTCGAACGCGCACGGAGGGTCGCGAGGCAGATCCGCTCCGGCCAGGTCTTCATAAACGGCGCCGACTTCGACATCCATGCCCCTGCCGGAGGATATAAACAGTCGGGCATCGGCCGCGAGAGGAGCAAATACGGACTCGAGGAATACCTGGAAATCAAGGCTCTGATAGGGTATAATCGCTAAGAATACATCGACGGGAGGAGCATCTCCGGACAATGGCGATCAGACATGCAATTCTCGGCCTGCTTCATTATCGCTCTATGCACGGCTACAGAATCAAGACACAGATTGAGCAGTATTTCGGACATGTATGGTCCATCAACTTCGGACAGATCTACCCGAATCTGAAATCCCTGCTGGATGAAGGCCTCATAGACATGACCGAAGAAAACCAGGCAGGCATGAGGGGTCCGAGCCGGAAGCTGTACTCCATAACGGACAAGGGCAGGGAGGCCTTTGCCGAATGGATCAGGAAGCCGCCGGAGAAGAACATGATCCTGAGGGACCCATTCCTCATGCGGTTCGTCTTCTTCGGTTTCGGGGAAAAGGAGCGGGCCCTCGAGATTATCGACGACCAGATCCGGCTCTACGAGAAACAACTCGCCTTGAGGAAGGAACGGTATAAGAAGCTGAAGGACCGCGAGATCCACGTCCGCCTGATCTCCGAGCTGGGGATAGAACTGAACGAGGCTTTTACCGCATGGCTCAAACGGGCACGTAAAGAGCTTCACCGTAACGGCAAAGGCGACCGCGGCAGAAAGTGATGCACGCGATCGCCGATATGTAGTTGAGTTTGAAATTCCTTGGATAACCTTAATATAAATCCCTTGATTTAAGACATGATTCACATTCCCCTTGACGCCGCCGCATCAAGTCTGCAAGGCTTACGGGTGCTGGAAGCCGGGGCAATGAGCAGAAAGCCGTCCTTCCGGCATAATCATGAGAACCCCACAGAGGAGTCTGGGGTTCCGGTGGTACCGTTCAAACAGACAGAATGATGGGAAACATGTCGGCCATCAGTTCAGACGTAAAGACACGCGAAGACAGAAAACACAATGGCGAATAGGGATATTTCCGGCAGAAGAACCAGGTTCTCGAACAGGGGAGGGACGATCCTGAGGGCGTTTCGCTCACGGAACTACCGGCTTTTCTTCACCGGCCAGAGCTTCTCCCTCATCGGCACCTGGATGCAGGGGGTTGCCATGAGCTGGCTCGTATACCGGATGAGCGGCTCGGCGCTCCTCCTGGGCGTCATCGGGTTCGTGAGCCAGATACCGACGCTCGTGGTCGCGCCCTTTGCCGGGGTGATCGCCGACCGGTGGGACAGGAGGCGCCTCCTCATTGCCACGCAGGCCTTCGCCCTGGTGCAGGCCTTTATCCTGGCAGCCCTCGTTCTGACGGGCGTCATCCGCATCTGGGAGATCGTGGTTTTGAGTGCGCTCCTCGGCATCGTGAACAGCTTCGACGTGCCCATCCGCCAGTCTTTCGTGGTGGAGATGGTCGGCAAGGAAGACCTGGCCAATGCCATTGCCTTGAATTCTTCCATGTTTCACGGAACCAGGCTCATCGGTCCGTCTCTGGCAGGGCTCCTTATCGGCCTCATGGGAGAAGGAATCTGCTTCCTCATCAACGGCATCAGCTACCTTGCCGTCATCTGCTCGCTCATGGCCATGAGGATCGTGCCGAAACCGAGGTCGGCGAGCAGCCCGCAGGTGTTGACCGAGCTCAAGGAAGGCTTTACGTATGCCTTCACCTTCACGCCCATCAGGTCGACTCTCCTGCTGCTCGCGCTCGTGAGCCTGCTCGGCATCCCCTACGTCGTTCTCATGCCGGTGTTCGCCAAGGAGATCCTCCACGGAGGCCCGCATACCTTCGGCTTCCTCATGACCGCCGCGGGTGTGGGCTCGTTCGCGGCCGCCATCTACCTCGCATCGAGGAAAAATGTCATCGGCCTCGGCAGGCTCATCGCCTTCTCCCCGGCAATCTTGGGGCTTTCCACCATCGCCTTCTCCTTCTCCCGGTCCCTGCCCCTCTCCCTTGTATTCCTCGCCTTTGCAGGATTCGGCTTGATGCTTCAGATTGCATCGAGCAACACGATCATCCAGACCGTTGTCGACGACGACAAGCGCGGCCGGGTCATGAGTCTCTACACCATATCCTTCCTGGGCATGGCCCCTTTCGGAAGCCTGATCGCAGGGGGTCTCGCTGGCCGCATCGGCGCTCCCTACACCGTGGTTCTGGGAGGGATCTGCTGCCTGCTCGGATCGGCGGCCTTCATCCTGGGCCTTCCCTCTTTCCGGAAGGCTGTCCGGCCCGTCTATGAGAGAATGGGCACCGTGCCGGGAACCGCCGGGATCGAACCGCAGCCTGCAATCCCGATAGCCCGGGAGGAGCAGTAGGAGCGGAAAGGTGCCTCGAGCGCATGAGGTTTTGTTTCGCAGGTTCCCGATATGATTGCCGCATTGGATTATCAGACAGGCAGAATGGATTTCTCCTTCCCTTCCTGTAAACAAAAAGCTCTACCCATACGTCTCAAGAAGGAGTATGTGGGTCTTGAATTTCCTTGGGCAGAGCATGCCCTGTATACAGCAAGAAGAGGCACAGGTAACGTTGAGCATGATAGTCAGGAATGAATTCGGAGGAGGTCTCGTACCTTCAAGGGGATCTCTTCGAGGAAAACTTCGACGGGTATGGCTTCCGGTCGTTTCCCTCTGGCTCCTGATCGCGCTTCCCGGTCTCGCCGCAGCCCAGGATGCGATAAAGCCGGGTGAAACCCTCGATCTCAATCGCTGCATAAACATCGCCCTCGCGCATCACCCCAACCTCCTCGGCGCACAGGGCAGCCTGAAGGCGAGCCGGAGCAGGGTCTACGAGGCGAAGTCGGGGTATTACCCGCAGGTGAGCGCCAACTCGGCCTACACGAGAAACCATTCCTTCGATACGGACGACAGGGAGGGCGAAACTTCGAGCCTGTACCGGAACTCGGTCGATCTCTCCCAGACGATTTTCGACTTCGGCAGGACATCTTCAGCGGTCAAGGTTCAGTCCTCCTATGCACAGGCATCACGGGCAGACCTCGACGACACGACTCGCCAGGTCGTGTTCAATGTCAAGCTGGCATACTACGGCATCCTCCGGTCGAGGCAGAGCCGGGAGGCCTATATCGAGGCTGTCAGGCAGCTCCAGCTGCACCTCGACCAGGCCAGGAGGTTCTATGAGGTGGGGATCAAGGCAAGGATCGATGTGACGAATGCCGAGGTCAACTTGAGCCAGGCCAAACTGAATCTCGTCAATGTGGATAATGCCCTCCACGTAGCCAGGCTCGCCCTGAACAATGCCATGGGCATGCCCGATGCCCCGGTCTTCGAGGTCCGGGAAGAAACGGGCACTCCGGATTACGCCATCGACCTCGATTCGGCCCTGAAGAAGGCCTATGAACAGAGGCCTGACCTCCTCTCGGCACAGGCGAGACGGGAGGCGGCGAAACGCTCGGTGGATCTGGCGCGCAGGGAATACTATCCGGTGCTCTCCGGCAATGCCGGGTACGGGTATGCCGGTGAGAAGTATCCCCTCGATGACGAGTGGACCCTGGGGGCAACCCTCAATTTTCCTCTTTTCACCGGGTTCCTGACCAAGTATCAGATCGAAGAGGCAAAGGCCAACCTCGAAACCGCTCAGGCAAACGAGGCGCTTGTCAGGCAGAATGTCCGGTTCGATGTCGAGCAGGCGTTCTACGAGCTGAAGAATGCCCGGGAAAAGATCAACCTTGCAGCGCTGACCGTGAAGCAGGCAAAAGAGAACCGGGAGCTGGCCCTGGGGCGCTACGCCTCAGAGGTCGGCAGCCCCATCGAGGTGGCGGATGCGGTTGCTGCAGAGGTCAGCGCCAAAACATCCTACAGCGCTGCACTGTTCGATTACCGGTTGGCCATCGCAAGCCTGCAGAAGGCCATGGGGGAAAACAGATGAGAAAGGTTACCGTGTATTGCCTGCTCCTCGCAGCCGCTCTGACCCTGTATGACTGCTCGCCGAAAAAGAAATCGCGGTCGGAGCCTCCTGTTCCGGTCGTGACGGCCGTGGCCGTCAGGAAAACCATACCCGTCCAAATCGAAGCCGTCGGCACGGTCGAAGCCTTCCGGACGATATCCCTCAAGAGCCGGGTCACCGAGTCCATCAGGAAGATACTCTTCAAGGAAGGACAGGATGTGAAGAAGGGCAAGCTTCTCGTCCTGCTCGACACCCGGGCCAAAAAGGCCGCCCTCGAGCAGGCAGAGGCCACTCTTGCCAAGGACAGGGCTCTGGCTCGGTATGCGAAAGAGCAGTCGCGAAGGTACTCGGAGCTCATCGAGAAGGACTACGTCGCACGCGACCAGTACGATCAGGTCCGGGCGAACGCCGAGAGCCTGGCTGCAGTCGTCAAGGCGGACGAAGCGGCCGTCGAGAACACCCGGCTCGAAATCGGATACTGCTCGATCTACTCCCCCATTGACGGCCGCATCGGCAAGGTCTCGGTCGACGAGGGGAATATCGTCATGGCAGACAACACGGAGATAGCCGTCATCAATCAGATCACACCCGTCGAGGTCTCTTTCGCCGTTCCCGAGAAGGCCCTGCCTGAAATCAAGAAGTTCTTTTCAAAGGGCAGCCTCGGCGTGGAGGCTTCCATCCCCGGGAGCGATGCCCCGCCGGAAAAGGGAGAGCTCACCTTCGTGGATAATGCCATCGACAAGACGACGGGAACCATCACCCTCAAAGGAACGTTTGCCAATCAAGACAAGCGCCTGTGGCCGGGACAGTATGTCGATGTGGTGCTGAACCTCACGACCGAGTCCGATGTGGTCGTCGTGCCTTCTGAGAGCATCGAGCAAGGGCCCGACGGGAAATACGTCTATGTGGTGAAGAAAGACCAAACCGTCGAGATGAGGCCGGTCGTCTCAGGCCGTGCATACGAAGGCTTTACCGTCATTGCCGACGGCGTGCGCGAAGGCGAGCAGGTGGTCACGGACGGCCAGCTCCGTCTCACCCCTGGGGCCAAGGTGTCGATCAGGTGACCGAAATGACATGGCGGTAGAGGCGGGGACATGAACATTTCGAGCATCTTCATCAACCGTCCCATCATGACCACCCTGGTCATGCTGACAATCCTCATCTTCGGCATCGTGGCCTACAGATCGCTGCCGGTGAGCGAGCTCCCCAATGTGGACTTCCCGACAATCAGGGTTTCGGCGAGCCTTCCGGGGGCGAGTCCGGAGACCATGGCCTCGTCCGTGGCCACACCTCTCGAACAGGAGTTCTCGAATATCGCCGGGATCGACTCCATGAATTCGACGAGCTCTCTGGGAAGCACGCAGATCACCCTCCAGTTCAACCTGGAGCGCGACATCGACGCCGCGGCCCAAGATGTCCAGACAGCCATTTCCGCGGCCCTGCGGAAGCTCCCCGACGACATGCCCAACCCTCCGGCCTTCAGGAAGGTCAACCCGGCCGACTCGCCCATCTTCTTCGTGGCATTCACCTCGTCGACCCTGCCGCTCTCCACGGTGACCGAGTATGCAGAGGCGCTCGTCGCCAAGCGCATTTCCATGATCGATGGCGTGGCAGAAGTCATGGTCTTCGGCTCGCAGAAGTATGCCGTCCGCATCCGCCTCGATCCGAAAGTCCTCGTTGCGCGGTCCATCGGCCTCGATGAGGTGACGGAAGCAATCCAGTCCGGGAATGCGAACCTTCCCACGGGCACGCTGTGGGGGTCGCGCAAGGCCTTCACCATTCAGACCCCCGGACAGCTCACCTCTGCGGCCGACTACCGGCCGCTCATCGTCGCCTACAGGAACGGCTCGCCGGTGAGGCTGCACAGCCTGGGCCGCGTCATCGACAGCGTCGAGAACGACAAGACCGCCTCCTGGTTCAATGACGAGAGGGCCGTCGTTCTGGCCGTCAACCGCCAGCCCGGCACCAACACCGTGGCAGTGGCGAAGGCCATCAGGGACGCCCTGCCCGGCTTCCAGTCCCAGATCCCTGCCTCGGTGAAGATGAATATCCTCTATGACCGGTCCGAGTCGATCAGGGACTCCATCCGTGACGTTCAGATCACCCTCGTGATCGCACTCGTTCTCGTGGTCCTCATCATATTCCTGTTCCTGCGCAACGCATCGGCAACGATCATCCCCAGCCTTGCCCTGCCCATATCGATCGTGGGCACCTTTGCCGTCATGTATCTTGCAGGGTTCAACCTCGACAATCTCTCCCTCATGGCGCTCACCCTGTGCGTGGGCTTCGTGGTGGACGACGCCATCGTCATGCTCGAAAACATCGTGAGGCACATGGAAAACGGCGAGTGGCAGCACGAGGCTGCCCTGAGCGGATCGAAGGAGATCAGCTTCACCATCGTGTCGATGACGCTCTCCCTCGTGGCGGTGTTCATCCCGGTCCTCTTCATGGGAGGCATCGTCGGAAGGCTTCTCAATGAATTCGCCGTGACCATCGTCGTTGCGGTTCTCATTTCCGGATTCGTATCCTTGAGCCTCACGCCAATGCTCTGCAGCATATTCCTCAAGCCCGGCGGCGAAGAAAGGCACGGAAAGGCATACCGGGCATCCGAGCGCTTCTTTGACGGGATGAAGCGGGGCTACGAGAAAAGCCTCGGGTGGGTGCTCCGCTACCGGCGTGCAACCCTCGCTGTCTCGCTGCTCTTCCTGGTGGGGGTCGTGTACCTCTTCACAATCGTTCCGACAGGCTTCCTTCCCAGCGAGGATACGGGCCAGATCAACTGCTCGACAGAAGCGGCCGAGGGCACGTCGTTCGAAGCAATGATCGCGCACCAGAAAAAGGTCGCCGATATCATCCGGAAAGACCCGGCCGTCGATATCGTCATGTCAAGTGCCGGCGGAGGCGGGCACCGCTCGGCAAACACCGGCAGTCTCATGATACGCCTCAAGCCCAAGAGCGAGCGGAGCGAAAGTGCGGACGAGATCATCCAGAGGCTGAGGCCCAAGCTGGAGTCCGTTCCCGGTATCAGAGCGTACCTCCGGAACCCGCCTCCGATACGCATCGGCGGATACCAGACGAAAAGCCAGTATCAGTATACCCTCCAGGGTACGGACATCCGCGAGCTCTACACATACGCCCCCCTGCTCGAAACGAAGCTGAAAAAGCTGCCCGGCTTCCAGGACGTGACGAGCGATCTCCAGATCAAAAGCCCGCAGGTATCCGTGAAGATCGACAGGAACAAGGCATCTTCGCTGGGCTTGAGCATCGAGCAGATCCAGCGGGCTCTCGGGAGCGCGTACTCCTCACGGCAGGTATCCACGATCTATGCCCCCAACAACGACTATCAGGTCATCCTCGAGCTCGAACCGCAGTACCAGGCAGATCCTGCCGCCTTGTCACTCCTCCATGTCAGATCCTCTTCGGGAAAGCTTGTCCCTTTGAGCACGGTTGCCGAAATCGATCAGGGCGTAGGGCCGCTCTCCGTCAACCACCTGGGACAGATCCCCTCCGTCACCCTTTCCTTCAATCTCGCGCCGGGCTATGCCCTGGGCAACGCGGTAAAAGAGGTCGAAAAGACAGCTCAAGCCGTGCTTCCCGAAACTATCACCGGAAGCCTGCAGGGAACGGCGCAGGCCTTCACGTCATCGATGACGGGACTTGGCATCCTGATCATCGTCGCGATCTTCGTCATCTATGTCGTGCTCGGGATTCTCTACGAGAGCTTCATCCACCCCCTGACGATCCTGTCCGGGCTGCCGTCTGCAGGGATCGGCGCGCTCCTGACCCTGCTCATCTTCCGCATCGATCTCAACCTGTATGCCATCGTGGGGATCATCATGCTCATCGGGATCGTTAAGAAAAACGCCATCATGATGATCGACTTCGCCCTGTCCGCCCAGAGGAGGGACGGCGAAAATCCGGAGGAGGCCATTCGTCAGGGCGCCCTCGTCCGGTTCCGGCCCATCATGATGACGACCATGTCCGCGCTCATGGCAACGCTGCCCATCGCGCTCGGCATGGGAGCAGGAAGCGAATCGAGAAGGCCTCTCGGTCTCGCCGTGGTGGGCGGCCTCGTCTTCTCGCAGATCGTGACCCTCTACATAACCCCGGTCACCTACATCTACCTCGACAAGCTCCAGTCCTTCCTCCGCAGGCGCTTCAAAAAAACAGCAGCACCCGCCCCCGACCTTCCCGAATCGATGGCCGGGTGAGGACTCATCCCTTTTTCTCAAAGTAAAAAGAGTTGATGAGAATTTTCGTTTGGAGGAGAGGAGGCAGGAGGGACCCTTCCTTCACCAGGAGCACGTTTCGAATGCATCCTATGGTTTGTCCTTAAGGGCGGCCCCGTAAATTTGCCTCTCTTTCAGGGAGGCTCAAACAGTACGGGGTCAATCGCCCTTAAGGCCTTCACCATGGATGCAAATCGAAACGTGCTCCATGATTCATCCGGGCTCCCTCCTGCCTCCGGTCACGATCGAAAAACGAACCCGCTACCCGGACCTTATTCTTTCCCGAAACACTTCCTTGGATATAACCGGCAGTTGGAAACACCGCTCTTGAATTGTTGGATACGTATACCTACGTCTTCTGAATAGGTTGATTGAGTAAGGGAGTCCAAGGGATGTTATCTCTGAAAGAGAGAATATGTCCTTTGTAACCCGGAACCGATAAGAGACGGCCTTTGATGAGACCCCGGCTGCTTTTAAAGGAACTTCAGCAAGAGCAAATACCGGAAAGAGTCGTTGGAACGGCTCTTTCTGAAAAGAAAGGAGGAAAGAGCAATGGCTAATCCTGGAAGTGCAGCGGAAGTGGAAAAATATCTTAAAGGTATTGATTATCCAGCGAGCAAGAAGGATCTGATAGACAAGGCTCGTTCCAATGGTGCTCCCGAAGAGATCTGTGATATACTCGACGGTCTCCCGGGGAACAACTTCAAATCACCGATCGACGTCATGAAGGCCTTTGGTAAAAGCCACTAAGCGAGCATAAAAGAAATCCAATGTAAAGAAAACCACGAAACAAACAGCGCACCATTCAAGGGTATCGGCTCTTATGAACCGGTACCCTGTTTATTATGTGCTTTAATGGGAGTCCTCGGCTTCTCCCAAGGCTTATAATCAAGTCCTTACAGAACTACATGCTTCTTATGAGAAATAAGCGTTTTATAGTTGCAGCAAGTTATATTTACTGGTGCTGTTCCAAAAGACGTTTCCCGAGAAGCGTCGAACCTCCTCTGCATGCTCGTACCAGACATCTCCACCAGGCTTCGGAAGCATGGGAGCTGCGATAATGAATAAGTTGGCGGTAAAGCTCAGGGCTTCTTTATTCATTGGCCCATACTGAGTAAGAGTTATGAAGAGGTTTTCCGGATCATATCCATCTCCTCCATGGAGATGGATAAGGACAGGGGATGCCTCAGTCGGTGGTCTTCCCTCCGGTACAGAAAGGAGATATCGTAATGGAGCTGAATTTATTATATGAAGATCGGATCCTCCCACGTCAGGTATCTCATTCTCATGAAGGCTCCTCGTTTTTCATTGTTTCTTCATCGGATGTTCCGTTGAGTCCCTGTTGTCTTTCCTTTGGAATCCGCCCCCTTGGCCTTCCAGGATGTGCAACTGTCGCAGGCAATGTCCCTGACCCTGGGAGCATGCCTGTGGCCCGTCCATTCCCGGGTATTACCACTGGGTTCGGTCCCTTCGGCTGGTAATGACCTGAGAAACTCGCACTGCTTCACCGAGATACGTGCGGTGTATGCAGGGCACTCGATCGAGTTTTCCTGTAACCACGATTCTTTTATGTCGTTCTCATCCATGGGCGACCTACCTCGTATTTCAGTATCTTCCATCTATAGTAATTCTCAATGGTGGAAATTCACTACTCTACCAGGTTGGTCTTCTCTCCGATTCACATAAGTCATTTCAATGCCTCTATTTTTAAGAGCCCCGCGG
>Ga0116187_1005807_pt1 | contig 10191 bp, 9 predicted proteins | sample AD_JPNNA6_MetaG_FD_89755 | JGI IMG/M metagenome (GOLD analysis project Ga0116187, IMG submission 89755) | Active sludge microbial communities of municipal wastewater-treating anaerobic digesters from Japan - AD_JPNNA6_MetaG | ecosystem: Engineered > Bioreactor > Anaerobic > Digestate | place... | reverse complement strand
TCAGCACATATGGCAACGGCTTGAAAGTAGGCGTATGCATAGGCTATCGTGCATATACAATCCTCGTGAAAGGCTTGAGCATGATATAATTATGCACCATGGTCCTATTAGTCAAAAATGTTTTTAAATAATCTAAAAAATAAATACCATTTAGAAGTGCAGATGTTATGAAAAAGAGTAACTCCGTTGATGGAACACGTATGAGAGGGTATATTAAAGTTTGCCCAAATTGTGGTAGCACTGATGTATCTGTCGAATCATTCAAGTATATGGTACGAGATATTTGCAAAGAATGTGGATATGGCAGTATCAAAAAAAGTCTGTTTATTAATGATCTTTTGTATTTTCCAGAAATCCCTGAGGAGAGGATTGAAGAATTTAGAAAAGAAGTAATCCAAAAGAAAAAGACGAATAAAAAAAAAGATTAAATAATATTCATATTTGCTATTATCCTTTCACCGAACTCAGAACATTTAACTTCAGTTGCACCTTCCATTTGTCTTGCAAAATCATAGGTGACATATTTTTGTTTTATTGTTTCGCCAAAGCTCTTTTCAATTAATGTAGCGGCTTCATTCCACCCGAGGTAGTTTAACATCATAACACTTGATAGGAGCAATGAACCAGGATTGACTTTATCCATTCCAGCATATTTCGGTGCAGTGCCATGTGTTGCTTCAAATACTGCATACCCTTCACCTATATTTCCTCCAGGAGCTATTCCAAGCCCCCCTACTTGGGCGGCAAGTGCATCAGAGAAATAATCTCCATTAAGATTTGGCATTACAAGCACATCATATTCGGAAGGTCTCAAAAGAATCTGTTGAAACATATTATCCGCTATAGCATCTTTTAGAACAATTCCAGAATTTTTATATTCTGTATAGGGAATAATCTTTCCCTTATACTCCACATTTGCAAGATCATATGTCCAATTTTTGAAAGCCCCTTCAGTATACTTCATTATATTTCCTTTATGCACCACTGTCACAGATTTTCTATTATTTTCAATAGCATAATCAAATGCTTTTTTAGCAATTCTTTTTGTTCCAAATTCTGAAATAGGTTTTATACCTATACTTGAGTTTTTCCTTATTTTTGTCCCAAAATTTGTTTCAAGGTACGAAATTACTTTATTGGCTTCATCAGAATTAGCAGGCCATTCAATTCCAGAATATACGTCTTCAGTATTTTCTCTAAATACAATCATATTGACATACTCTGGGTGTTTCATTGGAGAAGGAATTCCCTCATAGTATCTAACTGGCCTTATACAAGCATAGAGATCAAGGACTTGTCGTAAAGTGACATTAATACTTCTGATTCCGCCACCTACCGGAGTAGTCAATGGGCCCTTAATACCCACTACACTCTCTTTTATTTTTTCTACAGTTTCATCAGGAAGCCAACTTTTTGTTTTATTGAAAGCTTTTTCCCCAGCCAATACTTCAGTCCAACAAATTTTCCTCTTACTTCCATATACTTTTTGAATCGCAGAATCAATAATTTTTTGAGTTGCTTTCCATATGTCTGGGCCTATTCCGTCTCCTTCAATAAAAGGGATAATCGGGTAATTTGGAACATCAATTTTTCCGGACTTTATTGTGATTAAATCTCCATCCATTTTATCGCCTCATTTTGTTATATACATAATTTAAGGCCCCGCCAGCCTTTAAAAGTTCTAGGTCACGTGTTAAAAGATTTTTACTAAGTTTATAGTCTTCTTTCTTTGTTATATTTTTACATATTATATTATTAAAATTTCCCAACTCTATTACTAGTTCATCACCAAAATCTACCCTGTCATAATCTCTTTCATCAGAAAATGTTAATGGAACTATTCCAAAATTAATTAGATTTGCTTGATGAATTCTTGCAAAACTTTTTGCAATTACGGCTTTAATACCCAGATACATTGGTGCTATTGCAGCGTGTTCCCTAGAAGATCCTTGGCCATAGTTACTACCTCCAATAATAAATCCTCCGCCTTTAGCTTTAGCCCTAGAAGGAAAGTCTTTATCGATTCTTTCAAATGTATATTCAGAAATTTTTGGTATATTGGATCTTAGTGGCAATATTTTTGCACCAGCTGGCATAATATCATCAGTTGTGATATTGTCCCCAGTTTTCAATAAAACGGAGCCTTTCAGTGGATCTTTTAAAGCTTCATTTCTAGGTACCGGCTTTATATTCGGCCCCCTAATTATTTCTACATCTTTTTTAATTTCATCTGGGAAAATAAACATGTTATCGTTTATTTCAAACTTTTCAGGCATCTTTATTTTTGGGTATTTTCCCAGTTTTCGTGGATCAGTAATAACTCCATATATTGCTGCTGCAACTGCGACTTCGGGACTTACTAGATAAATATCCGCATCTTTTGTTCCGCTCCTGCCTTTGAAATTTCTATTAAAAGTTCTAAGAGATGTTCCTTTGGATGTTGGGGCTTGCCCCATTCCAATACAAGGGCCACAGGTACATTCTAAAATCCTTCCCCCCGCATCTACAATATTTTTTAGATATCCATCCTTGACCATCATAGAAAAGACCTGTTTAGAACCAGGAGAAACTACAAGACTTACATCGGGATGAACTGTCTTCCCCTTAAGCGCTTCAGATACTAGGGCTAAATCTTTATAGGATGAGTTGGTGCAACTTCCAATAGCGACTTGTGAAACTTTTATACCTTCGATTTCATTTATTTTTACAACATTATCCGGCATATGTGGTTTTGCAATCATGGGCTCTAATTCATTCAAGTCAATGAAAATAGTTTCAGAATATTCTGCACCATTATCTGCTTTGATTTTTTTCCATTGATCACTCCTACCTTCCGATTTCATAAATGCCTTTGTTATTTTATCACTTGGAAAAATGGAAGTTGTCGCACCAAGTTCTGTTCCCATATTAGTAATTGTAGCCCGCTCAGGAACAGTCAAGCTCTCAATTCCCTTTCCAGTAAATTCAAAGATTTTGTTGACTCCGCCTTTAACAGATAATCTCCCCAATAGATCTAAAATTATATCTTTTGCAGAAGTCCACTCAGGTAGCTCACCCTCAAGACATACCTCAACTATATTTGGCATTTTCAAATAAAAAGGCTCTCCTGCCATTGCAAGTGCAACATCAAGCCCTCCAGCACCAATAGATACCATCCCTATCCCCCCTCCTGTGGGTGTGTGACTATCTGAACCCAAAAGAGTTTTTCCAGGGATTCCAAATCTCTCAAGGTGTAGCTGGTGGCATATTCCATTACCCGGTCGGGAAAAAACTAAACCATATTTTTTTGCGACACTTTGTAGATACATATGATCGTCAGCATTCTCAAATGAAGTCTGTAGAGTATTGTGGTCAACATAACTCACAGATAGCTCAGTTTTTACTTTAGGTACTCCCATTGCTTCAAACTGCAAATACGCTAAGGTACCTGTTGCATCTTGAGTTAGAGTTTGATCAATTTTAATTCCTATAAGACTTTGATTTTTCATATCACCTTCAATTAAATGAGAGGATATGATTTTTTCAGAAATAGTATAGCCCATACACTCACCAATTATACAATATAACTCTTTTCTTTGATATATTGACTATGTTTTTAAGTTTAGTGGATAAACTGAGATAAGTACATTAAATAAATAATGTCAATTAATTATTCTAATTCTATTGTTTCAATATCTTCCACCTTTTTTTCTATAAGTGAAATAATTGAAAGATTTTTAATTTTGCCTTTAATCTCAAAATTTCTTTCATTTAATTCATCTACAAGAATCTTGCAGTCATTTGCATTGATAGAATTTCCAATCCCTATATGAGGGATATAAGGTATTGCCAAGAAAAGTTCATCTTTTAGCTTCCCAGAATAAAATTTATCATGGGCTTTTGTGATATCACTATACCCCTCATCAGGGACCAAAAATATATGCCAGTAATCATTAAATGAGTCTTTATTAATTATGGCACATCTTAGACTGAAATTTATTATGTTTAACCCTCTAGATTTTTCTTTTACTTCAGAAATGAGCTCTTTCTTATCCAGATAAAAAACTGGAAATATAAATGTAAAGTGTGGATTTATGATGTCATAATAAAGTATGTCATATTTACTTCTTAGTTCCTGTATCCAAGAATAGTCTTTCTTTTTTAATTCTGGATATGCGACTACTAAATGTGACATATTTTATATTTATATTCAATTGAATAAAAATATATCTATTTAGATGCAGCTATTTTTTAGATTCACTTTTTACAAATTGTAATTTATTTTAATTTTTAGTATCATTTACTGAAATTTCAAAAACTATTTATAGAATGACGTGTTAGTGCGATGGGGTTACTATGTCAGACGTAGCAAAAGTTATAGAAATTGTAGGAAAATCTGAAATTAGTTGGGAAGATGCGGTAGCAAAAGCAATATCAACTGCCTCTAAGACAGTCCAAAATATCAAAGGTGTGGAAGTTGAGAAACTTACAGGAAATGTAGTTGATGGAAAAATTGTAAAATATAAAGCTACAGTAAAATTAATTTTCGTCGTTGAATAAATAATTAATTTTTTTTATTTAATTTAATAAAATTATACTTAAATATGTAGTCTTATTTTATTTTAAAAATTCAATGTCTCCATATTTTTCTTTGTATTTTTCAATAGCAATTGGGGCTCCAAGTAATAGTCTCCTGGCAGTATTATAGACACTTGGCGTTGCATCAAAGGTTAAGTTAATCATTATATCTACAAGAACTTTAATTAAAGGAATATGGTGCTTATCTTCCATATCATCGATATTCCCAAACACTTTCATCGCATTGACTGTTGTGTATTCATTTATTTTAGCTAATTTTATGATTACATCTTTTAAGAATTCCCTACCTTCTTCAGTCTCTAAGGATTTCTTTCTATTATGGGCAAATTGAACATATAATGCCCTTTGGTCGTTTGATTGTTCAATCCTAAATGAATCAGAATTTTGGATTCTTTTAATTATCTCAATGGTATCTCTGCTGCTGTTTGATGCAATAGTTGCAAGGAAAGATTCCCAACTTACAAGATTCTTTTTGGACACTTCCTCAAAAGATTTTAGAACTTCCATTTTATCTTTTGCAGAACTGTTTAGGTATAAAGAGAAAGCTGTTAACTTATCTGTTGCTGACTCTGATTTTTCAAGTTGTTCCTTTATTATCTTATGTATCTCTCGGGTATCTGTAGTGGCTAATATAGCCAAGGCAAGGTTCTTTACTTGCCGCATTTTTATTTCCAAGCTTTTAGTTTCAATGTAGCTATTACCTAGGCACGTAACATTATACTTATTATATATTTCTAAAAATTCATTTTTGTATTTTTTTCCAATTGATTTCATTATTCTCATTTTTACATCGTACATTTTTGTATAATGATTTGCATATTTCTTATCGTCCACTGATTCAAATATCGTAAGAAATTGCCCCCCCACATTCTCCATTAATTTTTCATCAGAAATAAGTTCGAAATAGATATCAATTATTTCTTCACGTGATTTGAGTTTTGTATTATTTAATAGTCTCATTTTTTCTTTATCTAGAAGTTTGTAAAACATGATGTATTTCGCAATAATATTCTTATCCTTTCTTATTTGATCAATTATCTCATTTAATGTAATTTCAAAATTTATTTTTCCATAGAAAGAGTAGTCCCTATTTAGAGATAAAAAATGAGATTTAGGTATGTTTTCAAACACAATGGTATTTTCATAGCGATCAATTCTTATAATCTCTTCAATTATCTCATCTCCTTCTTTATTTAAAATTGCAAGTTTTAAAGGAAATGTCCATAAAGCTTCTTCCATAGGTACTATCTGTTTTAGTTCAACATTCAATCTTTTGGTTTTTTCATTGTAATTTGATTTAATCTCTAAAGTGGGAAATCCTGTTTGTTTCAACCATTGATTTGCCATTTCTGAAAAGTTAATTCCAGAGACTTCTTCCATTGCCCTAATCCAATCTTCAGTTGTTGCATTTCTATGGCTAAATCTTTTATGATAAAGATCTAAACCCTCGGCAAATACATCTTTTCCCATAAAAGTTTCAATCATTTTTACAAATTCGGGTGCTTTGACATAAGTAACACCAGTAATTAATTCATTTGGATCGTTGAAACCTTCGGGAAGTATAGGCATTACAGAGACACCTTGGTCTAATGCGAAAGTTCCGTTGCTTGGGGCCAATAGTGTTAACACAGTTTTTAATCGCCCATAGTCTTTTCCAAAAAGAAACTCATGATATTTTTTTTCAAGGATTACAGTTACTGCCTCATTTAACCAAATTTGAAACGGGTCTTTTCCAGTAACTTCAGAGCCATTTAAATTGTGATAGTATTCGTGAATTTTGACAGAAGCCATATACTCAAATCCACTATCTGTCATATCCTCGAATGGCATTATCCTATTCGTGCTAATTGTTGTGTTACCAACATTTTCCATACCGCCATAGTCTGAATTTTGCATTCCAATTTCTCGGTATACTGTGCCGGTATATTTGTAACCTGGAATTATTTGAGAATCCAATTTAAACAGTTTCTGTCTTATCGATTCTAGTTTTTGAGTATCTCCATTTATTTTAGATTTTTCTCTTTCTTCTATTAATGACATCATTTCAGTTCTTATATCTATTTTTTCATATTGTTTTGGTCCAGAAAATAGATATGTCCAGATCACACAGTTGTATAAAACATCCAACGATTTTTCTGCTACTTCTTTTTTTGAATTTGGGGGTACAAGTAATTCTAACATAAATTTATGGCCATCTGGGTATTCAAATTCCCTCTTAAAAGTTGAGTAAGTTCCAACACCTAAAAAGAAAAGATAAGGGGCCATCGGAGTTACCATATTGGCATATTTTATTTTGTCTCGTCCACCTCCAATTGAATGTCTTTCTTCAACTACATCTCCATTTGTGATTAAATTAGTATATCTTTCATCGGCAATTATGGTGGTCGTATAAGTGCATTTTGCCATCATATCATCAAAACATGGTACGATTCTTTGGAATCCCCACTGTTGACATTGAGTAATTTGCTGAGGCGGAGATCCTGGAGGAGTTTCATCGTAATATAATCCCTCTAAAATATTTTTAGAAGGCCTACAGATATTTTCAGTACATATAACTACTTCGGTGGTGGGAGGTATAGGATTTTCAAAATGTATAACAATAATATGGTCCTCTTTTTTATACTCATAGCTTGTTTCATAATTTTCAACATATAGAGACAATATTTCCAGATTTTTAGCATTCAACTCAATTTTTGATAGTGGAGAATTAAGTGATTTGACCTTAAGTTTAGATGATACATTAGTGTATTTGTCATAAATATCAAAAACTAAATCCATATGGATTACTTTTACAGGCAGATCTTTGAAGTCCTCAGGATAATACTTGAATAGTTTTTTCATAAACACACCATAAATTGAGCATTAATTGATAATTTAATCATTTTATGATTTTTTTAAATTTTTCTTTTTTGATTTTCCAGTTTCTATTATAAGGGACTTTAATCCCCCTTTCTGTATGACAAAGTTAACCCAGTTTGTATAATGATCCGAACCTTTGATTTTTCTAACTCGTATTTGTTTGAGCAATAAATCCTGATCCATATAATTTGGATCGTATCTTAAGTCAACGATGCCGTCTACAATATAATCAAATACATCGGCAAATCCTTCAAAAGCTTTAAGTCCAAAGTGAAGAGTTGAAACAAATAATACATTTCGCTCTTTTGCCCCTCTAGCTCTCCAATTTTTTACAGATTCTACAACTTGAGAAGGATCCGATAGTGTCATGAATTCAGTAAGGGAGTCTATTACTACTAAACCTTTTTCATTCATATTAAGTCCATCCATCAGACTTACTAATTTGTCAGTAAAATTGGGCAAATCATCAGGTTCTCTTAATACAGTAATGCACTTTTCATCATAATCTACTTTCATCCTAAAGGAATAGCAATCTAAAAATCTTAATTGTCCTTTTTCACAAAATGGGCTTAAGTTCCAGCCAAGACTCTCAATATCCGAAAAAACAGAAGACGGAGAATTGTCAAGCGCTACATATATCACAGGTTCTCCTTTTATAAGAAATCTATAGCACAATTCCCCTACTATGGCGGATTTGCCTGTTCCACCTTCTCCCAGTAAAACAATGAACGAATCTCTAGGGATTCCAGTGATAATTAATTCATCTAAAAGCCTTATGTCTGTTTTAATATTTTGCCGTTTTTTGAAACCCTTCATAAGAGTTAATAAGTCCTAAACTATAAAAAAGTAATTATTTTTTGGGATTATTTCACTACTATTCATGGAACTAATTAAAAATTATTAAATGATTATTGGCACTTTGTATCTTCTCCCAAGTGATATCCTCCAAATTCTGTTAATACTTCAAATCCAGTATATCCCCTACAATACATTTTATCGAGTGCATAGTGAAGCTTAAACGAAGCATAGTCCCCTGTGCAATGGAATCCGAATAAAGTAATGCCATATTTTTTTAAATAGTCTATTGTTTTAGAAAGTCTAGTTTCATCAGCAGAAACTAGGTGGGTGCCCCCAAGCACTAAGAAAACATCATCCCCTATTAAATCCTTTGAATGCTCAATTGTATTTAATAGCCCGGAATGATTGCACCCAAGGATTATAATTCCCCCAATATTAGTTTTGATGATTAAAGCCTGATCATCTATTATTTCATCATGAATATATTCGGATTTGATTTTTTTCTGGAATAAGTCGGACACCTTTTCAAATTTAAAAGTACGTTCAATCTCCCCTGTAGTGAATATATTCTTTGATAGTTCAATACTGTCTTTTGTAAGAGTGATGTTATTTAGATCTTTTTCCTTAAATGGCGCACCAATATACTTTGGTCCTAAAGATGTTTTTTTATATTTTTTTTCAAAGATAGAAGGGTGGGCAAATATTTTTGCATTACAGTGTTTTGTTAACTCAATTAGGCCTCCAGTGTGGTCATAGTGCCCGTGACTTAAGAAAATCTTGGATATATCTTCTTTTTTTTCTCCCAATACTTCGAGATTATGATTGAGTGCTTCAAAACTCCTTCCTGTATCAAATAAAATTTTTTCCTTATTTTCAATTAAAAAACTAATTCCATGCTCTCCCCAAAAATTTGAGGAGAGTTTGACATTGTTATCTACAACACATTTTATTTTAGCAGGCATTACAATCCTTCCAAAATTTTATATGTACCTCCCAGGTCAATTTCATAATTTTCAATTTTGCCATCATCACATAATTTTGATATCTGTGGATCAATTGGTATTGTGCCTATTATAGGGACTCCCATCTTGTTTTCTTTACTATCGCCAAAGAGCCTAATTTTGCTACCACAGTCAGGGCATGTCGCATATGACATATTTTCTATAGCCCCCAGTACTTTGACATTCAACTCTTCTGCCATTGCTATTGCCTTTTTTACAATGGTAGAAGCAAGAGTTTGTGGTGAAGTAACTACTAAAAATCCATCTAATTTGATATTTTGCATTAGGGTAAGTTGGACATCACTTGTTCCAGGAGGAAGATCGAATAGTAAGTAGTCTAGTTCTTCCCATACAATATCTGCAAGAAATTGTGATACTGCACCACTAATCAGAGGACCTCTCCAGATTACAGCATCTTCATTATTTGACAAAAGTAAACCCATAGACATTACTTTAATCCCACTTTCAGTTACCACAGGCATTATACCAGAGCTACCAGCAATTGGTTTATCTTTTATCCCAAACATCATAGGTATACTAGGACCAGTAATATCCAGATCCAGTATTCCTACAGTTTTCCCTTGTTTTACAAGATATGAGGCAATAAGAGATGTAACAACAGATTTTCCAACTCCCCCTTTACCACTTCCGATAGCAATCTTTTTCCCTATTTTTGACATTCTTTCGTTAATGTTCATCTTTTGAGCCTTCATCTGCTCTTGGAGATTAGATACCATTTATATCACCAAACTATTGTACTTAGTACTATTTAAAACTTTTTAGATGGTCCTAATATAAATAATATGTGTATTAAACTATGTCATACCATATATGCTTTGTTGAATAATTCTAAACAAATGACACTTATCTCTAACTTGCCCTTTATTTGCCTTTAACTTTACACTAACTGTTGCAGTTGGTCATACAATAGAAACTTCATCATCACTTCCTTTTG
>Ga0116187_1005791_pt1 | contig 10205 bp, 6 predicted proteins | sample AD_JPNNA6_MetaG_FD_89755 | JGI IMG/M metagenome (GOLD analysis project Ga0116187, IMG submission 89755) | Active sludge microbial communities of municipal wastewater-treating anaerobic digesters from Japan - AD_JPNNA6_MetaG | ecosystem: Engineered > Bioreactor > Anaerobic > Digestate | place... | reverse complement strand
TCCCCGCGAACAGCACCGCGCTGCCCGAGGTGCCGACCGCGCGGGCGATCGACTCCTTGAGGTCCATGCCCTGCAGCAGTTGGCTGCGGTGGCGGTTGACGATGAAGAGGGCGTAGTCGATGCCGACGGCCAGGCCGAGCATGAGGGCCAGGGCCGGGGTCATCGAGTTCATCTCGTAGAAGGCGGTGAGCGCCATGGCCGCGGCCAGGCCGACCCCGACGCCGATCATGGCGACCGCGAGCGGGAGGCCGGCGGCGATCAGGGTGCCGAGCATGGCCACGAGCACGATGCCGGCCAGGACGAGACCGACGATCTCGCCGACACCGACGAGGCTGTTGTCCTGGGTGATCTCCACGCTGTAGTCGATGTCCATACCGGAGGCCGCCAAGGTGTTCCCGATCTCCTGCACCCGCTCGCGCACCGCTGGATCGACCGAGTTGGTGTTGCGGTCGAACTGGATCTGGACAATGGCCGTGCTGCCGTCGGACGAGACCATGCGCAGGCCGTTGATGGCTGCAACCGTGTCCTCGCCCTGCTGGTAGGCGGTCCGCCCCTCGAGGTACTGGTCGTAACCGGCCTGCCACTGGGCCTCGCCGGCGGCGAGTTGCTCCTGGCCGGTGGCGAGTTGCTGCTCGAGGGAGGGGATGCCGGGGTCGGCCGGGTCCTTCGCCCTGCTGTGGGCGAGGAGTCCCTGGCCCTGGAGCAACTGGAACTTGGCCGTGTCGAGCTCAGTGCGGCCGGCGGTCAACTGCGCGTCGGCCGAGTCGAGCTGGGTTGCCGCGTCGGCCAGTTTGGACTTGTTGGCGTCGAGTTGTGCCTGTGCCGCAAAGGGATCCACGACTCGGTTGACTTGGTCGAGGTCGGTCCACTCATCGAAGGTGTGGGTCAGGGCGGCCTTCTGGGTGTCGGTGAAGGCTCCGTCGCGCGAGTGCACGACGACCGTGCCGAAGCCGCCGGCGACCTCGGGAATCTGGGTGGCTGCGTGGTCGAGCACATTCTGGAAGGTGCTGCCGGGGATGGTCACCTCGGGTGTCGGGGAGGTTCCGAAGGTCGCGGCGCCGCCACCGAGGGCGGCGAGCACGATCAGCCAGGCAGCGATGACGGTCTTGACGTGGTCGGCGCACCAGCGGCCGACGCGGTAGAGGAAGGTAGCCATGGAAAGTCGTTCTCCTGAAATGGAATCAGAGCGATCAGCGGGCGGGTGGAGTGTCGAAGCCGGTGCGCAACCTCGCCATCGAGGTCGTGAGCAGGTCGTGGTATGCCGCGAGGGCGTCGGGCGTCGTGGCCCCGCCGTGGCGTCGTTGCCAGATGTGAACCGTGGCCTCGGCGGTGGCGACAACCGAGGCGGCGAGTGTCGCGGCATACACCTCGTCGACGTCCGGGCCGAGACGGTCCATGAGCCACCCAGTGAGCCATTCGACGAAGGCGTCGATGTGATCGTGGGCCAGGTGGCGGGCCACCGGTGAGTTCTCCTTGGTCGCGGCGAGGAGTGCGAGGCGCTCGATGACCGGGGAACCGGCCTCCCCGGCGAGGAGTGCCTCCATGGTGTCCCAGAGGCATTCGTCGGCAGGGCGCCGGCTCAGGGTCTCGGTCAGTTCGGCGAGCAGCAACTCGACCGAGTGGGCACAGGCTGCGTCGATCGAGGGGAAGTAGTTGAAGAAGGTCCGCCGGGAGACGCCGGCCATCGTCGCAACGGCTTCGGCGGTCAGGTGGTCGGGTCCCTGAGTGCGGACGATCTCGTAGGTGGCTTCGGCGAGGCGGGCTCGCGTTGCGTCCTTCTTGGCGTCACGAAGACTGAGGTGCATGAAGTGCACAGTAGTGCACATTTGCACGGGTGTGCAAATGATGACTGTGCACTCAGGCCCACATAATCATGAGTTATGCAAAGAAGAAACTTCGCATGCTGGGGTTATGGACAAGGCGGGCGGCCGGCTGGCACTCTTGATCGGCATGGAGCCAGAGCACCCTCTCGTCGCGCACATCCGTGAGTCCGTCATCGGCGAGGACCATGTCATGGCCACCCCCTATGGACCCCGTCGGGTGACCTATGCGGATTACACCGCGAGCGGGCGGGCCCTGGGGTTCGTCGAGGACTTCATTCGCGACCGGGTGCTGCCGAGCTATGCGAACACGCACACCGAGTCCAGCGGCACCGGCCTGCAGACGACCCGGCTGCGCGAGGACGCCCGCGAGATCATCCGACAGGCGGTCCACGGCGACGACGACTCGGTCGTCATCTTCGCCGGGTCGGGGTGCACCGGGGCCATCGCGAAACTCATCGGGGTCATGGGCCTGCGCATCCCCTCCGGACTCGAGGACCAGTGGCACCTGACCGGCGCCATTACGCCGGACCAGCGCCCGGTGGTCTTCATCGGCCCCTACGAGCACCACAGCAACGAGGTCTCCTGGCGGGAGACGATCGCCGACGTCGTGACGATCCGCGAGGACGTCGACGGTGGTGTCTGTCTGGAGGATCTCGAGGCCAAGCTCCTCGCGCACGCCGACCGGCCGCTGAAGATCGGGTCCTTCAGCGCCGCGTCCAATGTCACCGGCATCGTCTCCGACACCTATGGCATCGCCTCCCTCCTGCACCGTCACGGTGCGCTCTCCTTCTGGGACTTCGCGGCCGCGGGACCCTACGTCGAGATCGAGATGACGGCGCCCGTGGGGGGTGACCCCGCGGCATACAAGGATGCGATCTTCCTCTCTCCGCACAAGTTCATCGGCGGGCCGTCGACGCCCGGCGTCCTGGTCGCCCGACGTGAACTCTTCACCAACCGGGTGCCCGACGTGCCCGGAGGTGGCACGGTCGCCTATGTCAACCCGGACGAGCACGTCTTCCTCGCCGACCCGGCCCATCGGGAGGAGGGCGGCACGCCGGCGATCATCGAGTCGATCCGTGCCGGCCTGGTCTTCCAGCTCAAGGAAACCGTGGGGACAGAGGTGATTCGCGAGCTCGAGGAGCGCTTCCTGCGGCGGGCGGTCGACGCCTGGCGCGGCGAGCCCGGCATCGAGATTCTCGGCAACCTCGAGCGTGAGCGTCTGTCGATCGTGTCCTTCGTCGTCAAGGGGCACGACTCGCCCTATCTGCACCACAACTACGTCGTCGCGCTCCTCAACGACCTCTTCGGGATCCAGTCGCGTGGCGGGTGCTCGTGTGCCGGCCCCTATGGTCACCGGCTGCTCGGCATCGACGTCGAGCGCTCCCACGAGTTCGAGCGGGAGATCACCGGTGGCTGCGAGGGGATCAAGCCGGGCTGGGTCCGGGTGAACTTCAACTACTTCCTCTCCGACACCGTCGCCGACTACGTCATCGAGGCCGTGCGGATGGTCGCTCGTGACGGCTGGCGCCTGCTCGGCGACTACCTCTTCGACCCGATGACCGGCCGCTGGCGGCACCGCGAGGGGGTCGTCGAGCCGCCGATTCGCCTGCGCGACATCAGGTATGCCGCGGACGGCCACCTCACGATCCCTGCCGAGGCGCTGACCGGTGGGGAGGAGCTGCTGGCCCAGCACCTGGTCGATGCGCGGGCGATCCTGGCGGCGGCTGTTCCTCCGGGCGAGCTGGTCGGTGGTCGCGAGGGACTGACCGAGGACTTCGAGCACCTGCGGTGGTTCGACCTCCCAGCCACAGCCCTCGCTGCGTCCGGCACTGTGGTTGCTTGAGGGTCCACGTGCCGGACGCAACGCGGAGGAACGAGTTCGGCCAGCCGGTCGGCGATCCGGTGCCCGGCTGGTCGGGCGCGGCGCACCCGCCGGGCCAGGTCCTCAAGGGGCGACGGGTGACCCTGCGCCCGCTCGAGGTGGGTGACGCACCCGGCCTGCACGCGGCATACGAGGGACAGGCGGATGCCGACTGGACCTACCTGCCCGTCGAGCGGCCGCGCACCCTGCAGGAGGTACGGGACCTGGTCGAGGAGCGAATGGCCTCGACTGCGGTGACCCATGCGGTGCTCCGCGAGGGGATCGCCTGCGGGGTCGCCTCGCTGATGAGGATCGACCAGGGCAATGGCGTGATCGAGATCGGATGGGTGGCCTTCGGGACGCCACTCCAGCGGACGGTGTCGTCGACCGAGGCGCAGCGCCTGCTCATGGGGCACGTTTTCGATGACCTGGGGTATCGCCGTCTCGAGTGGAAGTGCGACGCCCTCAACGAGCCGTCCATGCGGGCGGCCGCGCCTCAGTCCCTGAGGCAGGATGCGTGTCGTTGTCGCAACTGGTGGCGACATCGGCACGCATGTCACGCGGCCCCAGGGCCCGGACCAATTGACTCCCGAACTCGTCGGGGCGAAGGCGCAGGCCCAGCACGGGGATGCGCAGGACGCGGTCGTTCGACAGCGTCACCTCGTTCTGCCGGAGGGCATCGTCGATGGGTGCGAGTCCCTTCGTGTGCTGAACGCCGTCAACCTCCACGACGAGCGGGTGGTCCTTCCACCTGGCGTCGAGATAGATGCGGCCGTTGGGCAGCGTGCGGACGACCTGCCGTTCGGGGGCTGCGACGCCAATGCGCCGACAGAGCGCGCCCAGGTCGAGCTCGCCGAGGGGTGGGCACCGTCGCATACGTCGAGAACGATGTGGTCGAGCGTCGCCCGGCGCGGGCGCTCCACAGCCTTGGCTGCACGAGTCTGCCACTGCTCGAGCAAGCGTGCCGGCGTGGTCAGCCGTTGCTGGATGACCAGGCACAGGATGAGCGCCGCCTCTCGGTCGCTGCGGGACCATCCGCAGGCGTGGATGGCAGCCACCTCCGGGCGGACACGCGGGACTCCCGCGCTGAGCGCCGGGGGCATCGCCGAGCGCAGGTGCAGTCGGGTGCCGTTGACGTGGCGACGACGGTTGTTCCGCGGCAACGACACGTCGATCTGAACCGGAAAGAAGCCGGTCAGGCCGTGGGCGACGAGCGCTGCTGCTCCGTCCAGGACGGCGCCACCGCCGGACTCCCAGACTGCCGTCCACCATGGGGCACGTGGGCCGAGGGCAACACCCAGGTGAATCGTGTGGCGTCCGCGGAGTGCCCAGCGGCCCGCTCGCACCTCACTGCGCACGTCGGCATGGGAGACACCGAGCGCGTTCAGTTGGCGGCGATGCGCCAACCCGTCCTGAGTCTCGGCGAGTCCGGAGACACGTCGCTGGCGCTCTTCGCGCGTCAACCGTCGGGGAGTGGCCATGGAGGAACCATCGAGTGAGTTGCTCTGCCCTGCCACTGTTCGGTTTCCACCTGTGGACAATGTTTCGCGGCTCAGCAGCCTGTGGATCGTTGGTGCGTGCCGTTGTCGCAACCAATGGCGACATCGGCACGCAACCGGTCAACGGAGCCGTCGCACCTCGGTGACGGCGTTGACATCGAGCGGGCCGTAGATGTGCGGGAACTCCTCACCGGTCACCGGGTTGCCCACCTCGCGCACCAGCGGGGAGGTAAGCAGCGCCGGGTCGATGGTGAGCAGCACCAGCCCGCCCTCGTATGCCGCGTAGAAGCATTCCAGCGTGGCCTCCCACTGGTGCGCCTCGCTGGCGTGGATGAACCCCTCCTCCTCGAGGGTCCGGTCCAGGGTCGACCAGCGATACTCGCCCGCAGCCAACGCCGCCCGCCACTTGTCGGCCTCGGCAATGTGGAAGATGCTCTCGCTCAACGGTTTCAGCCTCTCGGGCTCGGTTCGGACTCGATGCGGTAGCGCTGGGAGGCGACGTGCGCGGCATACGAGGCCTCGGCGACCCCCCGGTCGGCGATGACGGCCGCGAGGAAGCGCCCGGAGTCCTTGACGGTGCGCTCCTGGGTGGCGTGGTCGAGGCGGACGATGCCGAAGCGCGGGACCTCGCCCTCGGCCCACTCCCAGTTGTCGACGAAGCACCAGTGGTAGTAGCGCTCGATCGGCAGGCCGGAGCCGGCGATGGCGCGCAGGTGGTCGTAGAGGTAGCGCGAGCGGAATGAATCGCTGTTGTCGGCGGTGCCGTTCTCGGTGATCCAGATCGGTCCGGAGTAGCGGTCGTGCAGCCAACGGGCGACGTCGTCCAGGCCCTGCGGGTGGATCTCCCAGCCGAGGTCGTTGACGGGCGAGTTCGGGAAGGTCCCGTCATCGAGGCCCGAGACCGCGGTGCGGGAGTGGTAGTTGATGCCGAGCCAGTCGTCGTGCCGGCCGGGGAGTGCCGCCCAGTCGGCCCAGTTGGTGTCCCGCCGGCCGCCCTCGATCTGCGTGGCACAGGTGGCCACGCCGATGCGCAGCTCGCCGATGGAGAACGCGTGCCCGCCCGGGCCCTCCGAGTCCGTCATGGCACCAGCGTGCCGCAGGCTCCGGCACCCTGTGGAAAGCGGTCCCGGACTGTCCCCGACCGGGGTTAGGTTTGTCCGATGGGGATCGACGTGGCGAGTGCGAACTGGCTCGCCGGCTTCACCCCTGACATCGGTCGCGAGACCCTCGGCGACGCGGCCTGGGAGCGCGGCTTTGCGTATGCCGCGGCCGGCAACGTCCTGTCGATCACCTCGGCCGACCGCGGCCGGATGCTGCTCGCCGAGGTCGCCGGTTCCAGGGACTGGCCCTACCAGACGCTCGTCACGGCGACGGCGGGCGCCGCTGCCGAGGGCCTGCGCGGCCTGCTGGACCGCGGGCAGCACCCCTGGACCTCGCGCTGCTCGTGCCCGGTGCGCTCGGAGTGCAAGCACGTCGCCGCCGTGCTGGCCGCCGCGGTCGCCGCACGCGCGGCCGGGTCCGAGGCGAGCGGCCCCGCCCCGGACTGGGAGTCGGTCCTCGCGCCGATGCTCGACCGGCCCAGAGCGACCGACGGTGAGCCCCTGCCGCTCGGAGGGCAACCGCTCGGACTGATCGTCGACCTCGTCACGCGGCCCGGACCGCCACCGGCCCGGCTCCCGGAGCGCCGCGTCGTCCTCCAGGCCACCCGCCAGCTCATCGGTGGGCAGTGGGCCAAGCGCCTGCCCTGGAACGAGATCGGTGACGCCCTGCGCCACCCGGCAGTTCCCGCCCAGCGTGAGGCCCTGGTGGCCCTGCATCGGCTCGGCTCCGCCCACCTGCCGGTCTACTCCCAGCTCTCCCTCACCGAGCTCCGGCTCGACCAGCTCGGCGGCGACGGGTGGGCGATCCTCCATCGAGCGGTGCGCGCCGGCGTCGAGCTCGTCGGTCCCCGAGGCTCCGGCCTCGAGGTCACCCTCGAGCCCGACGACGCCCAGATCGCCCTGGTCATCACCGGCGAGGACGACCTCTCCGTCACCGTCGACCTCGGCGACGATGTCTTCCCCGAGCGGGCCGAGCGCGGGCTCATCGGCGCACCGGCGCACGGACTGTGGGCGATGTGGACCGAGGGTGCCACCCGACGCCTCGCCCTGCGCGGTTTCGACCGCCCCCTGCCCGACACCCTCCGCTCCGTGGCCCTCGACCACGTCCCGCTCCACGTGCCGGCCGCGGATGCCGAGCGCTTCCGGCGACTCTTCCTGCCCCGCCTCGGGGGCGCCATCCGGATCCGTTCCGGCGACGGCAACGTCGACTCGCTGCGCGATGCCACCCCGGTGCTCGTCGTCGACGTCCGCACCAATGCCACCAACGGCCTCGACCTCGACCTCGCCCTCGCCTACGACCTCGGTGGCGACGTCCTGGTCCGGCTCGACGATCCCGCTGCCGGCACCCTGCGCGACGCAGCCGCCGAGCGCAGGCTCCTCGCCGCCCTCGACCTGCTCGACGCCCTCCCCGGAAGCCGGCAACGCGGCATGCAGAACGAGCACTGGTGGCTGGCCAAGGTCCGCCACTGCCTGTCGGCGGTCGAGTCCGCGCGCTTCGCGCTCGACGTGCTCCCCGACCTCGAGACCCATCCGCAGGTGCGGGTCCTCATCCACGGTGAGCTCCCGGCATACCAAGAGGTGACGGAAGCCCCGACGATCGAGATCGGGGCCGACGACGGCGACAACGACTGGCTGGACCTGCGGATCACCGTGCGCGTCGACGACCAGGAGGTGCCCTTCGAGCCGCTGTTCCAAGCCCTCGTGCGCGGCGACGAGGCGATGGTGCTCGACTCGGGCACGTGGTTCCGGCTCGACCACCCCGACCTGATCCGGCTGCGCGACCTCATCGGGGAGGCGCGCGAGCTCGACGACCGGCCACCGCGCGACGGGGCGCGACTCAACCGCTTCCAGGTCTCGCTCTGGGACGAGTTGGCCGACCTCGGTGAGCTGAGCGGTGGTGCCGCCTGGCAGGAGCGGGTCGAGGCCCTCGCCTCGCTCGACCTGGCCGACCGGCCGATCCCGATCGGGCTCAAGGCGACCCTGCGGCCCTACCAGGTGAGCGGTTTCCAGTGGCTGGCGACCCTGTGGGAGGCGCGTCTGGGTGGCGTGCTGGCCGACGACATGGGCCTGGGCAAGACCTTGCAGGCCCTTGCGCTCGTGCTGCACGCCAAGGATCGTGGCGAGCTCGGCCAGCCCTTCCTCGTCGTCGCGCCGACGTCGGTGCTGGAGACCTGGCGGGGTGAGACCGAGCGTTTCGCGCCGGACCTGCGCGTGGTGCTGTTGGGGGAGACCGAGCGGCGGCGTGGGGTGGCGATCAGCGAGTCGGTGGCGGGCGCGGACCTCGTCGTCACCTCGTATGCCGTGGCGCGGATCGACGACGTCGCCATCGCCTCGGTGCCGTGGGCGGGTGTCGTGCTCGACGAGGCACAGTTCGTCAAGAACCCTCGCTCCAAGGGGCACGCGGCGATCCGGCGCCTGCGGGCGCCCTTCGTCCTGGCGGTCACCGGCACGCCACTCGAGAACTCACTCATGGACCTCTGGTCACTCCTGGCGTTGGCCGCACCGGGTCTCTATCCGCGGGCCGACACCTTTTCGGCGGTCTATCGCCGGCCGATCGAGTCCGGCCGCGAGCCCGAGCTGCTCGACCGCCTTCGCACCCGCATCCGGCCGCTCATGCTGCGTCGCACCAAGTCCGAGGTGGCCGCCGACCTGCCGGAGAAGCAGGTGCAGGTGCTCGACATCGCCATGAACCCGCAGCACGAGCGCATCTACTCACGCCAGCTCCAGCGCGAGCGCCAGCGCGTGCTCGGCCTGCTCGACGACCCCGAGGCGAACCGGATCGCGATCCTCTCCACGCTCACCCGGCTGCGGCAGCTCTCGCTCGACCCGGCGCTCGTCGACGACGAGCACGCCGAGGTCGGCTCGGCCAAGATCGACGCCCTCGTCGAGCACCTCACCGAGCTCCGTCGGGAGGGGCACCGGGCGCTGGTCTTCAGCCAGTTCACCCGCTTCCTGCGGCGGGTCGAGGCGCGCCTCGAGCGCGAGGGCATCCCCACGACCTACCTCGACGGCACGACGACCAACCGCCCGGACGTCATCCGGGGCTGGCGCAACGGCGACCAGACCGCCTTCCTCATCTCGCTCAAGGCCGGTGGCTTCGGCCTGACCCTCACCGAGGCGAGCTATGTCTTCGTCCTCGACCCCTGGTGGAACCCTGCCGCCGAGGCGCAGGCGATCGACCGCACGCACCGGATCGGTCAAACGAGCAAGGTCATGGTCTATCGGCTGATCTCCGGCGGCACCATCGAGGAGAAGGTCCTGGCCCTGCAGGAGCGCAAGCGCGACCTCTTCGAGCAGGTCGTCGACGACGGTGGCGCACTGTCCGGTGCGATCACGGCCGAGGACATCAAGGCGCTGCTGCGCGAGGACTGAACGGCGCGTCGCTGCGGGTCAGCTCGGCCTGCCAGTGCGGCTCGTGCGCCGGATGTGCCATCGCCGCGCGCAGTCCCTTGACCGCGAGGTGTCCCGCCGTTGCTCCGGCTTTCAGTCGCGCCCCCGAAGCGTTGCGGCCCAGCATCTCTCGCGTCCACGCTGGGACGGTGGCGACAGCGGCCGCCGACAACGCGGCATACGTCCAGCGCTCGGGACCCCTCAGCGGTGGGTCGTCGAGGAGGAAGCTCGCGGTCTCCCGGGCGTCGCTGGACCCCTCCAGCTCCGGACCGTATGCCGCGAGCGCACCCTCCAGCGCGGCCACCGTCCGCGGCGGGTCGGGCACCCCCAAGCGTGCACCGATCTCGGCCATGCTCGACACATAGGCGTCGGCGTCGCTGGGGGACAACGGTTTCGGACCGAAGCGCTGGTAGCAGGCGAGGAAGGCCCAGGTCTCGGCAACGTGGACCCAGGTGAGCAGGTGGGGGTCGTTCGCAGCATACGGACGGCCGTCGGGAGCGGTGCCGACGACGCGTTTGTGGACGGCGTTGAC